>Ga0154006_1000628_pt1 | contig 11939 bp, 13 predicted proteins | sample TSFL090MetaG_FD_104747 | JGI IMG/M metagenome (GOLD analysis project Ga0154006, IMG submission 104747) | Attine ant fungus gardens microbial communities from Florida, USA - TSFL090 MetaG | ecosystem: Host-associated > Fungi > Mycelium > Unclassified | place: USA: Florida, Wakulla State Forest... | reverse complement strand
CAGCAGGTCAATACCATGCTCCTTCAGCAACAAGGGAGCAGAGTAGAGGTTGCAAGACCTCAAGCTTTTAGTAGAAAGATGGAAGAGGTGAGCATGTTTGTTAATGCAGCTTACCTATACATTAGGATGAAAATGACAGAAGAAGTAGCAGCAACCCAGGTGGCCTGGGTATTGTCATATGTGCAGGGAGGAATAGCAGAGGCATGGAAGGATAACTTGCTGGATAAATTGGCTAAGGGAGAGTCAGAAGTAGAATCAGCAGAGCAGCTGTTCACAAAGATAAGGGACGACTTTGGGAAAATATCAGAGTAGGAGAGGAAAATAGAACAGCTAAGAACAATTGAGCAAGAAGGGAGGACCTGCGACGAGTATATGCAGGAACTCAAAAAGGTCACCAGGGGGAGCAGCTATGAGAAAAGACCTCTTATTGAAGAATTTAAGAGAGGGTTGAATGGAAGTATTAGGAGGAAACTGGCAGAAGCAGAAAAACCACCAACCACCATTGGAGAGTGGCAAGAAAGAGCGGTGAGACTGGATAGAAATCAAAGGCAAAGCAGAATAGAAGAGAGGATGTTGGGGAGGAATGTGGCATGCCCAGGGGGGAAATACACAGTCCAGAGGGGGAGAATCATATGGGGGAAGAGGGGGGCAAATAACATGGAGAACAGAAGGAGGGTACAGAGGAGGAGAAGAAAATATGTTCAATAGAGAGGGAACTCAAGTGGGTCCAAGGAGAGACCCAAATGCAATGGATATAGATAGAGGAAGAGGAGGAGACAGGACATGCTACATGTGTGGGAAGTGGGGCCACATGGCCAAAAATTGTTGGGAAAGGCATAAAGGAAGAGTAGTGGAAACGCCGTAGGAGTTGGCAAAAGAAAATGGAGGACAGTAAGCTCTTGGCTGGCCTCCAATAATCTGTATAGTGTATTGTGTCCAGAAAAGCTAGGAAATAAATCCAATTGCACCAATACAACTGAAAGAGTAAGAGATATATGGTGCACTCTACGACCACTAAGAGAAGTTTAGATGAAGGTGGGGTTAGAAAAGCTAGAAAACCATGAAGGGGTAGTAGTAAGAGTACTGCTAGATAGTGGGGCAATAGGCCTATTCATGGATACAACCTTTGCCAGAAAAAAGGGGTTTAAAATGGAGAAGCTAAAGAAACCTCTGTTAGTTAGAAATGTAGATGGAACAGTAAATGTAGGGGGAGCCATAATGCACCAGGTAGAGTGCAATATATTCTTCAAAGGACATGTAGAGAGGGCAAGAATGGATGTATGTAACTTAGGGAAAACAGAGGTGATACTGGGAATGCTATGGCTAGCAGCCCACAACCCAGAGATAGATTAGGAGAAAGGAGAGGTAGAAATGACACACTGTCCACCTATATATAGAAAGAGAAAGCAAGAAGAGAAGAAAAAGGAAGTAAAGAAAGTGGAGAGGGACAAGGACAAAGAAACGTTAAAAAAACTGGTGCCTAAAAGGTTTTGGAGGTGGGGGAAGGTATTCGGGAAAAAGAAGTTGGAAAGAATACCAGTACAAAAAACCTAGGACCATACTATAGAGTTGAAGGAAGGATTTATACCAAAAAAGGAAAAGGTATACTCACTGTCCAGGGAAGAAAGGGAGAAGGTGCAAGCATTTGTAGAAGACCAGCTAAGGAAAGGATACATCCGCCCTTCCAAGTCACCCCAAACATCACCAGTATACTTTGTAGCAAAAAAGGATGGCACACAGAGAATGGTGCAGGACTATCGACACATAAATTAGTGGACAATAAAGAATGGGTATTTCTTACCCCTTATTGCAGACATACTGGATGGAGTAGGAAAGAGAAAGGTGTTTACAAAGTTGGACCTGAGGTGGGGATACAATAATACCAGGATCAAAGAGGGAAATGAGTGGAAGGCAGCATTTACAACATATATTGGAGCTTATAAATCCACAGTCATGTACTTCAGGTTAACAAACTCTCCTGCTACCTTCCAAACAATGATGAATGACCTATTTAGAGATCTCATAAACCAGGGAGACACGGTAACATTTATCGATGACATCCTGGTAGCCACAGACACTGAAGAAGGACACAATGAGTTAGTGGAGGAGGTACTAAAAAGGTTAGAGGAAAACGACCTATTTATAAAGCCTGAAAAGTGTAAATGGAAAGTAAGAGAGGTAGAATCTCTGGGAGTAGTAATCGGTCCAAGAAGGGTGGAAATACAGAAGGAAAAAGTGGAGGGAGTACCAAACTGGCCAGTACTCCAAAATATTAAGGAAGTGCAGAAGTTTCTAGGCCTCACCAATTATTACAGAAGATTTATAAAAGATTTCACTAGGATAGCAGCACCACTGCATGTGCTGGTCAGGAAGGAGCAGAAATGGAAATGGGAAGGGAAACAGGAGGAGGCATTTGAAAGGCTTAAGGTAGTATTCACCACAGAACCTGTTTTAGCCATTCTAGATATTGATAGGGAGATGAGAGTGGAGGCGAATGCTTTAGACTACACAACAGAGGAAGTATTATCAACAAAGTATGAGGATGGAAAGTAGAGACCGGTGACCTTCATCTCTAAATCATTGAACACTACAGAGCAAAATTATGAAATCCATGATAAAGAGATGCTGGTAGTTATTAGGTGTCTAGAAGCATGGAGACACTACTTGGAGGGAGCAAAACTCGAATTTGAAATCTGGACAGACCATAAGAACCTCCAGTATTTTATGACGAGCCAAAAATTAAACTGTAGACAAGTGAGATAGGCCCTATACCTATCACAATTTAATTTTACATTAAAACACGTTCCAGGAAAGAGCATGGGGAAGGCAGATAGACTAAGCAGGAGACCTGACTGGTAGGAAGGAGTGGAAAAGGACAATGAGGACCAGAAACTGATAAAACCAGAATAGATTAGGGGAGTTGAAACAATGGTAGAGGAAGAAGACCTAAAAGAAAGAATCAAAAAGGCATAGGAAGGGGATGAAAAGGTAGTGAAAGTGGTAGAAAAGCTGAAGAGGGCAGGAATAAAGACACTGAAAAATGAAGAATGGAAAATAGAGGATAGGATAGTAATGAAGGAAGGGAAGATATACATACCAGAAGGGGAACTCAGGGGGGAGATAATATGTTTGCACCACAACACCCCAGTAGAAGGACATGGAGGGAGATGGAAGACAGCAGAGTTGATTGCCAGGAATAACAAAAGATGTAGGGAGATATGTAGAAAGATGCGATGCGTGTTAAAGATACAAAAATCGAAGCGAAGTACCAGCAGGAAAACTGATGCCCAATGCGATCCCAGAAAAGCTATGGAGCCACATCTTAGCAGACTTTATCACCAAGCTGCCATTAGCCCAGAGATACGATGCTATCCTGGTAGTGTGCGACCGCTTTAGCAAAATAGCACATTTTATAGCCACAACGGAGAAAACATCAGCAGAAGGACTCGCAAAGCTGTTCCGAGATCATGTATAGAAGTTACATAGACTTCCAGAAAGCATTATATCAGATAGAGGAGTATAGTTTGTAGTGGGAATGATGAAGGAGCTGAATAACTTATTGGGAATCCAAACAAAACTCTCAACGGCCTATCACCCCCAAACAAATGGGCAAACGGAAAGGATAAACCAGAAGTTAGAGCAGTATCTGAGGGTCTTCATTGACTATAGACAAGAGCAGTGGCCGGATTGGTTAGGAATGGCAGAATTCACATACAACAACAAAATCCACACAGCAACAAAAATATTGCCATTCAAAGCAAACTATGGTCAGGATCTAAGGATGGGGTTTGAAGGAAGGAGAAAGGGAAAGTATAAAGTGGTGGGAAAATTTGTGGAAAGAATAAAGAAAATCCAGGAGGAAGCAAAAGCAGCACTAGGGAAAGCTCAGGAAGAAATGAAGAAGTTTGCAAACAGAAGGCAAAGGGAGGAAGAAGAATACAAAGTAGGGGACCTAGTACTGCTAAGTACAAAAGACTTAAAATAGCAGATGAAGGGAAGGAGATCAGAGAAATTGACAGAGCATTTTGTGGGCCCCTACAAAGTTAAGGGAATTGTCTCTAGCAATGCAATAGAGTTAGAACTACCTAAGTCTATTAGAATACACCCTGTAGTTAACATAAGTAGAGTATGACTCTATAAACCACAGGTAGAAGAGCAGAAGAAGACACCACCAAAACCAGTCATTATCAAAGGAAAAGAGAAATTTGAGGTAGAAAAAATCATAAACAAAAGAATGGTTAGAGGGAAGGAAAAGTTTCTGGTAAGGTGGAAGGGATATACGGTGGAAGAAGATACTTGGGAGAGTAGAGAGAACTTGGAGAATGCAAAAGAGTTGGTAGAAGAGTTTGAGAGAATATATAGAGAAGAGGTTGAAGAACTAAGACAATAGGAGCAAGAAGAAGAAGAAAAGGAATTTAGTCAGGAACTACCTAGGGAGTTCACAGCAAAATTGCTATATAGCTGGGGAAAAAGGAGGTACAAAAGGGAAAGGGAAAAGAGATGGAACAAAAACTGGAGTCAATAGAAAAATTCCTCAGAACGAGGAAACTTGAAGGGAAGGCCATGTTATGAGAGCCCCAAGAAGGAAATGGTCTCCTATGCATTTAAACACTTAATCCAAAATCTCAAGTCATACAATGGGGTCAAGGTATAAATAGTATGGGAACTTAGATAACCAAATCACATAACAAGGTCAAGTAATTATAGAACATTCTGGAAGAACATGTAATTGTAGACTAGTAGTAGCACAGCCACTGTAAAATGGTATAAGTAGTAGTCCAATCCAAGGAAGAACTCTATCAAGTTCTTCTTGAACATCTACCTAGGGTGATCACTAAGAGCATTTACTGCCTATTGATAACACCAGGTACCTGAACCTTTTATACCCCCAGCATATCCTTCTTTTTCTACCTTCTATTTCTGCCCTTAGTTTGGCAAGGGTATGCTGTTGGTTGAGCATTCCACTCATAAGAGAGTTATATTGCTCTAGAAACATGATGCTACATCTCTGAAGAAGTCGAATAAAGAGTGATCTTACTACTGTTATATCTACTGGAATGCAAGATCTTCACCCAGCTAGACATCTACTATCTTACTTACTACTGCCCTAGTAATATGGTTATACTATCACCCCAAGGAGAGGATCCCTAACCTAAATGCTTTTCTAAAGATGTAGTGTTACTCCTCTGCATATACAGTCCATAATGGGACTTCAGCACAAGGTTTCTACTAAGAACAGCACAAGTATACTATACAACACTACTTAATTGTAAGATTAGATCTCAGATACAATACCTGAGCTTAGTATTGTGCTTTCACTGATAGTCCCTAACTAACTATCAAGTCCCCTTAAGCCTAGGGCCTGGCTATATTGTAGTAGTCCTGAGTTATATTACCCAGGTACTGAGGAAGATAAGAGAGTAAGAGATAGCAGGGCTCTGTGATGAACAGTGTAAATGAAAGAATTGAGTTCTGGTATAAGAACTTAAACTGTGGCACCTTAGAACTATTTCTAGTCTGAGTTAACAAGAAGAACTCAATAGAGTTCCCATTTGATTGCTATACACTACTTATATACATTTTGTATTTACTTCTATTTATAAAGTCCCATGTATCTCTTTTGAGTTATTTTCTCTTATATATTCATTGATTTCCTAATTAAATAAAAAGAAAAAGAAAAGAAATATAAATAATAACTTAGCCATTTGGCTGTGTCATGACAAACAAAGCACAATACCATAAACTATATAGGTTGCTAAAATAGTTATCTATTCTACCCTGCCTCTAGAAATCCATTTTTATGGACTTGATAGAGCAACTACCACTATCTGACAGCTTCACAGACATCCTAGTTATAGTTAATTGTTTCTTGAAGCAAGCAATCTTTATTCTGACCCACAAGACCCTTGACACCCCAGAACTAGCCTGGTTGTTCATTAACTATATATTCTTGAAACATGGTTTGCCTATATATATAACCTCTAACAGAGGCTTGGAGTTTGTCTCTCAATTTTTCAAGTCCTTAGCCAATGTACTCAATATAAAACTCCACCATACTTTGGGCTACCACCCAGAAGCTAATAGACAATCAGAGCACACTAACCAGACCTTAAAACAGTACTTATAAAGCTACTGTTGCTATTAACAATCTGACTAGGCACAATTATTGCCATTGGTCAAATTTACATATAACAACATATCCTTAGTATCAACTGGAGTATCTCCCTTCTTTGCTAACAAAGGGTATCATCCCCTTCTAAACATCAGACCTCCAACTGACCCAATACCTAACACCACTGAAGCTTTCATCAACAACCTAAAAGTAGTATACAAGTCCATAAAGTTATTTATCAAAGAGTTCTAGGAGCACTACCAGAAGCCTGCTGATGCTCAATAAACTCCTTCCCCTGACATCAAGATTGGTAATTCAGTGTTTATCCAAGCAAAATTCATCAAAATAACCTAACCTACAAAAAAATTATTGGAACATTACCTTGGTCTGTTCATAGTGGTAGGCAAACTAGAAACCCACTTCTATCTTGTCAACCTCCCACACCATCTTTGTGCAATATACCCAGTATTTTATATATCCCAATTAGAACTAGCCAGGTCAAGTACTATCCTGAACTGCACCAACCTCCCTTACTACCTATTGAAATAAATGGCAAGTTGGAATTTGAGATAGCACACATACTAGACTCAAAACTGGACCACAGATGATACAAACCTCTGCTATATTATATATAGTAGATGGGGTACAAAGAAACTTCAAAGGAGAACTCTTGGTTGAGTACCTTAGAACTTGACCATATAAGCAAGTTGGTCCAAGAATTTCACTCACAGAACCCAAACAAGCTAGGTCCCCATCTACTATTTACCAATTGAGCCTAATTGACATCCTTAATACTACTGGTAAGGTCACCAGGGTAATGATCTTAGAGAGGGGGTACTGTCATATACTATGATACCTCTGTAACTGGTAACACCAATAGTAATATAGCTCCATCCAATATTTTCTTTTCTAGTTAGACTACCCTAGTACTACTTAATTGTAACCCAGACTAGTCATCTCTTAGTTTCATTCTCTTAGGCTATCTGCTAGATACTTTACTATTTGTACTCTCTATTTGAACAAGACATATATATCTTTTCTTTCTGGTCCAGCACAGGGTTCAGCTGTTGTTCTCAGCTAGTTCTTACTCATTAGGAAGTCAGTCCTGATATCCTCAATGAATGGCTTGTATTGCAATATTGGAGTCCAGACCTTGTTTGAATGAGTGAATAAGTTGTGAAACATCTGTAAGGCTTGCTTATATAGCAAATACTCTGAACTCAGAGATGTATTTGTCTACTGGTCTTGACAATTGTTTGAGAGCATGCAACTGCCACAAGGGGTCTTCTTCTATATTGAATAGTTGAAATACCAAGTCAAGGGCTACAAGGAAGTTTTCCATGGTTCCAAGATGTATTCTTTGTTCTGAAACTGTATGGGCTACCATAAATTCTATTTTCCAGACCAGGGCCTTCTTGTCTATATAGTAGAGCATAAACATGATAGATGTATGTTCATCTGGGAAACTGTGCTTGTGGGCAAGCATGTACAATGAACAGTCTTCTTTCTATTTTTGATAATTTCTTGAGTCTCTATCAAATTTGTCTGGTTAAGCATATTTGGGTTGATACTCTTGTTGGATTGTTAATATTGCTACAGAGATATCTGGTGGTTCCATTAGTGGCTTTCTAAAGACATTGTAGAATAAGTTTTCTTGGTTCTTTGCTGAAGATCCAAAAGTTCTATATCCAAGGATTCCTGCTAGATTGGTGGAAGTTGAGGGAGTTGCTTATGTACTCATAGAGGCTGTATCTGTTGATTTGGATATTTCTGTGTTAAGGTTTTGTTTAAAGGCTTGTTGTTGGATTTTTGATTATCTGATGGCTTTTTCAATTTCAATTTCTGGTTCACTTTCTGAGTCTGTTGAAGAGGTTTTGGGCCTAAGTTGTAAAAAGGAAGATTGTTGAGAGGTGGTTCATTTGATAGAGATAGTAGAGTGGTATCTACTTGATTATCAAAAGATGAGAATAGGTTTTCTGTTGTATGATTTTGACATATACTAGAATGATATCTCAAGATTTCTTGGATAATCCTTCTTTATGTTCTTTCACTAATGGGTCTAGTGAAGATAAGATTGCTAGTATGAATAAAGCTGGTGTCTTCTATGAAGTTACTTTCTTTTGTAGACCAAGTATGTCCTGAAGATATTGAGGTTGTAAATTTGCTATCCACAGTTACAACAATGTTCTAGCTATAGTAGGAAGCAATAAGAGCTCAGAGGTTCCACACAGTATAGTACAAGGCAATGAGAACTGGTGGGGTGTTGATGATATAGCATAAAGCAATAAGAGTCAGTGACTATGACTTCAGTGAGTGTTATCACTTGTGATAAAGAAGAAAGTTCTCTCTTAATTGTTAAGACTCTAGACCACAAGGGTGAATATATACTTCAACTTTGAGCCTATGTCAACACTTGATATCTCTTTGTCCCTCTACAAAGGGTCCAGTTAAGATTTTCAGAAGAGTTATATTAAAAGAATGAATATCAAGGCTTTTAGTCATACTCTACAAGTTAGTCCAAAGACTGGAGAGAATATAGGATTCCAAAAGAAGTAGATTTTTAGATAAACCACAGAAAGAGAGAATTTGCTATTCTTTTTTCTTTCTTGATTGTATTTATTCTAACTAGTAATATTACAAGAACTACTATTCTAAGTACTAGTAAGTAATAGTAAGTGACTAGTTGAGTCAGAGTCTATAAATGGATTAGTCCAAGGTTTCCCCATTTATCCTAAAGTCCATAACTATTATAAGATTTATCTATAATTACCCTAGAGTTTATCCAATGTTTCTTCTTCAGTCCAATATCTATAATTAGTCTAATCAAGTCTGAAGTTCTTTCTTCCAACCTAACCTTGATGTACTGATACATCATCTATTGTATTATCTTTATCTTTCTCATCTCTTATTGTCATTATCTCTTCTACTATCCACTTATTATCAGTCCAGGGCTGATAATAATTGTAATCTCAGTGTAATTCTATAATACTTAATACACTCTTTTTTCCTTTCCCTCTATTTCTGCTCTTAGTTTGTGTCACAAAAAGTAACTACTAAATAGTGACATGGAGGTATAACAAAATACCTGTTCAAAGAACTATATAAATAGCTAGACCTTCATTAGCAAGTAGCCTTGCTAATGTCACCCTTTTGGTATAATAGTAAACTATATAGTATGTAACTACTGGTCCATAGTACAACTGTGACAGTTACTATCACAAATGATCACTTACTAATTTGTAAGTTGATGATTTAATAATCAAAAGGCTCAAAAAAGCAAAGTTTAGACAGTAGCAAAAGATGTTGTTAAGTCTGAGGTTTATCCTCAGACATAGAGTTCTTAAATATATGAGTGTGGTAGTCTGTATACCAGGATAGCCTATCATATGATCACTACCTATTGTTCTACATATAGGAGTGCTATTGTTCTTGAAATAGAGATAACCTAACCATCTTAAAGTAGTTCTTTGTTCTATTCAAGGACAGATAATAATCTATAGGTAAAGATTAGTGTTATATGCAAATACTAAGGACCTTGTATCTCCATGGAATCTTATTACCTTGGGTTTTATTTATAGCTGAAAGAAGTGTATTGAAGAGAGCTTCACAATGGTCATTGAAGTAAATGATTATATCAAGTAGTTCCCAAGATATTAGCAATTTAGTGTCTGGTAACTTGGTAATTGCTGACTGATCTGCTGATAACTCAGTAAATACTGATCACCTTGAGACATTTTGGTACCATTTGAAAAGTTTTCTTAAGAGCTTTCAGTAGCTATTTAGATCATTGAAATTGATCAAGTATTTCCAAAGTTATAGTCTGAATGAAGTTTGTGATAGTTTGGCAAGAGCATGCTGTTGGTTGAGCATCCCACTTATAAAAAGGATTATATAAGATATAGATAGTTTTTAGTAAAGGTTATGTAATCATGGAAGATAGATGCATAGACTATCTAATATTTATATAAGTACCTAGTAGAATTCAACAAAGAACTCTATTGAGTTCTTCCTAAACAACTACCTTGGTTGAGCTCTAAGTTTTTATGACTATACACTAATACAAAACAGCTAAGTTATTATTTATTTTCTTTTTCTTTTTCTTTTCTTTTCTTTTAATTAGGTAACTGGTGAACACATGAGCAGAAATGACTTAGAAGAGATGTGTAGGACTTTGTAAACAAGAGTAAATATAGAATGTGTATAAGTAGTATATAATAATCAAATAGGAACTCTATTAAGTTCTTCTTGTCAACTCAGACTAGAAGTGGTTCTAAGGCATCTCAGTTTAAGTTCTTATACATTTATAGTATATTTATGGTAATTTATAGTATATTCCTAGCCTTCTTATGCTGCTCCTCTTCTATCTGATATTGAGGTACAGTATATAAGCTGAGGCCAAGGTAATTCTACTCCTTTGTTATCACTAATGTTCCCTCTAGACTATTGCAAAATCATAGGACTAGAGAGTAGTGTTTCTTGTTTTCTTTAGTAGTGTGTTCTTTATTCTGATTTTGTTAAGACTTTAGACTGCAAGGGTAAATATATGTTTCAACCTTGAGCCTATATCAATACTTGATATCTCTTCACCCCTCTACAAAGGGTCCAGTTGAGGTTCTCAGAAGAGTTATATCAAAAGAAAGAATATTAAGACTTTTAGTCGTACTGTACAAGTTAGTCCAAAGACTAGAGGGGATGTGAGGTTCCAAGAGAAGTAGAATTTCAGATAAACTACAGAAAGAGAGAACTTATTGTTCTCTTCTCTTTCTGAACTGTATTTATCCTAACTAGTGATGTTACAGAAACTACTATCCTAAGTACTAGTAAGTAACAGTAAGTGACTAGTTGAGTCAGAGTCTATAAATGAATTAGTCCAATGATTCCCCATTTATTCTAATATCCATAACTATTGCAAGATTTGTCTATAATTACCTTGAGGTTTATTATTTCTCCTACAGTTCAATGTCTATAATTAGTTCAATCAAATCCAAAGTTCCTTCTTCCAAACTAATCCTGATATGGTAATACATCATCTATTCTATCATTGTAAGAACTTAGACTAAGATGTCTTAGAACCACTTCTAGTCTAACTTGATAAGAAGAACTTGATAGGATTCCCATTTAATTATTGTATATTACTTATACACATTTTGTATTTACTTTTGTTTACAAAGTCCTATATATTTCTTCTATGTCATTTCTACTTGTGCATTTGCCAATTACCTAATTAAAAGGAAAAAAAAGGAAAAGAAAAATAAATAATAACTTAGCTATTTTGGCTGTGTTATGACAATCATCTTTGTCACCTTTATTCTTTATTACTAATATCTCTTCTACTGTCTACTCATTATCAGTCCAAGGCTGATAGTAATCATAATCCTAGTGTAATTCCATAACAGATTCCATTTATTGCATTATCCCCTGGAACCTAGAGTATACTTTTACAGTATATTTACAGTATTTTCATAGTATATTTATAGCCTTTTTATACTATTCTCTATATTCCTTACATATTAGAACCTTGGTAGCATGGATTGCCACTGTATCTCTTGTAACAAATTTTAGATAGAATAATTGATAGTAACTGTCTATGCACATCATGTAATAAATCACTAAATTGAAGATAATCAGAATCTTGACCCAGAACATACAAAATCAACACTAACTGTAGTATTAAGTACAGTACTATTTATAATATTTTTATCACAAATAGCCACTTACTGATTTGTAAGTTGATGATTTGATAATCAAAAGGCTCAAAAAAGCAAAGTTTAGACAGTAGCAAAAGATGTTGTTAAGTCTGAGGTTTATCCTCAGATATACAGTCCTT
>Ga0154006_1000627_pt1 | contig 11942 bp, 8 predicted proteins | sample TSFL090MetaG_FD_104747 | JGI IMG/M metagenome (GOLD analysis project Ga0154006, IMG submission 104747) | Attine ant fungus gardens microbial communities from Florida, USA - TSFL090 MetaG | ecosystem: Host-associated > Fungi > Mycelium > Unclassified | place: USA: Florida, Wakulla State Forest... | reverse complement strand
GTGCCGATTGCGGACGACCAGCGTTGCCGGCTCGGCGAAGGCGGCCATCGGCTCGGTGTCGACACGTGGCTCGGCAGCGAGATCGACGACGTGTCGAACCGCGTGCGCATCACGTTCTCGGACGTGCCGCAGGCGCTGTTCCGCCAACTGCTGCCGGGAGCGCCGGGGCACGCGCAACTGGTGTTTCTGATCCGGTACTACCTGATCGATCCGTTCGACGTGGACGTCGAGATCGCGCTGCGTCATGAAGACGCGAGCGGCGCGCGCTTCGGACACGGTTCATGGTCGCGTCTCGGCGTCGATAGCTGGCTCGCGCCGGAGCAGGCCGATCTACCGACGAAAGTCTGCTTCAGGCTCTAGCCGCGCGCGCTTGCCGCGGTCTGCATGACCCGAAGCCTGCAATCTGTCACGAGGAGAATCCGATGCTGCTGGTTGAACTGAAAGCCCTGGTAGGACGCCTGAATGCCATGTGCAAGGAGGCGCTCGAGGACGGCGTCGGACTGTGCGTGTCGCGCGGCCATTACGAGATCACCATCGAGCATCTGCTCGTGAAGCTGTTCGCGCATCCGCAGGACGACGTCGCATTGCTGCTGCGCCAGTACGGCGTCGATGCGGGCGAGGTACGCCGCGCGCTCGATCTCGCGATCGAGCAATTCCGTATCGGCAACGCGGGACGGCCGGCGTTTTCACCGCTTCTCCTCGAAATGTTGCAGGACGCGTGGCTCATCGCGTCGGTGGATCTGGGCGAGCCGCGCATCCGCTCGGGCACGATCCTGCTCGCGATGCTCGCGCGTCCGACGTATTACGCGACCGGCGACTACATGGCGCCGCTGCGCGCGCTGAATCGCGAAACGCTGATGAAATCGTTCGACGCGGTGTGCGGCGGATCGATCGAGGCCGGATCGGCCGGCGCGCGCGCGACGGAGGACACGGCAGGCGGCTCGCCGGGGCGCGGCGAAGCGGGGGCGATCGCGCGGTTCTGCGAGAACTTCACCGAGAAGGCGCGCGCGGGCAAGATCGATCCGGTGTTCGGACGCGATGCCGAGATCCGGCAGATGGTCGACATCCTCGCTCGGCGACGCAAGAACAATCCGATCTGTGTCGGCGATCCGGGCGTCGGCAAGACCGCCGTCGTCGAAGGGCTCGCGCTGCGCATCGTCGACGGCGACGTGCCCGATTCGCTGAGCGACGTGACGATCCTCGGGCTCGACATGGGGCTGCTGCAAGCCGGCGCGAGCGTGAAGGGCGAGTTCGAGAACCGGCTCAAGAGCGTGATCTCGGAGGTCAAGGCGTCGGCGAAGCCGATCATCCTGTTCATCGACGAAGCGCACACGCTGATCGGTGCGGGCGGCCAGGCGGGGACATCGGATGCCGCGAACCTGCTGAAGCCGGCGCTCGCGCGCGGGGAGTTGCGAACGATCGCAGCGACCACGTGGGCCGAATACAAGAAGTATTTCGAGAAGGATGCCGCGCTCGCTCGACGCTTTCAGCTCGTCAAGCTCGACGAGCCCGATCTCGACACCGCCGTGCTGATCCTGCGCGGGCTGAAGGAGAAGTACGAGGACGTTCACAACGTCGTGATGCGCGACGATGCGATCGTCGCCGCAGCCGAGCTGTCGAGCCGCTACATCACCGGGCGCCAGCTTCCGGACAAGGCGGTCGATTTGCTCGACACCGCGTGCGCGCGCGTGAAGGTGCTGCAAAGCGCGAAGCCCGACGTGCTCGAGGACAAGGAGCGCCGGATCCAGGCGCTCGCGCGTGAAAAGAGCGGTCTCGCGCGCGATCGCGCCAATCAGCAGCCGGTCGATCTCGCGCGGCTCGACGCGATCGACGCCGAGCTCGCGGCGCTCGATGGCGACGTGATGGCGCTGCGCGACGAATGGCACAAGCAGAAGCGTGCGGCGCAGGCGTTGCTCGACGCGCGCGCGGCATGGCATCGCGCCCAGGCCGACGGTGCGACGGAGGACGGTCTCGCCGTGCTGGCGAGGGCGATCACCGCGGCAAGCGACGCGTTCCGATACGCGCAGGGCGACACGCCGCTCGTGCGTGTCGACGTCGATCCCGACGTGGTCGCGAAGGTGATCTCGGACTGGACCGGCATTCCGGTCGGCAAGATGTTGCGCGACCAGGCCGACAGCGTGCTCAAAATGGCCGACACGCTGAAGGCACGCATTCGCGGCCAGGATCACGCGCTGGATCAGATCGCGGAGGTGCTGAAGACCGCGAAGTCCGGCCTCAAGGATCCCCAGCAGCCTTTGGGCGTGTTCCTGCTCGCGGGGCCGTCCGGGGTCGGCAAGACCGAGACCGCGCTGTCGGTGGCCGACATTCTGTTCGGCGACGAGAAATCGACAACCGTGATCAACATGAGCGAGTTTCAGGAGAAGCACAACGTCAGTCGCCTGATCGGCTCGCCGCCCGGTTATGTCGGTTATGGCGAGGGCGGTGTGCTGACCGAAGCGGTGCGGCAGCGGCCGTATTCGGTCGTGCTGCTCGACGAGGTCGAGAAGGCGCATCTCGACGTGATGAACCTGTTCTATCAGGTGTTCGACAAGGGCATGCTGTCCGACGGTGAAGGCAAGGAGATCGATTTCTCGAATACGGTGATTTTCCTGACGTCGAATCTCGCGACGGACGTGATCACCGAGATGAGCGCCGACGACGCGCGGCCGGATGCATCGACGTTGCTGAGCGCGGTGCGGCCGATCCTGTCGAATCACTTCAAGCCGGCCCTGCTCGCGCGAATGACGGTGATTCCGTACTACACGCTCGCGCGCGACGCGCTCGCGGGGATCGTGCGCCTCAAGCTCGACAGGATCGAGCAGCGGCTCGCGCGTAACAACAAGATGCGGTTTACGTATACCGACGCAGTCGTCGACCAGATTGCGGCGCGCTGCACGGAGGTCGAAACAGGGGCGCGCAACATCGATTTCATTCTGCGCGGCACCGTGATGCCGCTGATGTCGCAGGAGATTCTTGCGCGAATGAGCAGCGATACGCCGGCGGAGGCGGTCGCGCTCGAGGTGAATGAAGCGGGGGCGTTCGCGGTGAGGTTCGACGCGTGATGGTGACGATTGCAACGCGAGGCGGACTGGATGAAATGAAGCGGTTGCAGGGCGGAGGGATCGTGGCGGCAGACAAGGAACGGCGCTTCGGCATCGGCGGCAAGGAGGTGTCATGACACCGGAACAGGTATTGGCGGCACGCGCCGACGGCCGGGCGATCGAGAACGTGGACTTGTCCGGGATCGATCTGTCGGGACGGGATCTGTCGGGCATCCGTTTGCTGAACGTCGCGCTTGCCGGCGCGAATCTTGGCGGCGCGATGCTCACGGATGCGGAATTCCGGCAGGTGGATCTGTCCGGCGCGAACCTGCGGCAGGTCGTGGCGCGCGACGCGAGCTTCACGCGCGTTGCGTGGGGCGGCGCGGATGCGGCCGGCGCGGATGTGTCACGCGTGTATTTTCGCGAGTGCGATTTCGCGCGGAGCGTGTTCGCCGGTGCCCGGTTCGAACGTTCGGATGCCGACGCATGCCGTTTCGACGGCACGGATTTCACGGGGGCGAACCTCACGCGCTGGTCGGTATTGGATGCCGATCTCACGACGGTGGTGTTCGCGCAGGCGGTGATGCACAACGCGTTCATGAAGGGCTGCGTGCTGACGGGCCAGGATCTCCGGTCGTGCGATCTGACCATGACGATCATGAATGGCGCGCAATTGCAGAACGCGAATTTCAGCGGCGTGAAGCTCGATCGGACCAGTTTGATCGATGCGCAGCTCGACGGTGCGAATTTCTCCGGCGCGCAGGGCGTGTATACGGGATTGATCGGCGCGACGCTCGCGCAGGCCGATCTGCGCGATGCGTCCTTCGAGATGGCCGACGCGAGCGACGCGACGTTCGCGGGCGCGAAGGCCGACGGGTCGGGCTGGGACCGGTGTGTGCTGACGGGGAGCGACTGGCAACGGGCGTTGGCGAAAGGTGCGCGGATGATCTATTGCGACCTGTCGCATGCGAACTTTTCGGGCGCGGACTTTTCCGGTGCGGATTTGAGTGGTTCGAACGCGCATGCGCTCGGGCAGACGGACACCCGATGGGATGGCGCGAATCTGGCGAGCGTGCGACCGACCGATCCGGTGCTGCAGCGTGCGGAGCAGTGGCGCGCGGCTGTCGCGCGGTAATGAGCAAAAACGGCTGAACGGGAGAATGCAGGCATGAATATTCAGAACACGCTCGTTTCGATGACGAGAGCCGGCGGGGACCGGGCGCTCGCGCTCGCGTGCGCGACCGTGTCGGGACGCTCGGATCGATGGTTCTTCCTGAATGCGCCAGGCCTGCCTGTCGAGCGCGCGTGCCGGGCGGATAGTTGTCTGGTCGAGCCGGATTACGGCGATACGGTGCTGCTCTGTCACGGCGACGCACCGGGCTCGATCGCGTACATCGTCGCCGTGCTCGCACGTGCGCAGGTGTCCGATGCGGCGGTCGTGTTGCCGGGGGGCGTCGCGCTGCATACCGAGTGCGGCGCGCTGAGAATCGACGCGTCGCGCATCGGGCTCAACGCGAGCGACACGATTTCGGTGGAGGCGCCGGCCATCGGCATGACCGGGTTGCGCGCCGACGTGCAGTTCGCGCGAATGAATGCATCGCTCGGCGAAATGCACGCGCGGCTGGGCGTCGTCAGTACGGTTGCGAAGCAGGTCACGTCGACCGTCGGCCGCCTCGTGCAGAAGGCGCGCGACAGTTTCCGCCGGATCGACGGCATCGACGAGACACGCGCGGGCCGCATGCGGATGAAGGTGGACGAGCGGCTGCACGTGACCGCGCAGCACGCAAGCGTGCTGGCCGACGGGCACGTGAAGATCGACGGCGACAAGATCGACCTTGGCTAGGAGCGCGACATGTTTGCGGTAACGAAGGAAAACGGACAGTGCCTGGGCATGCCCGATGTGTGCCTGACGCCGGCTCCGCCGGCGCCGCCGGTGCCGGTTCCGTATCCGGACATCGCGATGCCGATGATGGGCAATCCGGCGACGACGAAGGTGTTGATCCACGGGATGCCGGCACTGACGAAGGCGTCGAAGATCACTCTGAGCAATGGCGACGAGGCTGGCGTGAACGGTGGCGTCGCATCGGGGCGGAACATGGGCCAGGTGGAGTTCGTGATGAGCAGTCAGAAGGTCAAGCTCGAAGGCAATTTCGCGGTGCGGCTCGGCGATGCGACGAAGCATAACGGCGGCAATGCCGTCGGGAGTGTGCTCGCGCCGAGCCAGCCGGTCGTGATGGTGATGAGTTGACGTCGCGGTTGCGCGCGTGGGGAGAAGGTGGAATGGGTGGGCTGTCCGACAAGCTGCTGGCGAACAAGCGATTCGATTTCCGGTCGATGGCGTTCGATGCGGAAAAATTTGCGGTGGTGAAGATGGAAGGGTTCGAGGCGATCTCGCAGCCCTTCCGGTTTGCGTTGACGCTGGTATCCGCCGATCCGTCGATCGATTTCGAGGCGATGTTGAGCCGGCCGGCGACGTTCACGATATACGACCCCAAGGGCGGCACTGAAACGCCATACCACGGTGTGCTGGCCGAGTTCGAGCAGTTGCATCGCGCCGACGGCTACGTGTTCTACCGCGCGGTACTGGTGCCGCGGATCTGGCGCCTGTCGCTGTACCGGATCTCCGAGGTGTATCTCGGCGAGCAGCCGATCACGGAGACGATCGAAACCGCGTTCAGGCACGGCCAGTTGAGTTCGAGCGACTACGCGCTCCGGCTATCGGGCACGTACCGGGCGCGCAGTTTCGTCTGCCAGTACGAGGAGACGCACCTCGACTTCGTGTCGCGCTGGATGGAGAACGAAGGGATCTACTACTACTTCGATCATGAAGGGGGAACCGGGAAGCTCGTCGCAGTCGACGACCGGATCATGCTCGACGGGCAAGCCGTGCAGGTCGATTACCGGCCGGACGACGAACTGGATACCGGCGTGTCGGGCCGGGTCGTGCGCGATTTCGTCTGCCGCCAGAAGCCGCTGCCGAAGGAAGTGGTGCTGCAGGACTACAACCATCGCAAGGCGGCGCTGCAATTGAAGGTGAGCGCGACGGTATCCGACACGGGCGTCGGCCAGGTCATGTTGTATGGCGAAAATTTTCGCGACGAGACCGAGGGCCGCCGTTATGCGAAGCTGCGCGCAGAAGAGATTCTGTGCCGCGGCAAGGTGTTTGCCGGCGAGGCCACGGCCGTGGGGCTGCGCAGTGGCCGCTTCGCCGAACTGTCCGGTCACTATCGGGACGATTTCAACGGACGTTACCTCGTGACGGAGATTCATCACGAGGGATCGCAGGCGGGCGCGCTGCTGAGCGGGATTCGCAATGCGTTCGGCGACAGCGCGGCGGGCGGCGAGACGTCGTACCGCAACAGCTTCCGTGCCGTGCCGGCCGCCGTGCAGTTTCGTCCGGCCCGCGCCACGTCGAAGCCCTGTGTCGCCGGCACGATGAACGCGGTGGTCGACAGCGAAGGCAGCGGACAGTATGCGGAGCTCGACGAGTTCGGGCAGTACAAGGTGCAGTTGCCGTTCGATCTGACCGACAAGGCGGCGAACCGAGGCTCGGCGCGCGTGCGCATGGCGACGCCGTACTCGGGCAGCGACCATGGCATGCATTTTCCGCTGCTCAAGGGCTCGGAGGTGTTGCTGTCCTTCATCGACGGCGATCCGGACCGGCCCGTCATCGTCGGATCCGTGCCGAACTCGGAGAATCGCAGTGTCGTCAACGTCGCCAATCCACGGGAGAATCTGATCAACACCCGCGGGAACCAGGTGCGCATGAGCGACGTCCCCGGCAAGGAAGTGATGTGGCTGAGCTCGAAGTTTCACGACAGCAGCATCGGCATCGGCTCGATCGATCCGAGAGGCGGCGGCAGCATTTTCACGGCGACGAAAGGCAGCAGCGATTCGTGGACGTTCGGCGCATCCAACAGCATGTCGTTCGGCTCGAAGAATTCGCTGTCGATCGGCACGGACACGAGCGTATCGGCCGCGGTCGGGAATTCGGTGTCGATCGGCGCGAAGGTCGGAATCTCGTGCTCGAGCAATATCAACTGGAACATGAATTTGACAGGGCCGTTCAACGGGCTGCAGAGCTTCACGATTGACGACGGCAAGACGGTCAAGCTGACAGGAGAGGATAGCGAAACTTTCGCGCTCGACAAGGTGGAGTTAGCCGCCGGTCACGATCTCACGGACGCCAAAGTCACGGAGCTGAAGGCGAATCTCACCGGCATGAAAGCTTTCATGGGCGCCTTTACCATATTGAACGCGGCGCAGTCGGCGGTATTTTCCGCAGTCCTCACGGGGGACCTCACACCGGACAACAAGCCTGCTAAAGATGCGGCCAAGGAACGCGATATCCGCGGCAATGCGGCGCGTCAGGCCGACCTGAGCAAGGAGCAAAGCGACGAGATGAGTCAGGCGGATGCGAGGTCCGATCTGACGGATGACGAAAAGAAGGCGCTGAAAGATTCGATACGGAAAAAGTACGCAGATCAAGGCTTGAAGCCTTCCGACTATAGCGTGATGACCGACGCCAATTTTTATAACGGCTGGCCCGGCATCGTCACCAAGGTCGGAACGGATGTGGTGGCGGACGTCGCCGCGCTGGCAATTCTGCAGGGGTACGCGAGGACGGCCAAGAGCCGGCTCGCCACCATCAAGCTGAAAAGCCGGATCACGCTCGACAAGGATGCGGCGGCCATCACGCATGCGTCCGCCGCGTCGACCGGCGAGCTCAAACTCGACAAGGATGCGGCGAGTGCCGAGTATAAGTCCGGCACGGCAACGAGTCAGGTCAGACTCGCCAAGGATATCGTTAGCATTACGCAAGTGGATACGGATCAGTCCGCGAATGCGCAATTGATGCTGACGCAGGGTACGGTCGATCTGGAGGCGAACAAGAGCGTCTTGCTCAAGGCAGCGACGACCACGACGTTGAAGATGACCGAGGATAAGGCCGAACTCCAGTTGGGAGACGCCAAACTCGTGCTGGTCAACGGCGGTGATGCCGCGCTGCAATTCGGCAACGCCGGTATCGTGGCGAACGCTCAAGGCCTGTTGCTCAGCATGTCATCGAGCAAGGTGGAGTTGAAGCCTGTCGGGTTGCGGCTCGACGGTACCACCCTGAACCTCGGTTAGCGATACGGCGGACTGAATCCATGAAGATCCTCAAACCGGACTCGCTGGCACTGCTCTATCGCGCACTGCGGCTCGGCGGCCATGATGTGCTGTCGATCGGGATGATGGCGATGTTCCGGTTCGATGCCAGTGATCGCGAGCATCTGCTGTCGGAACCCGAGCTCTGGAAGCACGCCGGGCATGCGATCGGTGCCGACGCCGTGCTCGACGATGGCCTGCCCAAGCCGGCGGCCGAATTTCTGGCCTACGGCGCGTGCCATGCGCCGCCTGGCGGCGAGGCGACCGAGTTGCTGGTGTCGGTCACGGTCGGCACGCGCAGCAAACAGTTGCGGGTGACCGGCGACCGCCAAGCGGGTCCGTTGCCGTCGGCATCGAAACCGCAGCCGTTCCGGCGCATGCCGATCGACCCGGCGCACGCGTATGGCGGTCCAGGGTATCCGGACAACCCCGCCGGCAAGGGCTTCGCTGGCGATGCCGCTGCGCGAGGCGACGAGCCTGTCGCGCTGCCCAACGTCGAAGTTCCGGGGACGTTGCGCGACGCGCTGCGCGCTCGCGTCGCGCCGGCCGGCTTTTGGGGCTGGCCCGTTCAGGCGCCGCAACGTGGCCGTCACCTGGGCGCGGTCGGCGACGCGTGGCTGCGCACGACGTGGCCGCATCTGCCGGTCGACACGGCGCCCGCTTTTTTTCACAGCGCACCGGAGGATCAGCGCTTCGACGGATATCTGCGCGGCGACGAGCCGCTCGAGATGGTGCACCTGCATCCACGCGACGTGCGGCTCGTCAGCCGGCTGCCCGGGCTTCGCGCGCGGTGTTTCGTGAACCGGCAGGTGGACGGCCAGCAGGTGTTCTCCGAGCTCGATGCGCGCGCGGAAACCGTGTGGCTGTTTCCCGAACTCGAATGCGGCATCGTGCTGTATCGTGCCTGCGCCCGCGTGGCCGACGTCGATGCCGACGACGTCCTGCATGTATTTGCCGGGTGGGAGCGCCTCGAGGATGCGCCGCTTGCGTTCGAGCACTATCGCGACGCGTTCCAGCGTCAAATCGGGGCCGCGTCAGACGGCGCGGATGCCGGGCCCGCGATGCCGGGCGGTGTGCCGGCTGCCGGCATGTCTCCGGTTTCTGCTGCACCCGCGACGGCAGTCGTGGCGCCAGCCCTCGGCGCCGCGGTCACCACGGCGCCGGTTGCCGCGGCTGCCGTGGATGCGGACATCGATCCGATGCTGGCGGAAGTCAATCGAATGACCGCGCAACTGGAGTCGGACCGGCAGGCGCTGATGCTCAAGCATGGCCTGACCGAAGCGGATGTGCAGGCATGGATGCCCTCGAATGACCCGATCCCCGAAGTTTCGCTTGCGGAACTGGAAGGCATGACCGCTCGATTGCAGGCACAGACGCAACGTCTGCTCGATCAGCACGGGCTGACCGAGCAGGACTTGGCGAAGTTCATGCCGGCGGCGGAGCCGCCGCCGGCCGGGCCGGCGGAACTGGCGCGCGCGGTGACGTCGCTCGCGCAGCAGAAGGACGCGATCCTTCAGAAGGCGGGCCTGACTGAGCAGGATGTCCAGCGCTTCGTCGATTCGCGCCCGGACCTCGCCGAATTGGGCGAGATGCTGCGCCAGCCGAAGCCGGACCCTCAGCAGATATTCGCCGACCTGGCCGCCGCGCCGGCCGCTGCCATTCCAGCCGCCGCCACCGCCGCCGCCGTTTCACTGCCTGACGTCCCGCCGCCCGCTGCTCGCGCGCCGGCGGAGGATGAGCCGGTGTTCCGCTACCCGAGTCGCGAGGCGGTGATGGAAGCGCACGCGCGCCGCGTCAGCTTTGCCGGGCAGGATGTGTCGGAACTCGATCTGTCTGGCCTCGATCTGTCCGGCGCGGACTTCTCCGGCGCGTTGCTCACCCAGACCCGATTCGCGGGCGCGCGGCTCGCGCACGCACGCTTCGACGACGCGTTGCTGCAGCGCGCCGATTTTTCGGATGCCGATCTGTCTGCTGCGCGCATGTCGAACGCGAGCGCGGACGGTGCGATTTTCGTGAACGCCCGCATGGACGGCAGTGACCTCGGGGGCGCGCAATTCGGCGGCGCCGACTTCAGCGACGCGCGATTGAGCGGTGCGAGCCTCGCCCGCGCGATGTTCGCGGGTGCCCGGCTGACCGCCGTGAAGGCGGCCTCGTGCGATGCGTCAGCGGCGGATTTCAGCGAATGCGACCTGTCTCGGGCAGATCTGGCGGGCGCCCGGCTAGCCCGCGCGCAGTTCGTCGGCGCGCGCTGTGGCGACGCGAATTTCTCGAAAGCGTGTTGCGACGAGGTGGATTTCGGCGGCGCGGATTGCCGTGCCGCGACGTTCGCCGAGGCCAGCCTGCGCGCGTCGCGTGCGATGGCGGGCACCCGGTTCGACGGTGCGCTGTTCACGCAGGCCAGGATGGAGCGGGCGAGCTGGGGTGGCGCTTCGCTGGACGACGCGGATTTCAGCGGCGCATTGCTCGACAACGCGGACATGAGCCGCGTGCAAGCGATGCGCGCGACGTTCGCTCGCGCGTCGGCGAAAGGCGCGCGGTTCGACAAGGGCGATTTGCGCGGCGCCGACCTCGACGGCATCAATCTGTTCAACGGCTCGCTGCGTCATGCCAGGCTCGATGGCACGCGGTTGCGCCACGCGAATCTCTACGGCGTCGACTTCGACGAAGCGCGCCCGGGCGTCGCGGGCATCGAAGGCTCGAACATCGACCGCACGATCCTGAAGTTCCGTCCACCGACGGCCTGAATCCATCCGGAACCCAATCAATGGCGCTCTCGACATGAGCACGAAAACCATCTGGATTACCGCCTTCGACAAAGCGCAGGACGCCGTGCGCGTCGCCGCGCTGTCGCAGGTGCTGAAGCGCTACGGTCTCGCAACGCAGGGCCACTTCTGGATCGACGAGCCGGACAAGCTCGCCTGGCGCGCCGGTCTCGACGCGCTGAACGCAACGCGCGCGGACGTGTGGCTGATCGTGGCGAGCCACGACGCGCTCGCGAAGCCGTCGATCCGCTACGGCCTGTCGCTGTTCGCCGCGAGCCTGCGCGATGCGCGCGGCGCGGCGTTCCCGATCGTGCTGTCCGCGCCCGGCGCGCCCGACACGCTGGGTGTGCAGGCGGCGTGGCTCGCGAACGCCCCGATACTCGACGAAACCGCCGCCGCCTGGCCCGCGAAAATCGTGGCGAAGGCAAACGCCGTGTCTGCGGCGCCGGCACCCGACTATCGGCTCGCCGTGCTCGGCGAAGAACGGCTCGGCCAATGGTTCTCGATCGGCCCGCGTCGCGGCGAATGGCAAGGCGTGATTTTCGGCGTGCATGGCAGCGACGCGAAGATCGATTTCCAGGCGGTCGGCCGTGCCGGCATGTTGCCCGAGAAGACGACACTCGAATACGCGCAGGAAGGACTGACGCTTCAGGTCGGCGGCCGCGCATTCACGGCCTGGGCGGTGCGCAATACGCTCGTCGCGGACGACGCCTATTACGCGCGCGTCGCCGGTTCGCCGCAAGCGGTGCTGTTCATGCCGTACGCGGAAGGCGACGACGCCGAGGCGACTGTCGTGGAGCTGATCTGACCGTGTTCACGAACGCCATGTCACTCGTCCGATCATCCGGGCGGCGCATCGATCCGGCAGATTGCGCCGATCGCGCTTCGCCGCACGCGCGCTGGCCGACGGCGCTCGCCATCGCGGCGTGCGCGCTCGCGCTATCCGGCTGCGGCAGCAGCGCGCCGCGCAAGGATCCGCTTGCCGACGTGC
>Ga0154006_1000625_pt1 | contig 11952 bp, 14 predicted proteins | sample TSFL090MetaG_FD_104747 | JGI IMG/M metagenome (GOLD analysis project Ga0154006, IMG submission 104747) | Attine ant fungus gardens microbial communities from Florida, USA - TSFL090 MetaG | ecosystem: Host-associated > Fungi > Mycelium > Unclassified | place: USA: Florida, Wakulla State Forest... | reverse complement strand
ACGCGCTAGAAAGCCGAACAGCAGGGTAATAATTACCACGGCCTCATGCGGCAGCGCGGTTTTCAGCAGCAGGATATAGATCCAGCCGGAGGCGAAGGCAATACCGGCATAGAGCTCTTTCTGAAACACCAGCGGAATACGATTACAGAACATATCGCGCAGCACGCCTCCGAATACGCCGGTGATCACCGCGGCGATGGCGGCGATAATCATCGCATGGCCGCTGTCCAGCGCGACCTGCGCGCCGATAATCGAGAAGACCACCAGGCCCAGCGCATCCAGCACCAGAAATACTTTGCGCAGGTGGGTCATCAGCGGCGCAAGCCAGGTCGTCAGCACGGCGGCTGCGGCAACGATCATGATGTATTCAGGATGCTTCACCCAGCCGAGCGGGTAATGACCCAGTAAAATATCCCGCACCGATCCGCCGCCAATCGCCGTTACCGACGCGATGATAATCACGCCGAACAGATCCATTTTGCGACGTCCGGCGGCAAGCGCGCCTGTCATGGCTTCCGCCGTAATGCCGATAATATAGAGGACGGTTAATAACATAGCTGGCTCCAGAAGGTGGGCGGCAAGGCTACGGGGTGAGTGAAATATCAGCAACTGAGAATTTCTCAGGCGATCGCTTCGCATCAGTTTAACTTATGCCGGTCTGTGGAAAAACGGGGATATAGAGGGAAACCGAGGACGCCGCTGCCGCCGTGGGATAAGAAAAATGAATCGTCGGTACAACAGGCGATGAAGCGAAGCGCTATGCAAGCGGAGTTACTGGGAAAATGCGCGCAAGAGGTAGATTAATCAGTCAGGGATTTTTGAGAAAGAAATAAAAATATAGCGCGGGTAAAAAGAAAAAAGCGTGCTGTCGCCAGCACGCGAATGCATCTTGTCAGATGCCCAGAGCCCACCATACAGACTTGCTTTTATTATACGGTTCTTGCACGAATCCTACTGTAATCTTTTAGGTTAAAACGATATTCCGGCTGAAAGCTCGCGCGGCCATAATAGCAGTAAATCAGCATCCGTACGGAGGCCATTGCCAGATAACCCCAGATGGCGCACAGCACAGATGGCGTCAGCCAGACGGTAAATAACGTTACGCCAAGTCCAAAAAGCACCGATAGCGTTTCAGTAAAGGCGATACGGGTATATTGCTTTTCGCGCTGTAATATAGCGCGGTAATGCTGTCCCTGGGGAATGATAATAAAAATAACAGAGACCATTTCCAGCATAATAGCCAGTTCAGGCTGCTGCAGGAAGTTGCCGATAAGTTCGCTTCCGGTAAACAGCACGGCGAAAATAATCAGGCTCAGCAGTATATTGCCCCAGTAAAGCATCGACTGATCGCGTACTGACAGGGTACCGCTGCGGATCAGCGCGTTTGAAAAGCTGCGATCGGCCAGCGTATCAATGACCAGTAGCCCGATGATGGCGATCGCCAGCAGGTTCAGCTCGTTAGCCTGCAGAATTTGCGCCAGCAAAGAGAGCTGAAGTACCCCGATGCCGATGATTTTAATCGATGAAAGAATCGACCACTTTGCGCCGGTAAAGCTTCGTTCACGTATCGCCATGATATGCTCGTTAGGTACAGGTACCGAGTAAATTTTGACGCATGAAATAGCGTGCTATTTCACACCAAAAATTAATGCCATTCGCCTGCGCGAAGTCCGGGCGCAGTACGCCAGGCCTCACCTGTTATTATTGATTCAATGCGATGGATTTCTGAAACGTAAATAATGTCCCCGTTATTATTATTATCCCGGGACAGGGCCGTCTTTTCTGTGGTTAACAGAAAAGCGGCCAGGTCCTGGGCAAACCCTTTTATATTTTTATATTCTCCAGCCAGCATCCTACCGGCGATCTCAACAAGTTCTTCTTCTGATAGCAGAGCCGTAGTTGAGCAATCCATTTTTTATTTCCTGATGTTGTTATTTTAAGTGTTGCTGTGTGTGTGGATAATTTATACCTCGTTTTTTTTAATTTCACACCATCAGAAAAATCCTATAAAGCCGCTACAGAAATAAATGGATTCACTCCTTGCATGAAATTTTTTTAACTTCCTCACTAAAGGTTTATTAATCGTTGTGCAGTTAAAAGGGTAAATTGCGGGAGTAAAAAATGCGCAAGCGCTGAGAATGCATGTATTTCAGGCGTTACAGCGAAGCGGCAGCGATCGCTACCCAGGAATTTTCCCGGATAGCGGCCTTTAATGAAACTGTTGGGAACGTAGAAGAGAGCTTATGAAAAAGGCAAAATCGCTTATGCGTTTTTACTGAACTTTTTTCACTTTTCTGAGCCCTAAGGCCCAGCAATGACTACAGGCTGATGGCTTCCTGGCCAGTTTTATTGGGTAAGCAGGCCGTTAAGGCGGGCAAGATCGCTTTTTACCCATTCGATATCCTGAGAAAACTTCCCGTCAGACGTAAAAGGCTGGCGATAAACCACCATGACAACCTCTGCACCCTGTTCATTAGCGACTACGCGCATGGGCATATAAATCTCTTTACCAACGCCGCTGTCAATCCAGTGATCCATTACGCCAAACGGATTATGTGGCGTAAAGCGAAGCTTCACTGAACCTTCCGGCCCGCGGGCGCGCCAGTAGCTGCCTTCCTGCTCCAGCGCGCTGCTGCTCAGTCCGGAGGCCCATTTGGCAAAGTATTCCGGTTTCCAGATAGTTTCATACAAATCTAACCAGTTACGCGCGATGGTCTGACTAACAACCTGGGACAATAACATGCTGCCTCCGGAACCGGGCTAAAGAGGCATTAAAGCATGCTGGGCGCAGTGGGAGAATCGCGCGCAATCAGAAGTGTGGCGCAGGCAGGGTTTCATCCGGCAGGCGAGAGAAACGGCCAGATCGGTCTGATAAAAGGTTCGTGGGTCAATCGGCTAGCTTTCTTCTGGCTGGTGTACAGTGGCGGCATCAATTTCAATACAGAGCGTCAGGCATAGCGCATGCTGCCACATTGATTCATATCCATACGAAGTTTTAGTACTAACAATTAGCTATCCGCTACGGAATGTCAGCCGCTTAAAGTAAAAACCGCATCATGAGCGGCGTCATGATGCGGATGCGGGGTAAAGCTAAACGTAGAGCGAGGCTTCGCCTGGCGGGCGTGTTTTAAAGCGGCGATGCAGCCACAGATACTGCTCTGGCGCACGCAGAATCTGGCTTTCGATCACCTTATTCATATAAGCGGCGGCGGCAGCTTCATCGGTATGCGGATAGTTTTCCAGCTCGGGATCGATAATCAGCTGATAGCCATAGTTATCTGGGTTGCGGATCAGCGCGATGGTCAGCATCGCCGGATTGGCGAGACGCGACAGAACGAAGGTACCGTTGGTGGTCGCTGCTTTCTCAACCGCGAACAGAGGCGCGAAGACGCTGCCTTTCGGGCCGTAATCCTGGTCTGGCGCAAACCAGACCGATTCGCCTTTCTTCAGCGCGTGAACCATACCGCGCAGATCGCGCCGATCGATCATCGCCTTATTGGAGCGCATGCGGCCCTTGGTTTGCGCCCACTCCATCGCCTGGTTGTTGTGCGGGCGATACATCGCCATCATCGGCTGACACAACCCGCTGATGCGGCCACCCAGCTCCAGCGACATAAAGTGCACGCCAATCACCATGACGCCGCGCTTCTGCTCCATCGCAGACTGTAGATGGTGCATGCCTGACACTTCGAACAGTTTTTTCACCGCGCGATCGGACCAGAACCATGCGATACCCGTTTCCACCAGCGCCATGCCCAGAGAAGCGAAGTTGCCCGCGATCATGCGTTCAATGTCGTGTTCGGCAATGCCGGGAAAACAGAGTTCAATATTGCGTCGCGTAATGCGTTCCCGACGCTTAAGGAAATGACGAGAGAGCGTACCGGCATTGGCACCGAGACGCATCAGAACAGGATAAGGAAGCTGAACCAGCAGCCACAGGATGCCCAGACCTAACCAGGTTAACCAGTAGCGCGGATGCAGCATTGAACGGCGGAAAGCCCCGGTCTTTTTCATAGCGCACCTTTATGTGATGAATGTATGTATCGCATAAAGAAGCATTTCCATAAGTTCCCCAGGCGCTACAGCAAGTAGTCATTTTGACCGGCACATTAGCAAAAAGTGCCGCGAAAGAAAGTGAAACAGCGGAATCAAATGGAGATGAATGTTTCATTGAAGGAGTGATTATCGGGAATGGAACTAATGCTATCTTTAAAATTTGATTTATAAACAGATGGTTAAATGACCGCCCAAGTGGTAGACCATAACGGGTGTATTAACATTAAGAGTGTTCTGGAAATAAGTCTGCATGTTTATTTACGCAGAATTTACGCGAGCGAACAGTGAAAATGGACAAAAGCTCGCCCCCAGGCGAGCTTCAGGTTCAGACTTTGCTGCTTATTCGATATTCTGAATCTGCTCACGCATCTGTTCAATCAATACCTTCAGCTCAATCGCCGAGGCGGTGACGTCCGCATTGATCGACTTCGATCCCAGCGTATTCGACTCGCGGTTGAACTCCTGCATCATAAAGTCGAGGCGGCGACCGACGGCCTCTTTTTTGCCCAGGATGTTATAGGTCTCTTTAACATGTGCTTCGAGGCGATCCAGCTCTTCCGCGACGTCAATACGCTGAGCCATCATCACCAGCTCCTGCTCGAGACGATTGTTTTCCAGCTGTACTTCCGCCTCTTCCAGCTTCGCCACCAGGCGCTCGCGCTGCCATTTCAGGATCTCAGGCATCTGGGCGCGCACTTTCGCCACTTCCTGCTTCACGCCTTCGAGGCGCTGTTCGATCATGCCTTTCAGCGCGGCGCCTTCGCTTTCGCGCGCGACGATAAAGTCATCCAGCGCGCCGTCCAGCGCGCTCAACAGCTGGGCATTAATCGCATCGAGATCCTGTTCCTGCGCGGACATCACGCCAGGCCAGCGCAGAATATCCATCGGATTAATGGCGCCTTCGTCGCTCTGCATCTTCACCCAGTTGGCGGCCTGCACCAGCTGCTTCGCCAGGGTTTCATTTAGCATCAGTTCGCCCTGCGCGCCGGGATCGGCGTCAAAACGCAAGTTGCACTCGATTTTGCCGCGCGTCAGGCGCTGACGAATGCGTTCACGGATAACCGGCTCCAGGCTGCGAAACTGCTCCGGCAGACGGATATAGGTTTCAAGGTAACGCTGGTTAACGGAGCGAAGCTCCCAGGCGGCGCTGCCCCATGTGCCTTTGGCTTCGCGGCGGGCGTAAGCGGTCATACTGCGGATCATAATCGGCTACTCTTTGTCAGAAATTATGCAGCAAGTATAGCGACACCCGCCGCCCGCTAACAGGCATAAGCGCAGGTGTGGGCGAATAAGGAAACATTTCCGCTTTTGCGGACAGACACTTATGATGGCCGCTAACCGTTTTGATAAGGATACCGCCGATGTTCCGCTCTGTTGCCCTTTCCGTGGTGCTGACCGCGCTGTTGGCCGGTTGCCAGGCGTCACGTCCCCCCGCGCCCCCGACTAAACCGATTGCCGTATGCGCCGGCGGTGAAATGATGATGCAGACCACGCTCTGGTTCGGTCTCAGCAAGCCGCAGGGCGGAACGGTAAGCCGCGACGACTGGCAGCAGTTCCTTGATAAAGAGGTGACGCCGCGTTTCAAAGCGGGACTCAGCGTCTATGACGCCAGCGGTCAGTGGCTGGAGAAAAGCGGCAGGCTGGCGCGCGAGCCGAGCAAGGCCCTGATGCTTATCCACGGCGCAGAGAACGGCGTTAACGACGATATCGAAGCGCTGCGCACCCTTTACAAGCAACGCTTCGGCCAGGAGTCAGTGATGCGCGTCGACGCGCCGGTGTGCGTGGGATTCTAATAAAAAACGGCGGCTGGAAGGCCGCCGCGTACAGAGATTAGATAAACAGACCGGCGAAAGCCGCCGACAGCAGGCTCACCAGCGTAGAGCCATAGACCAGCTTCCAGCCGAACCGGGAAACCACGTTGCCCTGCTGTTCGTTCAGCCCCTTGATGGCGCCAGCGACGATGCCGATCGAAGCAACATTGGCGAACGACACCAGGAACACGGAAAGAATGCCCAGCCCGCGCGGCGTCATGCCAGCCGCCACCTTCTGCAGCTCAATCATCGCCACAAACTCGTTCGCCACCAGCTTGGTCGCCATAATGCTGGCGGCCTGCAGCGCGTCGGCGGCGGGAATGCCAATTAGCCAGGCAAACGGATAGAAGAGATAGCCGAGAATCTGCTGAAAGCTGTAGCCGAACAGCGCGCTAAACAGCGCATTGACCGCAGCGATCAGCGCGATAAAGCCGATTAGCATCGCCAGAATAATCATCGCGACCTTAAAGCCCGCCAGGATGTACTCGCCAAGCATCTCGAAAAAGCTTTGCTCTTCATGCAGCCTGTCGAGCGGGATCGCGGCTTCATCCTGGGCTTTGCCGGGATTGATAATCGAGAGAATGATAAAGGTGCTGAACATATTGAGCAGCAGCGCGGCGACCACGTATTTTGGCTCGATCATCGACATATAGGCGCCGACGATAGAGAGCGACACGGTAGACATCGCCGTGGCGGCCATGGTGTAAAGGCGCTTCGGCGGGATATCGCCGAGAATACCTTTATAGGCGATAAAATTCTCCGACTGGCCGAGGACCAGCGTACTGACGGCGTTGAAGGACTCGAGCTTGCCCATGCCGTTGACTTTCGACAGCAGCGTGCCCACCAGCCGAATCAGCAGCGGCAGAATGCGCCAGTGCTGCAGAATACCGATGAGCGCCGAGATAAACACGATGGGGCAGAGCACGCCAAGAAAGATAAAGGCCAGCCCTTGTTTGCTCATATTGCCAAACACGAAGTCGGTGCCCTGTGCGGCGAAGGTCAGCAGCTTCTCAAAAAAGCCGCTGAAGGCGCCGACCGCCGTTTGTCCGCTGGCGGCGTGCAGGAAAAACCAGCCCAGCGCGGCTTCCACCACGATCAGCTGCACGATATAACGCAGGCGTATCTGTTTGCGGTCATGACTGACCAGCAGCGCAAGGGCAAAAATCACCGCCAGCGCGAGCAGGAAATGAAGAATTGAGGTCATACTTTTTATTTTCAGTGAGTGAGGAAGGCGCATTTAGCCACAGACCGTGCGGAAATTCATCTGCTGCGGTGTAACCCCGCCGGCAAGACAGGCGGCAAGGAAGTCCGTATAATGCGCAGCCAATTCATTTCAGCCGGAGATTACCATGCGTCCAGCAGGCCGAAGCGCACAGCAGGTGCGTCCCGTCACCCTGACCCGTAACTACACCAAACATGCCGAGGGCTCAGTGTTGGTTGAGTTCGGCGAAACCAAAGTGCTCTGCACGGCTACCGTGGAAGAAAGTGTCCCGCGTTTCCTGAAAGGTCAGGGACAAGGCTGGGTAACTGCCGAATATGGCATGCTGCCGCGTTCCACCCACAGCCGTATGGCGCGTGAAGCGGCGAAGGGCAAGCAGGGCGGACGTACGCTGGAAATCCAGCGCCTGATCGCGCGCTCGCTGCGCGCGGCGGTCGATCTCAAAGCGCTGGGTGAATTTACCATCACGCTGGACTGCGACGTAATTCAGGCTGACGGCGGTACCCGGACCGCGTCGATCACCGGCGCCTGCGTGGCGCTCGCCGATGCGCTGAATAAGCTGGTGGCGGACGGCAAGCTGAAAGCGAACCCAATGAAAGGCATGGTAGCAGCGATCTCCGTTGGCATCGTCGAAGGCGAAGCGCGCTGCGATCTGGAGTATGTCGAAGACTCCGCCGCTGAAACCGACATGAACGTGGTGATGCTGGAAGATGGCCGCATGATTGAAGTACAGGGCACGGCAGAAGGCGAGCCGTTCAGCCATGAGGAGTTGCTGTCGCTGCTCGCGCTGGCGCGCGGCGGCATTGAGGAACTGATTCAGGCGCAGAAAGCGGCGCTGAACAACTGATTTACCAGGCGACCAGAGAGTCGCCTTTTTTTTGCGAGAGGAGTGAGAGATGAAAGCCTGGCAGCGTCAGTTTATTGAATTCGCCCTGAACAAGCAGGTGCTGAAATTCGGCGAATTTACCCTAAAGTCTGGCCGTAAAAGCCCCTATTTTTTCAACGCTGGCCTGTTCAACAGCGGGCGCGATCTGGCGCTGCTGGGCCGTTTCTACGCGCAGGCGCTAGTTGACGGCGGCGTCGATTTCGATCTGCTGTTCGGACCCGCCTATAAAGGCATTCCTATCGCCACTACCACCGCCGTGGCGCTGGCCGATCACCATGACCGCGACGTGCCTTACTGCTTCAACCGCAAAGAGGCGAAAGACCATGGTGAAGGCGGTCTGCTGGTAGGCAGCCCGCTGGCAGGACGCGTTATGCTGGTGGATGACGTGATCACCGCCGGTACGGCGATTCGCGAATCGATGGATATTATCAACGCGCATAACGCCACGCTGGCGGGCGTGCTAATTTCTCTCGATCGCCAGGAGCGCGGGCGCGGCGATATTTCAGCGATTCAGGAAGTGGAGCGCGACTATAAGTGTCAGGTTACCGCCATCATTACCCTGAAGGATCTGATTAGCTACCTGGAAGAGAAGCCTGAAATGGCGGATCATCTGGCGAAAGTCCGCGCCTACCAGAAAGAGTACGGCATTTAATGCCGATAGCTTCCCTTTCCCGCCTGGGAAAGGGAAGCCAGCCTGGCTGAAGTGCGCGATTATACCAGCTGCGCGGCCAGCAGCGGCCAGCGGATATCGAAATCGGCGGTCGGCCGAAAACGAAATTCTGAGCGCACGTAGCGCGACAGGATACCTTCGCAAAAGGCCAGCAGCTGGCTTGCCAACAGCGCTTCGTCCGTCTCGAAGCCGTCGCCTTCACGCATTCTGCGTTCGCGCATCACCTGACGCAGCTGCGCTTCAATACGCTCAAACAGCTGATTAATGCGCCCCTGCAGGCGATCCTGCTCAAACATCAGCGCATGGCCGGTCAAAATGCGAGTCAGCCCCGGATTACGCTCACCAAATCCCAGAATCAGCTGCACGATAAGACGCAGGCGCGTCATCGTCTCTTTTTCATCTTTAAGGATCAGATTGATGCGGGTAATCAGACTGTCTTCAATAAACTCAATCAGGCTGTCGAACATGCGCGTTTTGCTGGGAAAGTGGCGATAGAGCGCCGCTTCAGAAACGCCAACGTTTGCCGCCAGCTTGGCGGTGGTAATGCGCTGGCTACCGTCACTGGATTCCAGCATTTGCGCCAACGCCTGCAAAATTTCTTCGCGACGGTTCCGTTTGGCGAGTTTTTTTTCTGCCATGACCTTAAAAACCCCTGAAATTTACCTTAAACAGGCACACCTTCCTGTCAGCCCTAAGCGCGAGGCTTAAGGCTGAGTGGAAATAAACAGATGGTTAAGCAAAAATGGGCGTTACTGACGGCCTGAATGGCCGAAACCGCCTTCCCCACGGGCGCTGGCGTCGAAATCCTCTACCAGGTTGAACTCCGCCTGAACGACCGGCACAAAGACCAGCTGCGCAAGACGATCCCCTGGCTGCAGCGTAAAGCTCTGCTGGCCGCGGTTCCAGACTGATACCATTAGCTGGCCCTGATAGTCGGAGTCGATCAGGCCCACCAGGTTGCCCAGCACGATGCCGTGCTTATGACCAAGGCCGGAGCGCGGCAGGATAACCGCCGCCAGACCGGGATCGCCGATATGGATAGCCAGGCCGGTAGGCACCAGCGTGGTCATGCCGGGCGTGATTTCCAGCGCGGTGTCAAGGCAGGCGCGTAAATCGAGCCCGGCTGAACCAGAGGTTGCGTAGGTTGGCAGCGGAAACTCCGTGCCCACGCGCGCATCAAGAATCTTTACGTCGATTTTTTTCATCATAAAGGCGGACAATCTCGTCTAGTAAATGTTGGCCAAGGAGCGTCTTATCGCTGAGCGGTAAGCGTTTTTCTCCCTCCTGCCAAAAAAGGTGAAGCGCATTGTTATCGCTGTTAAATCCCTGACCGGCTTTCGCCACGTCGTTGGCGCAGATCAGGTCCAGATTTTTTCTTACCCGTTTTTGTCGTGCGTATTCTTCCACATTCTGGGTTTCTGCGGCAAATCCAACCACGTAAGGCCGATGCAGCGGCATTGCCGCGACCTCCGCCACGATATCCGGGTTTTTCACCAGCTGGAGCGTAACGGCATCGTCTTCGCTACCCTGTTTTTTTATTTTTTCCGCTGCGACGACTGCGGCACGATAGTCCGCTACGGCGGCGCTGGCGATAAAAATATGCTGTTGCGCCGCATCAGCCATCACGGCGGCCTGCATCTCCAGCGCGGAGGTGACGTCGATACGTCGAACCGCCGGCGGCGTCGGCAGGCTCACCGGACCGCTCACCAGCGTCACGCTGGCGCCGCGGCTGGCGGCGGCGGCGGCGATAGCGAAGCCCATCTTGCCGGAGCTGTGATTGCTGATGTAGCGCACCGGGTCAAGCGCTTCGCGCGTCGGACCGGCGGTGATCATAATGTTGAGATGTTGCAGATCGTTGACGGGCGAGGCCCACTGCACCGCATGGTCGACAATCGCCAGCGGATCGAGCATGCGGCCAGGACCCACGTCGCCGCACGCCTGACTGCCGCTGTCGGGCCCCCAAATCAGCAGGCCGCGCGCCGCAAGCTGCTGCAGGTTATGCTGCGTGACGGCGGCGCGGTACATCTGCTGGTTCATCGCCGGCACCACGGCAACAGGCGAGGCGGTAGCGAGGCAGGCAGTGGTCACCAGATCGTTGGCCATGCCGGCGTTCAGACGGGCGATAAGGTCGGCCGACGCAGGCGCCAGCACCACTAAATCCGCCCATTTCGCCAGTTCGATATGACCCATTGCCGCTTCGGCGGCGGGATCGAGCAGGTCTTCGAATACCGGATGGCCGGAAACGGCCTGGAGGCTGAGCGGTGTAATAAAGGCTTTGGCGGCGGGCGTCATCATGACGCGCACCTCGGCGCCGCGATCGCGCAGGCGCCGCACCAGCTCGGGTGCTTTATACGCCGCGATGCCGCCGCTCACGCCAAGCAGAATTTTTTTTCCGGCTAATCCCATCATGCTATAGGCCTCATGTCGCTGGATGCCGCGTCAGGCGCGGCCGGGTGGCAGGACTGTATCATAAAACCGACCCTGCACCTTTTCACCTCCTGCGTTTGCGAGCCGCCTCGTAAATTCGGCAGAAGTTACTGGTTAAGTATACAGTATCTGACCATGATGTCGTCAACGGAAGGAGGCATTTATGGACAGTATGACACCACGTGAAAAATTACGGCTGATGGGCGCAGAGGCGTTAAGCGACGTTGAGCTGCTGGCGATCTTTCTGCGCACCGGCACGGTTGGCGCGAATGTCATCACGCTGGCGCAGCAGATGCTGCAGCGGTTCGGCTCGCTTTATCACATTATGACCGCCGCGCCGGCGGAGTTCGACGAGATAAAAGGCGTTGGCGCCGCCAAGCTGGCGCAGCTGCACGCTATCGCCGAACTGGCGCGGCGCTTTTTTGCCAGCCAGATGGCGCGGGAAGACGTCATGGCGAACCCGCAGGTGACGCGACACTATCTACAGAGCGTGCTGGCGCATCAGGAGCGGGAAATCTTTATGGCGCTATTTCTTGATAATCAGCACCGCGTGTTACAAGCGCAGAAGATATTTATGGGCTCTATTAATAGCGTTGAAGTGCATCCGCGCGAAATCGTGCGCGAGGCGCTGAAGATTAACGCGGCGGCGATTATTCTCGCCCACAATCATCCCTCCGGCATGGCGGAGCCGAGCCGCGCCGATCGTCACATCACGCATCAGGTCAGCGCCGCCTGCACCCTGCTAAATATACGCCTGCTCGATCATCTGGTGATCGGTCACGGCGAATATGTCTCTTTTGCGGAGCGCGGCTGGCTGTAAAAAGCCAGGCCCGGCAGATGCAGGTGGCGGGTTTTTGCACGATCTTCAGGGATCTTTATCTGT
>Ga0154006_1000621_pt1 | contig 11991 bp, 7 predicted proteins | sample TSFL090MetaG_FD_104747 | JGI IMG/M metagenome (GOLD analysis project Ga0154006, IMG submission 104747) | Attine ant fungus gardens microbial communities from Florida, USA - TSFL090 MetaG | ecosystem: Host-associated > Fungi > Mycelium > Unclassified | place: USA: Florida, Wakulla State Forest... | reverse complement strand
TATTTAAGAACTGTATGTCTGAGGATAAACCTCAGACTTAACAACATCTTTTGCTGCTTGTCTAACTTTGCTTTTTTGAACACTTTGATTATCAAATCAACCAATCACAAATCAGTAAGTGGCTATTTGTGATAGTAACAAAGTATAAAGTTAAAGCAGGCTAGATAAAGAGACCTGTGTACCTACTTCTGATTTAGTTTTCTCGCTATCTATCAGAAATAGAGAGTGGAGTAGTGATTAGCTAATAGAATAACTCCAAGATAGTATAAATCATAGAAAAGAAGTACTAGCTAGTATAGAAAAGGAATATACTTATATTCTAAGATATATATATATCAAGAAGCAGGATTTCAGAGACAACAAGAAAAACAATCTTGGCTTCAATATATGTATTATACTTTGATCTCCTATTGCAAGTGATTGTTGATTTTGGAAATAAGAAAATATTATCAGATATTAAGCAAAAGTCTGAAGTCTGAGTTTAAGAAATACATAGGAGAAGAAGAGGAATATAGACAAAGGACAAATAGACATTAATCTGCAAACTAGATGGCTACCCTATATCTACCCTATATATCTACTCTAGTTAGAATAGGGAAGAGCCAGTCTAAAATGTAATACTCTTTCCAGTCTAAGATACAATATTTCTACTCTGAATTAAGTAGAAGATAAATAATAATAATAATAAGGAAAAGAAAATAAATAATACTAATCATAACCAAAAATCTGGTATATAACACTGTCATGAAGTACTCTAAATTTTTGTGGTTGGTCCAGATCTCTACCAGGTTAGATACTTCTTCAAGAAAGTACCTCTACTTTTCTAGCACAGATGATAGCTAGTATTTCCTTGTTATGGATCTTGTAGTTTCTCTTTACTGGAGATAGGAATTTTGTAAGAACAACTGGAGTCGAATAGACTCTGGGAGAATTCTTAGTAATATTATACTCCTAAATATGTTACAACTTATTTCTAGAAGAATCCTTAGAGATTAGGATAAGGCTCCTAGGGTATACTTCTACAATATATATACTCCTACTATTGAGATGTCTCTGATCCTATAGTTTTGTTAGTCAGGGTCAGAAGTCTCCAAGTTAAGCTAAAGAGAATTAAATATTATATAGTAATATTTAATTAAGTGCAAGGTTACTCTGGGCTGAGAGTCTAGTATCTCAGGAACAGTATTAGTAGGATTCTTCTATACTCATTTCTCTTTTAAGATTGCTACACCTTGAAGCAATGGTTTCAGAGTAAAAAATTATATTGAAGTTTGCTTGTTAGATATATTTAGAGGCCATAGGGTATTTGCAATAGAATTCTGCTACAAGATCTGGTATTGAGACATTAGAGACTACTTTCTAGGAATTGTACTCCCTTTTGAATTCTTTCTACTTTACCAGGAACTGGAATCTTCTTTTATACCAACAGCTATCTAAGATCTCTTCTACTTCCCACTTTTTTTCTCTATCAATAATAGCAAATAGTAGCGAAGGTCTGGGCTTCCTTTTAGAAATCAGATCATCTAGGGCAGTGGACAGCTTAACTACATTAAATATGGGATGGAGTTTCTTTATCATATATGGTAGCTTAAGACAATAGGTGAAGGGTCCCACTTATTGTTCTACTATGAAGAGTCTAAGGCAACAATATAATAGCTTTGGAAATAGATGTGTGGTCTTGATATTAGTGGCATCTAAGAATACCTGATCCCTAGAGTGAAATACTAGAGCTGGAGATCTTCTTTGGTTATAGTATCATGTTATGTTTTCCTGTACCTTCTAAATCACAGCCTTGGTCTTTTTAACTGCTGTTTTCATTTGCTTCATGAACTTGTTTACTATTTCCAGTCCAGAGGGACACTACCTAGATTCAAAGCCCATATGGAAAGTCTGTCCAGTATCAAGCAAGAACAAAGTCTGCTAGATAGAGACATGCATATAGTTGTTATACTGAAATTCTGCTATTAGTAGCAAGTCATACCAGTTATTCTATTGCTCATTGACAAATAGACATAAATACTAGTTGAGCTCCTAATTAACATACTCTGTCTGTTTGTCAGTTTGCAGATGCCAGGCTGTGGAAGAGGCTAGTTAAATCCCCAGTAGTCAATAGAGTTCCCTTGTAAATAGAGCTGTTACAAACTTTATTCAGACCATAACTCCAGAAATACTTGACCAATTTCAATGATCTAAATGGCCACCAAAAGCCCTTAAGAAGACCTTTCAAACAGTACCAAAAACATCTCAAAGCAATTAGTATTCACTGAGTTACTAGCAGATTAGTCTGTAATCACTAAGTTACCAGATATTAAATTGCTGATATCTTGGGAACTGCTTAACATAATTATTTGCTTCAACAACCATTGTAAAGCTCTCTTTAATGCACTTCTTTTGGCTATAAATAGACCCAGAGGCAATAAGATCCCATAAAAATACAAGGTCCTCAATATTTGTATATAACACTGATTTTTACCTATAAATTATCATCTATCCTTGAATAGAACAAAGGACTGCCCTAAGACAGTTAGGTTATCTCTATTTTAAGAACAATAGGTAGCGATCATATAGTAGGCTGTTCTAGTATACAGACTACTACAATCATGTATTTAAGAACTATATGTCTGAGGATAAACCTCAGACTTAACAACATCTTTTGTTATTGTCTAAACTTTGCTTTTTTGAGCCTTTTGATTATTGAATCATCAAATCACAAATCAGTAAGTGGCCATTTATGATAAGAGCTATAAATTGAAATCTGCAGTCTAAGATTACATGTCTAGACAGTCTGTAGAATTTCTATACCTAGTGCAGGAACAACCTTACTACTTCTTTCATAGTCACTATCATATGTATTGGAACAAAGTGAGCTCTTTTTAACATAAAGTTCACTACCATCATGATGGCATCATATTTAGAGAACTTGGGGAGCTCTACTATAAAGTCAATGCTAAAGGTATTCCATTGGATATCTGATACCAGAATAGAGTAGAGCTCTCTAACTGGAGGCTTTTTAAAGGACTTCATATAGAGACAGAGATCATAGGTACTTATATATTGTCCTATATACCTAGATATCTAAGGCTATCAATAGTTCTGGGATACCAGCTCTAGTATCTTTCATCTACTAGGATGTACTATAATCTTAGTGTCATGGCACAGAGAGACTATCTTTCTGTATAAGTTGGGAGTCCAGAGGACATAAACCTTTCCTCAGAAGTGAAGCAAACTATTTATGTTCAACCATTCCAATGAATGAACTGTCTTTATGATAGAGTATTGGAGTTCTTGGGTAGTCTTGGCAACTGGTTCTTCTAGGTTTCTAGAGTGGTTACCCTTATAGACTTTGGATAGGATATTTTATTCTACTCTTATTAGCTCTACTTCTAATTGAAAAGGGGATAGGCTATGGCTGAGAAGTCTTGGATAAAACACCTATAGAAGTTAACAAATCCTAGAAAGACTTGGATATTGGTCTGTGACTTTAGAATAGGCTATTCTCAGACTCTAGTAACCTTGATGGGTACTATTGAGATCTTGTTTTCTGATACCACTAGGCCCAAGTACTTGATATGCTCCTTCTGGAACTTATACTTCTCTAGGCAGAAGCAGAACTTGTGTTTTGCTAGGATTTCTAGCACTCTCTGGATAACTTTAGCATACTATTTGACAGTTCTGGTGAAGATGAGAATATTGTCCAAGTATACTACCACTATCCTTTTAGTGATGAGATTCCTAAAAATATTGTTTATCATTGTCTGGAAGATGGCCAAACTGTTAGTCATTCCAAAGAATATTACTAGAAGTTCAAACAGACTACAGTTAGTATGGAAGATAGTCTTCTACTTATCTCTAGGCTTGATATATATGTTGTTGAAACCCCAGCAGATGTCTAGTTTAGTAAAGTATTTGGCTCCATGGAGTTGCAACATAAGTTTGGAGATGAGAGACAAGGGGTACTTATTCTTTACTGTTATGAAGTTAAGAGTCTAATAGTCTTGTACCAACTAGAGAGAACCATTTTTCTTCTTGATGAAGAATACTAGGGTAGTTATAGATGACTTGGATAGATATATCTATCTGGTGTACAGGTTTTTCTATAGAAAGGCATTCAGCTCCTTCTGTTTAATGGAAAAGAGAGGGTAGACAATAGTTAGTCTCTGGTTTTCTAGTCTTATCCATCAGTTTTGTGTAGGACTTTGAGTTCCTTTTTTTCTTTGTTTAGAAGAAGAAAAGGTCTAGTTCAATAGTATTGTAGAGCTCAGATCTCTTATTTCTTTTTTAAGGTTTGTTTCTTTCAAAGGATACAATACCTCTCATACTAGAGTAGATACCATATTATATAAACTTCTTTTTTTTTCCAGTTGACTTTAGGATTGTAATCTCTGAGCCAAGTGTAGCCAAGAATTAGTTTTTGCTTTCCTAGGCTAGAAATGGCTAGAGGCATCTATTCTGAGTAGGTTTTGTAGTGAAAAACTATATCTATGACTTCCAATATCTGACTGGTCTCATTGGGGGATCTATTAATATTGAAGATAAGTATGGAATGAGAAATGGTCCAAGTATTGATTCCTTTTAAGTGGACAAAGTCATGATCAATAAAGTTTCTAGTAGCTCTATAGTCCAGCAGTGTATTGATAGAGTGAAGTTTACTGGTATTGATTATACTAAGTTTCATAATAAGAACTAGGGATATTCTATATATATCAAGGATATTTGTAGCGAGCTTTTTGGGCAATTGTCTTTCCTACTTTGGTCTCTGGGGTGTAGGATAGCTAACTGGGATAGAAGAGTATATATCTTTGGGTTCATTGTCACTTATATTAACATCTTCTATCTCAAGTACAGTAAATCTATTTACTGGGAGTGACCAGAGCACATGGTTCACTGGCCACTCTATGCAAAATCCTCCTTAACTAGAGGCTCTAATTCTTCTGCTACAACTATGTTCTTAAAAGCTATTAGATCTTCAATCAACTCTTTCTTTTGCTCTACCATAAGCTATTGTATGCTGAGACAATGTGGACAGTCTTTTATAAAATAGCTGGTCTCTCTACAATGGTAGCAGTTGTACAGAAGGAGTAGCCTAGTCTTTTGTACTGCGTTAATATTTATGAAGACTCTGAGGGATTGGGGTGGAGGTCTGGAAAAAGCAGGCATGAGAAGAACTGAAGGGATTTGAACCATAGTGAGCAGAGCTAGACAGGAGGTAGAAATTCTAAAAGCAAAAGACAGTACCAAGTATTGTAAAGACTAAAAGGCCTTGTTGGCTAGCTGGGCTTGATTAATCCTTTGGGTTGCTTGGTACTAGACCTCTAGGTTTGTATCAGTAGGTCTTTTATAGGGCATAATAGTAATCTGGCTCTGAATATTTGCCCTGAGTTTGTATCTAAATTTTACTACTAGAGTTTAGAGATCTGTATATCTAGTATCAGAGACTAAGGTCTAGAAGCTATCTAGGTAATCATCTACCATTCAACTCTCTTGGTAGTAGGATAATCCCTCCAAGGAATTGATAGTATTTGCTTCTACATTGACTGGGAAAAACTAGGTCTGGAATTGTTAGTTAAAGTTGTCCCAAATTTGAAAAGAAAAAATACTAGTGTCTACTTTCTGTCTAAAGAGGTTTTTGGACCACTTGACAGCCCGACCTCTCCTAAAGAATATGAGAGCCCAGAATATCTTTTTCTCTTTGCTATCATGACTTGGCAAAATAGCTAAGTCATTATTTTATTTTTCTTTTCTTTTCTAAACTTACTATACAAAAAAGAGTGTAAGAAAGTATCATATGACATATCATAGGTAATGTATCACAAAGTCAGGTGATATCACATGATGAGTATGGGAAAAGTAGTGTACAGACTATGTAGTAAATGTATAAGTAGTATACAGAATTGAATAAGAACTCTATTAAGTTTTTCTTGTCAACTTAGACCAAGAATACAATTAAGTTATCTTAGGCTAAGTTGTTTTATTTACAGGTGAATTGCTCTGGGACCAGGCAAATATAGAGAATGTAGGAGTTAAGAAAGACTTGACCGACACTCCAGTCTTTGTAAAAGTCTGGTGAAAATAAGAGTTTAGAGTGCATAAGCAAGTAAGGGGCTATTAGAGAGGAGGTTGTTGGTATGAGCAGTAAAGAGGAGACTGTTGCCAGAGGGATAGGTTGAGTATTGGAAACTAGCTATTTAAGTTGTTGCAGCTAGATAGTTAAAGCAGCAAGGATATTGTTGATATTTGTTTCTGAGCTGTTCTGTCACTTGGTTACTTTGTGTAGATAGTGCTGTAAATAGGTTAGAGCATCAGCAACAGTCTAGAGGGTATCTGTATGCAACATTTACATGGAGTAGAGTATTCTAGAGAGTTGGTAAAGGGTATCTAGAGAGAAGCTGTCCACTATGTTCTTCCAAGGCTCTATAAAGAAGATTCTAATCTACTATAAAGGTGACCAGAGTAGAGTAGACTCTAGGAGAATCCTTAGTAATATTACACTCCTAAATATATTACAACTTACCTCCAAGAGAATTCTTAGAGATTAGAATAAGGCTTCTGGAGTATACTTCTACAATATATATACTTCTTATCACAAATAGCCACTTACTGATTTGTAATTGGTTGATTTGATAATCAAAGTGCTCAAAAAACAAAGTTAAATAAAAGATATTGTTAAGTCTGAGGTTTATCCTCAGACATATAGTCCTTAAATACATGATTATTAATCTATAGATAAAAATCAGTATTATGTATAAATATTGAGAATCTTGTATCTCTATGGAATCTTATTGCCTCTGGGTCTATTTATAGCCAAAAGAAGAGCATTGAAGAGAACTTCACAATAGTCATTGAAGCAAATGATTATGTTAAGCAGTTCCTGAGATATCAGTGATTTAGTGTCTGGTGACTTGGTAATTGCCAACTGATCTGCTGATAACTCAGTGAATACTAATTGCCTTGAGATGTTTTTGGTACTGTTTGAAAGGTCTCCTTAAGGGCTTTTAGTAGTTATTTATATTGTCAAAATTGGTCAAGTATTCCCAGAGTTGTAGTCTGAATAAAGTTTGTAATACTTCTACTATTGAGATGTCTCTGATACTATAGTCCTGTTAGTTAGGGTCAAAAGTCTCCAAGTCAAGCTAAGGAGAATTAAATATTATATAGTAATATTTAATTAAGCACAGGATCATTCCAGACTATGAGTCTAGTGTCTCAGAGGTGGTATTGGTAGGATCTTTTTACAGATTTGCTATAGAATGCCACTGGTCTTTACTTATCATCTATTATAGACTGCTAGGACAAGATAGTATCTATAGCAAAGTCCAAGCTATCTACTTCAATCTAAAAGGGCTCTAAGTCTTGTGACAAGACTAGTACTAGAGCTGAGATCAAAAAGAAATTGAGCAATAGTTGAGAAGTCCTATATGAAATATCTATAGAAGTTGATAAACCCCAGGAAAACCTGGACATCAGTCCATAACTCTAGAATAGGCTACTTTTGGACTCTGGTGACCTTGACAGGATTTATAGAGACCTTGTTTTCTAATACAACCAGATCTAGATATTCAATATGCTCCTTCTAGAACTTGTACTTCTTTGGACAAAGACATAGTTTGTGCTCTATAAGGATCTCTAGCACTCTCTAGATAGTCTTAGTATACTATTTGACAGTCCTAGTGAAGATCAGGATATTGTCCAAGTATACTACTACAATATCTTCTATAATGAGATCTCAGAATATATTGTTTATCATTGTCTAGAAAATAGCTGGACTGTTAGTCATGTTATAGAATTATATTAGGATTACAACTATTATCAGCCCTAGACTGATAACAAGTAGATGGTAGAAAAAATGATAGCAATAAGAGATGAGAAAGACAAAGATAATGCAATAAACAATATATCAGCATATCAAGGTTAGAACTTTAGACTTAATTGCACTAATTATAGACATTGGACTAAAGGAGAAATGTTGGATAAACCTTGGGGTAATTATAGACAAATCTTATTATAGTTATAAACTTTAGAATAAATAGAGAAATCTTGGACTAACCCATTTATAAACTCTGACTCAATTAGTCACTTACTGTTACTCACTAGTACTTAGGATAGTAGTTCTTGTGATATCACTAGTTAGAATAAATATAATCCAAAAAGAAAAGAGAACAGCAAGTTCTTTTTTTCTGTAGTTTATCTAAAAACCTACTTCTCTTGGAACTCTGTATTCTCTCTAGTCTTAGGACTAACTTGTGGAGTATAACTAAAAGCCTCAATATTCATCCTTTTGATATAACTCTTCTGAAAACCTTAACTGGACCCTTTGTAGAAGAGTAAAGAGATATCAAGTGTTGATATAGGCTCAAGGTTGAAGTATATATTTACTCTTGTAGTCTAAAGTCTTAACAAGTTATTCCAAAGAATATCACTAGAGGTTCAAACAGGCCACAGTTAGTGCAAAAAGTAGTCTTCTACTTGTCTCCAGGCTTGATGTATATGTTGTTAAAGCTTTATTGGATGTCTAACTTGGTGAAATACTTAGTCTTGTAGAGTTGAAACACAAGCTTAGAAATAAGAGGTAAAGAATATTTATTCTTCACTATCATAGAGTTAAAGACCTGGTAGTTCTGTATCAACCAGAGGAAGCTATTCTTCTTTTTAATAAAGAAGACTAGTATGACTATAGACAATTTGAATAGGCAGATCTGTCTGGTATATAAGTTTTTTTCTAGGAAGGTGTTCAACTCCTTTTGTTCAACTAGAAATAGGAGGTATACTTTAGTTGACTTTGGTTCAGAACCTGGCAGGAGTTTTATAATGTGATCCCAATAGCGATATTCTGGGAGAATATCAAAATTGTCTTTGGCAAACATGAACTTGAGCCTTCTGGTATATAGGAGCAGTAGAGTCATGGTAGCTAGTGTTTCCACACTCTGATATGCTCCTTTTGCCAACCTTTGGAAAGTAGTTGTAGAAGCCTGTATAGTCTTCTCAGAGAGCTTAGAGAGTAGTTTGGTTATAAACAACCTGTCTCTAAGCTTATAGTTTTGTCCATCAGTTCCATATAGGATTTCAAACTTCTTTTTGTTATTGTCTAAAAGAAAAGTGAGTCTAGTCCAACAATACAGTAGGGCTTAGACTTCTTGTCTCCTCTTCAAGACTTGTTTTTTTAATAACATTTGGTATCCTCTACAGCAAGATGAATATTTAGTCTGTCACAAACTTCATTTAGACCATAACTCTGGAAATACTTAACCAATTTTGACAATCTAAATGGCCACCAAAAGTCCTTAAGAAAATCCTTCAAATAATACCAAAAATATCTCAAGGCAATCAGTATTTACTGAATTATCAGCAGATCAGTTGACAATTACCAAGTTACCAAATACTAAATCACTGAAATTTTGAGAACCACTTAACATAATTATTTGCTTCAATGACTATTGTGAAGCTCTCTTCAATGCTCTTCTTTTGGCTATAAATAGATCCAGAGGCAATAAGATCCCATAGAGATACAAGGTCCTCAATGTTTGTATATAATACTGATCTTTACCTATAGATTATTATCTGTTCTTGAATAGAACAAAAGACTGCCCTAAGACAGTTAGATTATTTTTATTTCAAGAACAATAGCACTTCTATATATAGAACAATAGATAGTAATCATATAGTAGGCTGTTCTGGTATACAGACCACTACAATCATATATTTAAGGACTGTATATCTAAGAATAAACCTCAAACTTAATAATATCTTTTGTCACTTGTCTAACTTTGCTTTTTTGAGCACTTTGATTATTAAATCAACCAATCACAAATCAGTAGGTGGCCATTTATAATATAGTCATAAGGACCTTGTCTTTCTTTTAGTTGACTTCTGGGTTATAGTCTTTTAGCCAGGTATAGCCAAGAATTAGATTTTGCTTTTCCAGACTGGAGATGGCTAGGAACATCTACTTTGAGTAGGTTTTGTAGTAGAGGACTACATCTACCACTTCTGATATCTGGCCTATCTCATTGGAAGAGCTATTAATATTGAAGACCAGTATAAACTGAGAGATGGTCTAGGTATTAATTCTCTTGAAGCAGATTTAATGTCTAGTGGCTTGGTGATTACTAACTGATCTACTGATAACTTGATGAATACTGATTACTTTGAGATGTTTTTGGTATTATTTGAAGGATCTTCTTAAGGACTTTTGGTGGCTATTTAGATTGTCAAAATTGGTCAAGTATTCCTGGAGTTATAGTCTGAATGAAGTTTATAATATATCTACTAGTTTACTATTATCTATATTAACTTTTTCTATATTGAGTATAGTAAACCTATTTACAGAGAGCAGCCAGAGCACATTTTTTACTGGTTACTCTATACAAAATTCTCTTTAGAAAGGGACTCTGTTTCTTCTGCTATAACTATATCCTTTAAAGCTATTAGATCTTCAATTAGCTCTTTCTTTTGCTCCATCATTAACTGTTGTATGTCAAGTCAATACAGGCAGTTCTTCACAAGATAGTCTATTTCTCTACAACAATAGCAGTTATATAGAGGGAGAGGTCTGGTCTTCCATACTACATCAATGTCTATAGGGACCCCAAGGGATAGAAGAGATAACAGAGGTAGAGGCTTTGGAAGGGTTGGTTTGGAGAGAACTAGAGAGATGCAAACCATAGACAAGGGGGCTAGATATAAAGTAGAGAGCCTTGAGAAAAACAAAGGTATTAAGTGTTAAAAGAAGTAGAAGGCTCTATTAGCTAGCTTGGCTTGATCAATCCTCTAGGCTGTACAATACCATACCTTGGGATCAGTGTCTGCAGGTCTCCTATATAGTATGGTAGCAATCTAATTCTGAATATTTGTTTGGAGTTCTTGTTGAAATTTTACTACTAGAGTCCAGAGATCTATGTAGCTAGTATTGGAGACCAGGGCTTGAAAACTGTCTAAGTAGTCATCCACTATCCACCTCTATATATAGCTAGGCCCTTAGCTTAAGAGGACTTATCAATCAGTTAGAGTATCACAAACTTCATTTAGACCATAACTCTGGGAATACTTGACCAATTTTGATAATCTAAATGGCCACCAAAAGCTCTTAAAAAGACCTTTCAAATAGTACCAAAAATGTCTCAAAGCAATCAGTATTCACCAAGTTATCAGCAGATCAGTCAGTGATCAGTCAGTGATCACCAAGTCATCAGACACTAAATTGCTGATATCTCAGGAACCACTTAACATAATTGTTTGCTTTAATAACCATCTAGATTAGGGATCCCATCTGTTGGATGATAGTTTAACTTTAGTATTAAGGCAGTAGTTAGTAGAGCAGTAGGATTCTAGCTAGATGAAGATCTTGTATTCTAACAGACATAGTATAGCTAGTAAGATCAATCATTTACTCTATACTATTGAGGCATCAACATGATGTCTCAGTTCCAATACAATTCTCTTATGAGCAGTCTGCTCAACCAAAAGTATGCTCTTGCTAAACTGAGGGCAGAGTTAGAAGGAGAAAGAGAAAGGATGTATCAATATTGTAAGAAGTTTGGGCACCTGGCCTATAACTGCAGGAATAAAAAGGAGAAGGTGAAAGAAAAACCAATTTCCCAAAATAAATTTGAAGTGATAACAAGTAGAATAATACAATATAGGATGAAGGAAGAAATAAAAGTAAGGAGACAAGAGGTAATGGAAGAAGTAAAATGCTTCAGATGTTGGGGAATAGAATACTATAAGTAGGAGCATCCAAATATTGAAGAAGAAAGGAAGAGATGTAAGAAGGTAGTGGTGTATATGACAATGCCACAAAAGACACAGTAGAAAAGAAGGCTAGCGTATCCTACATGGAAAAAGGTACAAGAGTACTGTAAAAGGTGGAATATGTGTTATCAATAAGCAGTGAGTGCTCTTAGTGATCACCCTAGATGGATGTTCAGGAAGAACTCGATGGAGTTCTTCTATCAAATTGCACCCCTATTTATACTACTACTACAGTGGCTGTACCCT
>Ga0154006_1000620_pt1 | contig 11992 bp, 9 predicted proteins | sample TSFL090MetaG_FD_104747 | JGI IMG/M metagenome (GOLD analysis project Ga0154006, IMG submission 104747) | Attine ant fungus gardens microbial communities from Florida, USA - TSFL090 MetaG | ecosystem: Host-associated > Fungi > Mycelium > Unclassified | place: USA: Florida, Wakulla State Forest... | reverse complement strand
TCTCGCGGCGCTCGACGACGTATCGGCGAAGCACGGCACGCAACCGGCCGCGATCGCGCTGGCATGGCAGATCGCGCGGCCGACGATCACCGCACCGATCGCGAGCGCGACGTCGCTCGCGCAACTTGCCTTGCTCGGCGAAGCGATCCGCGTGCGGCTCGACGACGACGATATCCGCAAGATCGACGCGGCCAGCGCAGTCTGAGGGCGTCCACGGCGCGTCGCCGGCTTCCGCGAGCAGGCACCGGTCGCGCTGGATGAAGTACGCGCGCCCGCTCAGGATCTGGCTTCTGAGCGGCAATCGCGTAAGACTGGAACGCCCGCCCGGCTCATACCGGGCGGGTTTTACGTGGGGCGCGCCGCTCAGAAGCGAATCGTCACCGATTTCGGCTCGGTATACGCCTCGATGAACGACGACCCATACTCGCGGCCGATGCCGGACCCTTTCGCGCCGCCGAACGGAACGGCCGGGTCGACCAGCGTATGCATGTTCACCCACACCGTGCCGGCTTCGATGCGCGGCACGTAGCGCAGCGCCTTCGACAGGTCGTTCGTCCAGAGGCTCGCGGTCAACCCGAACGGCGTGTCGTTCATCATCGCGATGAGTTCTTCTTCATCGTCGAACGGCACGAACGCGCCGACCGGCCCGAACACTTCCTTGCGGTACACGCTCGATTGCAGCGACTTCGGCACGACGATCGTCGGCTTCACGTAGAAGCCGTCGCGCGCATACGCGCCGCCGCCGGTGACGATCGTGTCGCCTTCCGTGCGCGCGAGTTCGAACGCGTCGAGACACTTGCGGAACTGCGGTTCGTTGCAGACGGGGCCGATCATCCCCGCGTCGTCCATCGGGTCGGCCGGCTGGAAGCGCTCGAGGCGCGCCTGCATCTTCTCGACCACCTCGTCGAACCGCGAGCGATGCACGAAGAAGCGCTCGGCCGACGCGCACACCTGCCCGCTATGCAGGAACCCGGCCTCGACGATGCCGTCGAGCATCTTGTCGACCGGCGTATCCGGCAGGAACGCCGCCGCATTCTTGCCGCCCAGCTCGAGCGTGAAGCGCGTGAGGTTCGCGTTGACGGCTTCCTCGCCGATGAGGCGGCCGGTCGGCACCGAACCCGTGAACGACACCTTCGCCACGCGCGGATCGCGGATCACCTTCGCGCCGACCTGGCCCGTGCCATTGATCACGTTCAGCGTGCCGGGCGGCAAGCCGGCTTCGGTGGCCAGCTCGGCGATGCGCAGCATCGTGAGCGGCGTGAACTCCGACGACTTGATCAGCACCGTGTTGCCGGTCGCGAGCGCCGCGCCGAATTTCCACACCGGAATCATCACCGGGAAATTCCACGGAATGATCCCGAGCACGACACCCAGCGGCTCGCGCAGCGTGAACGACGTGTAGCGCTCGCCGTTCATGCTCGGAAACGACGGCGCGAGCGTTTCGCCCGCGATCTTCGTGGCCCAGCCCGCGTAATAGCGCAGCCAGCGGGCCGACCAGCCGACCTCGATCACGCGCGACAGCCCGATCAGCTTGCCCGACTGCGCGGTTTCGATCTGCGCGATCTCTTCGCCGTGTGCGTCGATCAGGTCCGCGAAGCGCAGCAGGATGCGCTCGCGATCGGCCGGCGTCAGGTTGGCCCACTCGCCGCGGAACGCGCGATGCGACGACGCGATCGCGGCTTCGACGTCGTCGTCGGTCGCCTGCGCGATGGAACCGATCACCGCATGCGTCGACGGATCGCGCACGTCGATCCGCTCGCCGCGGCCGGCAACCGCGCGGCCGTCGATGTAGTGACCGTGTTCGCGCGCGAGAAACGTTTTGACTTCGTCCAGCATTCGAACCAGTGCCATCTGTATTCCTCCGGAAATCCCGTTGAATGTGAGTGTGAAAGGCCCGATCAGCCCACGCTGGCGATCAGGTCCGCCGCCTTTTCGGCGAGTGCGATGGTCGGCGCGTTCGTGTTGCCGCTCGGGATGCTCGGCATCGCCGAGGTGTCGGCCACGCGCAGCCCCGCGATACCGTGCACGCGCAGTTGCGGATCGACGACCGACGAGACCGGGTCCGTGCCCATGCGGCACGTGCCGACCGGGTGATAGACCGTCTTCGCGGCGCCGCGCACCCAGTCCTCGATGCCCGCGTCGTCGTCGGGCGGGCAGTCCGGCGAGAAGATCTCGTCGACGTGATCCGCGAGCGCGGGCTGGCGCAGGATCTTCAGCGCGAGCTTCGCGGCCCGGATCTGACCGTCGACGTCGCGGCGATCGGCCAGGTAGCGGCCGTCGATGCGCGGCAACTCCTGCGGGTTCGACGAGCGGATCGTCACGCGGCCGCGCGAATGCGGCTGCAGATGGCCGGTCTTGATCGTGATGCCGTGCGTGCGGCCCGCCGTCACGCCAATCGGATCGTCGAACGAATCGATCGTCGGCAGGAAGTGGAACTGGACGTCCGGCTGCCCCTGCCGGCAGGTATCGACGAACGCGAACCCTTCGAGCACCGGCGAAGTCAGGAGGCCCGAGCGGAACCACTTCCACTGGATACCGTGCTTCAGCGCGCGCCATCCCTTGTCCTGGCCGTAGAGCGACACCGGCGTGCGGATCGTTGCGTTGACCGACATGTGCAGGTGATCGTGGAAGTTCTCGCCGACCGGCAGCACGTGCCGGACCTGCACGCCGGCGTCCTCGAGCACCTTGTGCGGCCCGATGCCGGACAGCTGCAGGATCTTCGGCGAACCGATCGCGCCGGCCGACACGATGATTTCCGCACGCGCACGCGCGGTCACGCGGCGATTGCCCTGCCGATACGTGACGCCCGTGGCGCGGCCGTTTTCGAGTTCCACGCGTTCGACAAGCGCATCGACCTCGAGACTGAATTCCGGACGGTTCCGGATCGACTTCAGGTACGTCGCCGCCGTGGAGCCGCGCTCGCCGTTGAAGATCGTCGCCTGGTAGAACCCGACGCCCTCCTGCCGCTCGCCGTTGTAGTCGACCAGGTAGTCGAGCCCCATCTGCTGGCCTGCCCGCACGAACGCCTGCGACAGCGGATGGCGATAGCGGATCTCGGTGACCTGCAAGTGCCCCTTGTTGCCGTGATAAGGCGCCGTCAGCGATTCGTTGTTCTCCGCCTTCGCGAAGTAGCGCAGCATATCCTCCGCGCCCCAGCCCTTGCAGCCGAATTCGTTTTCCCAGCGGTCGTAGTCGTTGCGGTGCCCGCGCACGTACAGCATCCCGTTGACGGAACTGGAGCCGCCGAGCACGCGCCCTTGCGGCACCGCGATCGAGCGACCCTTCACGTCGTCCGACGGCTCGGCCGCATACGGCCACGTATGGCGCGGAATGGCCTTCGCGAGCCCGCCCGGCATGTGGATGAACAAATCCTTGTCGTGGCCGCCTGCCTCCAGCAGCAGCACGCTGCCCTTGCGGCGCTCGACGAGATGGGTCGCGATCGTGCAGCCCGCCGAGCCGGCGCCGATGACGATGTAGTCGAAAGTTCTGTCGGACATCCTGGTATGCGCCCGCTGTCGGCCACGCAACCGTCGCCCGCGTGCGCTGCCGCCGCATGCGTCCGTCGCCCGGCCTTCGGCAGGGTCTCCTTGAAGTGGGTGGTGGTTTTTCATGGCGCGAGCCATCCGGTGCGATCCGACGCGCCGACGGGCTGCGCATGAGCGCACGCCCGATTCGACAGGACAGCTTGCCGACCGCCTTTCGATTCTAGGGACGCGCCGCCCGAGCGAATCGGCGTTGCGTGCACACTTTTGGCTTCAGCGTGCAGATCGATGTGGCGCGGCGGCGGCCCTGGACTACGTGGAGAAACCATGATTGACGCCGCGCGGTCGCGCTCCCGACAATGGCCGCGAGTCTGAACGCGCGTCCCGGCCGTTTGCATTAACCTTGACGCGTTCCCCGGCCTTCTTCCCCTTTCGGCAATGGCACACGAACTCGTCGTCGACGCCAGCAACCGCAGCGCGAATCTGCCCGATCTGATCGCGAACAGCTTCCTGCCGCTGGTCTTTCACGACACCGGCCCGCAGTTCCGGATGTCGGTGCGGGTCGCCACCGTGGGCGGCCTGCGGATGGCGGAGGTCGACACGACCGCGATCCGCGTCGATCGCGACCGCTCGCTCGCGTCGCGGGCCGACAGCGACTGCTACAAGATCCTGTTCCAGATCGCCGGACAAAGCCGCGTCACGCAGCGCAACGCGACGTCGACCGTCAATCCCGGCGAGTGGGTGATCTACGATGCGACGCAGCCGTACATGATCGAATCGGCGAACGCGTCACGCTTCGTCGCCGCGCTGACGCCCCCGAGAAGCAGCACGATGTGGCGCTGGTTCGTGGAGCGTGCGGGCGTGCAGGTGCGTCGAACCGTCGGCAATGCGCAATTGGCGCTGCAATCGATCCATTACCTGATGGACGGGCAGGTGCCGAACGATCCGGAAAGCCTGTTCGGCTTCGAGCAATCGACGCTGATGCTGCTCGATTCGGTGATTCGTCGCGAGGCGAGCGATTCGCTGACCGGTGCCGACGCGCGCAGCGCGACGCTGCGGATGAATGCGGAAATCTATCTGTCGCACCACTACAGCGATCCCGATTTGTCGCCGGACAAGCTGGCGAGCGCGCTGAACGTGTCGCGCCGCACGCTGTACAGCGCCTTGGCTGCAACCGAGCGCACGCCGCAGAGCCTGATTCAGGAATACCGGCTGCAGGCGAGCCGGCGCGCGCTGGAGGATCCGGCGGATACCAATCGCACGCTGCTGGAACTGGCGATCGCGTGCGGGTTTTCGGACATCACGCATTTCGGGCGAGCGTTCAAGGCGCGGTTCGGGTGCAGTCCGGGGGTGTATCGGGATGCGTATCGGAATATGCCGGGGGCGTGACGCGATGCTTCGCATGGCGCCGCGTCGCAGAGATCGGACCCATCCGGCATCACCTGCAGTTGAACACCGTCCCGCCCACAAAAATGCGGACAGGTTCCCACCTATTCAAAGGCCCGCTCATTGGAGCGGGCCTTTTTCATGTTCCGCTACGAACGTTCGGACTCGCCCTCGCTTCCCGTGTCCAAGCGCAGGCGCGCTACGACTTGTCCGAGGCTGTAATACGTGACCTGCCTGCTTCGATCCGACTCGTCCACACTGAATCGGCGATCGAAATCCATCTGGCCGGACGAGTCTCCCGTCAAAGCGATTGAGGATCGTCTACTCAGCAATCGTAGAAATATCTTTCGCATGGCTCGAGCAATATTCAGTCGCATCACTTTTTCCCCGCGTACCACGCCCTGCATCGAAACGTTGGGATGGCTGCGATCGACATTCGTCCAACGATAGATCACTCGAAGCCAATCGAAGTGATCCCCGAACAACGAAGCTTCGAATGCCTCTACCGGCCTACACTCCCTCCATCGCAACGCCCACCCTCCGCAACTCGGCCAACGCTTGAGCCAATAGCTTCCTCAGTCGATCGTTCTCGGCTTCAAGGTCTTTCAGCCTTCCGGATTCAGTCCTGGCCCCGGCGCCTAATCTTGCCCGCCAGGCATAGAAGGAGGTATCGCTGAACCCGTGCGTCCTGCACAGATCCCGAACCATCACACCGGCCTCGGCTTCTCTCAGGAACCCCATGATTTGCTCTTCGGTAAAGCGCTTCTTCATTCTGGCCCTGTTCCTCGAAACCGAACTGCGCTCGCATCCGGTAACTCACGCTCAAGAGAACATATCGATCTCCCGCCTGCCTCCTCTAACTCGAGGCGGCACGTGACGAGACTGCCCTTTGTCGATTGACGTACGATTCGACGACGAGATAAAAACGGAAATCCCGAAACGCTCGTGTGAGAAAAAGGAGCAAGTTCCTGCGGACCTCACGAAGAAGGCATCCTCGTATCGGTCCGCAGCGCCTCCGTTGATTGCGTCAGAACTTGTGCCGCAGCCCGACGGCCAGCACTTCCTGCGTGCGTTTCCCCGCCGCGATCCCGTACGAGCCGATCGACGCCTCCGCGGCGCCTTGTCCGTTTTGTCCGCTCGCGTGCTGATACCCCGCGAGCGCATAGACGTCCGTGCGCTTGCTCAAGCTGTAATCCGTGCCGATGTTCACTTGGTGGTACTTGGCGGACGAATCCCCCAGCGCGCGCGTGTAGTTGTAGCCGGCAATCAGCAGCAGAGCAGGCGTCACCTGATACTGCGCGAAGATCGAACCGTTGTGATACTTCTCCGAGCCGGTGAACGTCGACGCGGAGTCCGCCGAATACTGCGCGTAGCCGTACGCCGCCCCGACCGTGAACGGGCCCGCGACGTAGTTGGCACCGATCCGCGCGATGTTGATCGACCGGGCCGATGCATACGCCGCATTCACCGGTGAATTGAACAGCGAGTCCGACGACGACGTGCCGCGATTGCCCAGCGTCGCGTTGCCGTTGTCGATATGGAGAATGCCGCCGCCGACGCTGAACGACGTGCTCTGATAGCCGACTGCCGCACTCCACGTCTGCCCCGACCCGGTAGATCCAGCGACACCGCCGAGCGCATACATCACCTCGGTCGAAACGCCGCCCCACGTCGGACTCACCCACTTCACCGCGTTGTTGAAGCGCGCACTCGAGTCGTAGTTGTCGACGTCCCCCGGTGTCGCGAACCAGCCGCTGTACACGTCCGCCGTCAGCTGCTGTTCGAGATCGGTCAGCGGATCGTACTGGCGACCGAGTGTCAGGGTGCCGTACGGGCTCGAAATGCCGACGAACGCTTGCCGGCTGAACAGTCGGCCCGGCGTCGCGAGCGCACCATTCGTGCCATCAAAGCCGCTCTCTACCGTAAAGATGGCCGAGAGCCCGCCACCCAGATCCTCCGTTCCCTTCAACCCCCACAGGGAAGCCGAAAGATTGCTGGGCAGCATTCTCACTTGCGAGCTCTGTCCACCGCTGTTGTGAACGTAGCCCACGCCGGTGTCGACGATCCCGTACAGCGTCACGGAACTTTGAGCCCTGGCCTGCGAGAACGCGACGATGCTCAGTGCGGCTACCGCGATGACTTTCCTTTTCATATGTCTCCCCAAACCCTGTTATACAAACTTCACTAGGAATACTTATTAAATCGAAAACTGATGCGCCGATACCGATCCGCGGCCCGAATTCCGAATTTGACGCCTTCCCCACCATGACGGGGGAAATTCAGGCGTCGAACTCGATCGACCGGATTCTGCACGCCGCACCAATGCACCAATGCTCCAGTGCTCCAGTGCTCCAGTGCTCAGCGCTCCGATCGATCGAATCGGTGTACTTGCGTCAAACGGTATTAGCCGAAGAAATTCGCGAGTTCCTTTGCAAGCGCCTCGGGCGCCTCTTCCGGAATGTAGTGCCCGGAAGCGACCATCGTGCCGCGAACGTCCGCCGCGACCTGCTGCAGCTGCGGGACCAGGTCGGGCATCGATCCCTGATCGGCGCGGACTGCCAGAACCGGCATCTTGAGCTTGCCCTTCGCGCTCAATTCGCGATTCTGCTCGGCAGACACCGAGATAGCGCGGTAGTAAGCGAGACCGCCTTTCAGGCCATTCGTCACGAACACGCGATGGTATTCCTCGAAGTCCGCCTGGGAGAACACCTGCGGGTTCGCCGCCTTCCGTTGCAAATACCACTCGAGATAGATGTGCTCGCGGCCGGCCAAGAGCGCTTCCGGAAGATCCGGGATGTTGTGGAATGCGACGTGCCACGTCCGCCACGCCACGTCGGAAGCCCACGGCAGCGTATCCGGAAGACTGATGCCCGGGATGCCCGTGTCGAGGATCGCGAGGCCGCTAACCTTGTCGCCATTCATCGCCGCATAGGGATAGCCGACCCATCCACCGATGTCGTGTACGACAAGCGCGTGTCGATCGACATCGAGTTTCTCGACCAGGCCACGAAGGAGCTTGGCGGCCTTGACCGTGTCGAGCGTACCCGCGGGACGATCCGAGTCACCTTGCCCGGGAAGATCCGGAGCAATGACACGGTACCGATGCCCAAGCAGAGGCAAAACCTTGCGCCACGCATACCAGCTTTGAGGGAAACCGCAAATCAGAACCAGCACGTCGCCGTCCGGCTTGCCGCCGCTCACATAATGCATCCGCACGCCATCAACCGTCTGAAAGCCTCGCTTGAAACCTTCGATGCCGGTCTCCGGCCATTCACGATTCGAAAACATTCACAAGCTCCTGTTGTTCCATCGACATGTGCAGGCGTGGGCGCCTGCACCGCGCCCCGCGCGTAGCCAACCGCCCGCTTAGAAGGGATCCCGGGCAGCGGCAAGCCAGCCGCCGTCCATCACGTACTCGCTGCCATGTACGAAGTCGGCATCGTCGCCGCCCAGATACGCGGCGAGCTTGGCAATTTCTTCCGGTTGACACCACCGGCGGGCCGGGAATTTCTGAAGGGCCGCTTCCATATCGGGCGAATTCGCTGTCGTGTGTTCCGACATCGCCAGCGGGGTCGCCGTTGCGCCCGGGCAAATCGTATTGACGCGAATGCCGCGCGCACCGTATTCGAAGGTGAGCTGTCGAGTCAGGCCGATCACGCCGTGCTTGGACGCCGTGTACGCAGTACCGCCACCAGCCGCGCTGAATCCCGAGGTTGACGACGTGTTCACGATCGCCCCTTTCCCTTGCTTCAGCATCTGCGGAATGACCGCCCGAGCCATCAGGAACGGTCCTGTGAGATTGACCGCGATGACACGATTCCACTCTTCGACGCTCACCTCGTGGGCGGTCGCGTGTCCGTCCAGAATGCCCGCGTTGTTGCACAGAAGATCGATGTGTCCCCAGCGCTCGACCACCGCGGCGACGGCAACCTCGACGCTACGCGGGTCGCTGACGTCCACTTGATACGCAAATGCTTTCGACGGGTCCGCCAACGCTTCAACAGTGGCCACGGCGCTCTTGAGATTGATATCGAGTGCGGCGACGTTCGCCCCTCTCGAAACGAACTCGCGAACCATTGCTCGCCCCATGCCGGACCCGGCACCGGTTACGACAACCACACGCCCGGAATAATCATTCACTGAAACGTCTCCTTGACTTCACTTTGACCAGCACGTGCGCTGCTCACCGAGCCGGCAAATCGTGCGCTTTCTGTTTCCAGGATTCGTGTCCATGCATCGTCTTGCGCCAATTAGACGAGGTCCAATTGTGATTCTCGATGTGTACAGATCACGAATTTCTATCAACTCGGCGAGCCGGACCGAACACGGTCCACAACCAATCGGCGTTCGGCAAACACCCGTCACACATCGGAATTTAATTCGTGATGCGAATTGATATCCGGACATCGATCAGGCCATGTGCAACGCGCGCCATCTTCAAGGTTGAAGATCGTGATCGATGAAGTGAGCAGTCAGGTCACGCAACAGGCGTGGCCCCATGCGGGCGTTCCGACCGTCTGGATGATGTCCGGCGGCCTTGAAACCATTGTATGTATGGCCAAGACGCCGTTCGTCCATCCAAAGGATGAGAAAAATTTCCATTGATGCAACCGGCGGCGAGGACGAACGCACCGCGCCGGTGCACTCAGGCTATTTCGTTGTCGGCGTGCCCAGGTCGGCGGAAAACGCCGCGAGCTGGGTTCGGCTCTCGATTCCCAGCTTGCCCAGGATTCGAATGACGTGCGACTTGACGGTGGCAAGCTCGATGCCCAGCGTCTCCGCGATGTCCTTGTTGGACAGGCCTGCGGTCATGAGGGACGCAACGCCGAGTTCCCGCTCCGTCAGGAAATACTCGTTTCGCAGCACGTGGTCTGCCTGGACCTTCTTGACGGATGCAAGCATCGAGAAGCTGTGCTGCATATAGTCGTACATCTGTCCGAAGGGTTCGGGAGTCGAGAACGGGTTGTCGCCTTGCTTCTTGATGACGGAGAGGCACGCCAATGGTGTATCTCCCGCCCAGAACAGGAACCCGACTTCGTCCACGAGCCCGTACTTCCTCTGGTAATCCGACCAACTGGAGTGCTGGTCGTCGCGCTTTGCCCCTTTGAGGGTCACTACGGTCGCACGCTGTTTAATCAGACGATAGACGTTCAGCGGATCGGCCGAGGCGAATACCGTGTAATAGTCCTTGATGGTCTCTTCAGGCCACCCCATCTGGGTGTGCGGCAATAGCTGGTCGTGCGAATCGAGCCATGTGAACACGGCTGCCGAACAATTGAGCATCGACCGTGCAAAGTTAACGGTCTGAAGAGCGAACTCCTGGGATTCCCTGAATTTGCTGACCTCGACTAACATCGCCAATTCTCTTTGCCGGTAGGGATGGGCGCGCACGCCGATCGCCCGAAATCAGCGACCCGGCAGGCGCGCCAGCACCGGAACCGAAAGCCGCACGAGCGTAGAGCATGAAATTCGCACCAGATTAACATCTGATACCTAATGCGGCAGGCTACCGCAACGCAACTCCGGATCATATTAGGGAAGTCATATACCCGCCGGCGACTATATTCCGAAAGTCAATCGGGACGCACTCACTGCCCGGACGGCCGCAATCGGGCTGATCAATCATGCGGCCCGGATCAATGTCTCCGGCTTTCCGCTGCAGTACGTGGCGCACACGTCCCTGGCCGCATCGGCTGCCGCAACGACGGCAGGTGACGCATTGACCGACATGCACAACGACACGTCGATCGACGGCGGCTGCGGCTCCAGCGCCAGCTCGGCGATGCGCCCGTTCTCCAGCTCGTCATGCACGAAAAGATGCGGGACTGCCCCGACACCGTATCCATCACGCACCAATTGCACGATCGCAGCGACCGAAGAGGCGCAGGTCATGCGGATCGCTTCATCCGGGATGCCTGCTCCACCGGCCAGTGTTCGGACGATGCGTTCCACCGCCAGGTGCGACGTCGTGCCCCTTCCGAATGTCAGTACCGGCCGCTCGAGGGCGAGGCGAACCGGATCCACGTCCGGACCGGAAAGCAGTTCCCGGCTGACAACCCATCGAACCGGATAGCTTGCAAGCCTGCTCGATGTCACCTTGTCGCTACCCACGACCTCTGCGCAGACAGCCATGTCGAGCTCGCCATGCAGGATTTTCTTGTTCAGCGCCGGGCTCGAATCTACGGTCAGCTCGACCACCAAGCCTGGGAGGCGCTCCCTCAACTGCGTCACATACAAGGAAAGCCAGCTGTGAACGATCGTGTCGATGACGCCGAAACGTATCGGTCCGCGTAACGCGAGTTCGAGGCCGGCTGCCTGCTTGAGCGCACGGGTCGCGTCCACCACATTCATCGCCAGCGTCAACAAGCTCTGCCCCGATAGGGTGAGACGAAAATCCGCCGCCGTTCGATCGACGAGCTCGGTCCTCAACTCGTCCTCCAAAGCCTTGATACGTGTCGATATCGTCGCGGGCGAAGTATGAAGAAGACGCGCCGTAGCCCGGAAGCTGCCTTGTTGCGCGAGCGTCACGAACGTCTCCAGGAAGCGTGTATTCATTGCCTCACCATCGAGGAAGGCGGTTTCCGTCCCGTCATCCTGCATGGAACACCTGTCCGCGCCCGTCGGCCGTCTCGAATCAACACGGCAAGGAAAGCGCATCTGCGTCGAACATCGAGACGTTCGTCACGGCCTGTCAGGAAAATGTTGACAGCCGTGTGCGGAATTTCTCGTTGGCTCAAGATATTTTCCGATCCTATTATTTATTCGCATTCCTTCTTTTAAGACGTAGAACGCGGAAACCAATCGGCAAACCGTGAATCTCGAAACGACGGAAATATCTGGACCCTCTCCCCATGACATCACGGAAAGTTCTCGGCCCCGCTCTTCACGACGCTGCCCCGGTAAGCCGCGCGAACCATCGAAACGTACCCGCCACAGACCAGCGAAGCGCCTCCCCGTACACCGCCCTTCTGCGTGAACCCATGTCTTCCATCGCGGCGAACGTTCCCGATCGGCCCGATCTCAGGTCGGTATCGATCCTCGGCTACAACTGACTCTCGCGGATCCGTGACAGGAATTCGAGGCTCGTCGAGCGAGCCTCGCGCAGTGCGTCGCTCACGTTCTCC
>Ga0154006_1000618_pt1 | contig 12023 bp, 8 predicted proteins | sample TSFL090MetaG_FD_104747 | JGI IMG/M metagenome (GOLD analysis project Ga0154006, IMG submission 104747) | Attine ant fungus gardens microbial communities from Florida, USA - TSFL090 MetaG | ecosystem: Host-associated > Fungi > Mycelium > Unclassified | place: USA: Florida, Wakulla State Forest... | reverse complement strand
TTCGGCGCGGCCATGACGCACGTCGAGCGGCACGATGCGGCGCCGATCCTGCGCGCCGCGCCGCAGCCGTCGCTGGCCGACTACGCGTAACGCCTAGCCACTCACTCGCGCGGCGTGCCGGTCATGCCCGGCCCGCCGCCCTTACCCGGCCCGTTGATGCTCCAGCCACGCCTGGAACATCAGCACCGTCCACAGCTGGTGCTGCCAGTTCATCCGGCCGGTCTGGTGCTGGCGCCACAGCCGCTCGACCGCCTGCGCGTCGAAGAACCCTTCATCGCGCAACCGCGACGGCTGCAACAGCGCATCGGCCCAGTCGCGTAACGCGCCGCGCAGCCAGTGATCGACGGGCGCGCAGAAGCCCTGCTTCGGCCGGTCGATCAGCGCCGACGGCACGTACCGGTCGAGCAGCCGGCGCAACAGCGCCTTCGACTGCCCTTCCGGCAAGCGCAGCGACGCAGGCAGCCGCCACGCGAATTCGACGACGTGATGATCGAGGAACGGCATGCGCGTCTCGAGACTGACCGCCATCGCCGCGCGATCGACCTTCGCGAGGATGTCGGTCGGCAGGTAGGTGAGCGTGTCGATCGCCATCGCCTGCTCGGCGAAGCTCAGGTTCGCCGGCCACGCGGACACCGTATCGAGCGGCGTCGGCGGCTCCTGTCCGGCGAGCGCGATGCGCTCCGGATGATGGACCGACGACATCAGCAGCCGGTACAGCCCGATGCGGCTCTCGGCCGTCATCACATGGCCGAGCTTGTGCAGCCGGTCGCCGATGCGGGTCGCCGATTCGCGCGCTTCCACGCCGCTCCACGCGCCCTGCGCGACCGCCGCGAGCTGGTCCGCATGATCGGGCCGCAGCGCATGCAGCGCGGCCGCGATCCGTGCGCGCACCGCCGCCGGCACGCGATGCAGCTTGCGCCACAAGCGCGGCGTCAGGAAGTAGCGCGTATAACCGCCGAACAGTTCGTCGCCGCCGTCGCCGGACAGGCTCACCTTCACGTGCCGGCGCGTCAGCTCCGACACGAGGAAGGTCGGAATCTGCGACGCGTCGGAGAACGGTTCGTCGTAGATCGTCGGCAGTTTCGGCACGACGCCGAGCGCATGGTCGGCCGTCACGTAAAGCTCGGTATGCCGCGTGCCGAGATGGCGCGCGACCGCCTTCGCGTAGCCGGCCTCGTCGTAACCGGCCTCGTGAAAGCCGATCGTGAACGTATCGACCGGCTTGGCCGACTGCGCCTGCATCAGCGCGACGATCGCCGACGAATCGACGCCGCCCGACAGGAACGCGCCGAGCGGCACGTCGGCTTCCATCTGCCGCGCGACCGCCTGGCGCAGGATCCCGTCGAGCTGCCCGACGGCCTCGTCGGCGTTGCCCTCGAACGGCCGCTCGCGGCCGGCTTCGATCGCCTGCTGCTCGAGCGTCCAGTAGGTGCGCAAGCGCGGCGTGTCGCGCGCATGCTCGAACTGAATGAAGGCACCCGGCGGCAGCTTGCTGATGCCGCGATAGATCGTATGCGGCGCGGGCACGCTCGACTGGCGCAGATACAGGCACAGCGCGTCGCGATCGATCGTGCCGTCGAAGCCCGGATAGCCGCGCAGCGCCTTCAGCTCCGACGCGAACACCAGCGCGTCGCCGATTCGCCCGTAGTAGAGCGGCTTCTCGCCGATCCGGTCGCGGGCGAGCGTCAGCACCCGCGACGCACGATTCCATAGCGCGACCGCGAACATGCCGGTCGCGCGCCGCAGCGCCGCCTCGACGCCCCACGCGACGATTGCCGCGATCAGCACCTCGCTATCGGAGTGGCCGCGCCACGCCGGTGCGCGACCCGCGCGCTCGAGCTCCGCGCGCAACTCGCGATGGTTGTAGATTTCGCCGTTGAAGACCATGACGTAGCGGCCGCACGCGGATGCCATCGGCTGCCGGCCATGGACCGACAGATCGACGATCGCAAGCCGCCGGTGGCCGAGCGCGATACCGGCTTCCGGGTCGACCCAGAGGCCCTGCCCGTCCGGCCCGCGATGCGCGAGGCTCGCCGTCATTCGCGCGAGCGTGCCGCGCGCTGTCTCCTCATCGAAGGCGACGCTATTCAGAAAGCCGTCGATTCCGCACATTTGATTTGTCCTGTCCGCCCCTGTTGACCTGTTCCGTCACCCGCGACGCAACCTCGCGGCCGCCGCCCGGCTGACGGTCGAGCCATATTACGAAGAAATAAATCAGCAATAATTCATAGGTGAATGCCGGCTTGTTCCAGAAAAAAAGATGCGCCTCGTAACGTCGCGGCGGTTTTCGTATGACGATCGGATCGGACGGGCGGATGGGGTCAGGACTCCAGACGGCGTGCGGCGAGATAGGCGAGCTGCGCGCGGTTCTGTACGTTGAAGAGTTTTTCGAGCGAACGGATATGGTGACCGACCTTGTGCAGCGACGTGCGCAGCGCACTCGCGATCTCCTGGTCGGACAGCCCGTGCACGAGCCGCTCGAGCACCTGCTGCTGCTCGTCGCCGAGCGCGAAGCCGCGCATGCGCGCGATGCGCGCCTCGAGAAACGGCAGCGCGACGCGGTGTACGGCGAGGCTCACCGACAGCGCGCCGCCGATCACGCGATCGTCGATCCACTCGGTACCGTGGGTCTCCGACGTCACGTTCACCGCGACGCGCAGGTCGAGCCGCGGCGCCGACAGGCTGAAGATCACGCCGCTGTTCATCGCGTGCGCACGCAAATGGCCGGCCAGCGCCAGCACCTTGCGATCGCCGCTGCCGTGCGCGGCCGCCTCGATCTCGTCGAGTCGCCACGCGACAGGAAAACCGCTCTGCCGCACCTGCGCGAAACGCGGGTCGGTTTCGTAGAGCATGCCCTCGATATACGGCTGCATGAACGTCGCGGGCGCGAGGTCGCGCAGCAGATGCGCGCACAGGATGCGCCGCCCGATCATCTCGTAGGCGCCGTAACCGAGCGTGCTGAAACCGATTTGCCGCAAGCGGGCGTGGCATTGCGCGAAATCGACGCCATTCACGTCGGATTTACCGGGCGCGATTTGAATCCCGGTAAAAACGTCGCGCTCGATTGCATGAATTTCTTTCGAATAAGCGGCTGCGACCGCGATATCGGCTTGCGAGAACCACTCGACGCGTGGCGCGTCGTCAGCATAGGTCATGAGGAGCCCACCCCTTTCCCAATATGTGAACTTGCCCCGTCACGCTCTGGTCTTTTCTTTATGATTTTCTGGTCGACGCTATATCGGTGCGGATATGAAGCTTTCGCCCGCATTAGTATTACGACATATTACGCGCACACCGGCATTTTTGTACAATGCCCCGGCGTTTCGTCAGGATGACGATCGGCGCAAATCATAACGATGCTCGACCGCATCGCCGCGCGCACCGTGCACGACACGGCGGCCGCCACGCGATGCGCGTCGATTCCGAGGGATGGCTCATGTCCGATATTGCATTGCATGAAGAAGCGGTCGCCCCAACCAGGTTGTCCCGTTCGTTGCAGCGGACGGCCGGCTGCAACGACGCGTCGAGCGCGCGCCCGGTGCAGGTCGTGTGGTGCGACGACGTCAAGCGCGGCGACATCGCGCAACCCAACGCGCCGAAGCTCGGCGTTGCCGATACGCTCGCGCACGCGCAGAGCACCGCGGAACGCAACCGGATCGTCGCCAGCCTGCTGCATCTGACGGGCTTCTCGACGTTCGCGTACTTCGCGCTCGAATTCTCGCGAGAGCGCGTCGAAAGCCTCTATCTGCACGAGGCGTTCACGCCGGCCACCTATCGCGGCGATTACGTGCGGCACAACCATCACGACATCGATCCGCGCACGCTCGACGCGCGCGTGTGCAACATGCCGATCGTGTGGGACCTGCAGCAACTGCGCCGCGAGCATCGCGAGCGCAACGACGGGCCGTGCGTGGCGCCGGCCGCGCTCGACGGGTTCCTGCAGACGATGCAGGACGACGGCATGTGCAGCGGCATCATGTATTCGATGGCCGTGCCCGGCACGCGGCTGCATGCGTTCATGAGCTTCACCGCGCCGCGCCGCACGCGCGAGTGGATCACGCCGGCGACGATCGAGCAGGCGCTGTCGATCGGGCTGTCGGTGCACAAGTTCGCGTCGCCGCAACTGATTGCGACGTCGCGCGAGCGCACGGTCAACGGGCTCACGCCGTTCGAGCAGGAACTGCTGCTGGGCATTGCGGAAGGTGCGTCGGACAAGGAGATCGGCCGGCGCCTCGACACCAGCGCGCACAACGTCGACTATCACCTGCGCAAGCTGCGCAAGCGCTTCGGCGTCGCGAACCGGATCCAGCTCACGTACCTGACGTCGAAGCTCGAGCTGATCTGACTGAACATCTGACTGAACGCGCGTGATGTCAGCCGCGTAAACGCACATGCCGGCCTCGCGGGCCGGCATGTGCGGGTTGCGGCGCGGTGCCGGGTCCGGCGCCGCTTCCAGACAGATGATCGCCGTTACTTCAGCAGCGTCATCTGCACGACCTTGACGATCACCAGACCGACCGCGATCACCAGATAGCCGCGCAGCACGGCCATCCAGACGCGCGTCGAGACCGTCATGTTCTGCGGCTCGAGCGTGTCGAGCGGCGGCATGCGCCACGTGTCGCGCAGCGACCGATCGATGCCCGGCTCGACGACGCGCTTGTTGCGGCGGATCAGCACCGTCGCGAGATAGCCGACGATCGCGAGCACCGTGCCGCCGACCAGCACGTCGACGATCGCTTCGCCGCTGATGTCCGGATACATCACCGATGCGGTAAGAATGATCGACAGCAGCACGAGCACCCAGATCACCGCGCCCGTGAACACGTTGAGCTTCGTCGAGTTGACCCACGGGACGAGCACCTGGCGGTCGTTGCAGAGCACGAGCAGGAACACCGTCGCGCTCGGCAGCAGCACGCCCGCGAGCGTCTGCACCGCTTCGGTCAGCAGGCCGAGCGGGCTGCCCGGAATCAGCACCAGCGCGGCAGCGGCCGCGACGATCCCGAAGTAGACCAGATAGAAGCCCTTCGCGTCGCCCACGCCGCGATGCAGCGAATGGCGGATCTTGAACACGTCGCCGATCGCATAAGCCGTCGACAGCGACACCGCCGCCGCGCCGATGATGCACGCATCCAGCAGCGCGACCGCGAACAGCGTCGCGCTCGTGCGGCCCGCATACTTCTCGAGGCCCGCGATGATGCCGCCGGCGTCGGTGAAATTGCCGAATTCCGGGTGACCCGAGAACAGTTGCGCCGAGAAGCCGATCATCGCGACCGCGCCGATCAGCACGAATGCGATGCCGATCCACAGATCGACCTTTTCATACTTCATGAAGCGCGGCGTGATGCGCTTGTCGATCACGTAGCTCTGCTGGAAGAACAGCTGCCACGGCGCGACCGTCGTGCCGACGATACCGATCACCAGCAGCATCACGTCGGACAGCTTCGCGTGCGCGGGCCAGTTCGGCACGAAGAAATCGCGCGACATCTGTGCGACCGGCGGATGGATCGTCACCAGCACCGGCACGAGCAGCAGGCTCAGCAGACACAGCACGATCGCGAACCGCTCGAAGCGCCTGAAGTCGCCGGTACTCACCGCGGCCATCGTCAGCGCGGCGGCGATACACACGCCCGCGACCTTCGGGAGCCCGAAGAAAGCCAGCACGAACGTGATGCCGATGAACTCGGTGACGATCGTCAATGCATTGAGCAGGAACAGGTCGATCACGCTGAAGGCGCCCCAGAACTTGCCGAAGCGCTCGAAGATCAGGCGCGCATGGCCCACGCCGGTGACCGCGCCGAGGCGCAGCACCATTTCCTGGTTCACGTACAGCACCGGCACGAGCAGCAGCAGCGTCCACAGCAGCGTCGTGCCGTAGTTTTGACCGGCCTGCGTATAGGTGCCGAATGCGCCGGCATCGTTGTCGCCGACCATCACGATGAGGCCGGGGCCGATGATCGCGAGCAGCGTGCGCAGGCGCGCCCACCACGTGCCGCGCGCGGCGGTGTCGTGATGCGCGATGGTGCCGAGCGCGCCGCGGATATCGCCCAGATGGGCTTCGTCGAGTACGGCGCTGCGTTCGACGGCAATGGGCGAAGAGACGTTGGATGGCGTGGACATGATGAATTCCGTGCGGCTGGTTTGTTATCTGGCCAAGCGTGTGATCTTGGTATGCGCGCGCGGAGCGGGCCCGCATGCGCATGCCGAGACGCACTCGGCGTTTCAGTTCAGTGGAGCAACGATTTCAACCGGGTGAACAACCGGGAGAACACCCGCGGACGGGCGTCGAGCATCAGCATCGCGTCGTAATGCGGGCGCGATTCCGTGACGTGCGGGAGGTTCGACAGCAGAAGGCCGAAGTTCATGGTCTGGCTCCTGGCGGCAGCGGCATGCGCGCCGGCCGCGTGGTGGGCGCGGGGCCAGTCCGGGGCCTGAACGACGTCGGTGTCAGGCTAGCGAGCCGGAGTGTCCCTGCGACCCGGGTTCAAAAGGGTCGGTTGGTGTAACTGGCATAAGGGACAACTGTCACTGTCGTTCATGGCGGCTCCTGTGCGGTGTTCCAGCGAACACGGTTGACCACCGCGCGGCGTGCGGGCCGGCATTCGCGGGCCCGGGAACGGGATGCGCGAACGCGGCCGCCTGCCAGGCGGCGGTAAAACCGGATGGCGCATGCGCAAAGGCATCACGCTAACCGGCGCGAATCAGGGTGCACGTAGGGAGTGACTGCGGAGTACTGCTGCGCGCACCGTTTGCCTGGGGGACAAACGGCGGCTTCGATGAGGCGCGGACGTCGGTCGCTCAGGCGGAAATTTCGTTCGAAGATCGACTACTGCAGGCGTCCAAGGCGGCGGCCCCAAGAGTGAAGATGGCGGATTCTATGGACGCCCCGAAAGTGAAGTCAACCCCTTGAAACCCCATTTCTCAAAATAAAATTCACACATCGCAACATTGAAAGATTCGCCCTCGAAAACACGTGGCGGAACCTTTCAGCGCGCATCGCCTTGACCGTGGGCGATGCGTGCAAACAACGGCGGGCGCCCTTCGTCATACCAATCGCTTGCCCGTCTTGTGCCGGAACGAGCGGCTGCGACGCGCGCGCCACGCGGGCTGCTTTTTATGCGTTTTTTACTTGCAACGCAGCAAAACTCGCGACTACAATCCGCCCCAATTCATCAAGGGAGTCCCTCCGTGGACGCATGCTCTAGTTGCAGTTCGATGCCGGTCCAGGCCGGCCAAGCCATCGCGAGATAGCAGCCAGACGCATGTCTTACGCCGCTAGCTCGCATTCGCCGGGTTAGCGCGCTTCCCCCGGGCCGGCATCGCCGGTTCGCCCGTCGCACGCTCCGTTACGTTCCACCCTCCGATCGCAGGTCGCGTCATGCCCCCGCGCTCGTTCACGTCGTCCGGCGTTCGCCGGACCGGACGGAGGTAGCGTCATGTTCCTTCAATCGTTCGCGCTCAGACTCAAGCGACTCGTGCACGTCGCGTGCGATCGCTCGTTCGTTTCGGCCCTTTCGCCGCTCGCCCACACGCTCAGCAACTGGCGCGGCACCGCGCTCGCGCATCTGCCGGTGGCGCCTCGCCCGCTCGATTGCGTGCTGGTCGGTGCGATGGCGGCCGCCGTCGCGCTCGTCGCGCTGCTTTGCACGGCCGCGTCGCGCCTCGGCTTCGCACAGGTGTGGCGGATCGGCGGCTGGCTGCCGTAAGCGGCACCGCGCTGCGAAACGGCCCTGTTTCGCCCCGCTTCGCCCGATTCCGTTTCATCGCGTCACGATTTCATTCTCCTCAGTCAAACCAATCAATCGAACCACGGAGCCCGCATGAAGCATCGTTTCGAACCCGCGCCGCGCACACCACGCCTCAATGCGCTCGCCGCGCTGCTGCTGTCGCTCGCGGCCGCGCCCGCGTTGGCGCAATCGTCAGCGCCGGCCACGGCGACTGCCGCGGCCGAACCGGCAGCCAGCACCCGCGACACCGCGACTGCCGCACCCGCACCGGCCGCCGATGCTGCCGAGCCCGCGCCCACCGGTTTCTGGGAGCGCTCGAATCTGCTCGGCAACATGGGCGGCCTGCGCGACGTGCTCGGCGACCACGGCGTCACGCTCAACCTGCAGGAAACCAGCGAATACCTGTACAACGCCGCGGGCGGCACGGCGCGTGGCGGCGCGTACCAAGGCCTCACGCAATTCGGCTTCAACGTCGACACGCAAAAGGCGATCGGGCTGCCGGGCGGCACGTTCAACGTGTCGGGGCTACAGATCCACGGCACCAATCTCACGCAGCGCTATTTGCAGACGCTGCAGACCGCAACCGGCATCGAGGCGAATTCGACCACGCGCCTGTGGGAACTCTGGTACCAGCAGGCGTTCCTCGACGGCCGCGCCGACGTGAAGGTCGGCCAGCAGAGCGTCGACCAGGAATTCATGGTGAGCCAGTACGCGGCGACCTTCATGAACGCGACGTTCGGCTGGCCCGTGCTGCCGGCGGCCGACCTGCCGGCCGGCGGCGCCGCGTATCCGCTGTCGTCGCTCGGCGTGCGGCTGCGCGTGAAGCCGGCCGACGCGTGGACCGCGATGGTCGGCGTGTTCGACGGCAACCCGGCCGGCCGCAGCGACGGCGACGTCCAGGTGCTGAACGCGCACGGCACGAACTTCAACCTGCGCAGCGGCGCGTTCGTGATCGGCGAGCTCCAGTACGCGCTGAACGCGCCGCCCGCCGATCCGAAGGCGCCGCAACCGGGCGGCCTGCCGGGCACGTACAAGCTCGGCTTCTGGTATCAGTCGCAGCATGCGAACGATCCGCGCATCGGCACCGACGGGCTGTCGCTCGCGAATCCGGCCAGCAACGGCATTCCCGCCACGCATCGCGGCAACTACGGCTTCTATGCGGTCGCGGATCAGATGGTGTGGCGGCCGTCGGCCGGCAGCCCGCGCTCGGTCGGCGTGTTCGCGCGCGTGATGGGCGCGCCGGGCGATCGCAACGTCGTCGATTTCGCGGCGAATGCGGGTGTGACGCTGAAGGCGCCGTTCGTCGGCCGCGACAACGACACGGCCGGCCTCGCGGTCGGCTACGCGAAGATCGGCTCGCATGCCCGCGCGCTCGACGGCGACACCGGCACCTATACGACGCCCGGCTACCCGGTGCGACGCGCGGAGACGGTGATCGAGGCAACCTACCAGTACCAGGTCACACCGTGGTGGCAATTGCAGGCCGACCTGCAGCATTTCTTCCGGCCGGGCGGCGGCATCCCGAACCCGAACGCGGCCGGCGCGCGCATCGGCGACGAAACGGTGGTCGGCGTGCGCACGACGATCACGTTCTGACGCACCGCGCATGCGGCACGGGCCGGATCGCCGTTCAAGCGGCGATCCGGCCCGTGAATTCGCATGCTGGCGCGCACGGCGCGTTGCCCGCTCCCTTTACTCGCTCCCTTTACTCGCTCCCGTTACTCGCCGTACAACCCGAGTAATTTCAGCGTGACGCCGTTGGTCCAGCCGAAGCCGTCCTGCAACGGATATTCGCCGCCACCGCCGCCGCCCTCGCCGGCCCCCTCGACCACGTACTTCTCGACGAGCTTGCCTTCGGTCGCATACACATGCTTCACGTCGGTCAGGAAGCGCGTGCCGATGTCCTTCGCGAGCGCTGGCTCGCCGTAACGGCGCAGCCCTTCGAGCGCGATCCACTGCAGCGGCGCCCAGCCGTTCGGCGCGTCCCACTGCTGGCCCGTGTTCACGGTCGTCGTCGCAAGGCCGCCCGGTTGCAGCAGCGTCTTGCGCACCTCGCGCGCGGTCGCCTTCGCGCGCTCGGGCCATGCGACGCCCGCGAACAGCGGATACAGCGCGGCGGCCGTCACGCCGTCGCGCGGCTTGCGCAACGGCCAGTCGTAGTCGCCGTAATAGCCGCGGCGATTCCACAAATAGTGATTGATCGCGGCCGCGCGACGCGCCGCCCGTCCGGAGAAGTCCGTCACGCACGCGAGGTCGTGCGTGACCGTGCAGCCCTTCACGATCGTCGTCTCCAGATGGAACATCAGGCTGTTCAGGTCGACCGGCACGATCGAGGTCGTGCGGATCGTCGCGAGCGTCCTGCCGTCGCCGAACCAGCGCGAGCTGTAGTCCCAGCCGCTTTCGGCGCCCGCGCGCAGGTCACGGTACACCTCGTTCGCCGGGCGATTCGGCACGGCCTTCGCGGTCGTCACGTCCTCGAGATACGACTCGTCCCGCGGCGTGTCGCTCGCATCCCAGTAGCGGTTCAGCACCGCGCCGTCCGGCATCGCGACCACGTGGCGCGCGGCCTGCCCGCGCGGTGTCGCGGTTTCGCCCTGCATCCAGTACGCATATTCCTTGCGCAGCGCCGGCAGGTATTTCTGGTAGACCGTGTCGCCTTCGGCCTGCGCGGCGAGCGTGACCATGTACGCGAAGAATGGCGGCTGCGAGCGGCTCGCGTAGTACGTGCGGTTGCCGTTCGGGATGTGGCCGACCGTATCGATCAGATGCGCGAAGTTGTCGAGCATGGCGTCGACGAGATCCTCGCGCCCCGACACCTGCAGCCCGAGCATCGTGAAGTAGGTATCCCAGTAGTAGCCTTCGCGGAAGCGTCCGCCCGGCACCACGTACGGCTTCGGCATCGGGATCAGCGAGCTGTACGGCGGCACCGTCGCGCTGGTGCGCGTGAGCTGCGGCCACAGCCAGTCGATGTGCTGGCGCAGCGTCTGGTTCGCGGGCGGCGTGACGCCGCCCTCCGGCGGCGGCGTGAAGTACTGGTCGACGAAGGCCTTCAGCGAGAAGCCCGGCTGCGACTTCCGTTGCTGATACAACTGGTCGATCGTGACCGGATCGGTATTGGGCGTCGCATCGACGAAGGTTTTCTGGTCGGGATAGAGCTGCGCGGTCTGCACCGCGACGAACAGGTCGCCGTAGAGCTGGCTCGGCGGCGGCAGCAGCGTGCCGGCGGTCGGGTTCGCAAACGCCACCGAGGCCGCCGAGGCCGGCACGGCGGACTGGCTGGCCGCCTGCGCGGCTGCTTGAGCGGCTGCGTGATTCGCGCTGTCGGCTTGCGCGGCACAGCCGGCGACGGCCAGGTACGCAACGGCCATCACGGCCGCCCAGCGCGGACGCGGCGCGAACGGTTGCACGAACGGTTGCGAGGCAGGATGCGATGCGATCGATGCGGCACGACGTGACGTCATGACGTGTCCCCTCCTTTCAATGGTGAGCGGATAGGCAGGGGTCTCGTTCGCACGTGCGCTCGTCTCGATGGCCGTCGATCGATGCGCGTCATTGGTTTCGGCAGATGCGTTTCGACTGTCGCACGAAACGCGCATCGCACGCAAGTTCGCGGCCGGGTTGCAGGCGCGCGTCATGTGTCATGTCACGCGCCGCGCCCGGCACCGCAGTCGTCTCTTCTTTCACGCGCGCTAACAGGAACGACTGTTGCAACATGCGGAACAAGCGTTGTCTCACGTGACGCAACGACCACATTGTGGGCATAATGGCGTCTTTACCGCGCGCCCTGCCCATGTCGCCCGTCTTTCTAGCACCGCTCATCGTTGCCTGTGCGTTGTTCATGGAAAGCGTCGACGCGAACATCATCGTCACCGCGCTGCCCGCGATGGCGAGGGACTTCGGGCACAATCCCGTCACACTGAACATTGCGATCACGGCCTACGTGGTCGGCCTCGGCGTCTTCATCCCGATCTGCGGATGGCTCGCCGACCGCTTCAGCGCGCGCTCCGTGTTCCGCACCGCGATCGGCATCTTCGTCGCCGGCTCGCTGATGTGCGCGGCGTCCAATTCCCTCGGCGTGCTCACGTTCGCGCGCTTCGTGCAGGGTGTCGGCGGCGCGATGATGGTGCCGGTCGGCCGGATCATCATCTTCCGCGCGGTGCCGCGCTCCGATCTCGTTCGCGCGATGAACTACCTCGCGATTCCCGCGCTGTTCGGGCCCACGGTCGGGCCGCTCGTCGGCGGCTTCATCACGACCTACCTGCACTGGCGGATGATCTTCTTCATCAACGTGCCGATCGG
>Ga0154006_1000617_pt1 | contig 12041 bp, 12 predicted proteins | sample TSFL090MetaG_FD_104747 | JGI IMG/M metagenome (GOLD analysis project Ga0154006, IMG submission 104747) | Attine ant fungus gardens microbial communities from Florida, USA - TSFL090 MetaG | ecosystem: Host-associated > Fungi > Mycelium > Unclassified | place: USA: Florida, Wakulla State Forest... | reverse complement strand
GGCGACGCACCGATCAGGAACAACAGACGCCAGCCATCGCCGGCCAACCCGCCGTGCGCGCCGCTGACCAGGCCCGAGATCGTGATCGCGAGAATCGCGCCGACCGGCAAGCCCATCTGCATCAGCGCGCCGCCCTTGCCGCGCCGGCTCGCATGCCACGTCTCCGCGACGAGTGCGGCGCCGGCCGTCCAGGTGCCGCCCATGCCCAGCGCCCCGCAAAAGCGCAACGCGGCAAACCAGTGCTCGTTGGGCGCGAATGCGATCAGGCCGGAGAACAGCGAGTAGATGGCCACGCAAAGCAGCGCGGTGCGCACGCGCCCGATCCGGTCAGACACGAAGCCGAACAGAATGCCGCCGACGATCTGCCCTGCCGCCGTGACGCTCGTGAAAATCCCGAGTTGCGCCTTGGTCAGCCCGAACTGCAGTGCGAGCGTGGGCAGCAGCAGCGAAAGCAGGAACGAGTCGTAGCTCTCGAACGTCCAGCCCAGCCCGGCGAGCGAAAGCGAACGCCACTCGATGCCGGTAATGCGCCTGAACCCCTTGCCCGCGGTCGCGGGCTCCAGGTCCTGCGTCGCCATGGTTGCACTCGTCTTCATGTGTTGTCTCCTGGAATCGCGAGGCGATAGGTCGATGCGGCCGTCCGGCTGAACAGCGCGGCCTTCTCATCGGCGGACATCGCGGACGCGAGTCGTTTGAAGGCGTTCCAGAGCACGCGATAGCTGAACATCCCCTTGTCGACGGGGAAATTGCTCTCGAACATGCAACGATTCACGCCGAACAGTTCGATGCAGGTTTCGACATACGGCAGCCAGGCCGCAGCCAGCGCCTGCGACGACGGCGGCAGGTCGCGCGCGGCGAAGTCGAAACCGAACACGCTCATGCCCGCACCGCCCAGCTTCATGCGCGTGTTGGGCAGGCCGGCGAGACGCGCGAGGTGCCGCTTCCATTGCGCATGGACTTCCGCACGCCGCCCTGCATGCGGCCCCACCGCCAGCGGACCGCCGAAATGGTCGATGACGACGGTGACGTCCTCGGCTGCGCGCGCGAGTTCGTACAGGTCGTCGAGTTGCGTGTGATAGACCCACGCGTCGAGCGACAGGCCGAAGCGGCCGAGCGTCCTCACGCCCTGCCGGAACGCCGGGGTCGACATCCGGTCGCACGGCGGCGTGATCGGACTCGAACGCACTTCGGCGCTCGGATGCCAAGCGAGCGGATTGCGGATGCCGCGCAGGCGTCCGCCGGACACCTGCAGCATCGTGTCGAGCACGGCATCGAGCTCGCTGCCCAGCGACAGGTCGGCGCCGCCGACAATCGCCTCGCAGCAACGCGCGGGGCCGTATGCGCCGCTGTCGAACATCGCGGCGATGCCGTTGGCGAATTCCACTTCGCCGACCGGCTTCAGTGCATCCGGCCCGTGCTCGCGCAACATCGAGCGACACTGCACGTAGACCGTCGACACGACCCGGTGCCCGCCGCGCACATCCGCGCCGAACTCGTCCGCGAGATAGCGTCCGGTCTGGCGATCCCACAGGTGGTGATGCGCATCGACGATGGCCAGCGCCGGTTCGAGCACCGGCTCGTCGCGTAATGCGAGCCACTCGGGCCGGACGGGCAAATGGGGCGCGTGAACGATCTGCATGACATTCGCCCTCAGAACTTCTGGCGCATGCCGATCACCACGCCCGTCTGGTTGTGGTCGGGCGCGACCGTGCCATAGCCGTTCACCCCCAGCGCGGAGCCGCCCTTGTTGCGGGCGAAACCGGCCGTCGCGTAGATATCGGTACGCTTCGACAGCAGATAGTCCGCGCAGAGCACGGCGAGCCACGGGTCGGCGCTGGTCGCATGCACATCCTGGTAATAGGCCGTCGCGGTGAGCACGAACGCCGGCGAGACCGTGTATTGCGCGCCGGCCCAGTAGAGATTGGCCGCGCTGGCTTCGGAGCCGTTTGCGATGCGAATCGGGTTCGCCGGCAGGAACGCATTCGACGCATGGAGATAGCGATAGCCGGCGAACCCCTTCACCGGCCCGAGCGCGTACGACGCAGCGGCCGTCGCGCGACGCTCGGTGCCCGTGTTCGTCGCGACGGTATTGCTGTTGCGCTGCTCGTAGGACACGCTTGCCGCGAACGGCCCTTGCGCGAAACTCAATGCGCCGCTGAAGAAACGGCCGGTCAGTTGCGCACCCGGCACTTCCGCGCCGTACCCGGCGTCGTAGCGCGTGCTGTACATCGCCTGCGCCGTCAGCGGACCGAACACGCCAGTGTACTTCGCCGAATTGTCGATGCGCGCGGCCGCGGCGTAATCGAGCGACAGGACCGAGTATCGCGACGACGCCCCCATCGGGTCGAAGGCGACAGCCTGTTCGTAGAAGAGCGAGTTCTGGCGACCGAAGGTCAGCTGCTGACCTTGGTACGACAGCCCGACCCAGGCTTGCCGGCCGAAAATTCGCGAGGTCGTGGCCGCATTCGTGCCCAGGCCCTTCGTCGACTGCGCGGTCGTGCCGTCATTGATGTTGAAGCCGCTTTCCAGCTGGAAAATGGCCTTCATGCCGCCGCCGATGTCTTCAACGCCCTTCAGTCCCCAGCGCGAACCGGACAGGTTGCCCGACGCCTCGCGCGTCTGCCCGCCGCCGGCACTCGTGTTGTTGATGTGTTCGACGCCAACGTCGGCGATGCCGTACAGCGTGACGCTGCTCTGCGCATGCGCGGCGCCGCACGGCAGGCTCATGCTCGCGACGGCAACGGCCCCGAGCATGAAGCGGGATTTCCGGTTTGCATTCTGAATGGCCTTGTTCGACAACATGGAGTCTCCAAACTTGTTTTATGGGTAGGTTTGACGAAGGGGAATTCACGGCTCGCGGGCTGCCGACGTTTCGCCTGCGTCAGCGCCCGGATCGCCGAGCCATGCGACGGTCCACGCGCCGAGCAGCAGCACACCCGACACGGCGACGAGCGGCGCGGTGAAGCCGCCGGACCATTGCTTGAGCGCACCGATCATCGACGGCCCGACGAAGCCGCCCAGATTGCCCACCGACACGATCAGCGCGAGTCCGCCCGCGGCGGCCCGGCCGGTGAGGAATCCTGACGGGATGGCCCAGTACGTCGCCTGGAACGCGAGGATGCCGCTCACGGTGAAGCACAGTGCGATCAGCTTGAAAACCGGTGCGTCGATGAACGTGCTCGCGCACAGCGCGACGGCGGCCACGACCAGTGCGCCGGCGACATACGGGATGCGATTGGACGAACGGTTGGCGATACGCGCCCACCAGAGCATCACGCCGGCGCCGACCGCATAGGGAATGGCCGTCAGCCAGCCGACCACCGCGTGTTCGACACCGAACTGCTTGATGATCTGCGGCATCCACAACCCGACGCCGAGCGAGCCCACGATCCCGCAGAAGTTGATGAACGCGAGCACGAACACGCGCCAGTTGGTCATTGCGTCGCGCAGGTTGCTGCCGTGCTTCGCGCCGATGTCGCGCTGTTCGCAGGCAAGGCGCTTCGCGAGCGACGCCTTCTCGTCGTCACTGAGCCACGCCGCCTTCTCGGGACGGTCGGCCAGCACGAACAGACACGCGATGCCGAGCAACACCGCGGGCACGCCTTCGATCAGCAGCAGCCACTGCCAGCTGCGCAGCCCATGCAGGCCGCCGAGTTCGAGCAGCGTGCCGGAAACCGGCGAGCCGATCATGTTGGCGACGGGAATGCCGACGAGGAACGCGGCCGTCACCTTCGCGCGCCACTTGCCCGGGAACCAGTGCGTGAAATACAGATAGATGCCGGGGGTGAACCCCGCCTCGGCGAGCCCGAGCAGGAAGCGCGCGGCCGCAAAGCTCTTCGGTCCGACGACGAACGCGGTCGCCATCGAGAACAGGCCCCACGTGATCATGATGCGCGCGATCCATACGCGCGCCCCGACCTTCTGCATGATCAGGTTGCTCGGAATCTCGAACAGAAAATAGCCGACGAAGAACAGGCCCGCGCCGAAGCCGAACTGCTCGGACGTGAGGCCGAGATCCTTGTTCATCGTGAGCGCGGCAAACCCGACATTGGTTCTGTCGAGATAACTGATCACGTAGCAGATGAAGATGAACGGCAGAATCCGCCGGAACGCCTTGGCCAGCGTGCGTTCGCTGGCTGCGTAATCGGCGTCGGCAATGCGCTCCGCGCGTTGCGCGTCGGCGCGCCGTGCGTCGTCGCCAGCGCCCAGGGCATGCGAAATGGTCATGCTTGTCTCCTCCATCGCGCGGCTTGCGGCGCGATTTCTCGGCATACGGACCGGGAGCCGCCCGAGCGGCGTCCCGGCAAACGAATCTCAGTCTTGCTTCATGGCCTGTCCGGGCAGCGGGCCGGCAACGGCCATTTCCGCTTTCAGGACGGAACCGGACGTCGATTCGGTGATGAACAGCGTCTTCATGTCCGGGCCACCGAAGCAGACGCTCGTGAGCGACGCCCCTTTCGGCCCGGTCAGGATCTCGACGGGCTCCGCGCAGTGATCGAGCACCCACACGCGGCCGAGCCCCGGGTTGGCCACGAACAGGCGGCCCTCGAGATCGACGGTGAGGCCGTCGGGCCCGCTCGGTCCGTGCGACGTGAAGAACTGGCTGACCTTGCTGACCGAGCCGTCCGCCTGGAGCGGCATGCGCCAGACGCTGTTGCCGCGCGTCATCGCGACGAACAGCACTTTCCCGTCGGGCGACAGGACGAGCCCGTTCGGACTCGGGCAGGTGCCGAGCAGCATGTCGAGCTTTCCGTGGGGCGACAGCCGATAGACGCGGCCCGTCGGATCATGCAGCCCGGTCTGCCCCTGGTCGGTGAAATAGAGGTTGCCGGCCGAGTCGAACGTCAGGTCGTTCACGCCCTTGAAGCTCTCGGTGTTGCGGCGCTCGAGATAAGGACGGACTTCGCCGCGCTTGATGTCGAGCAGCATCAGGCCGTTCCGGTAGTCGGTGATGATCAGGTGCGATTCATCGAAACGCTTCATCCCGTTCGGTTCACCGTCGTATTGCACGACGAGATCCCACTCGCCGGACGGCGAAATGCGGAAGACGCGGCCGTGCGGAATGTCGGTGACGAACAGATAACCGTCCGGGTCCCAGACCGGCCCCTCGAGAAAGGAATCCGTGACCATTCCCCCGCGATTCGCGCGCGCCCATTCCGTACGGACGTCGGGCTTGCGAAACTTCTGCGGCATGCGCGTGAAGACTTCAGCCTCGCGCACGTCGGGATTCGTGAGATGGAACATGCTTACCTCGCTTCTCAGGTTTCAGGCCGCGCTGTGCGCGCGCTCGTCGAGCACCGCGAGGATGTTGGCCGCGGCGCCCTTCCCCATGTTCACGTACGCGGCATCGCTCACGCCGCCGATGTGCGGCGACAGGATCACGTTCGGAATCCGCTGGAACGGATGCGGCGCCGTCATCGGTTCCACGTCGAAGCTGTCGAGCCCGGCCGAATGCAGCTGGCCGCTGGCCAGCACGTCGGCAAGCGCGGCCTCGTCGATCAGTCCGCCACGCGCGGTATTGACGAGAATCGCCCCGCGCTTGAAACGCGCGAGCGTGTCGCGGTTGAGCATCTGGCGGTTATCGGCCGTCAACGGGCAATGCATCGATACGACATCCGACTCGGCGTACAGCGTGTCGAGCGTCACCAGCGTCACGCCGGCCGGCACTTCCTTCGCAAACGGGTCGAACGCGATGACGTTCATGCCGAACGCCGTGCCGATCGCGGCCACGCGCCGGCCGATCGCGCCGAGGCCGACCAGGCCGAGCGTGCGCCCGTCGAGTTCGACGGACTTGTGGGTGGCCTTGTCCCAATGCCCTTCACGCATGCGGACATCGAGCTGCGGAACGGATTTCGCGCATGCGAGAATCAGCGCCCATGCGTGCTCCGCCACGGCGGCCGCGTTCGCGCCGACAGCGGCGCACACCGCGATGCCGCGCGCGGCAGCCGCCTCCTGGTCGATGACGTCGATGCCGCTGCCGTGCTTCGAAATGACCTGGAGATTCTCGGCGGCATCCATGATGCGGGCGTTGACCTTGCCGTACCGGACGACGATCGCGACCGGCTTGTGCGCGACGCACAGCGCCACGATGTCGTCTTCGGTCGGTTGCTTGCCCACGAGCACGACGTCGAACTGCGTCAGCATGTCGAGCGCTTGCGGTGCAAGATCCGCGGCGGTCACGAGGACCACGGGCTTATGCGAAGTGGTCGGCATTACAGTGCCTCGCCTTCGGCCAGCATGCCCACCGCGCGCAGTTCCTTCTCGATCCAGCCCGGACGCACGTCGCCCTTGTGGATGGCCGCGATGCGCGCCGTCTCGGCGTCGAGCTTCTTCTGCGCGAGTTCGACGATACGCGCGACGTCGCCGCGCGGAATGACCACGACGCCGTCGGCATCGCCGACCACCAGGTCGCCCGGATTGACGGCCGTGCCGCCCACGGAGATCGGCGCGTTCACGAGTCCCGCGACGCTTTTGGTCGGGCCGCACGGATTGAGGCCGGCCGAGAAGATCGGGTAGTCGCCGTTCGCAAGTTCGTGTGCATCGCGCACCGCCCCGTCGATGACGATGCCGGCGATGCCGCTCGCCTTGGCCTGCGTCGCCATGATTTCGCCGAGCAGCGCGCACGAGATGTCGCCCTTGCCGTCGACGACGATGACGTCGCCGGGCTTCGCGACGGCAAGCGCCGCATGGAGCGCGAGGTTGTCGCCCGGACGCACTTCGACCGTGATCGCGGGACCGGCGACCTTCATCTTCGGCGACAGCGGGCGCACCCGGCCATGCACCGTGCCCCGGCGGCCTGCCACGTCGGCGAGGATCGCGGCCTGATAAACCGCGGCCGCCTGGACGAGTTCGGGCGACACGCGTTCGATGTCGCGATTGATCGGAGAAGTGCTTGCGGATGTCGGGTTCATGATTCAGCCTCGGGTTGTGCGTTGTACCATGTACAACACTGGTGTACAGAGTGGAACCACTATAGCCACAGGAGGCGCGCGATGGCACTGGCGTTTACCCTTTTACGTGGTAAACCACCGTTTTACTGTGTACAATCCCTCGTGATGGATGACCGGAGAGGAAGAATGGGAAATGACGGGGTAGTTGCCGTGGAGAAGGCGCTTTCGCTGCTGGACTGCTTCAAGCCCGGCGCCGAATCGCAATCGCTCGCGATGCTCTCGCAAGCGTCCGGCATGCACAAGACGACGGTCTATCGCCTCATGAACTCCCTGGAGCGGATGGGGTATGTCGTGCGGTCACAGGCGGGGAACTACTCGCTCGGGCATCGCGTGCTGTATCTGGGCAAGCTGTTCGAGCAATCGTTCCATCTGTCGTCGGTGGTCGAGCCCGCATTGCATGCGCTGGCTGCGCTGACGAAGGAAAGCGCATCGTACTATGTTCTCGATAACGGTCAGCGGCTTTGCCTGTTCCGCGCGGAACCGTCGGAAGGGCTCCGGGAGACGCGGGTCGCCGGGACGGCCTTGCCGCTCGACGACACGGCCATCAGCCAGGTGATCCGTTACTGGGGGCTCGGTGAATCGATCCATGACGCACCGCCCGCGCTGCCGCTCTTCACCGCCGGTGCGCGCGATGTTCATACCGCGGCGTTTGCGATCCCGATCTTCGGTGTCGGCGACAAGTTCATGGCAGCCCTCACGCTTTCAGGGCCGGCCTCGCGCCTCAGTGCTGCGCACGAAACCGGCGCACTCGATCGTGTACAAATCGAGGCGGCGGCCGATCTGTCCCGGCGACTGGGTGCCAGCGGGGCCTTCTGCGAGACGTTCTACGGCGCGTGACGGTTGCTGTCGAAACCCGGCATTTCGGACCGCGCTATCGCGGCGCCGTCATGTCTTGGGCTCCGACACGAACGGCCATTGCGGCCTGGAAGGTCCGACCTTGGGCTGTCCGACTGACGCGAATTCCGGAAGCTGCGGTGCAAGCGCGTCGTCTATGTCGGCGGCCGGCCCGGGTCGACCCGCGCGATCCGGCGGATCGTCGAAACGGCGGGCGGCTCGATGCGCACGCGCGCGACGTCATGCCGCCGGATGCCCAGGCAGGCGAAGCGTCGCGCTTCTGTCTGCGGCACGGCCAGGCCGCCGGCACCGGGCAACCACGCAACCGCGCAAGCTTCAGCGGCGCACCATCCTGGTCAGCGCGCCGACTTCGTCCGCGCAGGCCAAGTAGGCGCGCTCCTCGATCTCGCGATAAAGCCGGATGATTTCCTCGCCGACCGGCGTGAGCACGCTGCTGCCGCCGCTCTGGCCGCCATGTCCGGACACCATCGCCGGCGACTTCAGCGACCGGTTCAGTTCGTCCATCAGCAACCACGCGCGCCGGCACGACATCTCCAGGCTGCGCGCCGCCGCCGAAATTTTGCGTCACGACAGCACGATGTGCTTGATGGCTTTCTTGAGGTTCTTGTAGCTGTCGACCGATTCCGCCTTCTGGTCCGTCACGAGCGTGCCGATCCGCGCGGGTTCGCAAAAGCCGATCCGGCTGTTCGTGCCGAGCTTGCTGAAGTCGGCCAGGATCGCGACGTCCGCCGCGTTGGCCACCATCGCACGCGCGACTTCCGTTTCCATCCGGTCGTAGTTCGTCGCGCCGCGCACATGGTCGACGCCGACCGGCGACAGCAACGCGAGATCGGCGCGATAGCGGAAGATCTCGGCGACCGTCCCGTCACCCACCGTCGCAGCCGCGCGGCTGCCGATCATCCCGCCGAGCAGGATCGTCTCGTTCTTCGCCTGCCCGGGGTCGCTCGAGCGCATCTTCAGCGCGACGTCGATCGAGTTCGTGACGATCGTGAGGCCGGACAGCTTCGCCAGTTCCTCGGCCAGCAGCGTCGTGGTGGTGCCCGCGTCGATGAAGAGCGTCTGCGAGCCCGAGACGAGCCGCGCCGCGGCGCGCGCGATCGCGAGCTTCGCCTTCACGTGCGTCTGCGCACGCTCGGCGATCGGCGCTTCGTCACCCACCTGCACCGCGCCACCGTGCACGCGCTTCAGCTCCCCCATCGCCTCGAGATCGACGAGATCGCGGCGCACCGTTTCCCGCGACACGTTCAGGTCGGCCATGATCCGGTCGGTGGAGACGCGCTGCATCTTCGATAACAGAAGCCGGATCCTCTGATATCGCTCTTCTTGCCACATGAAATGTCCTCGAAAATGAACGCCAATGGTATTCGAACCGCGTCTACGCGGCGCTCTCCTCCATCTTTTTGATGCCGACGAGGGTCTGCAGGGATTGACGGACCACCTGGAATTCACGACTCGTCATCTTCGAGAACACCACGTGGATCCGGTCGTCGTCGGGCGTCGCATCGTCCTGCTCGATGACGAACTGGACGATCCGCGCGTGGTCGATCCCCGGCATCGCCTGCAGCGACGTCAGCTTCACCGCGCCGCGGCTCGCGAGGATGCGCACGCCCCAGCGCTGCCGCGCGGCGAAGAAGCGCTTCTCGATCGGCTTCAGGCCGGCGAGGATCGTCAGCACGATCGCCGTCGCGGCGATCGCAGCCACGTACATGCCGCCGCCCACCGCGAGCCCGACCGCCGCCACCACCCACAGGCTCGCCGCCGTCGTCAGCCCGCGGATGATCTCGCCGCGCAGCATGATCGACCCGGCGCCGAGAAAGCCGATGCCTGACACGACCTGCGCGGCGACCCGCGACGGATCGAGCGACACGTTCCTCGCGTTCTGGATGTCCGCGAAGCCGAACGCGGACACGACCATCACGAGCGCCGCGCCGACCGCCACCAGCATGTGGGTGCGCAACCCGGCCGCCCACGACAGCCGCTCGCGCTCGATGCCGATGATGCTGCCGAGCAATGCGGCCAGCAACAGGCGGGAAATGATTTCCATCTGACTGATCATGCGAGGTCTCCTTCCGTTACCCGACTTGATGAAACGCGGCCCGCCCGGGCCGCCGCCCGGCTTCGTCTGCTTTCGAATTCCTGACGAATCGCCCACACCGCAAGTTGTATTTTTGTGCGAACTTGCGATTTTGTGCGTTCTAATATACGTTACGAAAAACCACACGGCTAGACCCAAGTTCACTCGTTTCATCCGATCGATACGATCCGGTCGTCGGACCATTCACACAATCCGATCCGGAACACTTGCTTAGGAGACCAACATGAAGAAGATGGCATGGATGCTGGCCGCGACGCTGCTCGCGTCGATCGCGACGGCGCCCGTTCACGCATCCGAAGGCGACGTCTGCAAGAAGGTGACGCTCGGCGATGTCGGCTGGAGCGACATCGCGGCCACCACCGGCGTCGCGATGATGCTGCTCGACGGGCTCGGCTACGAAGCCAGCAAGACGATCGCGTCGCCGCCGATCGTGCTGGCCGGTGTGAAGAAGGCGCAGATCGACGCGTTCCTCGGCTACTGGGATCCGAGCATGACGTCGACGGTGAAGCCGTTCGTGGACGCCGGCGCCGTGCATCTGCTGCCGCAGCCGAACCTGGTCGGCGCGCGGTACACGCTGGCCGTGCCGCAATACACGGCGGACAAGGGTCTCAAGCGCTTCGCCGACATCGCCAGATTCCGCGACCAGCTCGACGGCAAGATCTACGGGATCGGCGCCGGCAACAACGGCAACGCGCTGATCCAGCGGATGATCGACAAGAACGAGTTCGGGCTCGGCGGCTTCAAGCTCGTCGAATCGAGCGAGGCCGGGATGCTGGTGCAGGTGACGCGCGCGGTGCAGGAACATCGAATGATCGTGTTCCTCGCATGGGAGCCGCATCCGATGAACATCAACTACAAGATTTCGTACCTCGAAGGCGGCGACACCGTGTTCGGCCCTAACTACGGGTCGGCGAAGGTCTACACGCTCGTCACGCCCGGCTATCTCGAACGCTGCCCGAACGTGGGCCGCCTGCTGACCAACCTGAAATTCACGACCGACGAAGAAAACCAGCTGATGGTGCCGATCATGAACCACGCGGATCCGGTCGCCGTTGCCAGGGAGTGGGCGAAGAAGAACCCGGGCGTGCTGTCGAAGTGGCTCGACGGCGTCACCACCATCGACGGGAAGAACGCGAAGGACGCGATCGACAAGCTGATCGGCGCGTAAGCAAGCACTACACGGCAAGGACTTTTACATGCACAAGAATCTCGCGCTGTTCGACCTCGATCACACGCTGCTGCCGCTCGACAGCGATCAGGCCTGGGGCCGCTTCATCACCCGGGTCGGCTCGCTGGAAAGCGACGAGCATGCGGCGCTGATCGACGAGCACTACGGCCACTATGCGGCCGGGACGCTCGACATGGACGCGTATCTCGCCGTCACGCTGGCGCCGCTCACCCGCTATCCGCGGGCGCAGCTCGAACGCTGGCACGCGCAGTTCATGGACGAGGTGATCCGGCCGGCCATCACGCCGCAAGCGCGCGCGCTGGTCGACAACCATCGCGAGAACGGCGATCTCTGTTGCATCGTCACCGCGACCAACGTATTCGTGACGGGGCCGATCGCCGCCGAGTTTGGCGTCGAGCATCTGCTCGGTATCGAACTCGATACCGACGACGGCACGCCGGCCGGACAGTTCACCGGACGCAGCATCGGCGTGCCGAGCTTTCGCGAAGGCAAGGTCGTGCGCACGAACGCATGGCTTGCTTCGCTCGGCTACACGCCGTCGGATTTCGAGCGGACCTACTTCTACAGCGACTCGATCAACGACGTGCCGTTGCTGGACACCGTCACGCATCCGGTCGCGACCAATCCCGATGCACGGCTGGCGCAGGTTGCCGGCGCGCGTGGCTGGCCTGTCATCAAGCTGTTCTGATTCGGGCGATATTCTCCGCTGTTCATTTCATTTCGGGAGGGACGTTGAAATCAGGAACAGGCACGACGCATCGCAATCACTCAGGAATCCGACTCGAATCGGAGTTGGATCATGCGTTCGTGATCAAGGAAACGAACATCACGTCGTGGCGGCGCACAGTGTGCGGCGATCTCACGTCGGCATTCGACTTCACGAATCCCGACCAGAACACGTGCGCGCGGCATCCGTGATGCCAGGTCAATCCGATGCGAGAACACAAAACGC
>Ga0154006_1000616_pt1 | contig 12045 bp, 16 predicted proteins | sample TSFL090MetaG_FD_104747 | JGI IMG/M metagenome (GOLD analysis project Ga0154006, IMG submission 104747) | Attine ant fungus gardens microbial communities from Florida, USA - TSFL090 MetaG | ecosystem: Host-associated > Fungi > Mycelium > Unclassified | place: USA: Florida, Wakulla State Forest... | reverse complement strand
TCTTTATCCTGTAAGGGCCTACAAATCTTTCCATCAATTTCTCTGTCCTCCTCCCAGTCATCTGATATTTCAGATCCTTAGTACTTAGCATTACTAAGTCTCTTACTTTATACTCATCGACTTCTGCTCTCTTTCTATCTACATACTTCTTCATTTCCTCCTGCGCTTTCCCTAAAGCTACCTTAGCCTCTTCCTGAATTTCCTTCATTTTCACTACAAATTTCTCTGCTCCTTTGTACTTCCTCTTCTTTTTTACCTCAAATCCCATCCTAGGATCTTGCCCGTAATTTGCCTTAAAGGGCGATATCTTTGTACTCGAATGCACCTTATTGTTATAGGCAAACTCTGCCATTCCCAACTAGTCTAGCCACTGTTCTTGTTGGTGGTTAATGAACATTCTTAAGTACTGTTCTAATTCCTAGTTAACCCTCTTTGTTTGGCCATCTGTCTGAGGGTGGAATGCTGTTGACATTTTGCTCTCGATCCCTAGCATTTGATTCAACTCCCTTATTAATTCTGCCATGAACTGGGGTTCTCTATCTGATATGATGCTTTCAGGCAGACTATGTAACTTCCACATGTTGTCTCTAAACAACCTTGCTAATTTCTCTGCTGATATTTTCTCTATAGTTGGTATAAAATAGACCATCTTAGTTAACCGATCCACTACTACTAGAATGCTATCATATCCCTGCACTAAAGGCAGCTTAGTGATAAAGTCTGCCGATATATGTGTTCACAGTTTTTCTAGAATTGAGTTTGGCATTAATTTTCCTGCCAGTTGTTCTGTGCGGTTTTTATTGCACTGGCAAGTGTCACACCCTTCTATATATCATTTCACCTCTTTAGTAATCCCTGGCCACCAAAAGTTTTGAGTGACTAGCTCTACCATCTTCCACTGTCCTCCATGTCCTTCTACTAGTGTATTATGATATAGCCTGATAATTTCTGCCCTCAACTTATCATCTTTTGGCACATACACTTTCCCTTCTTTATACATGACACCATTTACCTCTTTCTATTCTTTGTCTCTTAACATCTTTACCCCTGCTCTCTTCATTTCCTCCACTGCTTTTACTACCTCATCGTCTTTTACTTTTGACTTTCTAACTTCCTCTAGTAGATCTACTCTCTCCACTATTATTTCCACTGTCTCCATTTTCCTTACTTCCAGCCACTCTGGTTTTACCAACCTCTGGTCCTCATTGTCTTTCTCTACTCCCACTTCCCAGTCCAGTCTTCTGCTTAGACTATCTGCTTTCCCCATCTTACTTTCCAGAACGTGCTTTAGTATAAAATTAAATCTTGACAGGTATAGAGCCCATCTTACTTGTCTTCTATTTAACTTCTGCACTTTCATAAAGTACTCGAGATTCTTATGATCAGTTCAAATCTTGAATTTAATTGCTGTTCCTTCCAGGAAATACTTCTATGCTTCTAAATATCTAACGACTGCCAACATCTCCTTGTCATGTATCTTGTAGTTTCTTTCTGTATTGCTGAGAGACTTGGAAATGAAGGCGACTGATCTCCATATTTCATCTAAGCACTTCATTGATAGTACTCCCTCAGTAGTGTAATTTGATGTATCAGCTTCTATTCTGAATTCCTTATCTAAGTCTGGTGCTGCTATTACTGGTTTTGTTGTGAATGCCCTTTTGAGTTTGTTGAATGCTTTCTGCTATTCCACTCCCTACTGCTACTTTACATCTTTCCTCATCAGGACATTTATAGGCCTTGTCACTTGAGCAAAATCTTTGATAAACCTCCTATAATAGTTTGTGAGACCCAAGAATTTCCTGATGTCTTTCACATTTTTTGGCTCTGGCCAACTGAGTACTCCATCTACTTTCTCTTCCTCCATTTTGACTCCATTAGGTTCTATTACTACTCCTAGAAACCCAATTTTCCTCACTTTCCATATGCATTTCTCTGGCTTGATGTACAAGTCATTTTCTTCTAGTCTCCTCAGTATTTCTTTCACAATCTTGTCATGTCCTTCCTCTGTCTCTGTCTCTGTCTCTACTAGTACATCATCTACAAATGCAGCAACTTTTTCTTCATTAATCAAGTCCCTCAGAATTTCATTCATCATTGCCTGGAATGTAACTGGTGAATTCGTCATTCCAAAAAACATAACTGTTGGCTCAAAGGATCCTATATACATTGTAAATACTCCCTTCCACTCATCTCCTTCTTTTATCCTTATGTTATTGAACCCCCACCTCAGATCCATTTTAGTAAATACCTTCTTGCTACCCATATTGTCAATTAGCTCCGTAATTAGTAGTAGCAGGTAGTTATTTTTTACTGTCTGGTTGTTTAGGTTATGGTAGTCCATTACCATCTGCTTACTCCTATCCTTTTTGCCCACAAAGAAGACTGGTGATGTTTGAGGGGATTTCAATGGTCTGATATACCTCTTTCTCAGTTGATCTTCTATGAAGTTCTGGACCTCTTCTCTCTCATTTTTGGATAGAGGGTAGATTCTTCTCTTTCATGGTTTGAACATTTCCTTGAGGTCAATAGCATGGTCCCAAACTTTTCTAGTCAGCATTCTTTCTAACTCTACTTTTCCAAACATTTTCTTCCATTTCAGAAATTTTCTTGGGACCGACTCTTCAATTTTCCTATGGTCCTCTTTGATTTCTTCTTTTCTTCCTCAATCTTCCTTGTTATCAATTGTTCATCTGACAATCTTTTCTTTCTCTAGGGTTGCTATCCTTTTTCTTTTCTCGACTCCCCTTGATCTTGTTCTACTACATAATGGTGGGCATCTTGTCATTTTTACTTTTCCAGTTTCCCAATTGATCTCTGGGTTATATGCCTGTAACCACGGCATCCCTAGTATTACTTCTATTTTTTCTAAGTCATATACATCCATCCTCATCCTTTCTACATGACCCTTGTAGTATACATTTGCTTCTACCTGATGTGTAATGGCTCCTCTACTGTTGTTTGTTCCATCTACATTTCTGACTATTATGGGTCTCTCTAAATTCTGTGGCATAAACCCATATCTTGTTACTGTCCTCTTATCCATGAACATCCCCATTGCACCACTATCCAAGAGCACTTTTACTGTAACACCCTCATAAGTGTCTAGCTTTTCTATCCCAATATTCAACCACACTTCTCTTAGTATTTTGAAGGTTTGTCTAACCTCCCTTTGTCTACCTTTTTCTTTTCTTGCACTTTCCGGGACTCCTGCCTGTGTACCACTCTGCTACACCTTTTTCCTCTTGGGGTACACTGCTTCTGTTTCCTTCCTTTTCTAACATCCACACCACTTCTGCCTGTCTGAAATCACCCCCTGTCCCCTATTCTTCTCTATCTGGCATCCTTTTTGTCCACACCTTTCACACTCCACATACAATACTATCACTTCCTTTGTATACCACCCCAGCTCTAACAGGCATGTCTCATCTAGAATGCCCTTTCCACAGTGCTCCTGTGCCTTTTGTTGTAAGACATGTGCCAGACTCCTCCTCCACTCCTTTTCCTATACCTTTGGTGGTATGGCCACATATGCCACCCCTTCTACCACTCACAACTTCTTTTTTCCTTTCCAAAGAGGATACTCTCTGTACTTGTGTCCCTCTTTTCCACACTTAAAACATTTTACTTTCACCATCTCCTGCTTCCTTATCATCCCCTCCTTCACATCACACTGCATCACCCTACTTGACAACACTTCAAATTTATTTTGAGGAGCGGTTCCCCTCTTCTCCTTTTCCTCCTTATTCCTGTAATTTTGGGCTAGGTACCCGAACCCTTTGCAACTCCAACATTCTCATTCTTTCTTTTCTTCTAATTTTGCCCTTAATGTGGTAAGGACATGCTTTTGTTTGAGCAAGTTGCTCATTAATAAATTGTATTGTTGCAAAGACATGGTGCTATGTCTCTGCAAGGGTACGGAAGTAATGTTGATTCTTGCTAATTACAACTATGTCTGCTGGAGCGCAAGATCTTCACCCAGCCAGATACCTACTGCCCTACTAACTACTGCCTTAATAATAGGGTTAGACTATCACCTCAAGGAGAGGATCTCTACTCTAGATGGCCTTCTAGAAGTAACTGTCACTCCTCTGCATGTACCACTCACAATGGAGTACAGCACAAGGTTTCTACTAAGAAAACAGTAACTAATAACACCATCCAGTTGCAAGATCAGGTCTAGAACATGATGCCTGGGTTTGGTACTGCATCTCCATCTGCAGTCTCTAACTAACTGCAAAGTCCCCTTAAGCCAAGGGTCCAGCTATATATGGAAGTGGCTAGTGATTGTGATGACCACTGGCCAAGAGTTGATTTATATAAGAGCAAGAGTGAGCAAGGTCCAAGGCAGATAGTGCTCAAGAAGTGGATATTGAGTTCTGGTGTAAGGCCTTAGACTGTGACAACTTAGGTCTACTCCTAGTCTGAGTTGACAAGGAGAACTCAATAGAATTCTTGTTCATTTGCTGTACACTACTTATACACATTCTGTATTTACCCCTATTTATAAAGTTCCACATGTTTCCTTTGAGTCATTCCCTCTTGCATCCATTGACTTCCTAATTAAAATAAAAGAAAAAGGAAAAGAAAATAAATAATGACTTAGTCATTTGGCCAAGTCATAACATCAATCCTAGTACAATTCTTTTATGAGTGGTCTGCTCAACCAAAAGCATACCCTTGCTAAACTAAGGGTGGAATTAGAAAGAAGAAAAAAGAAAATGTGTTGGTATTGTAGGAAGTTTGGGCACCTGGCCTACAACTGCAGGAATAAAAGGGGAGAGATAAAGGGGAAACCAATTTCCCAAAATAAATTTGAAATAATAGCGAGTAGGATAATATAATGTGAAGTGGAGGGAAAGTAAAAGTTAGAAGACAAGAAATAGTAGAGGAAGTAAAGTATTTTAGATGTTAAAAAAGGGAGTACTATAAATAGAAGTGTCTGAATATTGAGAAAAAAAGGAGAAGCAGAGAAGAGGTAGTGCATATGGCTAGACCACAAAAGATACAGCAAGGAAAAAGGCCAGTATATTCTATATGGGAAAAGGTGTAGGAATATTGTGGGAAGAAGAGTATGTCCCCAAAGGTGCACTTCTACTAGAGAGAGGATAGATAACAAGGGAGATAATGGCAATGTATATAGACTGTAGAGGATGTAAAGGCAAAGGGGTACTGATTCACAAAAATCAGGAATAAGAATTCCTTCTTGAGAGACAAGTGAAAAATGTATAGTGTGGCCTATGTCAAGAAATATGGAACTGAAGAGAAGGAGAAGTAAAAAGAGAAGAGATGATGAGAGTAGAGTATGTAAAGTATAGAAGGAGGGATGCAATTATGAGAAAGATGTCAGAATGGGAAAGAAAAAAGATCTTATACCCAGAATGTAGGGTAGAGAAAAAAGAAAAGTAGTAGAACTAGGAAGAAGCAGTATGCCCTACAAAGAGAAAAGCACAGCAAGACAGTACACAGACAGAGGCTCTAAAAGACACAATGAGAGAGAAGGATGAACAAAGAGAAGTGAAAAGAATGTTTAAAATACTGAGAAAAGTATGGCTGGCTATTGGAGTAGAAAAGGTAGATATATATGAAGACATAACAGTAAAAGCGCTCTTGGACAGTAGTGCAATAGAAATGTTTATGGATTGGAAGATAGTAGCAAAATATGAATTTAGGCTACAAAAGTTGGAGAGATCAATAGCAGTCAGAAATGTTGATGGGATCTACAATAGTATAGGAGCTATTACCCATCAAGTAAAAGTGAATGTATACTACAAGGGTCATATAGAAAGAATGAGAATAGATATGTGTGATCTGGAAAAGACAGATATTATATTAGGGATACCATAGTTACAAGTATACAACCTAGAGATAAACTAGAAAATAGAAGAAGTCAAGATAATGAGATGCCCACCACTGTATGGAAAGAATATAAAGCAAAAGAAAAAAAAAGGAGTAAAGAAAAGAAGAAGAGTAGTAACTCTAGAAGAAGAAAAGATTGTAAGATGGGCAATAGATAATAAAGAGGATTGGAGAAGAGAAGAGAAGATTGAAATAGACCACAGGAAAATCAAAAAGATAGTGCTGCAAAAATTCTTAAAGTGAAGGAAAGTATTTGGAAAAGTAGAGTCAGAAAGGATGTCTACAAGAAAGGTTTGGGATCATACTATAGATCTCAAAGAGATATTTAAACCCAAGAAAGGAAGGATCTACCCTTTATCCAAGAACAAAAGAGAAGAGGTTTAGAATTTCATGGAAGACCAACTAAGAAAGGGGTATATTAGGCCATCCAAATTCTCTTAGATGTTACCAGTGTTCTTTGTAAGCAAAAAAGATAGAAGTAAGAGAATGGTTATGGACTACTGTAGTTTAAACAAACAAACCATAAAGAACAACTATCTGTTGCTATTAATAACAGACTTGATTGATAATATAGGGGGTAAAAGAGTATTTATAAAGATAGACTTGTGGTGGAGTTTTAATAATATAAGGATAAAGGAAGGGGATAAGTAGAAGAAAGCATTTACAATACATATAGAATTGTTTGAACCAACTATAATGTTTTTTGGGATGATAAACTCACCGGCCACATTTCAAGCAATAATGAATGAGATCTTGAAGGACCTGGTAAATGAGAGCAAGGTTGCTGTGTTTGTAGATGATATGTTGGTAGAAACTGAAACAGAGGAAGAACATGATGAAATTGTAGAGGAAGTACTGAGGAGGCTAGAAGAGAACAACCTTTATATAAAGCTAGAAAAGTGCATATGGAAGGTGAGAGAGATTGGGTTCCTTGGGGTTGTCATAGGACCCAATGGGATAGAAATAGAGAAGAAAAAGTGAATGGAGTACTAAGTTGGCTAGAACTGAAAAATATGAAAGATATCAGAAAATTCTTGGACCTTGTAAATTACTACAGGAGATTTATCAAGGACTTTGCTTGAGTAGTAAGACCAATGAATATACTGACAAGAAAGGATATTAAGTGGTAGTGGGAAAGCAAGCAACAGCAAGCATTCAATGAGCTCAAAAGGATCTTTACAATGAGACCAGTATTGGCAGCTCCAGATTTGAACAAGAAATTTAGGATAAAAGTGGATGCTTCAAATTATACAACTAAAGGAGTACTCTTGATGAAATGCTCAGACAATTTGTGGAGACCAGTAGCCTTTATCTCAAAATCTCTAAGTGATACTGAGAGGAACTATAAAATATACAATAAGGAAATGTTAGCTGTAGTCAGGTACTTGGAAGCATGGAAGCACTTTTTGGAAGAAACTATGACCAAGTTTGAGGTTTGAACAGATCACAAAAATCTTGAATACTTCATAAAGACACAAAAGTTAAATAGAAGACAAGCTAAATGGGCTCTATATCTGTCTAGATTTGACTTTATACTAAAACATATTCTGGAAAGTAAGATAGAGAAGGTAGATAGCTTGAGTAGGAGACCAGACTGGGAAGTTAGAGTAGAAAGAGATAACAAAAACAAAACATTGGTAAAGCCTGAGTAGCTAAAAGTCAGAAAAACAGAGAAGATAAAAATTATTGTGGAAGGAGTCAATCTACTAGAAAAAGTGAAACAGTCAAAAATAAAAGATAATGAAGTGGTAAAAGCCATTAAAGAAATAAAGTGGGCAGGAGTAAAAATGTTGAGAGATGAAGAGTGAAAAGAAGTAAACAGTGTAATATATAAAAAAGAAAAGGTATATATGCCTAAAGATGATATATTGAGAGTGGAAATAATTAGGCTATACTACAATACACTAGTGGGAGGACATAGAGGACAATAGAAGACAGTGGAACTAGTCACTAGGAACTTCTAGTGGCCAGAAGTAACAAAGAAAATAAAGCAATACATAGAAGGGTGTGATTCCTGCCAAAGGAACAAAAACTGCATAGAGCAACTAGCTGGCAAATTAATGTCTAACTCAATATCTGAGAAACCTTGGATACATATTTTAGTAGATTTTATTACAAAATTGCCATTAATCTAGGGTTGCAACTCTATTCTAGTAGTAGTAGATTGATTGACAAAGATGGTATACTTTATTTCAACTATAGAGAAAACATTAGCGAAAGGCTTAGCTAGGCTGTTTAGAAATAATGTGTGGAAGTTATATGGTCTATTTGAAAATATCATATCAGATAGAGGACTCTAGTTTGTGGCAGGATTAATAAGGGAGTTGAACAGGATATTGGGGATTGAGAGTAAATTGTCAACAGTGTTCTACTCTTAAACTAACAGATAGATGGAGAGGATTAACCAGGAACTAGAACAGTACTTAAGGATGTTTATCAACTATAGGCAGGAACAATGGCCTGATTGACTAGGATTATGAACAAAATCCCAGGATGGGGTTCAAGGTAAAAAAGAGAGAGAAATATGAAGGAGCAAAAAAATTCATGACAAAGATAAAAGAAATTCAAGAAGAGGCAAAGGTATTATTAGGGAAAGCACAAGAAGAAATGAAGAAATACACAGATAAGAAAAGAAGGGAGATTGATGAGTATAAAGTGGGGGATTTAGTGATGCTCAGCACCAAAGACTTAAAGTATTAGATAGTTGAAAGAAGAACAGAAAAGCTAACAGAAAGATTCATAGAGTCTTATAGAATAAAGAAAGTTATATTATTGAACATAGTAGAATTAGAACTATCTAGCATGATAAGAATACATCTGGTAGTTAACATCAGTAGAATACGAAAATATGTAGGGCAAGTAAAGGGACAGAGGAACAAGCAACCAGCTCCAGTCATAATCAAGGGAGAAAAAGAATAGAAGGTCAAGAAGATTCTAAACAAGTAATGAATAAGAAAAAAGAATAAATACTTAGTATGGTGGAAAGGGTCTACAGCTGAATCCAATACTTGGGAAGGAATAGAAAACTTGGAAAATGCAAAGGAAACAGTTGAAGAATTTAAAAAAGAATATCAATAGGATATAGAAGATATAAGATAACAAAAAAAAAAAGAAGAGATGTTCAGAAGAAGAAAACTGCTAGGATGATTTATGGCAAAGAAACTATTTGGGTAGTCAGACAAAAGGTATGACAAGAAATATTAGAGAAGATTAGAAAGGAATTGGAGATGATGAAAAGGGAGACAAACAAGGAGAAGAAGAACTTTAGAAACGATTTAGGAGAAAGAAGAAGAAATTGAGTGAAAAGAATCAGAAATTAGGGAATGGACAGAAGAAGACAAAGATAAAATGGGCAATATAGTCAATCCCAACTATGAATTGTAAATCCTCAGAATAAGGAACTTTGAGAGGGAGGTGATGTTATAACTCAGCCAAATAGTTAAATTATTATTTCTTTTTCTTTTCTTTTTATTTTCATTTAAGAAATTAACAGATATACAAGAAGGAATAACTCAAAGGAGAGGTATGGGACTTTATGAATAGAAGTAAATATAGAATATATATAAGTAGTATATAGCAATCAAATGAGGACTCTAGAGGACTCTATTGAGTTCTCCTTGTCAACTCAGACTAGGAGTAGTTCTAAGGTATTACAGTCTAAGTTCTTATAGAAAGGCCTTAGAACAAACCCTTGCAAGATGTTTTAATTGTCTATAGTATAAGCACAATCCAAGATTCATATATTGTTATTGCTCTACTAAAATAAGTCAGTTACTAAGGCCCAGGATATTGAATAGCATTGGATTATTTATAGTATTAGCTAGAGAAGGTGTAGTAGTATTCAGAAACCTGAGTTGTTTATAGGCTAGCTTTTTTTCAATATTAGATAGCTTGTTGGATTCTGGTTTTGGGGTATGTGTCAAGTAGGATTATAGACTATAGGTAAGTTGTTGTTTGTTTTTCTCATCCTAGAGTTGCCTTCAGTAGTTATTATTAATTTTTATTACTGTCCATTTAAGCTCTTTAAAGATAAAGAGATCTTCTTTGCTAAAATGTAATTCTTTACTAATCCTAGTTAAAATTGTATCCTTGACAACCTTTTGTAAAGCTTTGTTATTCCAGCAAATCTTATTTTGGTATTTAGCAAATTGTATAAAGTAATTTATGGTCTTGTCCTCAGGAGAGAAGAAGATTGCTACTATTGTGTCTTTATTATTATTTTCTGGAGAATAAGATCCAAAAATGTTCAAGAGTTTTTGAATAAAGACAGACCAATTCTCTAGGAAGTCAATATACTAGTCAGGATCAGGTTTATTTATAAAAGGTTCAAAGTAATCCAGAGCAATGTTCTAGAAGTAAAATATTGCAAAACCTATGGTGTTTCCTAGAGAGATGTGGGTTAGATTAGCAAACTAAAGCAAGTAAAACAATTCTTAATTTTATGTTGGATATTTTGACTGACAAATCAGGTTTGGGTAATAGTTTAGGAGAAGGGATGTGTTAGTACTAAGTCATGAAGGCTTATAGCTCAACTTAAATGGTTATTTAGAAAGAACTTGATTGTCTTAGCTATTTATATAAATATTTGTTAGTTTGTGCACTTGTCTTCTACAATCATATGACCCTTACTAATAACTATATATATCTTATATAATCTTTCCCATACTATTTATATCTTTCCCATATTATATTCCTGAATATTTTCTATTAGATTAATAAATGTGTGGGAAATAGTTTCTTCTTTAAAAACTGTCTTATAATAAAATAGTAGAGATATACCTCAAGCTTGGGGATATTATAGCTAGTAGAGTCAACAAAAATGAAGCTAGAAGCATTGTTATTGTCTCAGAGCCTAATATACTTAAAAGAACTGCTAGAGAAGCTACTAGAGCTAGTTAAGAGGCACTTGAGCTGAATATTACATTTTCAATCAAAGACCTTAAAATAGATATATATGTTCTAGTTGAAGGCTAAAAGGGTAATAAAGAGCAGATTAGTATAGGAAAAGACTAATAAAATATAAAGAAACTTATTTGTATTGTTGTAAGACATTGTTGTATCAGGCCTCTGATCATTAATTAGGATTTGCTTTGTTATAGGTTTTCTATTGTTTTTTTTATTAGAGATAAACACTACTATCATTTTTGACTGCCTTATTCATGTGTATGGTATTAAAATAGGTCAAGAGTATCTTGGAAAAGATATTCATATTGTACTTGGACCTATGATGAACCTAGGTAAAGTAACTAGAGGTAGTCAAAACTAGAAAGGATTTAATGTAGATTTTTACTTAACAGAGGAAACCACCCATGAAACTATACTCAGAATAAAACAAGCTAGTATATAGGCCTTTACCAAGTACCTGGTAAACAAGTCAGTATATATATTAGACTGTGAAAATACATACTAATCTAGTTTTAGTAAACAAGTATAAAAATACAACCAAACTAGACTATTATATGACAGTATACTGAAGAACATTTATAGTAATAATAGTAGATTATGTGTATTTAATTGTAGTATAGATAAACTAAATAACAAATACACTATCTTGAATTTTATCATAGTATTGTTATGCTACAAACAAATTTTGTGTAAAAAGTAACATTTGATATATTTTATACCAACAGATTTATAAAGAGAATTCACTCTAGAACCTATTATATATATGTCCTCAGATAAGAGTAGGGTTGATGATCAGTCTAAAGCAATACTTAAGATAGACAAAGTTCACTGCTAAGACTCAAAAAACAAGAACAGTGAGCTGGCACTAAACTAAAGAGATATTTTAGCTAGAATGGCAATCTAGAACTACTTGTGGGTAACTGCAGTCTGATATAGTAGTAGAGTCTCCAGTTTATATTGGAAAGTCAAAAAAAACAGACTTAGAACTAGATACAGTGCTTATAAATAAGTATTAATTTCATCAGTACTACTCTATTTTCAGATAGAATATATAGGTCGCTACTCAGAAGAGCACAGTATGTTAAGTAGATATTATTAGACATCTAATAGAGTATTAGGTAGCTAACTAAGTCTAGAGAGAAACAAGATAAATAAACTAGAAAAGAAGAAAAAAGTTCTAGAAGGAAAACATCTTGAGTATATATCACTTTTGATAGGAAAACTCTAGAAGAGGAATATATCATCCTAGGAATTAAGGAACTTGACACAAGAGAAAAATTGAGA
>Ga0154006_1000615_pt1 | contig 12054 bp, 10 predicted proteins | sample TSFL090MetaG_FD_104747 | JGI IMG/M metagenome (GOLD analysis project Ga0154006, IMG submission 104747) | Attine ant fungus gardens microbial communities from Florida, USA - TSFL090 MetaG | ecosystem: Host-associated > Fungi > Mycelium > Unclassified | place: USA: Florida, Wakulla State Forest... | reverse complement strand
GTCGGCCAGATGTCCACGCCCGAACTGGAACAGGCGGACAACGACTACGCCGTCGGCAAGCTGGTCGAGACCGTGGCGCACAGCCCGTACGCCAAGGATACGATCATCGTGGTGGTCGAGGACGACTCGCAAGCCGCCGCCGATCACGTCGACTCGCATCGCGCGCCTGTGTATGTCGTCGGCCCGTACGTCAAGAAGCAGGCCGTCGTCAGCACCCCCTACAGCCAGGTCAGCGCGCTGCGTACCATCGAGGATCTGCTCGGTACCCAGCACATGAACCTGAACACGGCGTATGCCCGCCCGATGGCCGACCTGTTCGATACCAAGTCGGACGGCTCCTGGGACTACACGGCCGTCGCCTCGACGATCCTGAAGGGCACCAATGTGGGCAATGTGGCCACGACCTCCGGCAGCATGTTCGCCAAGGGTCCGGACATCCACCCGCTGCATGACGTGACCTATTGGGCCTCGGCCACCAAGGGCTTCGACTTCTCGAAGGAAGACCGTATCGATCCGGCGATCTTCAACGAGGTGCTGTGGAAGGGTGTGATGGGCAACAAGCCCTACCCCACTCCTCATTCGATCTACCAGAAGTCCGCCGCCAACGGCTCGATGGTCGTTGCCTCCAAGGACGAGGATGACGACGGCGACGAATAAGCATTCGTAGTCTGCTTGCACCCTCCCAGCGCGCCTCGGGCAGGCCTATCCTGCCCGAGGCGCGTATCTCGTTTGCCTCGACAAGACAGCACATGAAGCCATTCGGATCCGCCCCATCGCGAATCTCCATTGCCATTGCATTCGCAGCCCTATCCCTCCCCAGCGCCGCACAAGCCCAGCCCCCAAGTCCAAGTGCGCAGCCATCTCAAGAACCGGTCACGCTGGAGCCGATCGTCGCCAGTGGCGCAGCGCCGCCGACCCCGCCCGGCAATGTGAACGATCCGGCGCAGACTGCAAACGTCAGCAAGACCGGCACACCGATCGGCGAACTGCCGATGACCGTGCAGGAAATTCCGCGCGCGATTCTCGACGAACAAGGCGCCACTTCGTTGCAGACGGCGATCCGTAAAGGCAACGTATCAGGCGTGAACTACGGTGGCACGGATTCGAAAGGCTTCACCGATCACTTCATGATCCGCGGCCTGCAGGCGCAGACCTATAACGACGGCTTCTCGGACGGCGACCAGGTCAACGGCCCGACGCATACGCTATTGGGGGTCGAGCGTATCGAAGTGCTTGCGGGGCCGGGATCCGCGCTATTGGGCAGCGGCCCTCCGGGCGGCTCGATAAACCTGATCCACTACGCGCCGTCGTCGGAGTTCCACGGGGGAGGCGATGTCCGGGCCGGTTCGTTCGGCACCGTCAACACCACGGGCTACGTCACCGGCCCGACCGGCATCGACGGACTCAACTATCGCCTCGATGTCGGCGCCGGGCGTTCCGACGGCTATCGCGATCTGGCATCGTGGAACAAGGAAATCCGTCCCGACCTGCAATGGAAGCTCGGCGACCACAAGCTCGAACTCTCGATCGATGCGCAGGACTACATGGCGACGCCCGACTCGTACGGCCTGATCTACTACAAGGGCGCGCCGATCCGCAATGTTCCGTTCAACGCAAAATATTCGACGCCGTTCGCCAGCGCGCGCGGCAATTACCTGCGCACCACGCTCTCGGACGCGTGGCGCATATCCGACCATCTCACGATCAACAACCGTTTCTCGTACATGCATCACTCGCTGGATTTCTACAGCAACGGCGACAGCACGCGCGCGAAGATCAAGGGCAACGCATTTACCGGCCGCCAGCTGCGCGACCAGGACGATTCGCTCAACACATTCGACTACCAGCTGGAGCCGGTCTGGAAATTCTCGACAGGCAGCGTCAACCATACGCTGCTGACGGGTTTCGAATACCTGCGCCAGAATCTCAACAGCGCCAAAACGACGGCGGACCTTCCGGACATCGACAACATCTTCGCGCCGGTGCCTCCGGAAGCCTCCCTTGCCAGCCTCAATTTCCAGTGCGCGCCGTCTCACTCGTGCCAGAACGATCACGTGACCGCGAACTTCTTCAGCCTCTACGCCGCCGACCAGGTGGACGTGACGGACAAGTTCAAGGTCCGGGCGGGCGTGCGCAAAGACTGGTTCGACACCTCGCTGGCGCTGAATCCGGTCCCTGGCGAACCGAACCGGACCGCCAACGACGGCATCGTGCTGGTTCCCGGCAATACCTACACACGCCGCGATGCGCCGACCAGCTGGAACGCGGGCGTCTTGTACAAACTCACCCCCTGGATGACGCCGTATGCTGGGGTATCCCGCAGCCACCTCGCCAATTTCAACTCTGAAAACACGGCATTTTCCATCGGCGCGCCTGAATCGGCGCTGCAATACGAAGCGGGAGTGAAGTGGTCGTTCGAAGACGGCCGCTACGTGCTCAACACGGCGCTGTTCGACGTAAAGCGGGAAAACGTGGCGACCCCGTTCGGCGACAGCCAGCTCGCCTTCGATTCGCAGCGCACACGTGGCGCCGAAGTCTCGTTCGATGCGGATCTCACGGACCACTGGCACATGTATGCGAACGTCAGCGCACAACGCGCGCGCGTAACGTACAGCCCCGACATTCCCGGGGCGGTCGGAACCGTCCCGCAAGGCGTGCCCGCGTATATGGCGAACCTGTGGATGAGCTACCGTTTCAGCCTTTTCGGCCGGGCGGGCTTTCATGCGGGCGCCGGCGTCAATTACATGAGCCGGATGTCGAACGGCTTCGGCAATGGCTACAACTGGGCGCCTGCCTCGGCCATCGTGAACCTGCAGTTCGGCTATGCCGAACGTCACTGGGGTATCGACCTGAACGTCGACAACGTCACCAATCAGCGCTACTTCATCGCCACCAATGTGGTCGGCGCCTACCTTGGCTCCCCATTGGCGGCATACGTACGCGTGCACGCGGATTTTTGATGCAACGAACGCAAGGATTTTTTCTAGGAGAAATACCTCCCATGGCCAGCCACCCACCTTGCGTAAGCAGCCATGGACATATCGCAAGAATATCGGGCAGACCAGCCTAGATCCGACATGGCACGAGAGGCATCCATGCTTGCGCGCGGCGATGCATCGTAAAAATCGATCGTGGCTGCCTCTCCCGCTTGCGCATAACGCCATTGAAACCCAGGAATTTCGGCGGCGAGCGCTACGCACCAACGCTGCAATGCCTGGTTCCAATCAACATTGGCGGAAAGGTTGTAATAGTCATGAGACGGGCTGGCCGACGTCATCAGTGCAATCAAGCCGGCAACCAAATCGACTACATAGATCATTTCCCGGCGCGGATAAACCCCCGGCAGCACAACGGGCATCCCCCGCGCCGCGGCGGATGCCGCTTGCGCAAACGGGCTGACCATGTCGCGCGCGCCCGTTTCTCCCTCCCACGGGCCGAAGACCGATCCGATTCGGGCCGCGCGCACATCCAGGCCCCGATTTTTCCCCAGCCGCAGCGCCGCGCACTCGCCGGCATATTTGGTAATGCCGTAAAGCGTGTCGGGCGCGGGTGGCGTACCCGCCTCGCTGACAGACCCGTCGCCGAAAATATGCGCGCCATACACCGTCAGCGAGCTGGCATACACCACACGAGACACCCCGAACCGCAATGCCGCGGCCAGTACCCGGACCGTGCCATTGAGATTGACGTCGATCACCTTCAGCGGTTCAGTCGACTCGCGCTCGGGCCCCGCCGTCAGCGCCGCTCCCTGAAACACATGGGTAATCGGGCCAAACTCCTGGAAAGCCCGGTCTATGTCTTCTTCGGAACAGACATCCCCCTGGACCACACTCAGGCGATCCGCCGCGTGACGGACCGCATCAAGAAACACCTGTGGAGGTGGACGCCGGTCGAACAGCACCACGCCGTGTCCATCCTCCAGCAGGGCCTGCGCCAGGGCCAGGCCGACGAAGCCGCCCCCGCCCGTGATCAGCACGCGCATGGTCTGCATCCTAGGCCGAGACCACCGTGCCTTCCGGCAAGTTATAGCAATAATCGGCGATTTCCCCAGGGCGGGTAAACCAGACCTTATCCGCCTGGGGATGCGTCACACAATGCTTGAGCGCTTTGCGCAGGGGGCCCAGACGGAACGCCTGCCCCACGACAAAGGTGTGCAAGGCAATCGGGCAAACCAATGGCTGCTTGTCACTCTGCTTCAGCATTTCCTCGAACTGGTCGACGATCATGTCGGCAAATTCTCGAGCCGTATGCTGGCGGAAAACAATAGCCGGCGAATCGTTGACTTCCAGAGGATAAGGAACCGACAAAATCCGCCCGGACCGCGTGTTCATCCAGATGGGCTGATCGTCACAGGCCCAGTCCAGCAGGTAGGTATAGCCATTTTCCTTGAGCAGATCCGGCGTGACGTAGCTCTCCGCAAGCCAGGGCCCCAGCCAGCCTTTAGGCGCCTTGCCCTCCCGTTGCGTGATGGTGTCGGTCGCCTCTTTGATAAGCCATGCTTCGTCAGCTTCCCACATGGGAATCTGGCGCTCGGAGTTAGTGCGGCCGTGCCCGATGATTTCATCGCCGCGGCGGCGAATGCGCTCGAAGAGCTTGGGGTGCGCGTCGTACAGGAAGGAGTTCACGTTGTGCGACGCCGGCAAGCCCAATTCGTCCATCAGGTCCAGCATGCGCGACAGGCCGACGCGGTTACCATAATCGCGCCAAGCATAGCTGCGATGGTTGGGCGCGGGGTTGGCCAAGCCTACGTCCGACCCCATACCGGCGCCGAAAGCAAAATATTCGATGTTGAAACACACATAGAACGCCAAGCGCTTGCCGCCAGGCCAACTGAAATCCGGACGATCATCGATCATCGAGAACGGATAGCGATTGTGGGTGGGTAGTTGCATTTTTTCTACCTAGATTGTCTTGTTGAATTCGCGGAAAAAAGCCGGCTCAGACCACGGTGCCATCGGGCAGGCTCAAGCAATGGTCATAGATTTCGCCCGGCCGCGTGATCCACACCTTGTCGGCTTGCGGATGATTCAGGATGTGTTGCATCGCCTTGCGCAGCGCATACAAGCGATGCGGCTGGCCGACAATCATGGTGTGCAGCGCAATCCCCAGAACCAGAGGCTGCTTGGCCGATTGACGCAGCATTTCCTCGAACTGGTTGACGATCATGGCGGCGAATTCATCGCCCGTGTGGTGGCGCACCAGGATTTGCGGCGAATCGTTGATTTCCAGGGAATACGGCATGGACATCAGGCGGCCCGCGCGGGTCTTCATCCAGATGGGCTGGTCGTCGCCGGGCCAATCCATCTCGAAACCGAAGCCGGCTTCCTGCAACAAGTCAGGCGTGACACGGCTCTGCGACATCCACGGCCCCATCCAGCCGCGCGGCGCGCGCCCGGTGTGTTTGGCGATTTTGTCGCGCACATAGTCGATCATGCGCTTTTCGTCGGCCTCCCACCATTGCCCCTGACGCTCGGCGTTGGTGCGGCCATGTCCGATGACCTCGTCGCCGCGCGCGAGAATCGGCTCAATCACCTCCGGGCAATAGTCGAACACTGCCGTGTTGACCAAATGGCAGGCCGGAACACCCAGCTCGTCGAGCAGATCGTACAAACGCCACACGCCGACCCGGTTCCCGTAATCGCGCCAGGCAAAAGTGCGCGCGTCGGGTCCGGGCAGCTCATTGGTCATGGCATGACCCAGCCCGCCGCCGTAGGCAAAGTGCTCGGTATTGACAGCGAAGTAAATAGCCAGCCGTTTCCCCCGCGGCCAGGAGTAGTCCTTGCGCTGAGTAATGGCGGAGTAGGCATAACGGCCGTGGTGCGGTAATTCAAACATAATCCTTCCTTGTCTTGAGGTGAGGCCGATCAGTACTTTTCGGCCATTTCTGCATTGGACGCGCGGAACCGCGCAGTGGCATCAGCGTGAAAGGCGCGCTCGGCTTCGCCGTTATCCATTTGCGGCCGGGGTTCATGATCAAAATGGCCAAAACGGTCCTGCCCACGGACCAGCGCGGCCGTCAGGCGCGTCTTGCCCGTGCAGCGCGAACTGGCCGGAATAAAGCTGAAGCCGAGGCCGACTCGACGATGGTCGGTATTGTTCGGGCCGGACGCATGAATCAGGAATGTGTCGTGCAAGGACATCTGTCCTGCATTGACCGGCATGAATTCAGTGGTCTTGCGCTCAAAGGGCACATCGACCGTCTGTCCTTTCGAGAGGAGCAGATTCGGATTGGGATTCTGGCCATGATGCAGCTGGCCGAGCTTGTGGGAACCTGGCACGACCTCCATACATCCCGCCTCGACCGGGGCATCCGACAAGGCGACCCACGCGGTCACCTGCGTGCTGGGATCCAGGCCGAAATACGTCGCATCCTGGTGCCAATCGATATAGGCCGGGTCGTTCGCGTTCTTGGGCCAGACCGACAGATGGAAAAGCATGATGTCGGGCCCGATCAGATCCTCGACGGCATCCAGCACGGCAGGGTGATACGCAATCTCGTCTATCCATTTGAGCAAAAGATGAGGCTTGAAATTGAAGCCCTTGCTCAATTGCCGCGACTGGGATTTCTCGAACGCTTCCAGCTTCTTCAGGTAAACCGAAGCCTGCTCGCGGCTGAACACGTCCACCGGATAAGCAAAACCACGCTCCTGGTAGTGTTCGATCATTTCCTGACTGAGTTTTTTCCCCATTTTGTTTCTCCTGAACTCCATAACTGAAACGATCCGCTATCGCGGAAAATCCAACTACATCGCTGACCAGCCTCCATCCACATAGAGATGGCTGCCCGTCGTAAAAGAAGAATCGTCACAGGCCAGGAAAAGGGCTGCTCGAGCCACCTCATCCGCCAGGGCCAGACGTCCCATGGCGTGCCGCGCCATCCAACGCTGACGCGTCTGTTCCGGATTGTCGTAACGCTGCAGGGAACGCCTGACCATAGCGGTGTCGGTCACGCCCGGCATGAGCGCATTGACCCGGATTCCCTGCGCGGCATGGTCTACCGCCATGGCCTTGGCCAAGGAGGCCAGCGCGCCCTTGGAAGCGATGTATGCCGCGTTCTTGCCACCGCTGGAGGCCACCAGCTGCGAGCCCAACAAGATGATGGACCCTCCGCCGCCGGCGATCATGCTCGGCAATATCTCGTGCAGCCACAGATAGCTGCCTTTGACGTTGAGATCGAATACACGGTCCCAGAGCGCCTCGTCTATCGTGTCCACCGTTCCGCCCACCGACACCCCGGAACACGGCATCATGACGTCGACCCGCCCAAACGCATCAATAATGCGCCGCGCCGAATCGCGCACCTGGTCCCCATACAACACGTCGGAGACTTCGGTCAGACATTCGCCGCCTTCGCCGCGTATGGTTTCCGCCTGTTCGCGCAGGCCCCGCTCATCGATGTCAACCAGCGCGACCTTGGCCCCATGCCGCGCAAACAAGCAGGCGGAAGCGGCGCCGATACCCGAGGCCGCGCCAGTCACCACGGCAACCTTGCCCTGCAGCTTTTTCTCGATCTGCGTCATGGCAATCACACTCCCAGATAAGCGCTGCGAATCCGGGGACTCGACTTCAGCTCGGCCGAACTGCCTTGCGCGATGGTTTTCCCCATTTCCAGAATGACGCCGCGCGAGGCCACGCTCAATGCCCACGTCGCATTCTGTTCGGCCAGAACGACAGCGAGCTTCTCTTTGGCCTGAACCTCAAGGAGGATTTCGCCTATGCGATCGACAATGATAGGCGCGAGCCCAAGAGAAGGTTCGTCGAGCAGGAATAGCCGCGGATAGGACATCAACGCCCGGCCTATCGCCAGCATCTGTTGTTCGCCGCCCGATAGGCTCCCGGCGTCCTGCTTATGCCTCTCCTTGAGTCGCGGAAAGTACTGGAACATCTGCTCCATTCTTTCCTCGACCTCGCGAGCCGGACGGGTATAGCCGCCGATCCGCAGATTTTCTTTCACGGTCAGTTGGCCAAACACCCGCCGGCCTTCGGGCGAAAAGCCGATTCCATCCTTGAGTATCTCGTGCGGCTTGCGCCCCTTGAGCGTCGCGCCTTCCCACAGGACTTCGCCACTGGCGTACGGAACCATGCCCAGAATCGCCTTGAGCGTGCTGCTCTTGCCCGCGCCATTCGAGCCGATCAAGGCCACCGTCTCGCCAGCTTCTATTTCCAGCGCAACGCTCTGCGTACCCTGAATCTGCCCATATCGGACGTTGAGATCACTGATTTTCAGAAGTGACATAGGCCTTCCCCAGATAAGCTTCAATAACATGTGGGTTAGCCAATACTTCAGACGGCGTCCCTTCAGCGATCTTCGCCCCTTGGGCGTTCACGAATAAACGATCACAGAGTCCTGAAATAAAACGCATGTTGTGATCGATCACCATGACGGAGATGCCGCTTTCCCGTACGCGCAATATTGTGTCGCGCACGTGATCGGTTTCTTCCGCGCTCAAGCCCGCTACGGGTTCGTCGAGCAGAATCATGCGCGGCTCGGCGGCCAAAGCGATGACGATGCCCAAAGTCTTCTGATGCCCATAAGGCAGGGAGTCCGCCGGCGCATCAGCCAGATGGGACAATCCCAGCCAATCGAGCAGTCTATCGGCCTTCTCGTAGGCTTGGCGCTGCATCGCCCTGGCTCGTTCAGTATTGAAGAACGCGGAAAAATGCCCGGGGAAAGCGCTCAGATAGGTCCCACGAACCGCGTTTTCGCGCACGCTGCGGCTTTTATAGACCGCGGTCGACTGAAAAGTCCGCACCAGGCCGAGACGGGCGCGCCGGTGCGGCGCCATGCGGGTCACTTCGGCGCCGTTGAAGCGGACACTGCCGGCGCTCGGCATGATCATGCCGCTGACCAAGTTGACCACCGTGGTCTTCCCTGCCCCGTTGGGGCCGATCAGGCCGACAATCTCGCCTTGATCAACGCTGAAGCTCAGGTTGTTGACGGCGACCAATCCGCCGAATCGCCGCGAGAGATTGGAAACGTCCAATAGCCGGCTCATGCTTGGCTCCTTGCATGCGACTTGAACAAGACCCGGCGCAACAATGCCGCGAGGTCTATCATCCCGCCGGGCAAAACTGCCATCACAACGATCAGGATGATGCCGAATATGATCTGCTGCAGCTCGACGTAACCGCGCAATAGTTCCGGCAGGGCCACCATGAACACCGTCCCCAGCAGCGGCCCCACCAGGTAATACATGCCGCCCAGCACATTCATGACGACCATGGCGAGGGAGACGTCCATATTGAATGCGGTAGGATCAATGGCATGCACGAGTTGAGCCTGCAAGCCGCCCTGCAGACCGACCAAGGCACAGGCGATCACGAACACCATCACCTTGAGCCGGATGACCGGCACCCCCGAACACTCCGCGATGGAATCCGCCTCGCGCACGGCGTCGATCGCCCTGCCCGTTTCCGACAGCAACAAGCGCCACGCAATGCCGATAGCCAGCAAAGCGGCTGCAAGGCAGAAGTAATAGAAGGCGGTAGGAGAAGAAAAGAACGGCAGGCCCAGGGGTATATTCTGGATACCGTTCGATCCGCCGGTCACCGGCTCCCACTCGACAAATATCAAGCGCAGAATTTCGCCGAGCAGAAAAGTGACCAATACAAAATACTTGCCGGTCAGCCGCAGCACGATGGGCCCCAGCACCAGGGCAAGCAGCCCTGATGCGACGCACCCCGCCAGCAGGGCCGGCAGGAACGGCCAGTGCAAGGCCGTCTGCAGCAGCACGCAGGCATAGGCCGCGACGCCCATAAACGCACCATGAGCCAGCGAAACGTGGCCTGTACGAATAATCAAATTGAGGCTGACCGTACCGATCATGGACAACACGATCATGGTGCCCAGCGTCATATAGAAATTGTTCGCCGCCATCAACGGCCATGCGACAGCGAACACCAGCGCCAGAATCGCAAACCAGCGGTTGCGCACGGCGCGGCGAGAACGGACATCGGGCACGCGAGCCTCCGGTGCTTTGGCGTTGATTCGAGTTTCGAGCGCGCTCATTCCGGTTTCCCCAACAAGCCCCAAGGCCTGAAAACAAGCAAGGCGACAACGACTCCGAACGAGACAAACGACGAAACCGATGCGCCGTAGAACGTGGACAGGAAGCTTTCGGAAAACCCGAGCAGAAGCCCGCCCAGCGCGGCGCCGGATACGCTGCCCATCCCGCCAAGAATGACCACGATGAAGGCCACCATCAAGGGACGATCACCCATGAACGGCGAAAGCGCATAGGTCTGGGCGTAAAGCCCGCCGGCAAGCGCCGTCATGAATATGGCGATAAAGAAGGCCAGCATATAAATGCGGCGCGTGTTGATACCCTGGGTTGCCGCGATCTCGACATCCTGCGCGGCGGCGCGCATTGCCAGACCCTGGCGGGTATACGTGACGAAAAACCAGAAAAGCGCCAGCACCAGAACGGCAATGCCCACGATGATCAGTCGATCCATGGGAATCATCATGCTGCCTAGATCAAGCATGCTTTCGGCAACCGGAGGCAAAGATCTTTCGTTGACGTCCCAAATCAAAACGGCGGCATACACCAAGGCCATATTCAGACCCAGCAGCGCGATCATGCTCTGGAACATCTTGTGATAGAACCAGCGGAACACCAGGCGTTCGAGCACCAGGGCAAGAGCGGCCACGAGCACGGCGCCGCCGATTGCGGCAATGGGATAGGGCAGTTTGTAGACCCCATACAGATAGAACAGCGCATAGCCGCCCAACATGGCAAAGGCGCCATGCGCAAAATTGACTACGCGCATGATTCCGAACAACAGGGTGAATCCCAGCGCCACCAGGATATAAATGGCGCTCAGACTCAACCCATTGACCAGAACCTGGCTAAGGATCGGCAGGGAAAACATCAAAAATTCTCCGAATAACAGGCAGCATCGAAGTTGGCGGGACCGTAAAGGCCCGCCACTTCTACCCAGAGATACAGCTGGCGATAAGGCCTAGCGTTTTTCCGGCGTAAGCGCCTGGATTCCGACCTGCTTGCCGTCTTTGACCTGGACGATCCAGAATTTGAGGAGAAGCTGGCGATCCACGCCGTAGTCACCCTTGCCGCCCCATTGAACCGGGCCGAACAGACCGGCGTCGTAGCCATTGAGCTGCTCCAGCGTGGCGCGTACCGCCGCGGGATCCGTCGACTTGGCGCGGCGCAGCGATTCCATCAGGACTTTGGCGGCGTTGTACCAGACAGGCGCCTGGGCGTTGATCACGCCATTGCCGTACTTCTTGTGATATGTGTCGATAAAGCTCTTTGCCTCGGGCGTGCCGAAATCGAACACATTGAGCGACACAAAACCCTCGGCCAGCGGGCCGGCGATGTCCATGATTTCGTCAACCGAAGGGCCGCCCACCTGCCAGACGAGTTTTTTGAAGCCGCTTTGGCGCGCCTGTTTGAGCAGCAATGCCGCCTCGCCGGGCGCATTGCTATTCAGATCCAGCGCATCGACCCCCTGCGCCATCATGCGGGCGATCAAGGGCGTGAATTCCTTGGAGCCGCGGTCGTACAGCTCCGACCAGACCTCAATACCATTTTCCTTGTATAGGGCTTCCAACTGAGGAATGACGGACTGGCCGACAGCATCGTTCGGCGCAATCAGAGCCACTTTCTTGATATTCGGATAGGCCTGATGAAACCACTTCACCATGGGCGGCCCGAATTCGAGCGTGCTGTTCGCCACGCGAAAATTATAGGGATCCTTGGTGTCGTTCTTCAGAATGGCGGGCGAAAAGCCATCGGACAGCACGACGGCCTTGGCCTGGTTGGTCACGGCGATCGCACCCAATACCGAAGGCGAGCCTATCGGCCCGATGATGAATTTGACGTTATCGGCATTGACCAGGCGGTCAGCCGCGAGGCGCCCGCCCGCAGAAGTGTACTTGTCGTCATACATGAGCAGCTTGGGCTTGTAGGTCTTGTCGCCGATTTTCAATCCGCCGCTCGCATTCACTTCATCGATGGCCATTTCGACGCCGCGCTGCAAAGCCAGGCCCCAAGCGGTGCCGCCACCGGACAGAGGTCCGATTCCGCCGATCTT
>Ga0154006_1000613_pt1 | contig 12069 bp, 11 predicted proteins | sample TSFL090MetaG_FD_104747 | JGI IMG/M metagenome (GOLD analysis project Ga0154006, IMG submission 104747) | Attine ant fungus gardens microbial communities from Florida, USA - TSFL090 MetaG | ecosystem: Host-associated > Fungi > Mycelium > Unclassified | place: USA: Florida, Wakulla State Forest... | reverse complement strand
CCGATGGAGTAGCGGCCGCGGCACCGTTCCCGTTCGGTTTCCCGATGTGGGGCGACAAGCCGGCGGCGGATGCATCAGAAGCCGCCGCTGCTGAAGTGAGCCAGGCGGCCGCGGAACCCGTCCCGGATATGCCGGAAGACACCCCGCCGGCTGATGGCGCCGCCGCCCCGATGCCGGATTTCCAGTCGGCCATGGCCAATCCGAACGCCTGGTGGAATGTCTTGCAGGAGCAGTTCAAGCACGCGGTGGACAATGTGATGGCTGGCGTGCAGGCCGAGCCGCCAGCCGAAGGCAAGCCGTCACGTGCCGCGCGAACGGGCGTTCGTCGCGAAAAACAGACAGTCGGCAAGGCAGCGCCGGCCGCGCGCGCCAAGCCCGTGCCGAAGGCGGCCCCCAAGCGCGCCGCCAAGGGAAAGATGGCGACTGTTGCCGCAAAGAAATCTGTATCGGTCAAGGCTGTTGCGGCAAACGCAAATAAGAATCAGAAAAATACGAGCGCCCCGGCCCGGAGCGGTGTTGTACAATCCCGCCCAGACAAGAAGCCAGCCTCCCGCAAGCCGTCCTCCCCCTGAATTCACATCATGCAGTGCCAGGGCACGCCATCGCCTTGGCACCGCGGCCTTGTCATATTCCTGACATGGACCGGTTTTAGTATGGTTTGCTGGAAAATCTTGTCGACATCAGTCATTTAACGCTTATAGGCAAACCGAGATGCTGTACCCCGAATTGTTCAAATCGCTCGAGCAAGTCCGCTGGAACATGGATAAGGATATCCCCTGGGACAAGTTCGATCCTTCGCTGCTCTCCGCCGAGCAGGCGCAGACCATCCGCATGAATGCGATCACCGAATGGTCCGCGCTGCCCGCCACCGAGATGTTCCTGCGCGATAACCGCGGCGACAGCGACTTTTCGGCCTTCATGTCGGTCTGGTTCTTCGAGGAACAGAAGCATTCGCTGGTGCTGATGGAATACCTGCGCCGTTTCCGCCCCGAGCTGGCCCCCACCGAAGCCGAGCTGCACAATGTGCGCTTCGAGTTCGACCCGGCGCCGCCGCTGGAGACGCTGATGATGCACTTCTGCGGCGAGATCCGCCTGAACCACTGGTACCGTTGCGCCGCCGACTGGCACACCGAGCCGGTCATCAAGCACATCTACAAGATCATCAGCCAGGACGAGGCGCGCCACGGCGGCGCCTACCTGCGCTACATGAAGAAGGCGCTCAACGAAGTCGGCGACAAGGCGCGCAGCGCCTTCGCCAAGATCGGCGTGCTGATGGCCTCGGCCCGCCGCACCGAAAAGCCGCTGCATCCGACCAACCTGCACGTGAACCAGGCACTGTTCCCGAACGACACCGTGCAAAGCCGCCTGCCGGATCCGGAATGGCTGGAGCGTTGGCTGGACAACCAGATCAAGTTCGACGGCGAGTGGGAAAAGAAGGTCATCGACCGCATCCTGCACAACATGTCGCTGCTGTTCGAGCGCAGCTTCGACACCGTGCAGGAGCTCAACCGCTACCGCAAGGAAGTCGCGGGCCGCCTGTTGCCGGGCGAGGCTGCTCCTGCGGCTGCCTGACGCCAGGCGCAATATCGCGCCGCAAAGCGCGATACAATCCGAAGCCGCAGGCAACTGCGGCTTTTTTATTGCCGTCGCCCGTCTCTTTCCATCATTTCCAGCATTATTGCCGACCATGGCCTTTTTCGAAGACAAGATCTGCCCCCGCGCGCAACTCAAGGAACGCGTCGCCGGCCTGCCGCAACCGGTGGTGATGACCAATGGCGTGTTCGACATCCTGCATCGCGGCCATGTGACCTATCTGGCGCAGGCGCGCGCGCAGGGCGCCTCGCTGGTGGTGGCGGTCAATACCGATGCTTCGGTCAGGCGCCTGGGCAAGGGCGACGACCGGCCCATCAATACCTGCGAAGACCGCCTGGCGGTGCTGGCAGCGCTGGAATCGGTGGCGCTGGTGGTGGAATTCGATGAAGACACCGCGCTGGAAGCGGTGCGGGAAGCCCGGCCGCAGATCTATGTGAAGGGCGGGGATTACGACATGAGTGCCATCCCCGAAGGGCAGGCCGTGGCGGCCTATGGCGGCCAGGTGCTGGCGATCGCCTTCGAACACGACCGCTCGACCACCAAGCTGCTGACCAGGGTGCGCAAGCTGGCGGGGTGAGGGAAAACATCAGCGGGCCGCAGCATGGCAATGGCATGCCGCGAACCGGTCCGTATCAATGGTGCATGTGTTCCATATGCTCCATGCCATCCTTGCTCTTGGCGCCGGCGGCGGCGCTTTCGACATTGACGGTCACGTCCACCTTGCCGGCCTTCTCGAAGGTCAGCGTCATCGGCACTTTTTCGCCTTCCTGCAAGGGCTTGGACAAGCCCATCAGCATCACGTGGTAGCCGTTGCCCGGCTGCATGGCGATGGTCTGGCCGGGTTTGATCTCCAGGCCGCCTTCCACTTCGCGCATCTTCATCAGGTTGCCTTCCATCGACATTGTATGAATTTGCGTGGATTTCGCGACCGGCGAAGACAGCGCCACCAGCTTGTCCGGTGCGCTACCCTTGTTCTCGATACTGAAATAGGCACCGCCGGCCGGCTGGCCGGGTACCGTGGCGCGCGCATACGGCTGGCCGATCTTCAACTGGCCCACGGCATATTCGTGGGCCTGTGCCAGCGGCAGGGCGCTGGCGGCCAGCAGAGCGAGGGAAAAGCGCAGAGCGTGTTTGGTGAAGAAAGTCATGGAGAGTCTTTCCGTGAAAAATGATCGGGAAATGCCTGTCCGGGGAACGGCGCGGCAGGACATGGCTCGCTGATTATAGCAACCGCAGTCAGGCTTTTTGGCGCCGCCGGCCGCGGCCGGAATGCGAGTTTCGCGCCGCGGGCCTTCTGACCGTCGCGCCTGCCGGGTGCCAGGTGGCGCGCCATGGCGCCGTGCAAATTGATTGTTGAGAGGCGCTAGGCTAGACTTATCGTCTTTTTGGCGACCCCGCCACAACAATTTTTCAAAAAAGGGAGACCTCATGTCCATCCACTCCAAGCTGACGCTGCGCGCCCTGGTCGGCGCCCTTTCCCTGGCCGCCGTGTGCGCGGCCCCCGCGATGGCGGCGGACAAGGCGGTGTCGATCACCGCCATCGTGGAGCACCCGGCGCTGGATGCCATCCGCGACGGCGTCAAGGATGAACTGAAGGATGAGGGCTTCGAAGCCGGCAAGAACCTGAAGTGGGAATACCAGAGCGCCCAAGGCAACACCGGCACCGCCGCTCAGATCGCCCGCAAGTTCGTGGGTGACGCGCCGGACGTGATCGTGGGCGTCGCCACGCCGTCGGCCCAGGCGCTGGTGGCCGCCACCAAGACCATTCCGGTGGTCTACTCCGGCGTGACCGATCCGGTCGCCGCGCAACTGGTCAAGGACTGGAAGCCGTCAGGCACCAACGTGACCGGCGTGTCCGACCTGCTGGAACTGGACAAGCAGATCGACCTGATCAAGCGCGTGGTGCCCAACGCCAAGCGCGTGGGCATGGTCTACAACCCGGGTGAAGCCAATTCGGCCGTGGTGGTCAAGGCGCTCAAGGAACTGCTGGGCAAGTCGGGCATGACCCTGGTGGAAGCCGCCGCGCCGCGTTCGGTGGATGTGGGCAGCGCTGCCAAGAGCTTGATCGGCAAGGTCGATGTGATCTACACCAACACCGACAACAACGTGGTGTCGGCCTATGAAGCGCTGGTGAAGGTCGGCAACGACGCCAAGATCCCGCTGGTCGCCTCCGATACCGACAGCGTCAAGCGCGGCGCGATCGCGGCGCTGGGCGTGAACTACTACGACTTGGGCCGCCAGACCGGCAAGGTGGTGGCGCGCATCCTGAAGGGCGAAAAACCCGGCAGCATCGCCTCGGCCACCAGCAGCAAGCTGGAACTGTTCGTCAATACCGCCGCGGCGCAGAAGCAGGGCGTGACCCTGTCACCGGAACTGGTGCAGTCGGCCAAGTCGGTCATCAAGCAATAAGTTGAAACGGTTGCCGGCGCGGCAGGCCTATGCCAGCGCGCCGGCGGCAACGGGGTATCGCCAGATTACAAGGCACCAGACGGACAGGCCGTCTAGGGCCGATCGCCACCGATAGGAGAGGATAGTGTTTGCATTCACCCGATCAATGCGCGCCGTAGCCGGCGCATTCGTCCTGGCAGCGGTATGCGCGGGTGTCCAGGCGGCAGATAAGGTCGCCTTCGTGGAAGTGACCTCGATTGTCGAGCACCCGGCGCTGGATGCCGTGCGCGATGGCACCAGGGATGAACTGATCGCCGAAGGTTTCGAGCCCGGCAAGACCCTGAAGTGGGAATTCCAGAGCGCCCAGGGCAATGCCGGCACCGCCGGCCAGATTGCCCGCAAGTTCGTGGGCGACAACCCGGACGTGATCGTCGCCATCGGCACCCCCTCGGCGCAGCCGCTGGTGGCCGCCACCAAGAGCATCCCCATCGTCTATTCGGGCATCGCCGATCCGATGGCCGCGCAGTTGGTCAAGAGCTGGGCGCCGTCGGGCACCAATGTGACCGGCATGTCGCACATGCTGGATCCGGTCAGGCAGGTCGATGTCATCAAGCAAGTGGTGCCCGGGGCCAAGCGCGTGGGGATCGTTTACAATCCCGGCGAAGCCAACTCGGTGTCGGCCTTGAACAATATCAAGGCCGAACTGGGCAAGCGCGGCTATACGCTGGTCGAGGCAGCGGCGCCGCGTTCGGTGGATGTGGCACCCGCGGCCAAGAGCCTGTTAGGCAAGATCGACGTGATGTACACGACGACCGACAACAATGTGGTGTCGGTGTTCGAATCACTTGCCAAGGTCTGCAATGAAGCGCATATTCCGCTGATTGCCTCCGATACCGGCAGCGTCAAGCGCGGCGCGGTGGCGGCGCTGGGGGTCAATTTCTACGACCTGGGGCGCCAGACCGGCAAGATGGTGGTGCGCATCCTGAAGGGGGAGAAGGCTGGGGATATTCCTTCTTCGCCCAGCCAGAATCTGGAGCTTTATGTCAGCAAGTCGGCCGCCAGCAAACAGGGGGTGACCCTGTCGTCCGCGTTCCTGAAGACGGCGACCAAGATCATCGACTGATCGCCTGGCCGGCGCGTGTCCCACGGGGGCGTCGCGCCGGTGTTGTTTGATGGACCCCGGCCGGGTATGACCCCGGCCCGGTGTCGTGCAGAAGACATTCGGCATTCGCGTACCCCGCCAATGCCGAATGTGTTTTTTTGGAAAGACCTGTTATGTCGCTGTATACGCTGTTGGGCGCGCTGGAAATCGGCCTGATTTTCAGTCTTGTGGCCCTCGGAGTGCTGATCTCCTTCCGCATTCTCACTTTTCCCGACCTGACCGTCGACGGCAGTTTCCCGCTGGGCGGGGCCGTGGCCGCCACGATGATCGCGTCCGGGCATGATCCCTTCCTTTCCACGGGCGCGGCCATCCTGGCCGGCGCGGTGGCCGGTTTCGTGACCGGCTGGCTGAACGTGAAGCTGAAGATCATGGATCTGCTGGCCAGTATCCTGATGATGATCGCGCTGTATTCGATCAACCTGCGCGTCATGGGCAAGCCGAATGTGCCGTTGATATCGGAATCGACCATCTTTACCGTCCTGCAACCGGACTGGATACCCGATTACGTCGCCCGTCCGCTGATCCTGCTGGTGGTGGTGATCGTCGCCAAGCTGTTGTTGGACTGGTTCTTCTCTTCCGAGATCGGCCTGGCCATGCGCGCCACCGGCGCCAACGCCCGCATGGCGCGCGCCCAGGGCATCTCCACGGGTGTGGCCACGCTGGCCGGCATGGCGCTGGCCAATGCGTTGGTGGCGCTGGCCGGCGCGCTGTTTGCGCAGACCCAGGGCGGCTCGGACATTTCCATGGGCATCGGCACCATCGTCATCGGCCTGGCGGCCGTGATCATCGGTGAAAACATCCTGCCGGCGCGGCGTCTGGTGTGGACCACGCTGGCGGTGATCCTGGGCGCGATCCTGTACCGCTTCTTCATCGCCCTGGCCCTGAACAGCGACTTCATCGGCTTGCAGGCGCAGGACCTGAACCTGGTCACCGCCGTGCTGGTGATGCTGGCGCTGGTGCTGCCGATGGGCAAGCGCAAGCTCAAATTGCTGAAGAAGGGAGCCTGAGATGTTGAAAGCAAGCGATCTCAAGATCACCTTCAATCCCGGCACGCCGATCGAAAACCCGGCGTTGCGCGGCCTGTCGCTGGATATCCCGACCGGCCAGTTCGTGGCCGTGATCGGTTCCAACGGCGCCGGCAAATCGACCTTCCTCAACGCCATCTCGGGCGACCTGCTGGTCGATACCGGCAAGATCGAGATCGACGGCGTGGACGTCACCCGCGAGCAGGCCTGGGATCGCGCCGGCATGGTGGCGCGCGTGTTCCAGGACCCGATGGCCGGCACCTGCGAGGCCCTGACCATCGAGGAAAACATGGCGCTGGCGATGGCGCGCGGCCGCCGCCGTGGTTTCCAGTTCGCCATCCGCGGCAAGATGCGCGAGCTGTTCCGCGAAAAGCTGGCCATTCTCAACCTCGGCCTCGAAAACCGCCTGAGCGACCGCATCGGCCTGCTCTCGGGCGGCCAGCGCCAGGCCGTCAGCCTGTTGATGGCGTCGCTGCAACCGTCGCGCATCCTGCTGCTGGACGAGCATACCGCCGCGCTCGATCCCAAGACCGCCGCCTTCGTGCTGGAATTGACCGCCAAGATCGTTTCCGAAAGCAAGCTGACCACCATGATGGTGACCCACAGCATGCGCCAGGCGCTGGATTACGGCGACCGCACCGTGATGCTGCACCAGGGCCGCGTGGTACTGGATGTGTCGGGGCCGGAACGCGCCGGGCTGGATGTGCCCGACCTGTTGCAGATGTTCGAGAAGACGCGTGGCGAAAAGCTGGCGGATGATGCCTTGCTGCTGGGGTAATCCGGTGGCGCGGGCCTTGCGGCGCGCGTCATGGCGGTGGATGGCAATCAATGGAACGGCTCCCTGGTGGAGCCGTTTTTCATGGGGTGTGCGATGGCGGGAAGTGTGTCTATGCCCCGCCCGCGTAACCGTTCTGCCGCCACGCCTCATAGACTACCACGGCCACCGTGTTGGAGAGGTTCAGGCTGCGGTTGTCCGGGCGCATGGGCAGGCGGATGCGCTGGCCGGCGGGGAAGCTTTCGCGCAACCCGGGCGCCAGGCCGCGTGTCTCGGCGCCGAAGACGAAGGTGTCGCCCGGGCGGAAAGCCTGGCTGGCGAAGGGCGTGGAACCGTGGGTGGTCATGGCGAACATGCGCTGCGCGTCGAATTGCGGATCGGCGGCGCGACGCGCCAGGAAGGTCGGCCAGTCGGGGTGCACCAGCATGGTCGCGTAGTCGTGATAATCCAGCCCGGCGCGGCGCATCTTGGCGTCGTCGAGCGGGAAGCCGAGCGGCTCGATCAGGTGCAATTGCGCGCCGGTGTTGGCGCACAGACGGATGATGTTGCCGGTATTGGGCGGGATTTCCGGCTCGACCAGGACGACGTGAAACAAGAGACTTCTCCAGAAAATGAGGTGGCGGGCGTATCAGCCGGTCGGCAGGGTACGCGCAAAGACGAGATTCGTCACGCGTTTGGCGCCCAGGCGCTTCAGGGTGATGGCGATTTCGTTCAGGGTGTCGCCGGTGGTCATCACGTCGTCGATGACGCCGACATGGCGTCCGCGCACATGATCCATCATTTCATAGGGCACCGCGAAGGCCTTGCGCACATTGCGGGCGCGCGCGGCCACCGGCAGGCCGGATTGCGGCCTGGTGTCGCGCACGCGTTGCAGCAGTTGCGGGTAGAGCGGGATATCCAGATGGCGCGCCAGCGGCCGCCCGATTTCCAGCGCCTGGTTGAAGCCGCGTTCTTGCAGCCGTTCACGGCTCAGGGGCACCGGCATCAGCATGGCCGGCAGTGGCAACTGCACCTCGCTGCCCGGCACCGGATTGCGCAGCGCCGCGCGGTGCAGCAGTTCGGCCATCAGCCGCGCCACGCGCAATTCGCCGCCGAACTTCAGGGCCAGCACCAGTTGGTCGCCGGGGCCGATGTAATCCACCGCGGCGATGGTGGCGTCGAAGGCCGGGCGCGTGGTCAGGCAGGCGCCGCAACGCAACTCCTGGCCATCAACCGCCATCGGTAGCGCGCATTGCACGCAGCGCCGGTGCTGGCGCGCGAAATAGCGGCGGTGGCAAGAGGCGCACAGGATGTGGCGGTCGGTCTGGCCGCACAGCACACAGGCCGCCGGCAGCAGCGGCGGCAGCAGCGGCGGCAGGGCCGGCACGCGCGTCCACAGGCGGCGCAGCCAGCCGTCGCGCGCGGGGGCAGATGTGGCGGGACGCTTGCCGGCGGGGGGCGTGGCTTTGCCGGCCGGATCGGCGGGCGTGGCGGTCGGCTTGGCGGGTTGGCTCTCCATGGGGCGCACCGGGAAAAGGGATTTGGACTACACTACGGCCAGTTATCTTACCTGTTCGTGTTACCGATGTCGCTCAGTCCCCCTTCCGCCAGCGCCAAGCTCAGCGCGCCGATCGACCTGCCCCTGGTGCGCCGCAGCTTCGGCCGGCCGCAGCGGGTGGCCGAGTCCGATTTCCTGCGCCGCGAAATCTCGGGCCGCATGCAGGAGCGTCTGGCACTGGTGAAGATCGCGCCGAATCAGGTGCTGGACGCCGGCTGCGGCGAAGGCACCGACCTGCCGGTGCTGCAAAAACGTTATCCCCAGGCCCAGGTGATCGGCCTCGACGGTGCTTTCGGCATGCTGGGTGTGGCCGCCGAACACCAGCGCGGCGCGCAGTCGGCGCTCAACCGCCTGTTCGGTTCCCTCAATAAATGGCTGGGCACGGCCGGCAATGGGCAAGGGCCGGAACTGGCCTGCGCCGATTTCGCCCGCCTGCCGCTGGCGACCAATGCCGTGGATCTGGTGTGGTCCAACCTGGCCTTGCACTGGCATCCGCAACCCGACCGTGTGTTCGCCGAATGGCGGCGGGTGCTGCGGGTCGAGGGCTTGCTGATGTTTTCCTGCTTCGGCCCCGATACCTTGCGCGAGGTGCGCAGCGCCTTCGAGACCATCGATCTGGCGCCGCACACCCTGCCTTTCGTCGATATGCACGATTTCGGCGACATGCTGGTCAATGCCGGTTTTTCGACGCCGGTCATGGACATGGAAACCCTCACCGTCACCTACGACACCCCGCAACGCCTGCTCGACGACGTGCGCGCCTGGGGCGGCAATCCGCTGGAAACGCGCCGGCGCGGCTTGCTGTCGCGCGCGCAGCATCAGCGCCTGCTGGCGGCGTTCGAGGCCATGCGTGGGGGCGACGGCAAGATCGGCCTGACCTTCGAGGTGATCTACGGCCATGCCTTCCGTCCGGTGCCCAGGAAGACGGCGGCCGGGGAAGACATCATCCGGATGGATTTGCCGAGGCGCTGAAGCCGCAGGCGGCTGTGCGCGACCGGCCATGTCGCGCAGCAGCATGGCGCTGTCGGGAAGGATCGTGTGGCATGGCGCGCGGGGCTCGCTTGCTCAGGTCCGGCGTTAGCCCTTATACTCGAATGGTCAACTATAAATAAAGCGCCGCGAAGCGGACCAGCGCCTGCGCCAGGCGGATCGGACGGGCGAAGTGCCCGACCATGCCAGCGCACCAGTGCGGTCAGCCAGCGGTTCGATGCTGAGACACTCGCTGTTACTCCGGTCATCGCTTGATGCGGTGTCGTGGTCGGTCGGCGGGGTGCCATGGAGACGCGGGAATGGATATTGAAGCGCAATGCCTCGGTTGCGCCACGCCGGTCGGCGTGGATCGATGTAATCCTCTGTACCGTTTCACCGATGTCCGGGTGGGCCTGTCATGGCGCCTGGATCATCCTGATTTTTTCCGTCATTGAATTGAATATTGTGCGGCCAGCCTGGTTGGCGCGATGCCGCACGCGCCGGTGTGTCCGAACAGCCGGCATTGCATGAGCAGGAACGACGCCGGTTCGCGCGCGTGCCGTCACGCGAACCGGCCGCGCGGCGGCCAGGGTTCCGGATGCCGGTTCTGATCAATTTGGGCTTTTGAGGGAAATCCATGAAACTTGCGAAGCGCCTTCCAATGTTGACCCTCGGTGCATCGCTGCTGAGCGCGGCCTTGCCGTCGCAGGCGGTGGTGGACAGTCAGGGCGGCCCGGCCGTCCTGCAGATGAATTTCCAGCCTCCCGTCACCCAGATCGCCGAGCAGATCTACGACCTGCACGTGCTCATGCTGATCATTTGCCTGGTGATCTTCGTGGCGGTGTTCGGGGTGATGTTCTATTCGATCATCAGGCACCGCAAGTCGCGCGGCCACCAGGCCGCCACCTTCCACGAGAGCACGACGGTGGAAATCGCCTGGACCGTGGTGCCTTTCCTGATCGTCATCGGCATGGCGCTGCCGGCCACCAAGACGGTGGTGCAGATGAAGGACACCTCCAATGCCGACCTGACCATCAAGGTCACCGGCATGCAGTGGAAGTGGGCCTATGATTACCTCAAGGGCGATGGCGAGGGGATTTCCTTCATTTCCAGCCTGTCCACCCCGCGCGAGCAGATCACCGACGCTTCGCTCACCAAGAACGACAATTATCTGATCGAAGTCGACAATCCGGTGGTGGTGCCCGTCAACAAGAAGGTGCGCATCGTCACCACGGCCAATGACGTGATCCACTCCTGGACCGTTCCCGCCTTCGGCGTGAAACAGGATGCCATTCCCGGTTTCGTGCGCGATACCTGGTTCCGCGCCGAGAAGATCGGCTCCTATCGCGGCCAATGCGTGGAGCTGTGCGGCAAGGATCACGCCTTCATGCCCATCGTGGTGAACGTGGTGAGCGAGGACGACTACAAGAAGTGGGTCGAGGAGCGCAAGAAGGAAATGGCGGCCAAGGCCGATGATCCGACCAAGACCTGGACCGTGGACGAGCTCAAGGAACGCGGCGAGAAGGTGTTCACCGCCAATTGCGCGGTGTGCCACCAGGCCAACGGCAAGGGCGTGCCGGGCTCGTTCCCGCCGCTCGATGGCGATCCGGTGGTCAACGGGCCGCGCGCCGAGCAGATCCACGTGGTGCTCAACGGCAAGAACGCCATGCCGCCGTGGAAGAACACCCTGAACGACACCGAGATCGCCGCCGTGATCACCTACACGCGCAACAGCTGGTCCAACAAGGCGCAGGAAAACATCGTGCAGCCCGCTGAAGTCGTCGCGGCGCGCGGCAAGTAAGTCACACGTACCGCATTTTCTGGAGAACGGAATATGACCACCACCGTTGACCACGCTCCCGATCATTCGCATGGTCATGGGCATGATCACCACGATCACGCCCATGGCCATGACCATCCGCATGGATGGCGGCGCTGGCTGTTCGCGACCAACCACAAGGATATCGGCTCGCTGTACCTGTGGTTTTCCTTCACCATGCTGCTTTCGGGCGGCGTGCTGGCACTGTTGATCCGGGCCGAACTGTTCCATCCGGGCTTGCAGTTCTTCCGGCCCGAGTTCTTCAACCAGTTGACCACCATGCACGGCCTGGTGATGGTGTTCGGGGCGATCATGCCGGCCTTCGTGGGCTTCGCCAACTGGATGATCCCGTTGCAGATCGGCGCGTCCGACATGGCCTTTGCGCGGATGAACAACTTTTCCTTCTGGCTGCTGCCGCCGGCCGCGATCCTGCTGGCGACTTCCTTCCTGGTGCCGGGCGGCGCCACCGCCGCCGGCTGGACGCTGTATGCGCCGCTGTCGACCCAGATGGGTCCGGGCATGGACATGGCGATCTTCGCCATCCATATCATGGGTGCTTCCTCGATCATGGGTTCCATCAACATCATCGTGACCGTGCTCAACATGCGCGCGCCGGGCATGACGCTGATGAAGATGCCGATGTTCTGCTGGACCTGGCTGATCACCGCCTACCTGCTGATCGCGGTGATGCCGGTGCTGGCCGGGGCCATCACCATGACCCTGACCGACCGCCATTTCGGCACCTCCTTCTTCAATGCCGCCGGCGGCGGCGATCCGGTGATGTACCAGCATATCTTCTGG
>Ga0154006_1000612_pt1 | contig 12070 bp, 6 predicted proteins | sample TSFL090MetaG_FD_104747 | JGI IMG/M metagenome (GOLD analysis project Ga0154006, IMG submission 104747) | Attine ant fungus gardens microbial communities from Florida, USA - TSFL090 MetaG | ecosystem: Host-associated > Fungi > Mycelium > Unclassified | place: USA: Florida, Wakulla State Forest... | reverse complement strand
CTTGGTGATCACTGACTAATCTGCTGATAACTTGGTGAATACTGATTGCTTTGAGATGTTTTTGATACCATTAGAAAGGTCTTCTTAAGGGCTTTCAATAGCCATTTATATCATTAAAATCAGTCAAGTATTCCTGGAGTTATGGTCTAAATGAAGTTTGTGACACAGAGTCTTTAGTCAAGAAGAATTTTGCATAGAGTAGCTTGCAAAACATGTGCTCTTGTCACTCCCAGTAAATAGGTTTACTATACTTGAGATAGAAGATGTTAATATAAGTGACAGTGAACCCAAATATGCATATCCCCCCTTTCTCTACTCTAGCTATCTATTCTCCTATCCAGAGACCAAAGTAGAAAAGACAACTGCCCAAAGAGCTCTCTGAAAATGCCCTTAATATGTACAGAATGTCTCTAGTCCTTGTTGTGGAACTCAGTATAACTGGTACTAGTAAACTCCACTCTGTTAATACACTTCTAGACTATAGAGCTACTAGAAGCTTTATCAATCATAACCTTGTCTATTCAAAGGGAATCAACACTTGGACCATTTCCCACCCTATACCAGTCTTCAATGTTGACAGCTCTCCCAACAAAGCTAGCTAGATATTGGAAGTGGTGGACATAGTCCTCTACTATTGGACTCACTTAAAACAGATGCTTCTAGCTATTTCTAGCCCAGGGAAGCAGAAACTAATCCTAGACTATACTTGGCTCAAGAATTACAACCCCAAAGTCAACTGGGAGAAAGGAGAAGTTTATATAATATGATGCTTGCTCTGGTGTGAAGAATATCATATCCTTCAGAGGGAACAGACCTTAAAGAAGAGACAAGAGGTCTAAGCCCTACAGCACTGTTAGACAGGACCTCTTTTTCTTCTGGATAAAGAAAAGAAAGAACTTAAAGCCCCATACAGAACCAATAGACAAGATTGGAAGTCCAGAGACTAACTATTTATCATTAAGCTACTCTTAGAGTCTTCCAAAGAAGTAATATAAGCCTCGGCTACTATCTCCCAATGGTTAGCAGAAGAAGCACAATAGAGCATGGAGATATAAGTGACCTCTGCTCTCCTACCCTCTTATACTAGAGGCTTTGAATTTATGTTTGCCAAGGATGATTTTGATATCTTACCAGAGTACTACTACTGGAACCATGCAATAGAGTTCATTCTGGGTTCCGAGCCCAAGTCCACAAAGGTCTACTCCCTCTTGTTAGCATAGAGTTGTGAAGACTTAGAGCTCAACCAGGGTGGTTGTTCAGAAAAAACTCAATAAAGTTCCTTGTTGGATTCTACTAGGTACTTATACAAATATTAGATGGTCTGTACACCTATCTCCTGCAATCACATGACTCTTACTAAGAACTATCTATATCTTACATAATCCTTCCTACAGTATTTATATCTTTCCTATATTGTATTCTTGGATATTTCCTATTAAGTTGATAAATGTACAAAAAATAGTTTCCTTCTTGGAGGTCATCTCATAATACCTCTCCTCTGTCAAACAAAAGGAACTGGATGTCTTTCTACAGAAAAACCTGCACACCAGATGGATATGTCCATCCAAATCACCTATGGCTGCCCTAGTGTTCTTCATCAAGAAGAAAGATGGCTCTCTCTGGTTGGTACAAGACTACTAGGCTCTCAACTCCATGATAGTAAAGAGCAAATACCCCTTGCCCCTTATTTCCAAACTCATGTTGCAACTCTGCAGAGCCAAATACTTTACTAAACTGGATGTCTGCCAGGGTTTCAACAATGTATACATCAAGTCTAGAGATAAGTAGAAGACCATCTTCCATACCAACTATGGTCTGTTCAAACCCTTAGTAATGTTCTTTGGAATAACTAATAGTCTGGCCACTTCCCAGACAATGATGAACAACATCTTCAGGGACCTCATTGCCAAAAAGATAGTGGTAGTATACTTAGACAATATCCTTATTTTCACTAGGACTGTTAAACAGCATACCAAGGCCATCTAGAGAGTACTAGAAATCCTAGTGGAACACAAGCTCTACCTCCATCTGTAGAAATGTGAGTTCCAGAAGGAGTGTATTGAGTACTTAGGCCTGGTGGTATTAGAGAACAAAGTCTTGATAGACCCTGTCAAGGTTGCTAGAGTCTGAGAATGGCCCATTCTGGAGTTGCAGACTAATATTCAAGCCTTTCTGAGATTCATTAACTTTTATAGGCATTTCATCCAAGACTTCTTGGCCATAGCTTGACCCCTTTTTGACCTAACATGCTCCAATTGAATATGGGAGTGGAGAGACAAGAAATAGACTGCCTTCAAAGCTTTCAAAATGGCTGTGACTTCTACTTAGGTGCTGGTTTTATCTCACAACTCAGAATCCTTCTAGATTGAAGCAAACAGTTTGGACTATACTATGGGCACCATTTTGTCTTGATAGTCCACAAAGAATGGCAAGTGGTATCCAGTAACATTTTATAGCAAGTTCTTGTCCCCAGTGAAGTAGAACTATGAAATCTATGACAAGAAGATGCTCACTATTATCTGTGTGCTAGAAGAATAGAGGTACTTCCTAGAAGGAGCAGCTAACCCAGTGGAAATCTGGATGGATCACAAGAACTTGGAATATTTTATGACTACCAAGAAGCTAAACTACCAGCAAGCACATTGGTCTCTTTACCTAGCAAAGTTCAATTTTACCCTCTGCTACTGATCTAGACGATCTATGGAGAAACCAGATGTTTTATTATGGAGACTGGACCATGGTAACAAATCCTCTAACAATGAAAATATGGTATTGCTCTATCTGGAGTTCCTGGTTGTCTGTGCCCTAGAAGAAGTAAAGCTGATAGGAGTAGAATAGAGTATTCTATCTGAAATCTACAAGGGTAACTACTCTAAAGACCTGGAAGAACCAGTTGCCAAGGCCATCCAAGAGCTCTAATGCTCTGCTACAAAGATAGTTCATTTATTGAAGTGGTCAAATGTAGATGGTTTGCTCTATTTCCAAAAAAAGGTTTATATGTCCTGGACTTCCAGCTTGTACAGGAAGATAGTCTTTTTGTGCCATGACACCAAGGTTGTAGAACACCCTGGTAGATAGAAGACACTAGAGCTGGTATCCTGGAACTATTGGTGGTCCCAGATGTCTAGGTATATAGAGTAATATATGAGTATAAGGGGACTCTACCAACACCACCTCTGGAACACTAGACTGATCTTCTGAGCAATCTTGTGCCTAATTAAATATTACTATGTAATATTTAATTGCCTCTAGCTCAACTTGGCAACTCCTGACCCTGACTGGTAGAACTGTAGGATCAGGGATGAACAGGTTATAGTAGTATATATAGTATAGAGTACACCTCCAGAAGCCTTATCCTAATCTTTAAGGATTCTTCTGGAGGTAAGTTGTAACATAACTTAGGAGTATAATATTACTAAGGATTCTCCTAGAGTTTGCTCTACTCCAGTTGCCCTTACAACTACTTGTAAGGGGACATTCTATGTCACAAACTTTATTCAGACTATAACTCTAGAAATACTCAACTGATTTTGATGATCTAAATGACCACCAAAAGCCCTCAAAAAGACCTTTCAAATGGTACCAAAAATGTCTCAAGGCAACCAGTATTCACCAAGTTATCAGCAGATCAGTTGGCAATTACCAAGTTACCAAACACTAAAGTACTGATATTTTGGGAACCACTTGACATGATCATTTGCTTCAATGACCATCATGAAGCTCTCTTCAATGTGCTTCTTTCAGCTATAAATAAACCCTAAGGCAATAAGATCCCATGGAGATACAAGGTCCTCAATGTTTGTATATGACATTGACCTTTACTTATAGATTATCATCTGTTCTTGAATAGAACAAAGGACTACCCTAAGATGGTTAGGTTATCTCTATTTCAAGAATAATAGCACTCCTATATATAGAACAATAGGTAGTGATCATGTAGTAGGCTGTTCTAGTATATAGACCACCACAATCATGTATTTAAGGACTGTATATCTGAGAATAAACCTCAGACTTAACAATATCTTTTGCTGCTTGTCTAACTTTACTTTTTTGAGCCCTTTGATTATCAAATCAAGCAATCACAAATCAGTAAGTGACCATTTGTGATATTCTAGGGACATGCTTAGTTATTAGGTAAGCTCAGTATCTATAGGCTAAGTATATCTTCTATATCACATTCCCACTCTCTCCTGTGCTTTTCCTGTCTTGTGTCATCATAGTGATGCCTGTTTAACTATATAAGGACATTATGGTATTATTGGTTATTATTTATATAACTGTGCACAGACCACCTGTTGTAGTATATATAATAGCTTGTATAGGTAGATCTATCTTTACTTGAATATTACACTAGCTTCTAGAACCTTCTCCTAGTTTATTGAGTAACTACCTCTGAGTGTTCCTCTTATACTACTGCTCTAGTAATATAGTTATACTATCAGCCCAAGAAGAGGATCCCTAACCTAAACACCTTCCTAAGAATACTGTCATGACTTGGCAAAATGGCTCAGTTATTATTTTTTTTTATTTTTATTTTTATTTCTTATTTGGACTTACTATACAAGGAAAGAGTGTAGGAAAGTATCACATGACAATATTGCATGTCACAGTCATGTATCAGGATGTCACAAGGTCATATCACATAATGATGTCATATGATAAGTGTGGGAAAGTAGTCCACAGACCATATAGTAGTTGTATAAGTAGTATATAAAATCAAATAGGAACTCTATTGAGTTCTCCTTGTCAACTCTAACTTAAAGAGTGTGATTAAGTCATCTCAGACTAAGTCACTACAGATACAGTGTTACTCCTCTGTGTGTACAGCCCATAATGGAACTTCAGCACAAGGTTTCTACTAAGAATAGCACAAGTATGCTATATAACACTACTCAATTATGAGGTCAGGTCTCAGACACAATACCTGAGCTTGGTACTGTGCTTCTACCAATAGTCCCTAACTGACTATCAAGTTCCCTTAAGCCTAGGGCCCAGCTATGTCATAGTAGTCCTGAGTTGTGTCATCCAGGTACTGAGAAAGATAAGAGAATAAGCTGGCAAGGCTCTGTAATGAATAGTGCTGTCACAAACTTCATTTGGACCATAACTCCAGGAATACTTGACTAATTTCAATGATATAAATGGCTATTGAAAGCCCTTAAGAAGACCTTTCTAATGGTATCAAAAACATCTCAAAGCAATCAGTATTCACCAAGTTATCAGCAGATTAGTCAGTGATCACCAAGTCACCAGACACTAAATTACTGATATCTTGGGAACCACTTAACATAATCATTTGCTTCAATGACCATCATGAAGCTCTCTTCAATGTGCTTCTTTTGGCCATAAATAGATCCCAAGGCAATAAGATCTCATGGAGATACAAGGTCCTCAATGTTTGTATATAACACTGATCTTTATTTATAGATTATCATCTGTCCTTGAATAGAACAAAAGACTACCCTAAGATGGTTAGGTTATCTCTATTTCAAGAACAATAGTACTCCTATATATAGAACAATAGGTAGTGATCATGTGATAGGCTGTTCTGGTGCATAGACTACCACAATCATATATTTAAGGACTGTATATCTGAGGATAAACCTCAGACCTAACAACATTTTTTGCTACTATCTAAACTTTACTTTTTTGAGCCTTTGATTATCAAATCATCAACTCACAAATCAGTAAGTGGTCATTTGTAATAAGTACCAATTGTAAGGATAACTAGAGTAAAGCTTCCAGAAGAATCCTCAGTTTATAAATATACTCTAGAGTATGTTACAACTCACCTTCTAGGAGAATCCTCAGAGAATAGGATGAAGCTCCTGGAAGAGTACTCTACACTATATATACAAGTCCTCTTAGCTATGGAACATCCTAAGAGTCAAGATCAGGAATACAGGAGTAGACAACTAATTAAATGTTATGTAATTATTATTTAATTAGTGCAGGGTTACTCCAGTAGACTACCACTAGTGTATTAGGAGTGCGACTTAGTGTAGTCCCCTTACACCAATGAAGGAATTGAGTTCTAGTGTAAAAACTTAAACTGAGATATTTTAGAACCACTTCTAGTCTGAGTTGACAAGGAGAACTTGATAGAGTTTCCATTCAATTGCTATACACTACTTATACACATTCTATATTTACTTTTCTTCATAAAGTCCCACACATCTCTTTTGAGTTTTTTTTATTATTTTAAATCAACAATTTATTACACAGTGCTTGAATGCAGTCTATGGTAGACATGTTTACTTAAATAAGCTACTTAAATATATAAAGAACAGAGTGAGAATTATGGATAGGAAAGGTTTGGGAGATATGCTTAGTAAGCAATGTCTACAAGTTACTCTATACTATTTAGAAAACAGAATGTATGAGGGTTGGTTTGAAGGAAATCAACTATCCTACTTAAGATATAGCCAACATAGTTGTATCCTCTATAGAGTAGGCATTTATATAGCACATAATATTGTATTTCAAGTTGGTTGTTGTTGCATACACAGGAATTAGTTTTATCTGGGAAGAATCTTATTCTATATTTGTCTATAGAAGCATAATTGGTAATGAGCCTAGTGGCACTTGTGCACAATGAGTTTGAGATGCTAATAGTATTGAGCCATCCTCCTCCTTTTGTGTATGTTGGGAGAATGATGTGATCATTATTATCATAGGTGTTCAGAAAATTGTTCCTCTTGTATGGGGAGTTCTTGAAGAACATTTGCTATATTGAAATAAGATCATCACACTCAGATTTTCAGTAGTAATTCCAGAACTCTTTGTTGGGGTATTATATGGGTAGTCAAAGTGACTTTGTTTGGATATCAACTTTGTGGTATAAGGACCATCTGTCATCACTGGGGCAGTTCTAGAAATAAATGGAGTTAACAGGGTTTTTTTTGAAGAAGGCTCTAAGACAGTATAATATGGCAATAGTGTGGCCTTGTAGAGAGTGATTGAATATATCAGATAGTTTTTGGGCACATTGGATAGAGTCCATGATTACAATTATCCAGTTGATTTCTTCTAGAGCAGTGGCTTTGCTAATGCCACACCTGATGGTAAATGTCTCAGCTTCCAATAAAGTGATGTTAGGAGTAGTATATTCCAAGTTGAAAACAAGGGATTTGTTTTACCACCTATGTACAACAGAAATAGCATAGATGTCATGTTTAGTGCTGGCATCTGTGACTATAATAATAGTGCCTGGTTGAGTCACTAAGGTGTGCAATATGTTGTCCAGTGTCTTTAGGTGGTTTTCTCTAGCTATTTTATTATTATGTTTAACAGTATGAAAGGAGAAATAATTGGGAAAAATATCTACTATGCATATGCCTGGTTTTAGTTCTGAATTTATGGAGTCAAAGCTTGGGTAAACTTGGTTGAGATGGTGATTTATGTCTTGAATGGAGCTTTTAAGTCTTGAGTTCTATTTCATAGTTAGAAGAGAGGTGAACATATAGTAGGGAGGAGGGTGTCTTTGGAGTAGTGCCTGTTGAAAAGAGCCATAAGAGCATATTGTTTGGAAAGAGTAACAACTCAGAGTTGAGCTCATTAAATAAGTTTCTTCAGGTGCAGTGAGATTGGCATGAGGCCAGCTATGGCTTTGATGTCATATAAAGGGGATGTGCAGAATGCTCCAGTACAAAGCTGCTCTGCATTGCATTTTATTAAGGTTTTAAAAAGGAAAGAAAGTTGGGGCACCCTTGAAAAACCATAGCTAAAAGCTATAGAGTGCAATGGAAAGCACACAGATGTGATAAAGAAGTTGGTTTTGTATAGGAAGTAGGCCTCTTGACAAATTGCCAAGTATGTTAAGGGCTTTGACTATAGATAGTGCTTTGTTGGTGTAGTATTGTACATGATGTTAGAAGATGAGTTTCTTGCCAAAATAGAACCCCAAATATCTCTATGTTTCTTTTGATTGTAGTATAGGGACTTCAATTGGGATTAGATCAAGAAAGGGTTGGCATTATTCCTTGTTCTTGAGAAGTAGAATACCTCTGATTTTTCATGCTCTAAAACAAGACTGAATGCTGTAAAGAGATGGAATATAATACTATAATTACAGACAAGGATTGCTAGGGACTTTTTATAGCTTTTTTCCTAAGAAATAAGGAGACCATCATTGACAAATGAAAGTAGAGATGCTAAAAGGGGGATTTCTAAGTTTTTGGTGCATTTTTCAAATAGGTGGAATATAGAGACAATATACATTATAGACAGTATTGGAGATAGGACTAATTCTTGGCCTACTCCAACACTAGCTGAGAAGGAGAGGGATATGAAGTTGTTCCAGTTATATATAGTATATCTGTTGGAAAGGTAGCTTTTGAAGAAAGTGACTACTTTAGAATTCAAACCTACAAGGTAAATAATATTAGTTAGAATGTTATAGTTTAGTAAAGGAAAAAATTAGGCTATATCAAAAGCTACCATACTTGTTTTAAGATATTTTATCCATTCTGCACAAATAGCATAGGTAAGAAATGACCTAGCATTAGTGGTTGACCTCTGTATAACTTCCCCAAGTTGGTTTGGGTGAATAAAAGCTATTTGAACAGTTTGAAATTGTATATGTTGGCTTATAACTTTTTCTATCAGCTTGTCCTATATATTGAGGAGCACAATTGGTCAAAATGACTTGGGTGAGTCATATTTCTTTTTATTTGGTTTTGAGATAATGACTGATGTTGACTGTTTAAAGTGAGATGGCCAGTATCCTAGTTCAAAGCATGCATTAGTAATATTTAGGGTATTGTTCATATACTTATTGTATACTAGGATTTTCTTCAAATGTCTCCATGAGATATGATCTAGGTCTGGTATAGAATTGTTTTTGCATTTTTTAAGAACATCTCTAAACTCCTGTTCTGTGAATTTATCCTAGGTTTGAGTAGAGATTGGTTAGAGTTCTCTAAGAATATCACAGTTGACTAGATGGTATATAGCTAAGTTGTATGACTCATGTAATGCCTCTCATAGATTTTCCATTGTGTTGCATGGCTGATCATTATATTTAGTAGTGTCTGTAGGAGAGAGCTTTCTCTTACAGACCTAGTTTATGAGGTCCCAAGGTCTCTTATTAGTAGATATGATCTCATATATTTTATTATTGAAAAAAGTTTTCTTAGCTTTCTTAACAGCTTATCTAAACTTGGTTCAATTATTGCAGTTATATATTACTTTATAGAACTCTAGTTCCTGTTAGCATTCTCTGTTCTACTAGTTTTTGGACTGTTTGATGATGTTTGTTTTCTTTGAGAGCTTATCCTAGTATTTTTGAACTATATTTGCTGTAGTTAGTACAATAGTCTCAAGGGTTTATATATCTTGGATATCCTTTATATTGATGTTTTTAATTTTGGGCATAGAGAAATTACTGTATCCTCTACTGTACTTACCACACCCTGTTACAAACATGTTACAAATATGTCATATTGCAATAATATTGTCAACAATTCACATTATCTCTTGCTCTACTGTGTATTGTAGTTACTATATGCTATATTAAGGATTACTCTGAGGTTATTGAGATGTTTAAAGAGAGAATAGATATATATATTAACATGGAGATAAAAAAAAAAGAATATGAGTGAGAGTGATAAGTTAGAGCAGTTGTATAAGTCTGTATATTTTTATATAAGTCTTATCTAGATTACTTTCTTTTATACTTGAAAACATATCTAGTAAAATTGTAGTATAATAACTGGCTATGCTCTTTTAGGAGACATACTATGAAAATGTAGAGAAATCTAAACAAATATATAATTTTGACCTAAGACAATACAATAACAAAGCTTGAGATTTCTATAACTCAAAAATCAATCTTTACTCAAGAATTCTAGTTGTATAATACTGTTGTTGAAATTAATATCATGTAAGAATATATAATATAATGTGATATTATGTGACAAAATGCAGTGCAGTACCATATGCAGTAGGGGTGTGGTAGAAAAGTGATAGAGTATTAATAGAGTATCACTTTTATAAATTGGTAACATATGTATAGTTCAAGAAATATATCAGAAATCTCACCAATGTACTGAAATTACTGTTTGTTTGTCTACATTACAAGTTTCAGTCTTTGAAAATATACTCAGAATTTGGAAATACCACTAGAACAGCTGCACAAGTCCCAATAATGAGCTATTCTTTTTCCTAAAAGAAAATCAGAAGTTGCAAGTAGAAAAAAATGTTGATAACCATAAAATAATGGTCCATCTGTTTATGTGAGTCAAACAAGTGAGTTTTTGTGGAAAGATAAAAGTAGAGCCTAATAAATAATACTACTATAGATCATGATTGATTTCTTTTGTAAAACAAAAAAAATATAGTTATAAATGGAATGATAGGAGAAAAAGTGGCGAAAACCATTTTTTATTAGAATAATATTGACTTTGGAAGGAAGTATATTTGGGAAGATATTATTATACATAGATAACATAAAGTTGCTGATTCTTCTACTTCTGAGAGTAAAAAGTCAGCAAAATAGAAAATGAGCATAAAATTGAATAAAACTTGAGAAAAATTACTACTAATGTCAAGAATAATAGAAATACTTTAAAAACACCACCAGTATACCTTAAGAGTGTCCATGAGATATCTGAATTAGAGAACAAGGCTGCAAAGTAAAGGAAGGGTAAATAACTTATTAACTCCCTACAAAGGCAAGAAAATCAAAGAAATAACAAATAAATTGAAGCAAAATGTTATATATTTGGAATATGGCAGGTACACCTCTATGCAGTGGCTTGTCTATCCCTGGAGTATCCAGCATAAGTAAAAAGAAGAGAGAGGATAGATGGTGTGTTATCTACTTATAAAGGTAAGAAAGTAAGAAAATAGTAGATATATTTAAATAAAAAACATAAGATACCTTGGTAGTAGCTGGTATACATCCAGAAAATGTCTGAAACATCCCTGGGGTGTCCAAGAAAAGTATAAAGGGCAAAGATACAAGACAGTGCATCATTTCCCTATATTACAGTTGCACTATGAACTAGTAGTCACATACTGTATAGTTTACCACTACACCAAAAGGGCAACATTAGCAAGGTTACTTGTTAATAAGGGTCCAACTATTTATGTAGTTCTTTGAATAGGTATTTTATTATACTTCTATATTACTATTTAGTAGTCACTTTTTTGTGATGTTACCCCTACTTCTAGAGTATATGGTCCCCACATATAAACAGAACTGGTATATTTATACACTACTCCCAGAGATCTATTTATACCTCTTAAGCCAGGTTTAATTATTTGGAAGCTATTCTAGACTGACTAAGGTATTAATTTTAAATTGTGCCCACCTCAGGATTTGAACCTCTGATCTCTTAGCCTTGCTAAACTGTCACAGTTGCACTATAGACCAGTAGTTACATACTATATGGTTTACCACTATATCAAAAGGGCAATATTAACAAAGCTACTTGCTAATGAGGGTCCAGCTATTTATGTAGTTCTTTGAACAGGTATTTTATTATACCTCCATGTTATTATTTAGTAGTCACTTTTTTGTGATACCCTACAAAAGCAAGTAAGTCAGTAAAATACTCAATATATTAAATTAAATTACTATGTATCTTGGGTATACCTAATACACTTCTAAGAGATGTGCAGCACATTTTTGAAGTGTCCATGGTACATATACAGAACAGGGATATGAGATAGTATGTCATCTATCTGTAAAGGTAAGTAAGTTAGTAAAATAGTCAATATATGAAATTAAATTACTATACACCTTGGGTATGACTGGTACACTTCTTAGAGATATCTGGCATATCCTTAGAGTGTCCAGTATAAGTTCAAAAAGAGAAGGGGTAACTATATGACCTGTTGGTTCACTACAAAGATAAGAAAATCAGAAAAATAACAAATAAATTAAAAAGAAATGTTATATATCTTGTGTAAGCCTTGCATACCTTCAGATGACAAATAACATATCTAGGGATATCCAGTATGTCTTTGAAGTGAGTAGAGAGCAGCTGAGATATTGTGTCCTAATAAATAGCAAACAAGTATTAATATCAATATAGTTTTCTTACTAGGACATTGCATCATACAT
>Ga0154006_1000611_pt1 | contig 12071 bp, 12 predicted proteins | sample TSFL090MetaG_FD_104747 | JGI IMG/M metagenome (GOLD analysis project Ga0154006, IMG submission 104747) | Attine ant fungus gardens microbial communities from Florida, USA - TSFL090 MetaG | ecosystem: Host-associated > Fungi > Mycelium > Unclassified | place: USA: Florida, Wakulla State Forest... | reverse complement strand
GCCGGCGAGAAACCCGTCGTTCGTCGGCGTGAATACCGCAAATCCGCGTGCGACGAGCGCCGTGCGAAGCCGTTCGGAAAGCGCGACGCCATGCACGTCGAGCGCCGCGTATCCGCGATCGAGCGCATGGCTGCCGTGGTGATCGTCGATCGCGTCGAGTATCCGCTCGCACCAGCTTTCCCGATCGTCGCTGTGGCGATCGAACTTCGTGACCCCGCCTTCATCGCCGGACGTGCGCGCAGCGCGCGAGTCCTGCCAGATCCGCTCGACGGCCGCATCATTCGCGTCGCTCGTCACGACCCACGCGTGCCGAACGCCGGCGGCGACTGCGCGAATCCGCTCGCCGTATGCGGGATCGACGATCAGCGCGATCGTGTGAGGGTCGTTCATCGGTTTTCTCGGGGTTTATGCGGATGGCGATTCGCGGTCGTGCATGCCGGCCGCGACGTTCGCGCCGGATCGATTGCCTGATGCGGCGTCGGTGCCTTAAGATCGGCGTCAGACCAGCCCACCGCCTCCGGCGCCGAATGAAATCGAATATACGCCTGCGCATCGCCATCATCGCTTCGGCTTTCGCCGTTTATCACGTATTCATGCACGTCCAGTGGGTCGTCAGCGGTTGCATCGAATTTGTCGGGCGCCGGCATTGCAGCTTCGAGAACAGTGGGAATTTCGAAGGGATGATGGACTTCGATCTGCTGCTGACCTGCGCGTGGGTCGCCGGCGCGGCCATGGCGTGGTTCGCCGTCGCACAACAGCCGCCGAAGAAGCCCGGTTAGCCGCGCCGGCGTCGCGCTGCCGCCTACTGCGTGCGCACCGGCGCCAGCCGGTCGTGCAGGATCGCAAGCGACAGCGCCGCGAGACCGCAGCTCGCGATCAGCATCAGCAGTGCGGCCTTGCCGGCGTGCACCATGACCCAGCCGCCGACCGACGGAAAGCCGAACGTACCGATGAAATACGACGCGACGAACCACGTCAGCACGCCGTGCTGTTGCGTGTCGGCGCAATCGTCGAGCGCCTGCGCCTGGATGACCGGGTACGCGAGCCCGTAGCCGGCGCCGAGCAGGATCGCCGCGACCGACTGGAACGACGCATGCACGGACGCGCCGAACATCGCGAGCGCACCGAGCAGCATCATCACCAGCAACCCCTTGGTCGCGGTTTCGGGGCGCGCCATCCTGACCCATCTTCCGAGCAGCCAGCGCGCGGCCACGACCGTCATCGTGTAAAGGCTGAAGAATGTGCTGGCACGCGCTTGCGTGCCTTGCACGAACGACATCTGGAACGTCATCAGGCCGGAGAACACGCAGGTGCCGAGCGCGATCATCGCGATCGGCAGCGCCGCGCGCGTGCGCGAGATGGCGCGGAGGTCGCGCACCCAGCGGCCGCCGGCCGTGGCGGCGGGCGGGCGCGGACACAGACGGCCGAAGGCCTCCAGCATCAGCGATGCCAGCACGCACAGCGCGCCGACCACATAGAGCGTGTCGGCGATCGACCAGTGGAGCAGCCGCATCGCATACGCGGCAAACGCCGGCGCCGCGCCGATTCCCGTCATCTGGAAGGTCGCCGACCGGAAGAACCACCTGTTTCGCGCGGCGCCGCGGGTGCGCTCGGCGAGCGACATCGGCGCGGCCAGGTGAAACGCGCCCCAGCCGAAGCCGACCAGGAAGCCGGACGGCAGGTCGGCGGACGGCGCGCGCGCGACGAGCGCGAAGCCGACGATCCCGGCGCCGATGCACAGCGACGACAGCGCGGCGATCCGCGCGGCGCCGATCTGCCGCGAGAACCAGCCAACCACCGCCAGGCCGGAGAAGGTGCCGACGGTCGCGGCGGCCAGCGCCGCGCCGGTATCGAGGTCGCTGCCGCCGAGCGCGCGAAAACGCATCGACAGCAGGAAGGTTGCACCGTAGCCGCCTGCGGTGAGCAGGGTGCCGACGAGGAAGAGCAACGCACTTTGAACGCGCATGACAGCGATCCGGGGGCAACGGCAACGGCGACGGTCGGGGAGGCGTCGACTGCGAGACAGTATGGACCAGGACCGGTGCGGGATGCCCGCATTCGTGATGTCGCGGCAGTGCCGAAGGCTTGTGCCGGAAAGGGCGCTGACATGTTTTGCCGGACGCCCCGCGTGCTTTGCTTTCCCCCGCGCGGTGCACTAGATTCGAAGCGTGATTCGTGTCACCGACCGCGCGAGGTGAAGCCATGACGCCGTGGGAGATTCAGGGAACCGAGCTGATGAATTGCAATTGCTCATACGGTTGCCCCTGCCAGTTCAATTCGCTGCCGACACACGGCAGTTGCGAAGCGATGGGTGCGATTTCGATCGACAGCGGTCACTACGGCGACGTGGTGCTCGACGGCGTCCGGATCGCGGTCGTGTTCCAGTGGCCCGGGCCGATTCACGAAGGCCACGGACGATGCCAGCCGATCGTCGACGAACGCGCGAGTCCCGCGCAATGCGAGGCGGTGCTGAAGATCATGACCGGTCAGGATACCGATCCATTCGCGACGATGTTCGCCGTGTTCGCGTCGACGCTCGACCAGGCGTTCGAGCCGATCTTCGCGAAGATCGAGTTCGACGTCGATGTCGATGCGCGGCGCGGCCGGATCAGCGTCGACGGCGTGTTCGACGTCGTCGGCGAACCGATCCTGAATCCGGTGTCGGGCGCGGAACATCGCGTGCGGATCGACCTGCCGCACGGGTTCGAATACGAGCTGGCCGAGATCGGTTCCGGCACCGGCCGTTCGCACGGGCACATCGAGCTGAACCTCGAGCGGACCTATGCGCAGTTCGCACGGCTGCATCTGAACAATCACGGGCTGATCCGGCATCGCGTCACCGCATGATCCCCGTCGACGAGTTGCTCGGGCGCGAGCGCGTCGTCACGCTGCTCGGCATGGCCGCGCTCGTCGGCGCGTGCTGGGCCTACCTGTGGACGGGGGCCGGCACCGGCATGTCGGCGCTGGACATGACGGCGCTCGCGCTGTTCCCGCATCGGCTGGCCGACGACATGGGCAGCATGGATCCGTCGCTGGCGACGGTGATCCTGATGTGGTGGGTGATGATGATCGCGATGATGACGCCCGGTGCGGTGCCGCTCGTGCTGTTGTACCGGCGCGTGCTGCGGCATCGCGATCCGGACGGTGTCGGCGCGGCCGTCACGTCGACTTGCTTGCTGGCCGGCTATCTCGCCGCATGGTTCGCATTTTCGGTCGCCGCGGCCGTGCTGCAGCGGCTGCTGCAGCCGGCCGGCCTGATCTCCGGGATGATGCTGTGGTCGAAGAGCGCCGCGTTGTCCGCGATCGTCCTCGCGCTGGCCGGCGTCTATCAATTTTCGCCGTTGAAACAGGCATGCCTGCGGCAATGCCGGTCGCCGGTGCGGTTTCTCACCACGTACTGGCGCCCGGGCGTGACGGGCAGCTTCCTGCTCGGCGTGCGGCACGGCGCGTATTGCGTCGGCTGTTGTTGGCTGCTGATGGCGCTGCTGTTCGTCGGCGGCGTGATGAACGTCGTGTGGATCGTCGCGCTGTCGCTGTTCGTGCTGGTCGAAAAGGTGCTGCCGGGCGGCGAGCGGGCCGGTCGCGCGCTGGGCGTCGTGCTGGTCGCGTGGGCGGTCGCGACGTTGCTGGTGTAGCGGGCGTGTTCCCTTCACGGCTGCTGCCTGCTGCACCCGGGAGGCTATCGATGAAGATCCGGGTTATCGCCATCGCCGCCGTCGGCGCGATGGCCGTCGTCGCGACGCCGGTGCGTGCGGGCGGCAGCATGTCCGACATGAACATGGGCGACATGAAGATGTCGGCGCCGGACACTGCGCTGACCGATGCCGAAGTGGAGCGGATCGATGCCGCGCACGGGATGGTGACGCTGAAGCACGGTGCGCTCGAGAACGTCGGGATGGCGCCGATGACGATGGCGTTCAAGACGGGCGACCCGGCGATGATCGAGTCGCTGCATGTGGGCGACAAGGTCAAGGTCCGGGTCGAGCGCGTGAACGGTGAGCTCACGATCGTGAAGCTCGAGAAGCGGTGATGAGCGTTGCCGCGAGCGCGGCAGCGGCTTGTTGAAAGCGTTGCCGCCGCTTCGGCGAGCGACCCGTGGCGCGATAGGCCGGATCGGGTTCCGGCGAATATCGTCTATGCCGATTCGATGAACGTATCCCGAGCGACGTTGCCCACCAGATTGGTCGTTACGGAGTCGAACGTCGCACCGACGATTCCGCCCAGAAAGGGCACCGCCTTGCCCAGATTGATCACGCCGCTGGTACCGAACTTCGTCACCAGGCGGAAACCGATTGCCTTGTTGATGTTGACGATCGTCGTGCGACTGATGCTCTTGATCGAATTGATGGCGACCTTTTGCGCGATCACGATGCCGGCATCCTTCAGGATGTCCTTCATCGCGCTGCCGGCGAGGCAGGCATAGGCCAGCGCCTTGACGCGGTCGTCGCGGGGATCGTGGCCGCCGATACAGGCAATGGCGGCAATCATTCTCAGTTGAAGATAGAGGACGCTCGCCACGTTCGCGGGAATCGATACCGGCAATGTCACGATGCCGCCGAGACCGGTCAGAAAGCCTGAGGTCGCGGCCTTGGTGTTTTGCCAGCGAATCAGGGAGTTGGCCGCGTCGATGGCCGAATCGTTGCTCTTCTCGTATTGCGCCGCCAGTTCCTCGGCCGTTCCCGTTCCGGGTATGCCGTTCAATGCCTTGTCGTAAGCCCATTCAAGGGCTTGTTGAATTTTCGACTCGGTCAACTCGTTTGCCATTTTGTCTCTCGTGTTCTCGATGCCCGGACGGCCGGGCAACCCGTAGCGATTCGTCCCCGGTTCGACGCGCGTTGCCAAGGGATCGTCGATATAACGGCAGGCATCGGGAAAACATTAGGGCAGGAACACGGCGGATAGGCGACACGAGGCAGGTTTCTTCCGGCCGCCGGCAGCGAGATCGGCAATCGGCCATTCAAGCGACGTCGTCGTCGCAGGCGTCGCCGCGATGACGCATTCCGTCACCCCCGAATGCCCTTGATCCCGGCGGCCGGGCGCGCCAGCCCGCGCGCCGGCAGCGGCGTCGACATCACGATCGACGTGCGCGTTTCGCCGTACAGGTTGATGCGCTCGATCAACTGCTCGAGGTGCGCCATGCTGACGGCGACGAAGCGCATCACGTAGGAATCCGCGCCGGTCACGTGATGGCACTCGACCACTTCGGGAATCGTCTCCAGCAGCTTCAGGAATTTCGCCTTCGCCGGCTGCGGCACCGTGATGCCGATCAGCGCGCTGACCGGATAGCCGGCCGCGGCCGGGTTGACCCGCGCCGTGTAGCCGTCGATCACGCCGGCCGATTCGAGACGCTTCACGCGTTCCGTCACCGCCGGTACCGACAGGTGAACCTGGCGCGCCAGCTCCGTGTAGCTGATGCGGCCGTTGGCCTGCAGCAGCGCAAGTACCTTCCAGTCGAGTTCGTCCATCGCGGCGGTGTTTTTAAGGTGAAGCGGCCATTTTTCCTTAAAAACCGCCTTCAGCGGTGATCGGACTTTCCCTACGATGGCGGTTCTGGTCATTGCATGTCGCGAGGAGCCGGCCATGCTGTTCATCAAGTCCGTCGTGATGGGGTTGTCGATCGCGGTGCCGGTCGGTCCGATCGGCATGCTGTGCATCCAGCGCAGCCTGAGCCGCGGTTTTCACGCAGGGTTCGCGACGGGCGTCGGTGCCGCGTGCGCCGACGCGATCTACGGGCTGCTCGGCGCGCTCGGCATCGCAGGCATCGTCACGGCATTCCCGATGCTGACCGTGGCGCTGAAAATCGGCGGTGGCGCGTTCCTCGTGTGGCTGGCGTGGACCATCGCGCGGCAGGCGCCGGCCGCGTCGGCGATGCAACGCGACCTGCCGCGCACGACCGTCCTGCGCGATTTCCTGACGACGTTCGGCCTGACCCTGTCGAACCCGATGACGATCCTGTCGTTCGTCGGGATTTTCGCGGCGCTCGGCCCGTTGCCGGCTGCCGGGGAAGGCGCGCTGGGGTGGACGGTGGGGCTGATGGTCGCCGGCGTGTTCATCGGCTCCGCGACCTGGTGGCTGTGCCTGAGCAGCGCGACCGCCGCGCTGCGCACGAAGATGTCGTTCGCGTTCATGCACGGGCTGTCGCGCGTGTCGGCCGCCGTCATCGCGGTATTCGGCGCGATCCAGCTGGTCGCGGGCGTGCGTGGCCTCGTCCAGCCCTGAAGCGGGGCGCGTCGCGCCGGTTGGATCGTCACGGTCCTTTCATGCGTTCCGACTCCATCGCCGCATTCCACTCCTCACTTGCCTCGATGGGGTCCATCGCTTCGTCAAGCGACGCCGCCGCGCGCTCGGCGGCCACTCTGGTTTCGTCTGCGGGGGACGCGACATCTCCGTCGTCGTCAGCCGGAGGCTGCAGCATGTCCTTGAGCATTGCGCTCAACTCCGCCGTGTCCCATGGCAGCCCGCGCCGGGTTCGGTCCTTGATGTAGTGCCTCACTTCCGCGTCCTGCTCCGCGGTGAGCGGCAGTCCTCGGAAGGTGCTTTGGGGGGCAGAGTCAGCCACCACGTTCTCCTGCTTCTATGGCCTTTTCAGTGTACTCGCCATTGCGACCACGAGAGCAGTGAACGCGGCGCAGCCGACGGCACACGTTGTGCGGTCGTTCGCCGGCGCTGTTCGGGCGGACGACGGGCGGGCCGCGTCTCGACGCTCAACCGCTATCGCGCGCATCCTTCGCATCCTTCGCAGCCAGCGCGACCAGGAGGTCCAGGTGCGCTCCCCCCGCGTTCTTGAACACGGTCGTCTTCCTGCTACGTGCAGGTGCGGCTCGCAGGAGATCGAACAGGTCGCCTTTGATATCGCTTCGGGCCAGAATGCCGTTGGCAATGGCTTGCGCGACGTCTCCCGCTTCGAGCGCGGTATCCGTGTAGTCGACGAAGACGTCGGCCTGCGCCATCACGTCGTCGTCAGCCTCACGCATGTCCGGCCGGTAGCCGCCGACAAGATCGACATGCACACCGGGTTTCAGGAAGCGGCCTTTGACGAGCGGCGCCGTGGAACCGGTGGCCGAGGAAATGACGTCTGCCTGCGATACCGCGTGGTCGAGATCCGTGACGACGTCGATCGTCAGGCCGGGCCGTGCCAACGATCGCGCGACCTCGTCGAGCTTCCGTGCGGTGCGGTTCCAAAGCATGATCCGCTCGATGGAGGGCCTCACATGAACATGGGCTTGCGCCAATGCCGCTGCGATCGGCCCCGCGCCGATCACGAGCAGCGTCTTGCTGTCGTCGGCCGACAGGATCGCGGAGGCAAGCGCCGAGTCTGCAGCGGTCTTCCAGCGCGTGATTTCCGGGCCATCGAGGATGCATGAGATGGACTTGGTCGCCTCGTCGATCACGACGAAGATGGCGTCCTCGGTCGGTAACGGCGCTTCGCGGTGCGCGTTGGGCGGAAAGATGGAGCAGACCTTGACGCCCGCCCCGTGGCCGGGAAGCACCACGCCCCTCGAAAACAGGCTGAACGGACCGTTTCGAACCAGCAGGTCTTCCGTGCTCGGCCGCGCGCCGCGATGACCTTCGCGCAGTGCGTCGATCGCACGTTCCCACGTCATGACCGAGCGAATCTCTCGCGCGGACAACATCACAGCGCTCATCTGATCACTTCCTCCGACTCTGCAAGACCTGGTAACGGCGACCGTGAAGCGTGCCGGCACCCGATTGCACGGGCAATCGAGTGCGCCGCCGCGACTCCGATCAAACCGAGCGGTCGACTACCGCGATGGGGGCGCCGAGAACGTCCATTTTCGGCGAGACGCCAAGGCCCGGCTGATCCGATACCGACATATAGCCATCCTTCAGCTCCGGTCCGCCCGACGCGACGGAGAGGCTATGGTATTCATGGAACGCGGACGACTGGAAGTGAAAACCCGACGGTGTCGAGTGTGCGAGATGGCACAGCGCCGCGGTCGCGATCTCGCCGCCCCAGGAGTCTTCGATCGTGAGCGAAATGCCAAGCGTCACGGCGAGATCGCGAAACTGTCGGGCCTTCGTCAGTCCGCCCACGCGGCTCACCTTCAGATTGACCACGTCCATCGCACGGTCCTGGCAGCCGCGGATGAGCACGCGAATATCCTCCATGCACTCGTCGAGGATCATCGGGTGGTCGGTATGCTGCCTGACCGCGAGGCACTCCTCATAGCTCGGGCACGGTTGTTCGATGTAGATGTCGACGTCTCGAACGGCTTTGACGACACGCAGCGCTTCGTGCTGGCGCCAACCGGTATTCGCGTCTGCCGCCAGGACATTGCCGGGGCGCAGTTCGGCGGACACCTTCAGAATTCGCTCGATATCCGGGTCCGCGCCGGCCCCGACTTTCATTTGAAACTGCTTGAAGCCCTGGTCCTGGTACTCGCGGATCTTCTTCGCCATCGCATCCGGGTCTTGCCGGGTGACGACCTTGAACAGTCGGACCTGGTCTTGCAGGCGCCCGCCGAGCAGGTTGTATACCGGCTGGCTGGTCGCCTTGCCCAGGATGTCCCAGCACGCCATATCCAGCGCCGACTTCACATACGGATGACCCTTGAGAAGCTCGTCCATGCGGACATTGATCCGACCGATCTGGCACGGATCCTCCCCGATCAACCCTTCGGCGATCTTGACGAGGCCTGCGCGCGCGCCTTCGGCGTAGGCGGGCAGGTACGACGGTCCGAGCGGGCAAATCTCGCCGACGCCGGTCAGGCCCGAGTCCGTTTCGACGATGACGACGGTCGAGTCGAACGACGCAAACGAGAAGGTCGACCAGCTGTAGGAACCCTCTTTCAGAGGGAGGTCGACTTGGTGGAGAGAAATTTTCGCGATCTTCAAGGTGCAGCCTCCGTGCCATTTGGGTGTGGGTTACGGAAGACTATAATTGGCAATTACGCCGAAAAATTGTACGTTTCGGACAATTGATGGCACGCAAGCGGAGACGACGGATGCGGGGCGACTATTCTTTTCTGCGGCCGAGCAAGTCCGCGCCGGAAGTTGACGCGCCGCTGCGGATCGGCGTCGCGCCGACGCCGGACTTCACGTTGATGTCGCTCTCGTGCTTTGTCGAGTTCTTGCGACTGGCAGCCGACGAGACGGACTTCAGCAGGCAAATCTACTGCGCGTGGGACCTTCTGTCCCACGCGCTTGCGCCGATTCGATCGAGTTGCGGTTTCTCGATGATGCCGACCAGGCTGTTCGGCGATCCGACCGAATACGACTATGTCGTCGTGCATGGAGGTCCGCTTCATAGCGAGGAGCCGATCCCTGACGAGCTTTACCGATTCATACAATCCTGCGTCGAAGCAGGCGTCCCCGTGGTCGGGCTCTGTACCGGTCAATTCATTCTTGCCGAACTGGGCTATCTGGCCGGAAAGCGATGTGCCGTTCACTTCTCGCTCGTGCAAGCGATGCAGCGCAATTTCCCGGACGTCGTTGCCGTGACGGATGCCCCGGTCGTGGCGGACGGCGGATTCATTACCTGCCCGGGCGGCCTTGCCGCGATCAATCTCGCCATGCACCTGGTGACGACCCACTGCGGACAGACGCGCTCGCACAAGGCGTTGCATTACCTGATGGCCGATCAAGGCTTCGAGGAAATGCAGGCGATGAAGAGCGACGCGGAAATCGGCCTGCATTGCCCGGACCGGCGAGTGATCAACGCAGTCGGTTTGATGAGGCAACGAACGTTTGAACCGGGTTCGATCGCCGGCATCGCGCAAACGATCGGCACGACCGAGCGGGAGCTCACCCGGCTGTTCAGGAAGCATTTGCGGGTCGCGCCGCTGCAGTACTGGCGGAGCATGCGCCTGAAGGCCGCAAAATGGATGGTGATCAACAGCGATCGGTCCATTACCCAGATTGCCTACGAGCGCGGCTTCACGGACAGCTCGCACTTGATCCATTGGTTCAAGCGCGAATACAACGTCACCCCGTTCAAGCTGAGAAGGCTTCGCGCCGACTTTGGCGTGCATTGAGCCGACCCGTCGGCGCAGGCCGGCCCAACTTCCCGTCCAAGTTCCCGACCGAGGCCTCGTCGCGCACCGCGCCAAGGCCTCTGCATCAGCCCGTCAGAACGTATAGCTGACCTTGCCGAACGCGGTGCGGCCGAGCGTGTTGTAGCCGTACGCGGTCATGTACTGACGGTCGAACAGGTTCGACAACGTCGCCGACACCGTCAGATGCGCGTTGATCCGGTACGACGCGCGCAGGTTCACGGTCAGGTACGACGGCAGGTACGTCATGTTGGCCGGGTCGTCGAACGTCGTGCCGCCGTAGGTCAGCGACGCGCCCGTGCTCAGTGCGTGCAGGTGGAATTCGTCCCACGTGTGGTCGACGTTCACGCTGACGGTCTGGCGCGGCCGGCGGTTCAGCCAGCTGTCGTTGGTTTCGTCCTGCGGGTTCAGGAACCCGATCGCGACGCTCACCGGCGTATAGCGGCCGATCGTGCCCTTGTACGACAGGTCGATGCCGCGGATGTGCGCGCGGCCGATGTTCATCGGCGAGAACGTCGCGGGGTTGTACGCGATCAGGTTGTTGACGCGCGTGTCGTAGATCGCGGCGCTGAACGTGCCGTACGCGGTGTTCGCGTCGAGCGCGGCCTCGACCGAATCGCTGCGTTCGGGGTTCAGGTCCGGATTGCCGTAGCCCGGGTAATACAGGTCGTTGAAGCTGGGCAGGCGGAACGCGTTGCCGTACGACACGCGCGCCGTATAAACCGGCGTGATCGCCCACGCGAGCGCCGCGTTGCCGGTGTTCACGGCTTTCCCCGCGATGATCTCGTGACGGCCGGCGACGAACATCGTCACGCTGCCGAGCGTCGCCGACTGATGCAGCGAGAACGCGGAATCGTTGCGCGTCGGCACGCCGTCCGGCACGTCGATCGGCAGGAACGCCTGCTCGCGCGTGAAGTCGTACGCGAGCTTCGTCTCGCCCGACAGCGGCAGGCCGAACAGATGGAAGCCATGTTCCTGATGGGTCAGCGACGTCGACGACGTGATGCGCTGCGAGTCGATCTGGTCGGTCGGAATGGTCGGGTCGCTCGCATACAGGAACTGGCGATCGTTCGCATAACCGAACGACTGGTCGAACTGCGTGTCGGGCGTGATGTCGAGATGGAACGCGAGGCCGGTCGTCAGTTGATGATCGAGCTGGCGGTCCGCATAGCCGGCGTTGTCATAGGACAGGTCGGAACGGTGAACCAGCGCGAACGTCGAGACCGACCAGTTGTCGCGCGCATAGCCGAGGCGCGCGTCGAGATCCTGCGCATGGTATGGATTGCGGCCGTCTTCGTGATACGGCAACACGGGCCGCGTCGCGTCGATGCCGGCCGTGTTGTAGTCGTGCAGCCCGAGTGCGTAGGTGAGGCCGCCGAGCGCGGCGAGCGGCCCCGTCGACGGCACGGTGCCCGACGTGCGCAGCTGCGTGTCGAAGGTCTTGTTCGAGCCGCCGCCGAACGACACGGTGGTCTGGTTCGGCTGGTTGGCCGCGCGGCGCGTGAACAACTGCACGACGCCGCCCATCGCGTTCGCGCCGAACGACGCGGCGGCCGGCCCCGAAATCACCTCGACGCGCTCGAACGCTTCGGTCGGCAGGTCGGCCCACGGCGCGACGCCGGTGGTCGGCGAGCCGATCCGGATTCCGTCGATGAACACTGCGACCTGGCTGGCCGACGAGCCGCGAATGCTGACCGACGCCGACGCGCCCGGGCCGCCGGTCTGCGAGACGGTCACGCCCGGCAGCGTCGCGAGCGCCTGCGTGATGCTCGGGTCGCTCGGCGACAGCCGGTCGAGGTCGGCGCGCGTGAGCACCTGCGTGGTCGCATAGCGCTGGTCGAACGACTCGGGCAGGTGGCGTGTGTCGGTCACGCTGATGGTCGGCAGATCGGCGCTGTCCGCGGGCTGCGGCGGCGTAAGCGCCGTGTCACCGGCAGCATGGGCGATCGGGGAGAGCAGCGCCGTGGCGGCGGACGTGGCGAGAAGATGGCGAAGGTTCATGAGGCAGCGAAGCGTGATCGTGTTGCGGGTACGGCGAGCGTAAGCGGAGGGCGGTGC
>Ga0154006_1000610_pt1 | contig 12073 bp, 14 predicted proteins | sample TSFL090MetaG_FD_104747 | JGI IMG/M metagenome (GOLD analysis project Ga0154006, IMG submission 104747) | Attine ant fungus gardens microbial communities from Florida, USA - TSFL090 MetaG | ecosystem: Host-associated > Fungi > Mycelium > Unclassified | place: USA: Florida, Wakulla State Forest... | reverse complement strand
TTTTTGCAGCCTAAATCTATATTTTGCTGTTATTTTTTGATCCATAAACATTCCTGTTATGCCACTGTCCAAGAGTGCTTTTACTGTTATGCCTTTGTGTATATCTACCTTTTCTATCCCAATATCCAGCTATACTTCTCTTAATATCTTAAATATCCTTCTTACTTCTCTCTGTTTACCCCTTTTTCTTGCTATGCCTTTCAAAGTTTCTGTTCATGCGCCGCCTTACTATGCTTTTCCCTCTATGGGGCATGCTACTTCTCCCTAGTTCTACTACTTTCTTTTTCTTCCTATCCTACATTTTGGGCATAAGATTCTTCTTCTTTCTTGTTTTGACACCTTTCTCACAATTATATTCCTTCTTTCATACTTTGCACACTCTACTCTTATTATCTCTTCTCTCTTTGCTTCTTCTTTTCTCCAGTTCTATGCTTCTTGGCATAGGCCACACTACACATTTCTTACTTGTCTCTCAAGGAGGAATCCTTGTCCCTGATTTTTGTAGATCTGTACTCTCTTGTCTTTGCATCCTCTATAGTCCACATATATTGCTACTATCTCCCTTGTTATCTATCTTCTCTCTAGCAGAAGTACACCTTTGTGTAGTGACTTAGCCTAAGGCGACTTTAATCACCTTCCTAGTCTGAGTTGACAAGAAGAGCTCGATAGAGTTCCCATTAAATTTCCTATACTACTTATACAACTATTACATGGTCTGTGCACTACTTTCCCATGGTTCCTATGTAACTTAGTCATGTGATATCACCTGACTGTGACTCATAACCCTGTGACTCTGTAACACTTAGTTATATGATACTTTCTCATACTCCATCCTTGTATAGTAAGTCCTGAAAGGAAAAGAAAAGTAAAGTAAAGTAAATAATGACTTTAGCCATTTTGCCAAGTCATGATACTTTGGGGGGTATACTCTCCTCCCCACAATATTTCTGTGTTTTTTTCCATACAGAATATACCAGCCTTCTTTTTTGCTGTGCCTTTTGTGGTCTAGCTATATATACCACCTCTTCCTCTTTTCTTTTCTTTTTTTCAACCTCAATATTTGGGCATTTTCATTTGAGATAGCTGACCTCCCAATACCTGAAATATTTTATTTCCTCTATTATCTCTTGTTTTCTCACTTTTACCTTTTCCTCTACTCTACATTGCATCACCCTATTTGCTATCACTTCAAATTTATTCTGGAGAATTGACCTTCCCTTCTTTTTCCCTTTTTTATTCCTGCAGTTATAGGCTAGATGCCCAAACCTTTTATACCTCTAATATACTCTTCCTTCTCTACCTTTTATTTCTGTCCTTCATTTAGCAAGGACATGCTGTTGGTTGAGCATTCCACCTATAAGAGAGTTATATTGCTCCAGAGATATAATACTATGCCTTCAGAGAAGTTGAATAAGGAATGATCTTACTACTATTATGTCTACTAGGGTGCAAGATCTTCACCCAGCTAGACACCTACTGCCTTACTTACTACTGTCCTAGTAATATAGTTATACTATCACTCCAAGGAGAGAATCTCTAACCTAAATACCTTCTTAAGGATGTAGTGTTACTCCTTTGTATATACAGCCCACAATAGAACTTCAGCACAAGGTTTCTACTAAGAACAGCACAAGTATACTATACAACACCACTCAATAATGAGGTCAGGTCTCAGACACAATATCTGAGCTTGGTACTATGCTTCTACCAATAGTCTCTAACTAACTATCAAGTCCCCTTAAGCCTAGGGTCCAGCTATGTTGTAGTGGTCCTAAGTTGTATCACTTAGGTACCAAAAAAGGTAAGAGAATAAAAAGTGGCAGAGCTCTGTGATGAGCAGTACTAATGAAGGAATCAAGTTCTAGTATAAGAACTTAAACTATAATGCCTTAGAACTACTCCTAGTCTGAGTTGACAAGAAGAACTCAATAGAGTTCTCATTCAATTGCTGTATACTACTTATATACATTCTGTTATTTACTTCTATTTATAAAGTCCTGTGCATCTCCTTTGAGTCATTCCCTTTCACATGTCTATTAATTTCCTAATTAAATGAAAAAAAAGAATATAAATAATAACTTAGCCATTTGGCTGAGTCATGACACTTGATATTCTTACTACCAAACTCATCTCTATACATGAGTATTCTAAATATAATTATCTTGCTAACAAAAATGACAAAAGGGTAAAATTAGAACAAATAGCTCTACTTGTAAAGTTAGGATTGTCTTCTAACCCCTCTGGAAGGAAACCCAGAAAAGGAAAGTCAAATGACAAATCTAAAAAGCCAAACTCTCATCCTGCAGGCACCAGATGCTATATCTATAGCAAGAGAGGCTATTAGGCCCCTAAATGCCACTCTAAAACCAATGGAAGAAATGACTCTCACCATCCTAAAGGTTCTACAAACCTAGCTATTAAACACTCTCAGTCTTTGGGTGAACGTGAAGTTGGTCAAATGCTCATGGCATTATCTGATTTTATTTTGAGTACTAGTATTCTTCTTAACTATGGTATTACCTCCTATGTGTTTATAAGCTATAACCACTTTATAAAATACACAGAGTCTTTGGAAGAATTTGTAACTGTTGAAGGCCATAATTACGTCTCTGTGGTAGGCTGAGATTCTATTCATTTCTCAGCACTGCTTCCAAAAGGTTATCTCAACATAACTCTTTATGATGTTCTCCACATTTCTTACCTGGGTACAAACCTTGTTAGTCTTAGTGCTCTGCATTGTCAGGGAGTATTTGTGAAAAGTCTTGATAATGGCTTAGTACTTTCAAAGAATAGTGAAGAGCTTTTTAGAGCTTTCTTGACAGGCTCGACTGATACTCTTTATTACATTCAGTGCATACCCTTAGCTAGTAACATAGCTTATCTTTCTAAAACCCCAGGTAGCATGCATCTCTGGTACCATTGTATAGAACACTTGAGTCTCTATGCTATTAGCTCTATATGCTATCAAAACCTTATTAAGGGTCTAGATATAAACACATCTTAAGATTTTGACCACCTATACAGTGGATGTACAAATGGAAAACTGCATCACTCCTCCTTCCCTAAGTCCAGTAATAATTGATACTCTGGAATAGAGCTGGTTGTTATGGACCTCACTAGTCCTATATCTATCCCCACTTAGGATGAATTTCTATATGCACTGGTCATTGTTGAGGTCAGTTGTTGCTACCTAGTAGGAAGACTATTATATACCAAAGAAGATACTAGTATTGCTGTCTACAATATACTAGCTATACTTGAAAGGCAGTCTGGACTTAAAGTTTGTTATCTTTGAAGTAACAATAGATCTAAGTTTGTTGATAAAACAATAGAGATCTTCTATTATTGCAATGGAATCATTCACGATATAACAATCCTTTATACATCTGAGCAAAATGGTATAGCTGAATGAACTATAGTCATATTCTTTGAGATAGTTCAATCAATGCTATATACTGCAGATATTGGCCTGCATTACTGGGGAGAAGTATTTACCTATGCTGTTCATATTTGGGGTTTTTCCCCCACTATTGGATTATAAGATATTGTACCTGACAAAGTGTGGACTGGTTGTAAATCTGATGTATCCCATTTGTATGTCTTTGACTCTCTTGGATAGGCCCATGTTTCTAAGTAAGTACAAAAGAGAAAGTTAGAATACTCAGATAGTGGGTAAATAAAGCTAAAGGTTACTGACTCAAAGATCTTGAAAATGGCAAGCTTATTGCCTTCTAGGATATTTATTTCTTTGAAGATAATTTGCCAAGTTATCACAAATGGCCACTTACTGATTTGTGAGTTGATGATTTGATAATCAAAAGGCTCAAAAAAGCAAAGTTTAGACAGTAGTGAAAGATGTTGTTAAGTCTGAGATTTATCCTCAGACATAAAGTCCTTAAATACATGATTGTGGTGGTCTATGCACCAGAACAACCTACCATATGATCACTACCTATTGTTCTACATATAGGAGTGCTATTGTTCTTGAAATAGAGATAACATAACTATCTTAGAGCAGTCCTTTGTTCTATTCAAGGACAGATGATAATCTATGAATAAAGATCAGTATCATATGCAAACATTGAGGACCTTGTATCTCTATAGGATCTTATCGCCTTGGGTTCTATTTATAGCCGAAAGAAGCGCATTGAAGAGAGCTTCACAGTGGTCATTGAAGCAAACAATTACGTTAAGTGGTTCCCAAGATATTGGCAATTTAGTGTCTGGTAACTTGGTGATCACTGACTGATCTGCTGATAACTCAGTGAATACTGATTGCTTTGAGATGTTTTTGGTACCATTTGAAAGGTCTTCTTAAGAGCTTTTGGTAGCCATTTAGATTGTCAAAATCAGTCAAGTATTCCCAGAGTTATGGTCTGAATGAAGTTTGTAACACAAGTGAGTTGGTAGTTATTGAGGTCAGAAACCCTTCTAGTAATAAAGATATCAATAAGTTCATCAACAATGCAATAGAAAAGGACATTACCAAACCCCAAGTCAAAAACAATATTCCCACTACCACTGAAGATTCCCCTTTCTTGTCCACAACTTCTCTCCTAGATACCTCTAAAGATTTTATACTCTCTAAGATTATTATGTCCACTGAAAACTCATCTATTCTCCCTCTATAACATTTTGGTCACAATTGAAAGTTGCCAAGCCATTTTGTACTATCTACATTTGATAATACCACTACAAAGGATTCTGTTAATATTGCTTTTGTAGTTATAGCTGTTATGAGAGCCCCAAGAAGGAAACAGTCTCCCATGCATTTAAACACTTAATCCAAAATCTCAAGTCATACAATGAGGTCAAGGTATAAATAGTGTGAGAACTTAAGTAACCAAATCACATGACAAGGTCAAGTGACCATAGAACATTCTGGAAGAACATATGATCATGGACTAGTAGTAGTACAGCCACTGTAAAATAGTATAAGTAGTAGTTCAATCCAAGGAAGAACTCCATTGAGTTCTTCTTGAACATTCACCTAGGGTGATCACTAAGGATATTTAATATCTATTGATAACAGAAGAACTTGATACCACATCTGAGCACTGTTCACCTCAAACCCTGCTCAAAATTACTTAAAGGTGCAGTTGGCTTTATACTGGTCCTACGAGTGATTTCTCTACCACACTTACTCCACACTCTTCCTCGCTAGAGAGCACAGTGCTCTCAAGTCTCTTGGATAGTGGGCCCTAGCTGTAAAGGGGACTTCACTGTTAGTTAGGGATAGTAGGTAGATGGCCTAGACAAAGCCTGTGTCCCCGTCTGAGACCTGACCTTTATATCGAGTGGGCTTGTAATTAGCTCTTCACTATCAGCTCTATGCTACCAATCCATTGTGATTGGTCTATGCAGGGGAATGACGGGAACCTCTTAAAGGCCCATCTAGCTTAGAGATTCCCTTCTTAGGGATAATATTGTTTTACCCTTCTTAGTCAGTAGTCAGTCATAAGTACAGATGAAGAAAACCGTTCATCCTCCTACGAGGAAACATCACCATCACCATTGCCATTGCCATCACCAATGTCTTGCCAACAACAACAGCAACAGGAGGAACATTCTTCAGTATCTGTCCCTCCCCAAACTAGAGAGGAGCAACTTCTTGCCATAATTGCAATCCTGCAGTAGTAGGTCAATACCATGCTCCTTCAGCAACAAGGGAGCAGAGTGGAGGTTGCAAGACCTCAAGTTTTCAGTGGAAGGATGGAAAAGGTGAGCGTATTTGTTAACGCAGCTCATCTATACATTAGGATGAAAATGACAGAAGAAGTGACAGCAACCCAGGTGGCCTGGGTATTGTCATATGTACAGGGAGAAATAGCAAAGGCATGGAAGGATAACTTGTTGGATGAGCTGGCCAAGGGAGAGTCAGAGGTGGAATCAGCAGAGCAACTGTTTACAAAGATAAGGAATGACTTTGGGGAGATATTGGAAGAGGAAAGGAAGATAGAACAACTGAGAACGATTGAGCAAGAAGAGAGAACCTGCAACAAATATGTGCAGGAATTCAAAAAGATCGCCAGGGGGAGTGGCTATGAAGGAAGACCTCTCATCAAAGAATTCAAACAAGGACTAAATGGGGCCATCAGAAGAAAGTTAGCTGAAGCAAAGGAACTGCCAACCACCATTGAAGAGTAGCAAAAAAGGGCAGTAAGACTAGACAGAAACCAGAGATAGAGCAGGGCAAAAGAGAAAATATTGGGGAAGAATGCAGTGTGCCCAGGGGGAAATGCACAGCCAAGAGGAGGAGGATCATATGGGGGAAGAGGAGGACAAATAATATGGAGAACGGGAGGGGGATACAGAGGAAGAGGAGGAGAAAGTACACTTGATAGAAGAGGAGGTCAAATGGGCCCAAGAAGAGACCCAAATGCAATAAATATAGATAGAGGAAGAGGAGGAGACAGAATATGCTATGTGTGTGGGAAGTGGGGCTACATGGCCAAAAATTGTTGGGAAAGGCATAAAGGAAGAGTAGTGGAAACACTGCAGGAGTCGGCAAAAGAAAATGGAGAACAGTGAGCTCTTGACTGGCCTCCAATAATCTGTACAGTGTATTGTGCCCAGAAAAGCTAGGAAATAAATTCAATGGCACCAATACAACTGAGAGAGTAAGAGATGTACGGTGCATTCTACGACCACTAAGAGAAGTTTGGATGAAGGTGGGGTTAGAGAAGCTGGAAAACCATGAAGGGGTAGCAGTAAGAGCACTGCTAGACAGTGGGGCAACAGGCCTATTCATAGATACAACCTTTGCCAGAGAAAAGGGGTTTAAAATGGAAAAGCTAAAGAAACCTCTGTTAGTTAGAAATGTAGATGGAACAGTAAATGCAGGAGGAGCCATAATGCACCAGGTAGAGTGCAATATGTTCTTCAAAGGACATGTGGAGAGGGCAAGAATGGATGTATGTAACTTAGGGAAAACAGAGGTGATACTGGGAATGCTGTAGCTAGCAGCCCACAACCCAAAGATAGATTGGGAAAAAGGAAAGGTAGAAATGATGTGTTGTCCACCTATATGTGGAAAGAGAAAGCAAGAAGAGAAGAGAAAGGAAGTAAAGAAAGTGGAGAGGGACAAGGACAAAGAAATGTTGAAAAAACTGGTACCTAAAAGGTTTTGGAGGTGGAGAAAGGTATTTGGGAAAAAGAAGTTGGAAAGAATGCCAGTCCAAAAAACCTGGGACCATGCCATAGAGTTAAAGGAAGGATTTACACCAAAAAAGGGAAAGGTATACTCACTGTCCAGGGAGGAAAGGGAGAAGATATAGGCATTTGTAGAAGACCAGCTAAGAAAAGGATACATCTGCCCTTCCAAGTCACCCCAAACATCACCAGTACACTTTGTAGCAAAGAATGATGGCACATGGAGAATAGTGCAGGACTATTGATATATAAATCAGTGGATAATAAAGAATAGATATCCCTTACCCCTCATTGCAGACATACTGGATGGGGTAGAAAAAAGAAAGGTGTCTACAAAGCTGGACCTGAGGTGGGGATACAATAATGTCAGGATCAAAGAGGGAGATGAGTGGAAGGCAGCATTTACAATACATATTGGAGCTTATGAACCCATGGTCATGTACTTCAGGTTAACAAACTCTCCCACTACCTTCCAAACAGTGATAAACAACCTATTTAGAGATCTCATAAACCAGGGAAACATAGTGACATTTATTGATGACATCCTGGTAGCCACAGACACTGAAGAAGGATACGATAAGTTAGTAGAGGAGGTACTAAAAAGGTTAGAGGAGAACGACCTATTTGTAAAGCCTGAAAAATGTAAATGGAAAGTAAGAGAGGTAGAATTTCTAGGAGTAGTAATTGGTTCAAGAGAGGTGGAAATGCAGAAGGAAAAAGTGGAAGGAGTACTAAACTGGCCGGCACCCTGAAACATCAAGGAAGTGCAGAAGTTTTTAGGTCTTGCCAATTATTACAGAAGATTTATAAAAGACTTTGCTAGGATAGCAGCACCACTGCATGTGCTGGTCAGGAAGGAGCAGAAATGGAAATGGAAAGGGAAACAGAAGGAGGCATTTGAAAGGCTTAAGGTGGTATTCACCACAGAACCTGTCTTAGCCATTCTAGATATTAATAGAGAGATGAGAGTGGAAGCAGATACTTCAGACTATGCAACGGGGGGAGTATTGTCAACAAAGTGTGAGAATAGAAAGTGGAGACCAGTGGCCTTTATCTCTAAATCATTGAATGCTACAGAGCGAAATTATGAAATTCATGATAAAGAGATGCTGGCAGTTATTAGGTGTCTAGAAGCATGGAGGCACTACTTAGAGAGAGCAAAACTCGAATTTGAAATCTGGACAGACCATAAAAACCTCCAGTATTTTATGACGAGCCAAAAATTAAACTATAGACAAGCGAGATGGGCCCTATACCAATCAAGATTTAATTTTACATTAAAACATGTTCCAGGAAAGAGCATGGGAAGGCAGATGGACTAAGCAGAAGACCCGACTAGCAGAAGGGAGTGGAAAAGGATAACGAAGACCAGAAACTGATAAAACCAGAATGGATTAGGGGAGCCAAAACAATGGTAGAGGAAGAAAACCTAAAAGAAAGAATCAAAAGGGTACAGGAAAGGGATGAAAAGGTAGTGAAAGTGGTAGAAGAGCTGAAGAGGGCAGGAATAAAGATACTGAAAGATGAAGAATAGGAAATAGAGGATGGAATAGTAATGAAAGAAGGGAAGATATATATACCAAAAGGGGAACTCAGGGGGGAGATAATACGATTGCACCACAATACCCTAGTAGAAGGACATGGAGGGAGATGGAAGACAGCAGAGTTGGTCACCAGGAATTACTGGTGGCCAGGAGTAACAAAGGAGATGGGGAGGTATGTAGATGGATGCAATGCATGTCAAAGGTACAAGAATCGAAGTGAAGCACCAGCAGGAAAACTAATACCCAATGTGATCCCAGAAAAGCCATGGAGCCACATCTTGGCAGACTTTATTACCAAGCTGCCATTAGCCCAGGGATACAATACTATCCTGGTGGTGTGCAACCGCTTTAGCAAAATGGCATATTTTATAGCCACAATAGAGAAAACATCAGCAGAAGGACTCGCAAAGCTGTTCTGAGATCACGTATAGAAGTTACATGGACTTCCAGAAAGCATCATATTAGATAAAGGAGTGCAGTTTGTGGCAGAAATGATAAAGGAGCTGAATAACTTATTGGGAATCCAGATGAAACTCTCAATGGCCTATCACCCCCAAACAGATGGGCAGACAGAAAGGATAAACCAAGAGTTAGAGCAGTATTTGAGAGTCTTTATTGACCATAGACAAGAACAGTGGCTGGATTGGTTAAAAACGGCGGAATTTGCATATAACAACAAAATCCACACAGCAACAAAAATATCACTATTCAAAGCAAACTATGGTCAGGATCCAAGAATGGGGTTTGAAGGAAGGAGAAAGGGGAAGTATGAAGTGGTAGGGAAATTTGTGAAAAGAATAAAGAAAATCCAGGAGGAAGCAAAAGCAGTACTAGGGAAAGCACAGGAAGAAATGAAGAAGTTTGCAAATAGAAGACAAAGGAAGAAAGAAGAATACAGAGTAGGGGACTTAGTACTGCTAAGTATGAAAGACTTAAAATGGCAGATGAAGGGGAGGAGATCAGAGAAATTGACAGAGTATTTTGTGGGCCCTTACAAAGTTAAAGAAATTGTCTCTAGCAACGCAATAGAGTTAGAACTATCTAAGTCTATTAGAATACACCCCATAGTTAATGTAAGTAGAATACGACTCTATAAACCACAGGTAGAAGGGCAGAAGAAGACACTACCAAAACTGGTTATTATTGAAGGAGAAGAGGAATTTGAGGTAGAAAAAATCATAAACAAAAGAACAATTAGAGGGAAGAAAAAGTTTCTGGTAAGGTGGAAGGGGTATACAGTAGAAGAAGATACTTGGGAGAGTAGAGAGAACTTGGAGAATGCAAAAGAGTTGGTAGAAGAGTTTGAGAAAATATATAGAGAAGAGGTTGAAGAACTAAGATGACAGAAGCAAGAAGAAGAAGAAAAGGAATTTAGTTGGGAATTACCTAGAGAGTTCATAGCAAAATTGCTATATAGTTGGGAAAAAAGGAGGTACAAAAGAGAAAGGGAAAAGAGGTAGGACGAAAACTGGAGTCGATGGAAAAATTCCTTGGGATGAGGAAACTTGAAGGGGGGGCCATGTTATGAGAGCCCCAAGAAGGAAACAGTCTCCCATGCATTTAAATACTTAATCCAAAATCTCAAGTTATACAATGAGGTCAAGGTATAAATAGTGTGGGAACTTAAGTAACCAAATCATGTGACAAGGTCAAGTAACCATAGAACATTCTGGAAGAACATGTGATCATGGACTAGTAGTAGCACAGCCACTGTAAAATAGTATAAGTAGTAGTTCAATCCAAGGAAGAACTCCATTGAGTTCTTCTTGAACATTCACCTAGGGTGATCACTAAGGACATTCACTGTCTATTGATAACAATAGCAAACAAACCAAAAACTTACTAGAGGACAATCTACTCCCTGTACTCGAAGTAGTGAGAGATGGCAATATAATCTGAGTATATGTAATTATGTAAACTTGATGTCTTTGAGGTTATTGATGGCTTACCTAAAGGGAGAAAGGCTATAGGTAGCAGAATTGTATTTCATGAAAAACATAATGGATATGGTAACTTACTCAAGTTCAAAGCTTGAATTGTAGCCAAGGGCTTCTCATAAGTCTCTGGTGAAGATTTCACTGATACCTTTTTCTTTGTTGTGAAGTTCTCTACCCTCTGAACTTTCTTCTTCTATATAGCCTATTTTGATTGGGAATTACATCATGTCAATATCATTGTTGTCTAGTTACATGGTCCTCTAGATGAAGACATATATATGACTATTCCTAAAGGTGTTGAAGGCTCTGGTTCTAGATATTACTAGAAGCTCAAGAAAGCTCTTTATGGTCTAAAGCAAGCTAGAAGACAGTAGAAAAAGCATTTCCATGAAGTACTAACCAAATTTGGATTCTCTTGAGCTCTCTCTGATGACTGCTTATATATAAAACAACACCAAGGAAGTATTATCCTACTAGTACTTGTTTATGTCAATAACATAGCTGTTGCTGGCTCTGAAGAACTCCAAATCATGTCTCTTAAATCCTTTCTCAAGAAAGACTTTGAAATCTCTGACTTAAGTGAGCTCAGCCATATACTGGGTGTTCTAGTAACCTGAGACCATCCAAATTGACTTATTTATCTTGATCAGGCAGTATACATTCACCAAACAGTGTCCCGATTTGGTATAGAGACCTCTATACCAGTTTCTACTCCTCTTGCTGTCAAACACAATCTTTCCCTTGTCTAGTTGCCCAAAACTGAAGCCAAAAAATGTATATATAAAGATTATATAAAAAGCACCCACTATTTGTCTCTAGTAGGCTCACTTTTATTTGCTACCCAGACTAGGCCTGATATTCAATTCACTGTTGAATTAGTTGCTCAGTTTGGTAATAATCCAGGGGTTGCTTACCTTGAAGCTGCTAAGTGTATTCTCCAATACTTGAAAAGTACTGCTGACTATAAACTAGTCTTGGGGAGATGTAGAAAGAGAAGTTTTGACTTAGTCAAATGGAGTGGTTCCAATTGGGCACAAGATCTAGATGACTATTGTTCCACCTCTGGATTTATCTTTGATGTTGCTGGCAGCTCAACTTCATAGTCCTCCAAGAAGCAGCAAACTGTAGTGACTTTATTTGTGAAGGCAAAGTATATAGCATCTGTGAACGTGACCAAAGAGACTGTGTAGTTGTGTACCCTTCTCACAGAACTTGATTTTCCTCCAACTGCTGCAATGATCATCTTTGCTGACAGGGCTGCATTGCCCTTGCAAACAATCCTGTCTCTCACTCCTGGGCCAAACACATCAATATACGATATCATTTCATCCAGGAGCACATTGAATGTCAAGAGATTGGACTACACTATATCTCTACTAAGGAAATGATTGCAGACATATTCACTAAGGCTTTACCCAAGGACTCCTTTGAGAAGTTTTG
>Ga0154006_1000609_pt1 | contig 12073 bp, 11 predicted proteins | sample TSFL090MetaG_FD_104747 | JGI IMG/M metagenome (GOLD analysis project Ga0154006, IMG submission 104747) | Attine ant fungus gardens microbial communities from Florida, USA - TSFL090 MetaG | ecosystem: Host-associated > Fungi > Mycelium > Unclassified | place: USA: Florida, Wakulla State Forest... | reverse complement strand
TCGCCTTCACCCCCTGCGTGCTGCCGATGTACCCCCTTATCGCCGGGATTATCCTCGGCGGCCAGCGCAGCGGCTCCCTGCTGCGGCTGTTTAGCCTCGCCCTGGTTTACGTGCTGGGCATGGCGCTCACCTATACGCTGCTGGGCGTGGTGGTCGCGGCGGCAGGCCTGCGCTTTCAGGCGGCGCTGCAGCATCCTTATGTGCTGATCGCTTTGTCGCTGATCTTTACGCTGCTGGCGCTGTCGATGTTCGGCCTGTTCCAGCTGCAGCTTCCCGCCAGCGTCCAGACGCGCCTCACCCTGTGGAGCAACCGCCAGCAGGGCGGATCGCTGCCCGGCGTTTTCCTGATGGGCGCGCTGGCGGGCTTGATCTGCTCGCCCTGCACCACCGCGCCGCTCAGCGCCATTCTGCTCTATATCGCCCAGAGCGGTAATCTCTGGACCGGCGCGGGCACGCTGTGGCTCTATGCCATGGGCATGGGCCTGCCGCTGATTGTGGTCACGATGTTCGGCAACCGCCTGCTGCCGAAAAGCGGGCCGTGGATGCAGACGGTCAAGCAGGGTTTCGGCTTCGTTATCCTGGCGCTGCCGGTCTTTTTGCTGGAGCGCGTGCTGGGCGATGAGTGGGGAATGCGGCTCTGGAGCGCGCTGGGCGTCGCCGCTTTTGGCTGGGCGTTTTGCCACAGCCTGCGCGGAGAGGGCGGCAAATGGCGACTGGTGCAGATAGCGATGCTGGCGGCGGCGCTTATCAGCGCGCGTCCCTTACAGGAGTGGGTCTGGGGCACGCCCACCGCGTCGCAGACGGCGGCGCAGCTTCCCTTCCAGCGTATTGCCTCCGCGCCGCAGCTGGACGAGGCGCTGCGGCAGGCCAACGGCCGCGTCACCATGGTCGATCTCTACGCCGACTGGTGCGTGGCGTGCAAAGAGTTCGAAAAATATACCTTTAGCGATACCGGCGTGCGCGAGGCGCTGAGCCGCTATCAGCTGTTACAGGCTAACGTCACCGCGAATAACGCCACGGACAACGTCCTGCTGCAGCATCTTCAGGTGCTCGGCCTGCCGACCATTCTGTTTTTCGACGCGCAGGGCCGCGAGATCCCCGATTCGCGCGTGACGGGCTTCCTCAACGCAGAGGATTTCCGCGCGCATTTGCAGAATCGGGCGCGTTGAACGACACTGGAATGCCCCGCCCCAGGCGGACAGGTAAAGAGAGGAGACGTCATTTGCAGCGTGAACAGATACTCGAGCATGCGTTAAATTTGCTTGAAAAAAACGGGCTGGCGGCAACGACGTCATTACTATCGCAGCTGGCTGCCAGCAGTGAAATGACGCTGACGCAGCTGGAAGCGCTATGGTCCGACAGCGACGCCCTGCTCTATGATGCGCTGCGCTACCACGGGCAGCAGATCGACAGCTGGCGGCGTCAGGTTTTGCTCAGCGAGCAGCTCGACGGCGAGCAGAAGCTGCTGGCGCGCTATCATGTGCTGAGCGAGCAGGTGCAGAAAGGCCGCTTCCCTGGCTGCCTGTTTATCGCCGCCTGCAGCTTTTATCCGCAGCCCGATCAGCCCGCGCACCAGATTGCCGAACAGCAGAAACAGGCTTCCTGGCACTTCACGCACGCTATTCTGGTGGAGCTGGGGCTGGATAATCCGACAATGGTGGCGGATCAGCTTGAGCTGATCCTGGAAGGCTGCCTCAGCAGGCTGCTGGTGAAGCGCAACGTGCAGGACGTAGCAACAGCCAAACGTCTGGCGGAGGATGTGCTGCGCATTGCGCTGTGCCGCGCCAACGGCGCGCTGGCCTAGGGTTTTGCCGCGTCTGCCTGAAAAGCAGGCAATCAGTCACGTTTTCCCGCTTTTTTACCGGAAAGGCGTTGACGCGCAGCGGCCATTACGGTTTAATGCGCCCCGTTGCCCGAATAGCTCAGTCGGTAGAGCAGGGGATTGAAAATCCCCGTGTCCCTGGTTCGATTCCGGGTTCGGGCACCACAAATTAAAGAACCCAGCCTTATGGCTGGGTTTTTGCTTTTGTGCGGAACCGCTCGCGCGCCGCCGTTCAGGAGATCACCATGCCTCTGCCCCACGATCCACAGACGCTTCAGCTAGCCGAAACCCTGCGCAGCGCGGTCAGCACCTTTGTTCGTCAGGTTCGCGTCGCGACCTCTACCGCACGAACATCGCAGCTGGAAACGCTTGAACTGCTGGAAACACGCGGCGCACTCACCGTCGCCGAGCTGGCGCGCCTGCGCGGCGTCAAACATCAAAGCATGCGTCTGGTGGTGCAGGAACTGGAAAGCCAGCAGCTCGTTACCCGGCAACCCAACGCGCAGGATGCACGTGCGCAGCTTCTTGCGCTGACCGATACGGCCATCAATTTATTACACGACGCGCGGCAGCAACGCGCCCGCTGGATTGCTAACGTGCTGGCAGAAAAGCTGGACGAGCAGGCTCGCGACGATCTGATCAAAGGCATCGCCGCGCTGAACAAACTGGTGAGCTAAGTCCGCAGGCTCGCTGCGCGCAGCCGCGCCACTACCGCAGCCAGACTATTCATGCCCCAGTGAGCGACATAGCGTCCATTGGCGATCTGCACCATATCGATAACCTGAATAGTCACGGGTAGCCCGGTCGGTGCGATCTCCAGCAGCGCTCCCGTATGGATACCGCTAATAGTTTTGCGCGTGGTGACCAGATCCCGTTCGGCGACCTGTTCTTCTATCGCGACCTGAAGCGAGGAAAACGCCGGTCGCAGCAGGTTGTGAAAGGTAGCCCACAGGCCTTCGCGATCGCTGGGTGCTTCCGGCGGCGCGGAGTGGTTAATAAAATCTGGCGCGACCAGCGCCTCGAACGCCGCGCGATCGCCTGCGGCGATGACCTCCAGATTGAAGCGACGCACCACGGCTTTATTGCTCTCACTCATCGTCATGCCCCTCGTGATATATACAGTTTAACTGTATATATCACAGCCGCGGCCGCGACGCGATGATTAATCGGCGCGCATCCAGTCGCAAAGATTGCCCAGCATCTGCATGCAGCGCTCAAGCTGCTCAACGACAACAAACTCATCCGCCTTATGCCCCTGTTCCATACTCCCCGGACCGCACACCAGCGTCGCAATGCCAATCTCATCGAACAGGCCGCCTTCCGTGCCAAACGCGACGGTGGAAAAGCTTTCGCTACCGCTCCACTGCGCCAGCCAGCGGGCGAAGTCGCTCTGCGGATCGGTCAGCAGCCCGGGATAGGCGCCCAGCGGCTGAAGCGATATCTCGCTCTCCGGCGCCTTCTGCCGCATCGCGGGCAGCAGCTGGTCGCGCGCAAACGCCGCGATATTCTCCAGCACGCCCTCTGCATCGGCCCCCGGCAGCGTGCGCAGCTCAAAATCGAACTGACAATCCTGCGGCACGATATTCAGCGCTGAGCCGCCCTGTATCGTCCCGACCTGTAGGGTGCTGAACGGCGGAGCGAAGCGCGCATCCTGCGTCTGCCGCAGCGACGCGCCGACGCGGACGATATGCCCAATCAGCCGCGCCGCCTGTTCGATAGCGTTGACGCCCTCTGGCGCATAGGCGGAATGGCAGGCGCGGCCGCGCACCTGACAGCGCATCGCCACTTTCCCTTTATGACCGTAAACCGGCTGCATTGCCGTAGGCTCGCCGATAATGCAGAGCGCGGGCTTCTCTGGCGATGCCCTGAGATGCGCCACCAGCGAGCGTACGCCCAGGCAGCCAACTTCTTCGTCGTAAGAGAAAGCCAGATGCAGCGGCATCCGCAGCGGCTGCGCTAAAAAGCGATCCAGCGAGGCCAGCACGCAGGCGATAAACCCTTTCATATCGGCGCTGCCGCGACCGTAGCAGCGCCCGTCGCGCTCGGTCAGCGCAAAGGGCGGCACCGTCCAGCGCTGCCCGTCGACCGGCACCACGTCGGTGTGGCCCGACAGCAGCACGCCGCCGTCACCAGCCGGCCCCAGCCGCGCATAGAGATTGGCTTTCGCACCGCTCTCGTCATAAAACAGCTCAGACGGAACGCCGTGCTGCGCAAGCAGATCGCGGATAAAGCCGATCAGCGCCAGGTTTGATTCGCGGCTGGTGGTATCGAAGGCGAGCAGCGCCGCCAGCGTGTCGCGCAGCGCGCTATTCATCGCCCGGCACGCCGTAGCTCGGCGCGTCGCGCGGATCGAGCGCGCGCGTCACGTAGGCCTCCATCTGCGGTTCGTAGGCGAGCCACAGGCGTGACAGCTCGCCGACCGGATCGTCGTCGACCCAGTCGACGCGCAAATCCACCAGCGGCCAGGTATAGTCATCCACCACCTTCACGGCGGCGGAGTGCACCGGCCCCGCCTCGCCGCCGCGCGCGATACCGGCCTGAAGCGCCGCGATCAGTCGGCTGGCCAGCTCGCCGGAAGAGGCTTCAAATGCCGCGACCATCGCGTCAATTACCGCGCCGTCGGCCAGCATGTTGCCCGCCGCCACGCAGTTTTCGCCCTGCGCCACCTTCCAGACGCCCAGGGTTTCGCTGCCGCTGAAGTACGCCACGTCGCCGGCGGAATCGATCACCGTCACCTGCCGATACTCGCTGAAGCGATCTTCCGCCAGCGCCAGCTTCAGCGCCTGCTGTGCCGACGCGCCCGTTTCCAGCTGCGCCAGAATCTGCTGCCCCAGCGCAGGCAGCGTGATGTTCTGGCTGGAAACCGCGCCCGTTCCCGCCTGAAGCCAGGGGCAGCGCGCGCCGACCGCGATGCTGGAGGAGCTGATGGCGATGCCCAGCTGTCCGCTCTCGGGACAGCGCGCGCTAACAGAGAGCGTCATAGCGCCTCCTTGCCGTGCCAGTCATCGGGGATCACGGCAATTACATCAATCTCCATCAGCCACTGCGGCTGCGCCAGCGCCGACACCACCAGCCCGGTCGAGATTGGAAAAACGCCCTTCAGCCATTTGCCCACCTCCAGATAGACCGGCTCGCGAAAGCGCGGATCGGTGATATAGGTAGTGGTTTTGACAATGTGTGACAGATCGCTACCCGCCTCTTCCAGCAGCTGCTTGACGTTTTTCATCGCCTGCGCCGCCTGCACGCCTGGTTCGCCCAGCCCAACCAGGTTACCGTCGAAGTCGGTGCCGACCTGGCCGCGCACATAGACAGTATTGCCTGCGCGCACCGCCTGACAGAGATCGTTATCGAGCGCCTGATTGGGATAGGTCTCTTTGGTATTGAACATACGAATACGGGTATGGGTTGGCATGAAGAAGCTCCTGCTCGGTTAAAATGATGGCGCGGCCCGGTAGTGCTGGTACTGACGCTGAATGGCGATCTGGTCGGCGATATATTTCGCGTCGTGCCATACGCCCCAGATAAAGGTAGAGCCGCGACGGGAGAGCCAGGGCAGGCCGAGAAAGTAGACGCCCGACTCGGCAGACACGCCGCGGTGGTGCTGGGGCTTGCCCTTCTCATCAAAGGCGTCGACCTTCAGCCAGCTATAATCCGCCACGTAGCCGGTCGCCCAGATAATGCTGTTAACGCCTGCGCTGGCGAGGTTTAGCTCGCTGAGCGGATGCGCGACGCAGTCGGGATCGGGCAAAAAGCGCCGCGCCTCCGGCTCTTCCGGCAGATCGAGGCCGTTACGGGCGATATAGGCGTCCGCCGCATCGAGCAGCGCCAGGTAGCTGGCGTCGCCGCGCGCAATGTTCTGCGCAAGATCGGGCTGAAACCGTACCGTTTCGCCGTCAAACGCCTGAGTCATACCGACCAGATTAACGCCCTGATTCGCCAGCGCGCGAAAATCCACGGTATGGCCGCCGCGCGCCCCGCTGACGGCGATCGTGACGTGCTCTTTGCCCGGCTGGCTGGCCGCCGCGTCCCACATACCGAGCACCCCCAGCCACCAGCAGAAGTCGCGGTTACGATAGGCGCGAGGCGGACGATCGTGCGGGCCGACGGAGAGATAGACCGTTTTTCCGGCGCGCTGCAGCTCATCAGCGATCTGCACGCCGGAGGATCCGGCGCCGATCACCAGCACGCCGCCTTCCGGCAGCTGCTGCGGGTTGCGATAGTCGGCGGAGTGGAGCTGCGTCAGGCGCTCGCTGCGCGGCGCAATAGCCGGAATGACAGGCTTCTGAAAAGGTCCGGTGGCCGCCACGATGCGCTGAGCCTCAATCACGCCTTCAGAGGTCTGCACGGTGAAGCCTGGGCGGCCGTGGTTACGTTCTACGCGCAGCACCTCCACGCCGGTGCGGACAGGCGCATGAAACTTTTCCGCATAGGCGACGAAGTAGTCCGCCACCTTCTCTTTGGCGACGAAGCTGTCAGGCGCACATGCCGGAAACGCCATGCCGGGAAAGCGATCGTGCCAGGCGGGGCCGTTCGCCACCAGCGAATCCCAGCGCCCGCTGCGCCAGGCTTCCGCGATGCGGTTTTTTTCCAGCACCAGATGCGGTACGTCGAGGCGGCTCAGGTGTTCGCTCATCGCGACGCCCGCCTGCCCGGCGCCAATCACCAGGGTATCAATTTCTGTTTTCATCTCTGTCATTTCCGCGTCCTTCAACCAGCCGCTGGCCGATATATTCACCATGGGGAAGGTTTCCAAGACTATTTGAGGCGACAGAGCGGGTAAAATATTATAAAGCTAACGCCAGCATAGAAATTTATTAGGCTGCGCGACAGGCGCGGCAGAGAAGCCTTATTGCAGTGACGGCACAGGAAAAAGTTCCGCGCGACGGCAATACTCCATAAACAATTGCGCGGGTCTGGTCGGTTCATTATTTTGCAGGTAAGCCATGATTAGCATCGAGTCCGCCATCTCATCTTCAATCTCAAGATGAATTAATTGCTGACCGTCGTAGGTCATATCGGAGCAGGGACGCGTTACCAGCACGGAAAAGCCCAGTCCCTGGCCCACCATACAGCGCACCATTTCAATCGAGGGCGAGCTGTAGGCGACCTCAGGATGGTAACCCTTCTCTTTAAAGATGCGGATAAAATAGTTTTTGCTCGGGATCGCATCCAGCAGGATCATCGGCTCGCGGCTCAGCTGCTGTAGCGTTACCGTCGCCTGGCACGCCAGCGGATGCGCGGCGGGCAGCAGCGCATAGGGACGGTGCGGCGCATTCAGCGGCTCTTTTTTGATCGAGTGGTCGAGATCGAGATCGTAAAGAAACGCCAGGTCAAAACGTCCGCGATGCAGCCCGTGCATCAGCTCATGCTGCTCGCCGTCATACAGCTCAATGGTGATGTCGGGGTAAATTTTTTTAAACCCGGCGATAAGCTTCGGCAGGTAGAGCGGCGCGGCCGACTCAAAGCAGCCGACGGCGATGGTGCCTGAAACCAGCTGGTGTTCTGCGCGCGAGTTCTGCTCAAACTCATAGGAGAGACGCAGCAGATCGCGCGCCTTCTCATAAAAGCGGCGGCCGCCGGGCGTCAGGGAAACGCCCTGCGCGTGGTGGCGGATAAAGAGCTGCTGGTCAAAGGTATCTTCCAGATTTTTAATCGCGATGGAGATTGAGGGCTGCGCGATATGCAGCTGGCGTGAAGCTTCGGCGATGCTCTCTGTTTCGACCACCGTGACAAAGTACTTAAGCTGTTTCAGCGTGAATCGCATCATAAAAACCCTACTTATCTCTTTTAGCGCGCTCGACCGGCGCGCTTTTACACAGGTTTTCTGTCGGTGCAAGGGCCATGCCACTCCTGCGCCCGGTTAACGCGCCGCCTGTCGTCGCACGGCGATAAATTTGCTTTGCTGCTGTTATTTCAACACATGGAAATATTTAAGTTTGCCGCAAAGAAATTTTATTTTTCCCACTGCATCATTTTGGCACAGGCCTGCTCTTTAACAGAGCAGGTAAAAGGCGAGATAAATTATCCGAACAGAAAACCTTTTCGCTTTTGAATTAATCAGCGCCGTACACCATTCACCGCCTTTTTTTACTGGATAGTTTTTTTAAAGTCTGAAGACAACAATTTACTAATTGCCTCTAATTAGCCGCTGCCGCCATAGTGTGAATAAATCGACAGCGGCGAATTTTTCTATTTGAAATTCGCGTTTATTTAAGCGGGTGAAAAGCCTCATGACTTTTAACTGGAACTATATGTTCAGCCTGTTCAGCGACGCCGAGTTCTGGCTGGCGACCTGGACCGTCATAAAACTGAGCCTGCTCACCTGGGGCATCAGTATCGTAGTGGGGTTTGTGCTGGCGCTGGCGAAGCAGTCGAACCGCCCGCTGTTTACTCTGCCGGCGCGCGGCTATATCTGGCTGTTCCGCAGCCTGCCGCTACTGGTGCTGCTGATTTTCGTCTATAACCTGCCGCAGGCCGCGCCGGGCACCTCCGCGCTGCTGAGCGATCCCTTCTGGGCGGGCCTGATCGCCATGGTGCTCAGCGAAAGCGCCTATATCGCCGAAATCCACCGCGGCGGGCTGCTCTCGATCCCGAAAGGCCAGAGCGAAGCCGCCCGCGCGCTGGGCCTGCGCTTCGCCGGCATTCAGTGGCGCATCATTATTCCGCAGGCGGTGCGGGTCGCCCTGCCCGCGCTGGCGAACGAATATATCGCCATCGTTAAGCTCAGCTCGCTGGTGTCGGTGATCTCTCTTACCGAGATCCTGATGGTCGGCCAGCGCCTCTATTCGCAGAACTTCCTGGTGATGGAAACCATGGCCGCGGTCGCCTGCTACTACGTGCTGATCGTGACGGTGTTCGACTTCCTGCTCAAACAGCTGGAGCGCCACCTCGACGTCACCCAGCGCCGTCCGGCCGGCAAGGTGGATGAGCAGCTGTTCGCGCTGGCCCAGCGCGCCGCGACGCCGATCGCGCGTCCGGCGGCGCAGGCTAGCGGTCCGGCGCTGCAGGCGTCGCGGCTGCACAAAGCCTATAACAACGTAGAAGTGCTGGGCGCGGTCAGCCTGCAAATCCAGCCTGGCGAGGTGGTGTCGGTGATTGGGCCCTCCGGCTCCGGCAAAACCACGCTGATCCGCCTGCTCAACGGGCTGGAGCAGATCGACAACGGTGAAATCCGCATCAACGGCCAGCCCTTTATCCACCTTAGCCAGCAGGGCGAACAGAAGCCGCGCTTTATCGAGCACGCCGAACACCGCCTCAACATCGGCATGGTGTTCCAGAGCTTTAACCTGTTTCCTCACCTCAGCGTGCTGGACAACCTGATGCTGGCGCCGCGCTACCACCGGCTGGCGACGCGCGACGCGCTGAAGCAGCAGGCCTGCGAGCTGCTGCACAAGGTCGGGATGCTGGAGCACGCGTGGAAATATCCGCATCAGCTCTCCGGCGGCCAGCAGCAGCGCGTCGCTATTGCTCGCGCCCTGATGATGCGTCCGCAGATCATGCTGTTTGACGAGCCGACCTCGGCGCTCGATCCGGAAAAGGTCAACGAAGTGCTGCAGGTAATCGAAACCCTGGCGCACGAGGGGATCACCATGGTGATCGTCACCCATGAGATGAACTTCGCCTTTAAAGTTTCCGACCGCATCGTCTTTATGGAAAAAGGCCGCGTCGTCTGCGACGACGCGCCGCAGGCCATGCGCAGCGGGCAGCATCCGCGCGTCGAAGCCTTTCTGAAAGATGTTTCTCTGGCGTAGCCCATTTAACCAGCACGAGGGAAAACCATGATCGAACAGTGGCAGACAGAGCAGTATCACCAGCAGGGTTTTCTGGTGGTGGAAAACGTATTAAGCGCCGAGGAGATCGCCGCGCTGCAGCACGATTTCGACGGCTGGGTGGAGGAGAGCCGCAGCCAGCAGGCGGCGTACGGCGATACCCTGGACGGCCGCGCGCGTTTCGATCTGGAAGGCGATCACCGCGCCGATCATCCGTCGCTGCGCCGGGTCAGCTCGCCCACCGAGATCTCCGCCGCCTACCGCCGCGCCGCGCTGCAGTCGCGCATGGCGCAGATTGCCGGCCAGCTCGTCGGCGGCCAGGGCGCACGCTTCCACCACAGCAAGATCAACTCCAAGCTGCCGCATACCGCCACCAAAGTAGAGTGGCATCAGGATTTTCTCTTCACGCCGCACAGCAACGACGACATCGTCACCGCGCTGCTGATGGTCAGTGAAGTAACGCCGGAAAACGGCCCGCTGAACGTGGTGCCGGGCAGCCATAAAGGCCCGCTCTACTCCCACTGGCAAAACGGCCGCTTTACCGGCGCGGTCGATAAAGCGGTGGTCGAGGCGCAGTGCGGCCAGCCAGCCGCCTGTTTCGGCCCGCCCGGATCGGTCTGCTTTATGCACACGCGCCTGCTGCACGCCTCCAGCCCGAACCAAACCGCGCTGCCGCGCACGCTGTTTATCGCCGTCTATGCGGCGGAAGACGCCCTGCCCTTCGGCGAGAACCCGCTGCCGAGCCGGGACGCCGGCGCGCTGGTGTTCGGCGCAGAGAGCGGCACCATCCGCAGCACCGCCAACCAGTTTCGTCTGCCGCAGAAGCCGAGCGGCGCATCCTTCTTTGTTCAGCAGGCTGGAAACGATCTTGCCCGCGCGTAATCGCCATCATGGAGGCTTTATGAAATCTGTTGCCCTGACTTTTTTGGCCGCCAGCGTTGCGCTGGGGTCGTTTAGCGCGCTGGCATTCCAGCAGCCGGGGAAAATTATTGCCGGTTCCGACATGACCTTTTTCCCCTATGAATATATCGAAAACAACAAGCCAACCGGCTTCGATATCGAGTTTCTCGACGGGCTGGCGAAGGTAATGGGTCGCCAGGCGGTTAATCTCGATACCCGCTTTCCCAACCTGATTACCGGCCTGCAGGGCAACCGTTTCGATATCACCAACTCCTCGATGTACATCACTGCGGAGCGGCTAAAGGCGATCGATATGATCCCCTACCTCAAAAGCGGCGAGGCGATCCTGTCGCTGAAAGGCGCCGCTTTTCAGCCGAAAACGCCGGAAGAGTTTTGTGGCCACAAAATCGGCTCGATGGGCGCCACCTCTTGGCTACAGCAGCTGCATAAGCTCTCCGCCGACTACTGCGTGAAAAACGGCAAGCCGCCGATCGCCATCAGCGAATACACCACCGATCCGCAGACCACCCAGGCGATGCTGTCGCACGCGGTGGAGGCGCAGATCACCGACGCCGCCGTGGCGCGCGGCGTGGTGCAGAAGCTGGGCAACCGCGTGCAGATCTCCTCGGAAACGCTGATCTATCCGGTGCTGAACGGCTTTGGCGTGAAGAAAGGCAACGATGAGGTGAAACAGGCGCTGATCGACGGGCTGGAGAAATACAGCAAGACGCCGGAATACGCCGCGCTGCTGAAGAAATATAACTTCGAGGCGCCCAGCGCAGAAGATATCAAGACGCTGATGCCGCAGCCGTAATTTTTTCGGCGGGCGTCAGGCAACCGTCGCCCGCGTTTCCTTCGCTACTCTCCATCAGGAGTTCCTTATGGCGCTGTCGTTTGAAGAACAGACCCGCATCGATCTTGCCGCCACCTTTCGCATCATTGCCCACCTGGGCATGCATGAGGCGGTGGCGAACCACTTTAGCGCGGCCGTTTCCCCGGATGGCCGACAGTTTCTGCTGAATCCGAAGTGGAAACACTTTTCCCGCCTTCGCGCCAGCGACCTGCTGCTGCTCGACGTCGACGATGCCGCCTGCGCGCAGCGTGACGACGTCGACGCCACCGCCTGGTCGATTCATGGTCAGATCCACCAGCGCCTGCCGGAGGCGCGCGTGGTGCTGCATCTGCATCCGATCTATACCACCAGCGTCGCCTGTCTGGCCGAGCCGCATATACCGCCGGTCGATCAGAATACCGCGCGCTACTTTAACCGCGTGGCGATCGATACCCTTTACGGCGGCATGGCGGATACGGCCGAGGAAGGCGCGCGGCTGGCGAGCCTGCTGGCGGGCAAAAGCCGCCTGCTGATGGGCAACCACGGCGTCATGGTCACCGGGACAGATATCGGCGAAGCCTTCGATGATATCTGGACGCTGGAGCGCGCCTGTCAGATCCTGGTCACCGCCTGGTCTACCGGCCAGCCGCTGAAAATTCTCAGCGAGGCGGTAGCGGAGAAGACGGCGCGCGCCTGGGAAGGCATACCCGACTTCTCGCGCCAGCATTTCGAAGAGATGAAGGCGCTGAT
>Ga0154006_1000608_pt1 | contig 12081 bp, 16 predicted proteins | sample TSFL090MetaG_FD_104747 | JGI IMG/M metagenome (GOLD analysis project Ga0154006, IMG submission 104747) | Attine ant fungus gardens microbial communities from Florida, USA - TSFL090 MetaG | ecosystem: Host-associated > Fungi > Mycelium > Unclassified | place: USA: Florida, Wakulla State Forest... | reverse complement strand
TCTCCAAGAAAGGTCTCACATTCTCTCTATACATTTGGAGATTGTAACCTGAGTTGGATTCAGAGGTTGTAACATGTAACAATCTGGAGGTGTTCTAGACTTACCAGCTGGGTCACAGTCCATCTCTGTACAAATTGATCTCTGTGATAACCTTGGGTTGTCCACAGACTCCTTTGGGTAAAGACAAAGACGACTGTAATCAGCATGCATCCTGCTGTGAAGAACATCAAGATAAACAAGCCTTTGTAAGAAATGACCTTAGTCCCTCGAAGCAGTATGAGAACTGAAGTGTCTACATCATAGTATTTAGCTCTTTATACGACTAGGGCAACTGATAATGTCCGTGGAACACGTAATAAAGTCTAAGCATTGTTCTGCAGGTGAAACTGAAACAAAAGAATCAAAGATAGACAGGACAACGTGACGACACGTCGTGAGTTTGTCGTTCCAACAGCTTTGTGGACGAGTGAAAAGATGTACCTATTGTCGGGCGCTATACTCAAATAAGTTAGGCTTCATCTCCTGATGATCAACCGTTTGATTTTATGATGGTATAGATACAGGTCGTTGTTATGCGTTTACAACAAGTCCCCCTATCTAAACCCCACAACTATACCGCTGAAGGACATTTCGACTGGGGGACCTCATCACATCGTCTCAAGTCTGCCAACAAACCATTTCCGCCCAGTCTGTGATTCAGGGCGACTCTCTTGTAAACTATGACGCGCGTAAAAGGGAAGGTGTCAATGTTATAATGTGAACCAGACATCGGACGCGGATTCGATCATTCGATAGGACGTAATGGAAGGTTCTTTTCAGCCTTTCTTGGGCAAATATTCTTTGAGATAGGCAGCAACTAGATGTTGTTCCGAAGACGTCGCAGTGACTTTCCAGCAAGGGAGAAGTTTTGAAAGTCAAACTTACATGTATGAGCGTGTGAAAATGTAGAAGGGCGAAAATAGCTCACTAGATTTTATCCCTAGACCTGCAGTTTTCGCCGTTGTTGAGGCGTATTATCGAAAAAGGAATGTTTCCACGGGACGGTCAAGCACACAGATCATCTTTGTTCAACCCTTTCGATAGAGCACATTCTGGTTCAATCGTAACCAGATCTTCGTCACGTTCTTCCATAAGCTCGTATTCGGATCCTGTGTCAATAGTGGACCCATATAGAGACAACAGGTGCCGTTTGACGCCTTTGCATTTGTCCATTCGTGGCTGACCCTTTCCTCAGGTATGCTGCAGCACCAAAGAAAGTGATTCTAGGTGTTTGCGCCATGGACATAAAAGCAAGGAGCAAAGCCATGAGGGAAATATTGACGCGTTTGGTTGAACGGGGAAAGGGGGCAATCGAAGTCCGACTCTTTGGTGACAAGGTTATTCTAGATGAAGGTGTTTACAAATTCGGATCATGAGGTGATAAAATGTCTGACGTGTGCTGAAGACGTTGACAATTGGCCACGATGTGATGTCTTGATTTCATTCTTCTCGACTGACTTTCCCCTGGATAAAGCCATATCCTATGTTAAACTTCGTAACCCTTTCTGCATCAATGACCTCGCGCCCCAAGCCCTGCTTTGGGATCGCCGACTTGTAGGCATAACCCTTGATCACCTGCAAGTTCCAACGCCGAGGAGAATAGAAGTGTCACGCGACGGTGGTCCAAAGGTAGAGAAAGAAGTGGTTGAATTCATGGAAAATCGGCTTGGCATCATTCTGAGCCAATACCGAGTGACACCAGAAGTAACACTGCGAGAAGATGGAGACGCTATCATTGTCGATGGGGTTGTGATGGAAAAGCCGTTCGTTGAAAAGCCTGTCAGTGGCGAGGATCATAATGTTTATATCTATTTTCGCGGCGGAGGGGGACGTCGGCTCTTCAGGAAGGTAAGCCTGGTCTACTGTCATGCTTGGATTCAATCTGAATCATATTGTTGCACATAGGTTGGAAATAAATCCAGCGAACTAGATCCTAACCTCAATCATCCCCGAACGGATGGCTCATATATATACGAGCAATTCATTGACGTAGACAATTTCGAGGATATCAAGGTCTATACCGTGGGTAAGGAGTATACTCATGCAGAAACGCGCAAATCCCCCGTCGTAGACGGTGTTGTGAGGAGAAACACAGAGGGGAAAGAAATAAGGTAGGAAGGTTGTTCAATGGCTTGTCTCTGTCCCTTAAACCACTATATCAGATTCATCACTCGTCTGAATGAGGAGGAAAAGTCTTGGGCCGCCAAAATCTGTGAAGGATTCGGACAGCGTGTGTGCGGTTTTGACATGCTCCGGTGTGAAAACGGGCAGCGAAGTCAAGTCATTGATGTCAACGGATGGAGTTTTGTTAAAGGCAATGAAAGCTATTATGGTGCAAGCCTCAGCTGACGGATCAGGACCCCTGCTCATGAAACATGACTGTAGATAAGGCCGCTGATATCCTTGCCGCCCTTTGCATGCGCTACTCTGTGTCTATCGATCGGCCTCTGCTAGGCCCAGAAGGACCAGACAGAGAAGCCACCACTTGGATTTTGAAAGCCAATGTGACTGTCTTCAGACACGCAGACCGGACTCCAAAGGTGATTGTTTTTTCCAATCGTATTCTCCTTTGACCGACAATTATCTCGACAGCAAAAGCTGAAATTTAACTTTCCTATCGGAGAACCTTGGACACAGCCATTTGTGGCATTGCTCAACGGAGAGACGGAAGAAATCATCTTAAGAGAGAAAGAGCAGCTGAATTTGATTGCAACAGCCATCGAAGAGGCTCGTAAACTTGGTGCAGACGGCGAAGAGCTTAATAAACTAACGCAACTCAGCACCGCTCTATCTAGCAAAATCGATCTTCCTGGAACTAAAGCTCAACTTAAGCCTGTCTATTCGAGAAAGCAGGTCGGGCATGAGAGGAAACTTACGAAACTCACGCTGGTCTTCAAATGGGGTGGCGAGGTGCGTTCACTATGATTACTCTGTAAAAGTATTAACCTCTTGAACCAGTTCACGCATTCCGCTAGGTATCAATCCCGCGATTTGGGAGAATATTTGAGAAAGGATATCTCAATTATGAGTATGTCAAATAACTTTCCTAATCCAGTATTTCGTGTTCATTCCCATTACGCAGACAAAGAGGTGCTCCAAAAAGTCAAAGTACGTTGTAGGTACACATTGCCAGATGTGTACGGCTGAACTCATAAATCAGATATTCACATCTTCCGAGCGTCGTGTCATCGCTTCTGCTGAATTCTTTGCAGCTGCTCTGCTCGACCCACAAAATTCTGGCTATTCGGCACCTTTATCGATGAGTAACGGTCAACGATCGTCTATTGAGGCTAATGGCGGCTTCATGAACAAGAATTTTCCTCCGCAACCTGACCAGCAACCTCTCAATCTCATTATTCGCAAAGACCTCTTGGACGACTCCAACGCCGCCAAGGATCTGATGGATGATGTGAAGAAACGACTTAAGATCCTACTCAGGCCCGGTGAGTCGGAAAAAAGACCTGATCTTACATGGCCGAAGAGTATGAAGAAAGAGCCTGTGGAAGTGGTGAAAGTGAGGGGTTTAATTTTAGGACCTTGAACAACGCCTGATTTTTCCAGTAGGAAGTTATTGTACTTCTCAGTTCATTCCGAGACATCATGCGGAAGAACTATGAAAGGTTTGACGTTGAGAAGATCCAGGACCGGTGGTACGCATTGAAATATAAACCTCTTCTCGATTTCCTTACCACCTCTTTCAGGTGTTGTGGTGATCAGCCTTTTCTCTTCCGTGAAAGATGGGAAAAACTTTTTGAAGACTTCTGTGATGTAGAGCAGAAAAAATTTGATCCATCACGAGTATGACCAATGTTATATTTGCGAGCGGTAATGCTGATTTTCCCCAGGTATCTGAGCTTTATGACACTATCAAATACTGTGCTCTCCATCATCGCGCATTTCTTTTTGCCATCTTCAGCGAGAATGGTCGCAGTGATCCTGTTCATACCGGGCAGGACAGGAAGATGCATGAATTATACAGTCGCGCAAAGGCACTCTTCGACCTTGTTGCGCCCCAAGAATATGGCATTGACCCTGAAGAAAAGTAAGTAAAAAATATGAATTTCATGGGTTCGTCTGAAGTATCGAGAAGGGAGGAAATTGGCATCTTGACTTCCCTTCCGCTCCTTCGCAATGTAGTACATGATCTTGAGGAGGCTCGAAACAACAATGGAAGCTCTTTGACTGTTTACTTCACTAAGGAAAGTCACATCCATACTCTTGTCAACCTCGTCCTACTTTCTGGACTTCCTATCGCCAATCGACGCATTCCAGAACTTGATTATGCGGTGAGGCCGGACTTCCTTGGGGTTTTATCCGCCTGGTGTACTCACGTCCTACTTCTAGTCACATATCACCTTTGAACTTTATGAGCGGAATCACGGTCGAGGCAAAACTGACAAAGAATACTCGATACGCATATCCCTGAGTGAAGGGGCTCATTCTTCCAATGTTTTGGATTCGACCCTAGACTCCCGTCACTCACTCAATGTACAACCTAGAAGGTATGTTTGCCTTGCTTGGAGCTTGCAGCAGGATGACTAAGTACTGTCCAGAAAACTCACACAGCACTTACCTTATAGCCTTGTGATAGAGAAACTCTCGAAGCACTTCCATAGGACAGCTGACGTACGTGCGGGTATTTTCTCCGAGTAGAGCCTGATTTTGAGAAGTTGCGTTTACAATAGGACGATGATATTGGTTTGGTGGAAACTATCGATGCAATACCTCAACCAGTCAATGATAGTATTATTGACTAATAGCTCCCGCATTGTTATTCGATACATGTTGTATTTTAACCTTTGCGTTTTACGATTCACTCGGCTCATCGACCCATTCCTGTAATCCAAGTTTTTGTCTGTATTCGTGCAATGTGTCTGATGAGAGCTTCTGGAATGCGACACCCCCTGTGGGTTTTCCGGTGAATGATGGATGGTCTTTGTCGAAAAGAGCCGAGTCCGATTGTGTCAACTGAGATGATTGAGCAGCAAGTGCGGAGAAGGACGGCCTGGACTCCTGATATCTGAACCGAAAACGTTAGAGATGTCTGGACATTGTTTCTTGGAGCCGAATACACACAGTCTAAAAAAAGTTTGAGTAATACGTCACTAGCACGTAACGAGGAGAACGTACCTGTATGCCTCTTGATTCCATGCATCTGACCCCTTAATTTGGTCGAGCCTGTTTCTTTTGAATGCCGCTTTGACATCATATAGGATATGGAAGACATGATGCTCTTTCGGTCTAAAATGCAACAAAAAAGGTTTCTCTAAGGAAGGAAAGAGATAGCAACAAGCACACGCACTTCCAGGGTCTTAAATGTGAATTCAGATGAAAGTTACCTTTCTGGTCGATAAGGGGATGAAAGATGTCCGTGACAAATTGCACTGTCGGAGTTCTCTCCGGGTAATCGTTAGGAAAGGTTATCTGAAAGCGCAGGACGGCACCGACGTAGTAGCCTGATGGTTGAGACGTGAGTTGTAATAATTTACCGACAGCCGTTGAGACTCGAACCCCGATGGACGAACAGAACTGCATCCCAGATGAACAGGTTTACGGGTGAGGGTACAACATAGATGCCCAAGGGGCAGTGGTTTGCATGCCTCAGGGATGCATATTCCAATGAGATCGTGGTACAAGCAACAATGGATTGCGCTTCAGATGATGCGTTAGTCGTGGTCATTGAAGAGGTAGCAGCAGAGCCATGATTGCTTCTACCCGACCAAGACTGAGTTCCGAGGAGAGTGTTTGTAACGAATGAGCTCAACATGATGGTCAAGTCCTAAGCTTAATGGACCATGCTCACTACAGCCAAAGGTACCAGTAGGCGCGCAATTGTGCAGGAAATTGACAGTGTATATATAATAATTAAGCTACAAACATCCTGTGCTATCTGCCATAACCACCTTGATATCGAGGACCTGGCTGATCTCCCACTAGGCGGTGATGACTGTAAGAGTCATCCCTAGTTGCCCTTTGTCCCGCGCCTCTGATTGAGAAGGACAAAGTACCACTACGATCCCTCTGCAAACTTTCTCTAGAAGGACCAGGACTATCAACAGAATCCGGGCCATCCATCCGAGCTAACAGAGTTGGCCTTGTAGCGGATGGTGGTCGGGGAGGTAAACTATGTTTGAAATTGATCTTTACTTTCTCTCTGTCAGGATATGCCTCGTCGTGACCTCGTTCTGACGGTCTATCTTGCTCAACTCGATGCCTTCCCCTTGCATTGTCGCTTTCTCTTTCTCGTTCCCTTTCCCGTCTTCTATCTCTGTCTCTCCCTCTGGCTCTGTCTTTCTCTCTTTTATCCCTGTCCCGTCGACGATCTCCATCTCTATCCAATCGCGAAAGAGGTCCACTGGTCTCATGATTTCTCATGTTTCTCGAATTTCTGAACCAATCATCCGGGTCGCTCTCTTCTTCGAAATTTTTGGCAGCCTTTCTCATTCTCTCCATCATTTTCTTCTTACCCTGTCTACCAACTCCATCAGGAGCATGATCATTCCATGCGTCGTTGTCACGTTCCCAATCTCTCAGCCTCCTTTCTGGTCGTTTTTTAAATTCTGCATGATCGTAGAACGGTCCTGTAGAAATGTTATTGAGGCCAAAAGCGGAAGATTCTACAGGCCTATCCCGTCTGTGGGTTGCTTTACAGTCCTGGGAATAGTCAAATCAGATCAAGGCAGGAAATGTTCAGTTGGAGATTTCAAACGCACGTCTCCCCAGTGATCCACTTGGCCACAATTGTAACACCACTCATCTTCAGCTATATACCCTTCCCCACCTTTACCCAACTCCAACTCATGTTTTGTTCGTCGCTCATTCAGGATTTGAGCCCGTTCTTCGTCTGCCACATAGATATATAACCTCCACCATGTTGGGCATTCCTATCTCATCGGAAGAGGATAAGCTAAAATGCCTATACTTGGAATGGAACGCACACTTGTCTGATGGAATTTAGAATAACACCGGTTGCATCTTCCAGTGTTGCTATAGTCTCTTCCCACACCTCGGTTTGGACAATTCTATGAACGGAATAATCAGAAAATTTCTCCTCATGAGGGAAAACTTTTGCACATACACTGATGATATGTCCTTTCATACCACACGAAAAGCAGACTTTACTCACTGGACAAGACTTGGTGACATGCTCATCGCGTACGCCACATGTCAAACACTAGCAACACCAAATACGCGGGCACAGTGCAGTTGCAGGTAGAAAAAAAAAAAGGATGTAGGTTTTGTACATAAGATGTGAATGTAAGGACATGAAAAGACAAATTTACTAACGATGAGTACACGACAGTCTGCAGTTTTATGGTCACCTTCAGTACCACAATTTTTGCATACTGTCCGTTTTAGCTTTGATGATTCGTCTTCGGGTTCTTCAAAATACCGCAGAAACTCCTGTTGATGATGAATGAACACCAACTAGATTGAAGCCATTTGAACCCACCTTTTGGCGCTCACCGCCATAATCGAGGTACTTGATATAATCAGCATCATCTTCATCTTCATCTGTTGGTGGCAAGATCTCAACCGGTGTCGATCCAAGCACTGACACATGAGCAGGGAGTAAAAGTTTCGTGCCGATAGAGTTCTGGCTGGGGGGATCGACAGTGTCATATGGCGGCGGAGGGAGGTTAATAGCTGAAGGCAGGGGCGCAGGAGTGGTATCTTCGAAATATAAATCTTCATTCAAATCTGTATTTCCGGTGGATGATACTCGGACTTCTCTATGATGTTTGTGTTTTTTGAGAGAGGATATTCGATCTTGTGGTACCGGACTCGAGGTATCAATCTTTGGAGTCAAAGACCCATCTTCGTGTTTCCGTTTCGCTTGGGGAGGGTCTTGCGATGCGTCTGCTTCTTCTTCAAATTCCTCATTAGAAGTGTTCTTTGTAGTCGCAGCAAGTGAGTCGCGATTTGGTACACCACGGTTGTGTTTCCTCCTGCGTTTACGTTTCTTTTTTGTTGTGGTTTCACCGCCTAACACATCCTGATTCTGGAGAAGAGATATTGCTGGTACGTCTTTGGAATCGGCGGAGGCAACCAAAACAGGTGAATCAGTGAGGTCTATGATTTCTGGACCCGCCATGGTAAGAAATGGAAGCTGGTTTGGGCTTTGTTTCGGAAATTCCCACCCTCTCAAACGTGTCAGGGAGTACAATATTCTACGGTACAGGAGGCAGGCGATACTACGACACTTAAACACTATGAATACGTGTCACAAATCTCTGGGAGGCTGGTTCTTGAGTCTAATGTGAATAATCATATCTGGTGATACGGTTTAGTAGGGGATTGATTATATGGAGAGCTGTCACTCGCTTGCGGTAAAAGGTCTCAGAGTCTGGTGGCACAGTCTAATAAACTGATGAGGGCGCTGCGAGACGAAGGAGAAATGCTATAAATCACCTCATTCCTACGGGCACCACGAGTCTTCTTGATGCCTTGCTTTTCCAATGCTTCACGGTAGTCTTTATCTTCCCTCAACCACTGAAGGGCAACCTTGAACAAAGTTGTAGCAGGTGGAAACTGGGCAGCGAGAACAGATTCCTGGGTAATGGGCCATGGGGAAGGCTCAGTGATGAGGGAACCCAAACGCATGTGCGCAACATGAGTAGGGAAATCGTCGAGGCCATCGAAGATATGTGTGGCATCTTTTGAAAGCATGATGAACCTGGAGGTAAGAAATATTGAGCAGGATACATACACAAGATAGTAGAGCCGCGAGTCTCGCTGTCGTTCTTGAGAAAAGCAAGCAATTGATCACGGACGAGTACATCCAGGTCCACGGTGACCTGTGCAGATGTGAGCTGTCGTCCTAGAGGGATAGGGAAATAGAGTGGGCCTCGTCAAGAAAAAGGATATCCCATTCAGCCATGAGCCCGAAGCAGAGCTGGATCCTGCGGCGCTCGCCATCGGATATTTGGTGCATATGCCAGTCAAGATCAATGTCAAGAATGTCAACAAGGTGATCTCGGCGCTCCTTGTGTCTGTAGCCCCCAACAGAGTCCAAGAATGCCGAGACGACGATATCGCCTCTGACGACAGGATTCATAGCCCTTGGATGAGGCATGAGTGGTGACTGATGGCGCAAGACGATAGACAGACCATTCGGTGCCGAGGAAAGTGATGCCTGGGGGCGCGTCACGGAAGACATCGCGGCCCTTGACACGTATGTCGGCCCCAGGGGTGGTGACGAGACGTTTGCCGGCGAGGATTTGGAGGAGGGTGGACTTGCCCGCTGGACGGGTCAGATAGGTTCCCAAGAGGAGCAGAGGACAGACCTCCGTTGGCGCCGATGAGAAGGGTCCTGGAGCCGCTTGGAAGAGCGAGGACGACGTCGAGGAGGGAAGGTGGGGTGAGGGGGCTGTGGGAATAAGTGAGTCCGACGACGGAAACAGCGAGCATGATGGTCGGGCTCTGATTGGCTGGCGAATTTGTGATCTGCCGCAGTGTTTCCCATCTCTCTCCGTTCTTTCTACCTGTCGCTCCTTTGTTTTTATTTTTTTCTATGCAAATCATCCCCCGTCTTCTTGCCGTACAGGACCCCTGCATTGGGCCCAATGACTGCCCAGAGCCAGAGCCCTGCAACTGTGCCTCCGACCAGGAGTGCATCATCATAAACAGGCAAGTCCGTTCTGATCTCCCTGGATTATCTCTCATTTTTTCTTTCTTTAGGGACTGTCATACATGCAGCCAGACCACCTGCGTCGACTCAGGGTCCTCCAAGTCGGGCGGGGGTGTCAGCAAGGGCGCTTTGGCCGGCGGAATCGTCGGCGCAGTCCTCTTCTTGGCTCTCTCAGTCTCCCTCTTTATGTGGTATCGTCGCAAGTTCGGCCATCGCAAAACAAAGACCCGTGTGCGCGAACCGCAGAGGGACAAGCCCGCTCGCGCCGCTGACGTCCTCAATCGTCCCGACCCTACGGAAAAGCTTACTATCAGCTCTTCCCAGCAATCAGCAACCATAGGCATCACTGATCCAGAGTCGCATGGTACTACTCTGCCTCCTCCGTCTAGACCTCATCTCACAAATCCTTTCGACGATTCCAATTCTATCGAAACCACAAAAACAGAAGGTCCAAATGTCATCCCTATCGCCCTCGAGTCCAGTGGCAGCAGGTCCGACACAGACGCCCATTCATCTACACAATTGTCTGCCGATTCTTCAGGTCCTCTGAGACCTCCTCGTTCTCCAGACCTCAACCTCAATCTCGAGCACGTCAATGTTTCCAACGACAACTTTCGCCAGCTCTATGCCACCTCTACTATCTCTGGCATTTCAGCCTTATCTACAAATTCCTACATGTCTGGTGCTAGCTACTCAAGCGACTTCCTTAACGAGGCTCCCGTAATTGTCACCGCCAACAAGAGTCCCGTTCACCAGGTTCTCAACGCCCTCAGGGCCGAAGTCGTACCTGCTGGCTCCGTCCCATCCTCACCTGACAGCAGCCTCAAGACACCGCTGTTTGCTTCTCGTCCTGCTATTACTTCGCCCCTGGCTGCAACGTCGTTTGGTCCCAATGATGTCCTCAAGGAAGCTGACGAGGACGAAGTTGCTGATCCATTTGAGGATAATCGACTCATGACTGCCCCAGGCAACGCTTCTCCCATTGCAACCAGATCCGATCCAATCTCTCCCAAACCTGACTCCACCAAATCCGTATGGATACCTGATGATCCAACAGCTATTTCAAGCACTCGATCTGATGATAGCCGACCTTCCAGTATCAGCACCCAAACTGGCTCTGTGGCTAATATTGGCTCTGTCACTCGTCTAGATGTCGGTTTGGGTGGCTTGGCATCACCATCAACTCAACATAGAGGGGTTTATAGAACAGCCATGGGTAGGCTGGTTTCCCCGCTGAGCGGTGGCTCTTTGCAGCCTGGACCGCTCCAGGAACAGCAAGCAAGGGCTTATGCTCAGGCGCAGGGAAGCAGACGGATCTCTGGTTCCTCTATCATATCCGCTGCATCTACGAGGGCTGATTCAATCTTGGAAGCCTTCCCCTTTGTCCCACCCTCTCCAATTTCTGACCGCCCCATCAGGTCACCTGTTTCCCCTCTCGCGAATAGTGTTATATCTACATCATCGCCCCCTCAATTACCTACCAGAATGTCTGCTCAATCTTCCCCTCCACCCACTGTCACCGTCGCTCCTGCATCGCCGTTGAGTCAGCGGGACTTCAAGGCGAATGACACTTCAACTGTGTCTTCAGATGACGAAGCTCTTCCTGCTCCTCCAAACAGGCATACACTTGGCATGAGCACTGGCTCCCAGCTGTCTACCACTTCGACAGGCCTTGGACAGTTCCCTTTCCAGATCGATACTGGGTCAAACAGTGATGTCAGCAGCAGTGCATCGCGTCCGACCACTCTGAGTGTTCGTCACCGTGCCAGTCTTGATACATTGGCACTCACCAGTGATCTGACAACATATTCTCTGGATTTTGTCCCCCTGCTTCCTCGCCAGCCGCAGACACCCTGACCTTGTCGTGACTGTCAATTTCAAGTTTCGTTTTTCTTTCAGGCTATAACGTGGTAGGACTGTGTTTTTAAGAAATGCCCACTCATGAAATGTATTAGCTTATTTCTAAAAAAATCCACGTTTTTAGAAGTGTACTCCCTTTTCTGCATTGATAGTGCTTCTTGCTTCCTTAATGGAGTTTGGTCTTTCTATAAACCTGCTCTTCCTTGCTTTTCTTCTTCGAACACGTAGAGATAGCTGTTTTCGGCTACACCTATCCCCTTTTTGTTTTATCTGCGTCCTGGTGCCGACAGACTTGGGTTCATATGCGAATAGGGTTATTGTCATTATGTAATATTTTGAAGTTCTCTTTCTCTAGTTCTCAAAAAGCAAGTTACAGCAAAAAGTCTAGCCGTTGGTCATTTTGCAATCGGCAAGTTTATTGTTTGCCAGTGTGCTTTGAGAACATCATTGTTACATTTTTCGCTTCTTTCATAAATAATATCACGCTTGTGCTTGGTATCCTGCAATCAGCAGCGGTCATATTAGCTCGACCGCAAAGCTTCAAGGATTCT
>Ga0154006_1000604_pt1 | contig 12094 bp, 10 predicted proteins | sample TSFL090MetaG_FD_104747 | JGI IMG/M metagenome (GOLD analysis project Ga0154006, IMG submission 104747) | Attine ant fungus gardens microbial communities from Florida, USA - TSFL090 MetaG | ecosystem: Host-associated > Fungi > Mycelium > Unclassified | place: USA: Florida, Wakulla State Forest... | reverse complement strand
CCGGGCCCTTGAACGAATTGGTGATCGCCATGTCGTCGAACTTCTTGGCGATCTCCGGGTCCTTCAGGGCTTGCATGATGCGGGTGCTGAGGGTGTTGATGACTTCCGGCGGCGTGGCCTTCGGCGCATAGATGGCCTGCCAGCTCACCACGTCATAACCTTTGATACCGAGCTCCTGCAGCGTCGGCACATTGGGCAAGTGCCTGTCGCGCTCTGCCGATGTAACGGCGATGGCGCGCACCTTGCCGCTCGCAATCAGCGGAATATTGGGCGGCAGATTGTCGATGGCCATCATGATGTCGTTGGACAGCAGGGCCTGAATGATGTTGCTGGAGCCCTTGTACGGCACATGCAGGAGCTTGGTCTGCGTGAGCGACTGGAACAGCTCGCCCGACAGATGCTGGCTGGAGCCGATACCCGACGACCCGTAGGACAGCGTGCCGGGGTGTGTCTTGGCTTCGTTCAGGATGTCCTGCAAGGTATGGAACGGGCTGTCCGCCCTGACGATGATCACGTTGGGCAGGGTGCCGACCAGGGCCACGGGAGCGAAGTCGCGCTCCATGTCGTACGGAAGGTTCTTGTACAGGCTCTGGTTGATCGAGAACGTGCTGATCGTGCCGCCGAGAAGCGTCAGGCCATCCGCAGGGGCGCGGGCCACCATCATGGCGCCGATACTGCCATTGGCGCCGGGCTTGTTTTCGACGACAACCGCCGACCCGAGAGACTTGGTCAGTTGTTGGGCGACGAGACGCCCCACGACATCGGTTGCGCCGCCGGGCGCGATCGGGACGATGTAGCGAATCGGCTTGCCGTCCGGATAGGCGGCGCAGGCCGTGCCGATGGCGAGGGCAGAGGCTAGACAGACGGTTGCAGACAGCAGGTTCTTCAATGACATCTTATGGCTCCGTAGTTTTGTTGTCGTGGGTCTTGCGGTAGACCGATTTACTGCCCAGCGAGAATACCGCATCATCCACATAAACCTGCGGTCAATGCTAAAACGCTTGTCACGGATCGTTGAGAGTGGCCATTCCAGGAGCATGATTGTGCAGATCGATTTGAAAGAACGTACAGCCATCATTACCGGTGGCAGCAAAGGGCTTGGTCTGGCTGTCGCGCAACGCTTTGCTGGGCTCGGTGCCCAGGTTTTCATCGTTGCTCGCGATGTCAATGTGCTGGAACAGGCCCGTGCCGGCATCGAGCGACAGGCTCCTGGGCGTGTTGGTGCTATTGCAGCTGATATTGCCACTCCCGATGGGGTCAATAAGGCTTACGAAGCTGCCATGAGCCGCTTTGGCAAGGTGGACATCATCGTCAATAACGCAGGCATTTCGCGTGCGGGCGGGTTTGAGAGCGTTACCGATGAAATCTGGCAGGCTGACCTGGATCTGAAGTTGTTCGCCGCAATCCGCCTATCGCGTTTGGTTTGGCCGCAGATGAGGCAGCGCCAGTGGGGGCGCATCATCAATGTGCTGAACATCGGAGCCAAGGCGCCAGCCGCCAAGTCGGTGCCGACTTCTGTGTCACGTGCCGCTGGCATGGCTTTGACCAAGGCGTTGGCAGGTGAGGGGGCGCCGTTCAATATCCTGGTCAATGCATTGCTGGTTGGTCGTATTGAAAGCGATCAATGGGTTCGCCAGGCCCACGCGACCGGACGGCCTCTACAGGAGCTGCTCGACGAGATGGGCAGGAAAATTCCTCTGGGCCGCATGGGAACGGCTGATGAATTCGCGGCAGCCGCCTGCTTCATGGCGTCGGACTGGGCTTCGTATATCACCGGAACCGCGCTAAATGTAGATGGTGGAGCTTCGCCAGTCATGTGAGTGCTTTGGTGAGTTGATCGTTGCGACTGAATTTTTTATTACGTTCAATCTTGGCGGGCTGACCATCTATGGTTTGAATCGACCAGGACTCTGTAGACATCTTGATTGTTTCGGGGCGGACAGTCAGGACAGGTCGCTTTCCGACCTGTTGCAGTCATACGCAATGGTAGGTAATCGCTGTTCGCACCATTACGGATGCCCAGGCAACTTCCGCCCGAACCCAAGCTTAATTGATCGTGGCGTGGGACTGCTGGACGATCTCGCGCCACCGAAGGATTTCGCTGGCCAGGAACTTCTTGAAGTATTCCGGCGATTCAGCCACCGGGGCGATGCCCAGATCCTCGAATCGCTTGCGCAATTCCGGTTCGTTCACCGCCTGGTTGATACTCGTGTTCAACTTTTCGATGATGGGCTGCGGCGTCCCGGCAGGCACCACGATCGAATACCAGGTGCCGACCTCCATTCCCTTCTCGCCCTGTTCTTGCATGGTGGGAACGTTGGGGACCGCCGAGAAGCGCTTGGCGCTCGTGATGGCCAAGGCTTTCACCTGCCCGCTCTCGATCAGCTGCTTGGCGCTCGGGATATTGAGAAAACTGAAATCGGCCTCGCCGCTGATCACGGCCGTCAAGGCCGGCGCGGAGCCCTTGTAAGGGATGTGCGTGGCCTGGAAGCCGCCCTTGACCTTGAACAGCTCGCCCGACAGGTGCTGCGAACTGCCGCTGCCCGAGGACGAGAAATTCAGTCTTCCCGGGTGCTTCTTGCCATAGTCGATGAGATCGTTGACCGAGTTCACCGGGAGCTTCGGGTTGACCACCAGCAGGTTGGGCGCTTCGGCAAAAAGCGCGACGGGCGCGAAGTCCTTGACGGCGTCGTAGTCGAGCTTCTTGTACAAGGAGCCGTTCACCGCCAGCGCGGTGGATGCGAGCGATAGCGTGTAGCCGTCCGGCGCGGACCTGGCTACATATGACGAGGCGATATTGGTTCCGGCTCCCGGCCGGTTCTCCACGACGATGGATTGGTTCAGGATGGACGATAGCCGCTTGGCCAGCAGCCGGGCCGCGATGTCATTGCCGCCGCCCGGCTCGTAGCCGACAACCAGCTTGATGGGGTGGTCCGGATAGTTGACTAGCGAAGGCGCGGCATGGGTTGCGCCAGCCACGATCGAAAAACCGAGCAGACCTGCGGCAAGTGAACGAAGCGATTTCATCGACTGTCTCCCTATGTAGTGGTGTTGTGTCGTACCGATGATTCTTCCTGCACGCAATGGTTCCCATGGTCGTCGCGGACCGGGTGCCCTGCATTACACAAAAGCGTGCCGTCCGCGCGCGCGTGGGCCAGCTCGGCGATCGCGTTGTATCCAGCCATCCCCAGCGCCCTGACCACCTCGGTCTTCAGGAGTTTCGCGGCATGAAGGACGCCGGATTCACCCGCGACCACATTGGCGAAGTTGAACGGACGGCCGAGGAAGACGAAGTCGGCGCCCAGGGCCAGCGCCTTCACGACATCGGTGCCTCGACGAAAGCCTCCGTCGATCATGACCGGAATCCGCGACCCGGAATTTCCCAATGCATCGAGGACCGCGGGCAGCATGCGCATCGCCGAAGGGCTGCCGTCCAATTGCCGCCCGCCGTGATTGGAAACGACGATGCCGTCGGCGCCCTGGTCGCGCGCGATACGGCAGTCTTCGGGATGCAGTACGCCCTTGACGATCAGATTGCCCTTCCAGAACCGCCGGATCATGGCAAACCGCGACCAGTCCATATGGTCCTTGGGCGCGTGGTCGCGGATGGCGTTTGCCGAAATGATGGGCGCTCCCCGGGTGGCGAACGAGTTTTCGAAATGCGGCATGCCGCTGGTCAGCAGCGTACGCAGGAAAACCTGGGTCAGCCAGCGCGGATGCGACAGTCCGTCCCAGGCCAGGCCGAGTCCGGGCCGCAATGGCGTGCTGAAGCCTGCGCGAGTCTGGTTCTCCTTGCTTGCGCCGATGAAGGTATCGAGCGTCAGCACCAGGTTCTTGAAGCCCGCGGCCCGTATGCGTTCCAGCAAGGGCATGGTGCGATCGACATCGCCCGGGATATAGGCCTGGAACCAGGCGTTCGGATTGACCGCCGCGATGTCTTCCATCCGGGTCGTCGCGGTGCCGCTGATGATCATGGGGATCTGGAAGGCTTGCGCGGCGCTGGCGAGCGTCAGGTCGCCACGGTAGGCCGCAAGTCCGGAAAGTCCCATCGGCGAGATGCCGAAAGGCGCCGACCAGGTCTGGCCGAGCAGGGTCGTCGATACCGACCGCTTCGACACATCGCGCATGACGCGCGTCAACAGCATGTATTCGGCGAAGACGGCGCGGTTCTCGCGCAGCGTATGTTCGTCTTCCGAGCCGCCGGCGACATATTCGTAAATGGCGCGAGGCAGGATCCGGCGGGCTTTTTTCTGGAAATCGTCTAGCGAGAAAATTCGTTTCAAGGTCATGGTACGGAACAACTTATCGGGTAGTCCGACAGTTTGGCCTTTTTGCGGGAGATGCGCATTCGGCATTTCCCCGACATGGCTCAGCCCGGTATGAGGGCGTTCTCGTCGACAATGACGCTGCCTTGCTGCTGGCCCGACAGGCGACGGGGCCCAGCTCGACCAAAGGGTTCACAGGCACGGTGTCGGCCCGGGCGGCGCCCTGTTGTTCACGGCCTTCATGTCTATGAAAGGGCCAGGCTTTACGGGCTGGCCCTTTCAGGCTTGAAGTTCAGTGCGCCAGCATATGCAAGCCGGAGCCCAGGTGCGCTGCGCCGTCGATCTGGATGAGCTGTCCGGTCATGAGGTGGCCGGCTGGCGAGGCGAGAAACGCCACCAGTTCGGCGACTTCATCAACGGAGGTGGCGCGGCCCATCGGCGTGGCGGCAATGAGCCGATCCAGCATGGCTTGCGCGGCCTCGCCGGCCAAGCCATCGGTGATGACGGCGCCGGGCCCGATGCAGTTCAGCGCGATATCGTCCGCCGCCCACTCCAACGCCAGCGTGCGGGTCAGGCCCAGCACCCCGGCGCGCGCGGCAATGGAATGGGCAATGCCCATGGACCCCCGGTCTACGCCCGAAAGCGAGATATTGACCACGGAACCCTGGCGCGCCTTCAGGAACGGATAGGCGGCCTTGGTGATGACGAAAACCGAATTCAGGTTTGTGTCGATTACTGCATCCCAGCCTTTGCGGCTGATTTCTGTCGCGGGCGCGAAGAATTGCCCGCCCGCATTGTTGACCAGCAAATCTATGCCCTGGCGCTCGCCGACCTGGGCGACCAGGGCTTCGACGGCGGCTGTATCGCGGATATTGGCGCCGGTGTATTCGAACCTGCCGGCCAGGCCTTGCGCCAGTTTGCCTGTTTCGGCGAGCACTTCTTCGCGGCGGCCTATGCCGTGGACATTTGCGCCCAAGGCGAGCAAACGCAATGCGATGCCGCGACCGATGCCGGATCCCGCGCCCGTGACGAGCGCGCTGCGGCCGGTCAATACGCCAGGCCGCATGACCTGGACTGCAGTGCTGGAAGTCGACGTCGTCATGTTTTCTCCATGAAATCGATAGGAAAGATGGAAATCAGTCGCGCCGCCGAGCCTCGCCCACGAGCGGTGTGGCGCTGCGCGGCAGGCGCTGCCCGTCGAACAAGGCCGGAAAGGCCGGCACATGTTCGCCATTGGCAAGCGGGCGGGAAACGGCGCCCGGCCGCAGGCTTCGAATGACGTCGAGCGCCTCGCCGGGTTCGCGGACATTGCCCACGGGGATCTGCAAGCGATGCATCTGGGCGATGACGGCTTCGCGTGTCTGCGGGAGCGTCCAGGCCTCGACTTGCGCATCGAAATGCGCGGCGCGCTGGATCCGCTCCTTGATGGGCGCATTGTCGGCGCCGACCAGGGGACGCAGGCGCTCCCAATATTTATCCAGGCCCCCGAGGATGTAGACGTACCCGTCGGCACAGCGATAGATGCTGGAAGGCGCGGAGGCGCGATCGCGATTGCCCATGGGCGGGTCGAGCACTTCGCCTTCGCTCAGCGCCAGGGCGGCCGGCCCCAGCAACATGGCGGCGGCGACCTCCATCATGGAGAGATCGATCAGCCGGCCCCGGCCTTCCATGAGCGCCATGGCGCAGGACATGCCGGCATACATGCCGCTGAACATGTCGACCGGCCAACTGGTGGACAGCCGCGGAGAGCCGTCTTCATTGCCGTTCAACAAGGCGAACCCCGATTCGCATTGGGCGATGGTGTCCATGCAGATCCTGTCGTCGTGCTGTCCGTAGCCGGAAACCAGGACGACGGTCAGGTGCGGATGACGGCGCCGGATCGCGGCCCCTTGCAGGTCGAGCTTGGCCAGGGACCCGGGCGCAAGATTGCAGATGAACGCATCGGCCGTTGCCAGCAAGGTCTCGAGCTCATCGCGCTCGTCTTTGCGGGAAAGATCCAGTACCTGACTGCGCTTGCCGGTATTGAAGCTGCGTGCGTAAAAACTGCCGAAGGCATTGCCGGGCAGGGTTCGCACGCCGTCGCCTCCGGGTGGTTCTATCTTCAGCACATCGGCGCCGAAATCGGCCAAATACTGGGCGGCGGTCGGTCCCGCAATGAATTGCGAGAGTTCGATGATGCGTTTGCCGGCCAGCGGGCGAGGTGTGTCGGTGTCAGGCATGGATCACCCGCTTGGCCTTGTGCACCGTGCGCGGCAGGGTGCCGGATTCAACCACTTCGACATGGAAGCGTACCTGCAGTTTTTCGCGCAGGCGCTGCGAGAGTTTCTCGCCCAGATCGGCGCCGGCGTTGCTTTCTCGTTCCACGCGCAGTTTTACGCCGGTGAGGAAACCCGTCCTGGGGTCCTTGACGCTGTCGTCGATGACGATGACGTATTCGTTGGTCACGCCGGGGAACGCGCGCACGATGTCCTCGATGGCCGAGGGAAACAGATTGACGCCGCGTACGATGAGCATGTCGTCGGCGCGGCCCAGCACGCCGCCCGGCAAGCGCGCATGGGTGCGTCCGTCGGGACTGGGCTTGCTGTCGCGCACGACGATATCGCCTGTCCACCAGCGCACCAGGGGGCAGGCCTGTTTGTCGAGATGGGTCAGCACCAGCACGCCGCGCTCGCCGTCGGCGACAGGTTCGTGCGTATCGGGATTCAAAATCTCCACATAAATGAAGTCTTCCGCCAGCGTCGGGCCGAGTTGGGCAGCGGTGTCCCAGCCTATGGGCTGGCATTCCAGGGCGCCGTAGCAATCGAACATCTTGGCGCCCCACAGGCGCTCGATGCGCTCGCGCGTGCCGGGCACGCTGGCGCCAGGCTCGCCGCCCACGCAGACCATGCGCACGGACGACTCTCTCAAGTCGCGGCCCATGGCCTGGGCCGTCTCGGCCATGTGGGCCATGAAAGAGGGCGTGCCGATCACGCAATTGGTGCCGTATTGGAAAATGGTTTCTACCTGCCGTTGGGTATCCCCGGATGAGGCAGGAATGACCAGGGCGCCCAGGCGCTGGGCGGCCAGCGTTGCGCCCAGGCCGCCCACGAACCAGGCGTAATTGAACATGCATTGGAATACGTCGCCGCGCCGCAGGCCCTGGCTGTAGAGGTAGCGGGCATAGAGATCGGCCCAGCGATCCAGGTCATGCTGGGTCCAGAGTACGGGGGCGGGCTGGGCTGTGGTGCCGGAGGAGAAATGCACGCGGACGGCTTCGCCGGGGCTGACGGCGGCCAGGGTGCCGAAGGGAGGGGCGGCGCGCAGGCCTTCGAGATAGTCGCGCTTGTGCGTGAAGGGCAAGCGCCTCAAGTCGGCGAGGCTTTTGAAGTCTTCGGGAACGAATCCCGCTTCGGCAAAGACTTTGCGGTAATGAACACTGGTATCGGCCACGCGCCGCAACTGTCGGCGCAAGGCTTCAAGCTGAAAGTTCTCGATACGATCCCGAGACCAAGTTTCGACCTCATCCCATATGGTATTGGAATAAGGGAGTTGCTCTTGCTGCTTCATCGTTTGAGTCCTTGAGTAAGCCTCGCAGCGCAAAGGCCGCGAGAGTGTGCGCGATATCGTCTATCGCCGCGTCGCTTTGCAGACGCCGCTGGCTGTACCACACGGTGGCCCAGTTCAACGTGCCGAAGAAAGGTTTGCTCAACAACCGGGCCGGCAGGTCCACGAAAGAGCCGGCTCGAATTCCATCGTCAATCACTTCGACGAACATTTGCTCGTAGTCGTCCCGCATTTTCACGATCGAGCGCAGCCGTTTTGCGGCCGCCGATGCCTCGAGCAAGTGACGTTCCAGTCCCTGGACCGCGACTTTTTGCATGGGCAATTCTTTGAGAAGAATCTGCGTATGGCGCAGCGCCATGGCAGCCAGGCGCTCGACAGGGTCGCCGAGGCCTCTGGCAATGGGGTCGATCTGCTCGATCAGGCGTGTCATGGCGGCTGCCTGGACGTCGAAGAACAGATCCGCTTTGCTTCGGTAGTGATGGTAGATACGCCCCTTGGTTGATCCCAGGCGTTGGGCAACCGCATCGATGGATGTGGCGGCGTAGCCGAACTCCATGAAGAGTTCGGCCGCTGCCTGAAGGATTTCTTCCCTGGACTCGCCGCTCATTTCAGTCGGAATGTGTTGTGCATTTGCCATCGCTACCTCTAGTCGAAAACAGATCAGTCCGCCCGCATTTCGGCCTCCTTGAGAACAGCGCGCGACAAGACGAGACGCTGAATTTCGGAGGACCCTTCGTAGATCTCGAGGATGCGCTGGTCCCGGTACAGCCGTTCGGCGACCGTGGGCTTGCAATAGCCCATGCCACCCCAGATCTGGACAGTATTGTCCACTACTCTGTGCGCGACTTCCGTGGTGAAGAGTTTGGTCATGGCGCCCAGGTTGGAGACGTCTTCGCCCTTATCGTAGGCTTGGGCCGCCTGGTAGAGCATCATGCGGGCGGCCGAAATCTCGGTTGCCATGTCGGCCAGCCGGAATCCGATGGCCTGGTTTTCGCCGATGGCGTGGCCAAAGGCCTTGCGCGATGCGGCGCGGTTCCTGGCTTCCCGATATCCGGCCAGCGCCAGGCCCAATGATTGCGCGGCAACCATGATGCGTCCGACGTTCAGGGTTTGCAGCGCCAGGCGCAGGGCGCGATTCAGCTCTCCTACACGGGCGCTGTCGGGCACCACCAGATCCAGCTTCAAGTTGGAGGTCTGAGTGCCCCGGATGCCCATTTTGTCGGAGAGCTCATCGATGACGGCGCCTTTTTGTTCCTTGTCGACCATGAATGCCGAAACGCCGCGGCCGCCCGCACTTGGATCGGTCTTGGCGAAAACCACGTAGTAGCGCGAGGCGCCGCCGTTTCCGATCCAGTATTTTTCGCCGCGCAGGCGCCAGCCATCGCCCTCGCGCACGGCGGTGGCCTCGATGGCCGCCGCGTCCGAGCCCGCCTGGCGTTCGGACAGGGCAAAGCTGGTGGCCCGGCCCTGGGTCATTTCGCGCAGGTAAAACTCCTTTTGCGCATCGGTGCCGGCCAATAGCAGCGGGAAGGCGCCAAGCTGATAGGCGCACATGATGGCCGCCGTGGAGGCACAGTGGGTGCCCAGGGCTTCGACGGCCGCCACCGTGCTTACCAGGCTGGCGCCCTGGCCGCCGCACTGGGTGGGCAGGAATAGCCCGGTGAATTTATGCTCCACCAGCGATGCAATGGTTTCCCAGGGATAGCGTTGTTCCCGGTCCAGCTCTGGCGCCAGAGGGGCGAATCGCTCGGCCCCCAGCTGGTTGGCAAGGGCCTGCCAGCGGGTTGACGCCTCGTCCAGGGCGGGGTTCCAGATCACGGTCATTTCGAGTTCTCCAAGGTGGCCGCCATGGTTCGGGCTTGCTTGCGGCGTAGCGCGAACAAACCGATGAGCCCTTGCGGAAAGAAAGCCAGTACGATGATGAGCAGGCTGCCGAGCGCGATCTTGTCGGCGTAGCTGCCAAACGAGAAGAATTTTTCCTGTATCAGCACCAAGGCCGTGGTCAGCAACGGTCCGAGGAGCTGGCGGCGCCCCATCAGCACGACGGCGGTCAGCATGAGGATGAGGAAATAGGTTTCGAGGATGTTGGCGCTGACATAGGCGCGCTGATAGGCATAAAGCCAGCCTGCGCAAGCAGTGACGGGTGCGGAGAAGAGGAAGACCTGCAGCCGGACCTTGAGGGGATTGATGCCGCTCATGATGGCCAGGCGAGGATTCAGGTGGACCATGAGCGCGGCTTGTCCCAGGCGCGACTGGCGAAAGCGCTGGACCAGATAAAGTGTGAGCGCCAGCAGCACAAAGGCATAAGGCCAGAACTCCTGGTCATTGCGCGCGGACAAGCTCAGGCCGGCAATGGACAGATCGAGAGTCGGCAGGCCGCGCAATCCGTCGGAGCCGCCAAGAAACATCCAGTTGGCGGCGATCGTGGCAGCCACGACCGACACGGCGTAGGTCACAAGCGAAAAGACGAATTCCCGCAATTGCAAGGTGACCAGCCCGACCAGCGCGGCTAGGCCCAGGGAGACGACGATGGAAGCCACCAGCGTGAACCAGGCGCCGGCTCCGGCCTTGGTGGAGAGCAAGGCGGTGACATAGGCGCCGGCCGCGAAGAAGACCGTGTGTCCGAGGCTGACCTCGCCGAGATCGGACACGACGATGTCGAGGCCGTAGGCCATGATGGCCATGATGGCGATCAGGACGGCGGCGCTATACAGGGCAGGACTGCCGCCCAGCCAGGCTGGCAGGAGGAAAAGGACGACGGCGCCAGGCAGGAACGCCAGACGGGAGAGATTGGCCATCAATGCACTCCTTTTGCCGTGCCGGCGCTGAGTCCGCCGGGTCGCAATACCAGCACGGCGATCAAGACGACGAAGGCCGCGGCCGTTGCATACGCGGGGGAGACCAGCGCGCTGAACAAGGCAGTGAAAACACCCAGGCAGACACCCGCGACATAACTCCCGGTGACGCTGCCGATGCCGCCCAGCACCACGACGACGAAGGTGATCATGACTTCTTCGAATCCCATCGACGTCAGGATGGGCGTGCGTGGGGCAATCAGGCCGGCGGCCAGGGATACGGCGGCGCCTTCGAAGGCGAAGATCCCGTAATAGACCCGCCGCACATTGATGCCGGCCAATTGCGCGAGCTTGGGATCCTCGGCCACCATGCGAACCAGGCGTCCGGTGCGGCTCTTGTCCAGCACCCGCTTGAGCAGTAGAAAGAGCGCGATCGCCACGACGACGATGGCCGCGTCCTGCCAGGTCAGCCAGATGCCGCCGATCTGGATGTCGCGCTGCGACCAATCGGTGTCCAGGATTTGGCCGGTCGAGCCGAAGACCAGCGACGCCACGCCATTGATGACATAGCCGAAGCCCAGGGTCATGATCATGATGGACGTCAGGTTCTGCTCGAAGGTGGCGCGCAGCATGATGCGTTGCATGAGCAGGCCTATGATGACGCCCACGACCATGGCGAGCGGCAGCGCAAGCACATAGGAAACACCGGCCGTGGTGGTGGCCCACCAGGTGACAAATGCGCCGAGCATGTACATTTGTCCGTGGCCGAAATTCACCAGGCGCGCCACGCCCAGAAGCAGGGTCCAGCCGATGGCGATGAGGGCGTAGGCGTGGCCCAGCACCAGGCCGTTGATCAGTTGCTGGAGCAGGCTCATACCTTCTGTGCTCCCAGGTAAGCTTGCGCAATGCGCGGATCCGAGCCGACGTCGGCTGCCGGGCCCTGCAGGACGATGCGGCCGCGCTCAAGCAGCAGCATGCGGTCCACGACCTGCAGTGCGGCGCGTACATTCTGCTCGACCAACAAGATGGCCAGTCCCGATTGCGCCAGGCTGCGCAGACTTTGCAAGACCTGGGACACCAGCATGGGAGCCAGCCCGATGGAGGGCTCGTCCAGGAGCAGGGCGCGGGGCCCTTGCATGAGCGCGCGTCCGATGCCGAGCATCTGCCGTTCTCCGCCGGAGAGTTGGCTGCCCAGGTGGTGCCGTCTTTCGTGCAGTCTCGGAAACAGCGCATAGACGTCTTCGCGGCGGTAATAGTGGCGTCCGTTTCCCGGAACAGGCATGACGACGGGCTCCAGATTTTCTTCGACAGTCATGCGCGCAAACGCCAGCCGCGACTCCGGCACCAGCGACAGCCCGGTGCGGACCCGTTCGTGCGTGGGCAGGCGGCTGATGGTTTGGCCGCAGAGTGTGATGTCGCCGCTGACCGACGGCCGGCCTCTCGACCAGCCCAGCAAGGCGTTGACCAGCGTCGATTTGCCCGCGCCATTGG
>Ga0154006_1000601_pt1 | contig 12124 bp, 4 predicted proteins | sample TSFL090MetaG_FD_104747 | JGI IMG/M metagenome (GOLD analysis project Ga0154006, IMG submission 104747) | Attine ant fungus gardens microbial communities from Florida, USA - TSFL090 MetaG | ecosystem: Host-associated > Fungi > Mycelium > Unclassified | place: USA: Florida, Wakulla State Forest... | reverse complement strand
TCCCTTGCCAAAGAGCTAAAATTTAAATACTTTTTTTAAAAATTTCTGTTAATGATAGTGTCTAACATATTAATTTATTTAATACACTTTTAGAATCTCTGGTATTCTTTGAAGCTTTCTTTCTACTAGTCGACTAGTATCCAGTAGTGGTATACCTAGAAGAATTAGTAGTGATAGAAATATACAAATAACACCTAGTAGTTTTGTGGAATAGTTCGCAAAATAGCATAAAATGGTAGAAGATCAAATATTATTCTGTATAACTCAATCTCCGATTTACCAATAGAAAAGAAGATATTATCTTCTGGTTATACTAGTTCGTATCGTTTAGTACAATATCACAATTTTTCATAGATTAGATATAAATTTCTCATAGATTAGATATAAATACCATTTTAGAATTATATATTCAGCGGGGTGATATTTATTTATATCACTTTAATTCGATAATTTACTCTTTGTACCTAAAAAAAAATATCTTCAGATTATAACTTAATTTTAGTAAGATCCATCATTCATAATTACGTAACGGAGTCCACCTTCTAATCTTCGAATGACATTTCGCTTTGTGTCGTACAAGACGAATCTTTTCTTAATTTTTTATTTTGGTTTATTTATTTTTTATAAATTTTTGATAAATTTTTATAAATCTTTGATTGTGTATTGTATATAAATAGTGTGCAGATTGTAATTAAGAAGTTTTTTGTTGTGTAACTTGTATTATAGAAAGTTTGTAATACGTATTTAGACAAGGAAGACACATTGTTAACTTGATATCTCAGTTAGTATGAGTATGTATTTGTGTAGAATAAAGTATTTTTAAATTAAATTATTAAAAGATTATGAATAGAAAATATTACCACAACAATCAATGATTCTGTGCGCACAATCTCAACAACGGCAATCTTTGACGCTAAGCAATCTTCGATACCCACCCCGAGAACTCAAAGCAAAGCAAGGGTGAGGAGGTGTGGTGGTGGCGGATTGTGCTTGTTAGAAATCTAGGATATCTAAAATTGTCGATTGTGATAGATTAATCTGTTTTTAGTATTAGTCTTTCCTTGTGTGATATCATGTTAATTATTAAGATATATTCTACGAGTGAAACGACACAATACTTGACTAAAGTGCGATTATAGAGAGTTGTGTGACTAATCTACGATTGTGTGATATTTTACTTTTATTTTTCATATATTACAATATGATTTAGAACTATGTCTTACAAATAATTTGTCCCTGCTTATAGCCGTTGAACGCTACTATTTAAATAGTAAGTTTTTATATCATTTAGAATATTTCTAATAGCTTCCGCTGCAAATTTTTCTAGGATAGTAAGTAGAATAGGATATTTTTGCAATTAGTCCAGGTTTTTTGGAGAGAGGCATCTTATTTACACCACTTTGGTACGATAGAGGATGGTGTTTGCATAGAATTAGCAGGATTATAGACATCGGAATGTCCTAGTACATTTATTATAAATATAAAAATATAGAAAGTGCCAGTAGAAATACAAATACAGTTACTAGATCTTTAAAAATAAAATATGGGTGAAAAGGTAGTCGATCCGTATTTCCTAAAAATTTTAGTGGATTATTACTTTCATGTTCATGTAGTGTAAGTAGATGTATAGCTACCAGTGCTGATAGAATAAGAGGTAGTAGATAGTGAAGAGAACAAAATCGATTTAGTGTTGCATTATTTACAAAAATCCTCCCCAAACAACAAAAAACAGTCTTATTTAAGAATATATTATTATAAAATTATATTTACTTATTATTTCTAATAAGATTAGACTATATCATCATCTTTAATTATATTATATTAATTAGTGATAGTATTTCTTTATTTTTTAATCTAATTTGATGTTGGGGACTTGTATTGGAAGAATTGTTAATATAACTCACCTGTTAGTCGTTTAACTTTCTCTTATCATAGAACTATATTTTATATATAATATTGATAAAATTTTAGCTGCAAATCATCTTAAATACAAAAAAGCATATGAAGATTTCTTTGCAATTCACCCATTTTATTCAATCTATTTTTCAATAGAAAGGAACTTATGTTATATATATTTATAACACTTAATATCAAATTACTTATTTTATTATTTACCTTAATACTATTTAACAATATATTATTCTACTTTATGACAAAAATCAATTACTTTACTTTACTTTACATAAATTTTTAGAAAACACTAAATTTATATTCCACAATCTTACCGAGAATCCAAGATTACCCGCATAGCAAAAGTGAGGCTCTACAGATAGATTTGAGATAGAAAGGGTCGTAGGGGTAAAATATAAATTACCGTATTATTTTAATAATTTTTATTTGTTTCATTGTATTAAATTAGTCAAGAAATCACCCTTTATATTTTATAAAATTTAATAAAACACAAAAGTGTCCAATATTTATGAGTCACTCAAATATGAAATTAAAAATAATTAAATTTATATTAATATTGATAAATTATTATACAATGTTGTAAAACTAATAGGGTTTGCTTCCTATGTTGCCAGTCAATAAATAAAATTACAGTACTGTTTTTTTAGTACCTTCATTAAAAAAATAACATAAAATAATATTATAAATAGGGTAAATCTTAAATCACTAAAACTATATAAGCATAACTGCATAAACAAAAGTCTATTTAAATAAATTAAATAATAGTTAAAATAAGATTCACTTAAGTGGACTCCAACCTTAATTCGAAATTAACATTATTAAAGGCTTAAATTAAGCGAGGGACTAGCACACCTACATTTAGTTGAAATTATGAGTTTTACCTTCTAAGTAAAATTAACCATAATTAAGGGTGGTAAAGAGTTAAAATTTAGTGGAGAGCTTTATTAAAGAAATAACAACAAACAATGCCTTACAATTCTACTAAGTATTCAAATATTGATGATAAGAAGAATTAATTTTAATAAAAGAAATGGTCACTATATACACATCAAATGATGATAAATTTATATTAAATAATATTGATTTACAATATCTATGTAATACTTTATATATATGTTTATATAAAAAAAGAAAAAAAGAAAAAAAGAAAAAAAGAAAAAAAGAAAAAAAGAAATTTTCCTAATTTACAATATTTGTTGAATTATTTTAAATATATTGCCAGTATTTCTAATAAGTTAGGTATTTCTATACCTTTTTTAAAAAAAGATTTACTTAATTTAAGTATTTACTTAGAAAATAAGTTTCATAGTATAAAACAAACTAGAGCTTTAATACCTAATTTAGTTAACTTTTTAAATGCAGCTAGTTTAGCTTTATTAAAATAAAATTTATTTAAGGAAGATAATCATATAAACTTTTTGTTTTTTACATGATTGTTTTGCAGTTACTTGTAATAATGTTAATTTAATAGCAGAGTTGTTGTAATTAAGCTATTACAATATATATACTAAAAATAATTTTTTATTGAATTTAGATGACAATTTAAAATTTAGCTTTAGCTCATTTCGGTGAAAATTTTTAATCTCAAAATTTAGTGTTTTGGAAATAGAAAAATAAAATTTAATTATCCAGATGTAAATAAAGTATTTAAACCACACTATATTGATTTTAAGAATAGTTATTACTTCATAATTTAAAATTAAATATAAAATATACTTAAAACAAAAATGTTAAATTATTTTTTTAGACTTAATGTTACATTAATGTAGCCTAACTAGGTCTATATTATAGATTATTGACGTTAGGTCTTTGTTTTATTTTTTCTGGACGAGTGATGAAGTAAAAATTTAACAAACGGAATAATTATGATGATTATTGGAGATAATCTTTACATCAGTCTGACAAGAAAAAGGTCAATTTAGATTTTCATATAAGATCAATATGGATTCAGATAAATACAAAGTTGTATCTAAACCGCTTAAAACCAAATAGGTAAAAATTTTTAAATCGGTATCAACTTAAGATATATACTTCTATAGTTCATAAAATGTAAAGCTACAATTCTACGCCAAAAGGTAAAAGTTTTTAGAAACTAAAGTTGTCACTATTATAAGTAATAGCAAAAAAAAAAAGAAAGAATTATATGATATAAGTATATATATATTATATAACTATATAAATAGGATTTATAAGTATCCTGCTAATGAATGTATCGGCCTACCTAGTCTAAGTAAAATATTGCTGCCCCCTTTAAGATTTAAAATTAGAAATGTGTTTTTTGTTTTATTTTTTTTGTTTTTCTAGAAAATCTTTGCTTTAGTTGATAAAGAGTTATTGTATATACAATTAGCGAAAAAATTTATTATTTATATAAATTACTTGTTCTATTTAACAACAAAAAATTATTTACTTTTGTATTATTCGTTAACATCTTTAGCTGAAAGGTAAAGCGTGTGCCTTCGAAGCATAAGTTTATTGGTTCGATTCCAATAAGATGTTTTTTTTGGTATTATAAACCCTTGCCTGTTACTTAGCAGAAAAGAAATAACCTTATGTTGGCGATGAAATCCCTTAAAAAAGTATTAAAAACTAGGGAGGACTTTTGATAGAAATCAATTAGCATGGCAAATAACAAATAATATTTCTTAATTAGCTTAGAGTTCTAGAGTAAAAATTTGCCTTAGCAAGAAAGAGTAGTTTTTATAAACTAATAACATTTAATATAATATATTCTAATTTAGGAAGCAGAACTCGAGTGGTTGAGTGTCCCCCTTTTAAGGGGAAAGTTCTGGTTCGAGCCCAGGTGTTTCCAATTTAATCTTGAAGAAGTAGCCAATCCAATTTTGATTCATAGCTGCAATTGACATTTCATACCTTTATTTTTTTTTAAGCAAAATAAAACTTAAAGTAAAAATAGTATTGCTAAGGAAAGGCTAAAATTAAAGTAATAAGCTGTTTGAATAGGTATTTTAAATTAAAATAAAAAAAGCAAAATTTCAATCCTTAGATATAATTTATATGTTTTTTAATTACTGATTGCTGTATTTTATTTGTTTTTATAATAATTTACTAGTTAATTAAACCAACACCTTTAGTTTAAATTTGCAATTATTACAATTACCTTGCTACATTTTGGTATTAAATTTACCGTTTAACCTGCATATAAAAATATATTAATTAAGATTAAGATTAAGATTAAGATTAAACTATAGTAGCCTGCCTAAGCATAGTTAGAAAATCCTATTAAAATTTTTGCTTATCTTTTGTTTTTGTTTTATTTTGTTTTTCTATAAACTTATATTAATAAAATTATTTAATTTCTTTTGTATTATCAAATACTTAATTTTAAATTAGTTGCACTAAAAGAGATTTAGGATATCTAAAACTGAATTATTTTTTAATTTTAAAAGTAATTAGGAAACTCAAAAGTATGAAATAAGGTATAATATTTAATAAATAATTATTTAGGTAAAACTTAATATATTAATAGTATATAAGAAAAATGAGAAACTTTTTTTTATTAAATAATTGTAAAAAGAGAAAAAATAATTTTTAATTATTAAATAATAATAATAGTAAAAAGACCTATACCTGTACTTAAGAATATTTAGAGAAATCAGCAAAATATACATAAACAGAATCTGAGTTATAGATATACCTAACCCACTATTTTATTTTTGACAATTTTTCACTTACTTTATTTTCGACTTTTTGTTACCTAATAAAAAAAATCTAATTTAATAAGTTCAATTAATAGAATTAGTCCAAAAGCTGATATAGTTTAATAGGTTAAAACTTACCATTCATGACGGTAGAATAAAGGTTCAATTCCTTTTTTCAGCATTATTATTATAAAAAAAACAAATAATTAATTAATAAGGTGTAGTTTTGCTGCAGCTGTTTGTTTTAATAATTAAAAAATTTAATAAAGAAAAGTTATTTATTGATTATACCCTTATTTTATAACTTAAATATTATTTATTTATATAATTATATTATAGAAAATAACCAGTATAAATACAAATACAAATATTTAATTACTTTTCAAACTATTAATAAAAATATATTAAGATAGTGTTATTTACCTTACCTTATCTTACCTTACTTACTTTAAAAAAATTATTAATTTAAAAATGCTATTTATAGCGCTTTGTAGTTTTTCTTGCCATTCCATTTTTCTCCTTATATCAAATTAAGAATTATCTTAGTGAAATTACAGCAGTAGTTTTATTTTATTCTGTACTACTTTCATTTAATGAATTTTTTATTGAATCTTTTTGATCTGGAGTAAGTCTTTATAATAGTCTATTTAATGTTTTAAACATTTACTTGTTTTAGTGAAATTAACAAACACACACAAAAAAATGTATAGTAATAAAAATAAAATATCTAAAACTGATTGCTTTAAAAGATAAATTTTAAATAAAGTTAAATAATAAATTAGATAATAATCTGGCAATAATACAAATTTATTTAATAAATTAACTAAAAATCATGTGAATAAAATATGGTATTCATCATAATTAAATTTTGTAAAATTTGCTAAAAACCCCATTCAAATTAGAAACATACAGTTTATAAAATAATCCTTACTTAAGATACTATCAACTTTGAACGCACTGCCTTTTTTAAAAAAAACTTAAAAAACACTAATTTTATCTTGTATAATTTTATATAATTTCGTGCTACTGTTATCTTTAAAAATTTATTAAATTAATTAATTAACATAAAATAATATTTAAATTAAGTTTATTTTAGTTGACTTTTTCGTACCTTTTTGCTTGATTAAAATCAAAGAAATTAAAATAGTTTCTTTTAAAAGCTGTTCTTTGTAAATTTTACTGTATACTATATTTTATAGTTTCATTCCATACTTTGGCTTACTTATCATTTGTAATATTTTTATTCTGTTTTACCTACATTATCAATTAAAACTTTTTAAGCTCGGTTGTGTTAATTATAAATTAATTTTTCTAAAACAGTCCTAGCGCAAATGCAAAGCTATCGTTTATTTTTAAAATTGCTCTACTTACTTATACTTTACCTTTATTTGTTTTTTTCTTCTGTTTTCTGTTTTCTGTTTTCTGTTTTCTGTTCGTTTGGTTTTTAATGTTATACTAAGACTAATCCTAGTAATAAGAGTAAATTAAAAGTCCTTAGCAAAATTTGTGTTTTTTTAAGAGAGCTAGCGTTTTTTAACAGAGCTCGCGGATTTGGGATTATTAAAAATAGAAAGATAAAAATATATTTATCTGAGTCTAAAAAAATAAGATTAGTTTTGTGTTTCTAGCGGTTTTACATATTGCGGGTTTTTTTGTTTTATAGCTCTTAATAAGATAACTTAATTACTTTACTTGTATCTAGTTAAAAAAATTTAACTCTTTGTATTTGTATTTTTCCTTAAGTACTTGTCTTATTTTAACAAATTGTTAATAAAATCTAGTAACTTTTATTATATGAAAAGTAATCTTAATTAATATATATTCAATAATCAAAATATAAAGTTAAGCATTTTCCAACTAGAAAAAATAAGGTTTAATACAGTGTTCTTTTAAAACTTAGGTAATAAGACTAGCCTAATAGGGAATAAAACTAGCCTAATTAGATAGGTGATTTTACTTTTCTTAATATCTGATCAATACTACCCTAGATTTCTAATTATGACTGAGACAATTAGGTACTTATACGAATTAGGTAATAAGACGATTTAGGTAATTTTTATCTTACTATTACTTTGTACTAAGATTTTTTTTAAGATAAACTACGAATACTGCGTATGGGTTACTTAGATTAGCCTTATAAGTAATAAGACGAATTAGTTCTGTTAATAATACCTAAATTAGGTACGACTTTATGAGTTAATAAATCCTACGTTTACTTTTTTTATAAATAAGAGAATAAAAATCAACTTTTTCCTAGGTTTCTAAATCTCGCCATCGCTTTAGCTATAATTTTATTTTCAATAAAGGACTGAAAGACCCCAAAAATCACCAACATCTTTAAAATTTATGAGTTATATTTATAATACTAGTGCTTTAAATAGATACTATTTCCTTTTTTAAAAAAGAGAGCATAAGGGTTTGAGAGCTAGCGGGTTTTTACTTTTGATTAGACTTCCTTATTTAGACTAATATTAATAGAGCGACTTATTTTCAAATATACTTCGCCAGTCCTAGCGCCCCTTAGACCTAACGGTTTGTTAACATAATCATAGCTTACTAATCATATAAATTATAGCTTAAATAAAATTCTCATAACTCTAAACTTAGAAGTCCTCAAAATAGAAAAAAATACTAAGAAGTTAATATAAATATAGCTAATAAGACCATAGATTATTAAATGAGTTGTAGTTTAATTTGGGAAAACATCAAATTTGGTGATGCTTAATATCAGTTCGAGTCTGATCAACTTAGATGCAAAAATATAAGTGCTTTAAAACTTTGGATAGATTAGCATAAAAAAGACTACATTTAATTTTATAAAACATAATTTTGATTTACTTTATATATCCATCATTTATGGATAGGTTTGTAGCTTTTATTTAAATTTTAAGTGCTTAAAAGGGCCAAAAATCTAATCTTAATAAAAACAAAATAGATCTAATCCGGCTATAAATAATACTTAAATAAATTTTATTAAAGTTAAAGGCTTGTAAAGCCAATACAATAAACAAAAGTTACTTTTAAAAGTATGACGGATTCTACCCCCTCCTCTAAAACACTTATTTTGGGGGTTTAACGATCGACACGCTACAAACACTATTATTAAAAGTAAGCCTGGTAATATGACGAAAGGAATAATAGCTACTACTTTGGATTGTATGTCTCAGGAAGTTCTAGAAAGGAGAATTAAAAGTCTTAAAGAAGGTACATTCAAAATCTTTCGAGGTAGAAGAGTTGAAAATCCTAAGGGCAACTGTGAAATGAGGGGTATTAGAATAGCACTAGCATAGATAAGCTAGTTCAATAAGCCAACTAATGATCGTATAAGCCATTTTGAACACACAAACTTCTTATCCAAACGAGGACTTGGGTTAAGACCAGAAAAAGAATGGCACACTGCTCTGATAACTATATATCAGGTGTTCGGAGTTGCTACGTGATACACTGAATGAAATATCACCCAATGTTTTAAATAGCCCTGATATCGTTTTGAAGATCTTAAGTAATAAAATATTATATCAGATATTTCTGCGGATGATAAAGTAAGCCCTTAAAGCAGGTTACTTCGAATTTCGAGTATTTAAACACTTTATGTCGGGTTCGGGTACCCCAAAGGGTTCTATCATAAGCTCAACAATTTCAAATGTATATATGATTGAAATGGACAAATTTGTATAACAACTGAAAGGTGAATTTGATAAAGGGGTTAAAGCTAGAATCAATCCTGCATGGAGTAGATTATAGAATCGTAAAGACCTGGCCAAAGATCAGTTTACCAAGTTGAAATATCACAAACTAATGATGAATGTCCAGTCTAGAGACTCTCCAGATTGGTAAATCCAGAGGCTTGTCTATGTTCGTTATGCAGATGATTGAATTATCGGGGTCAGAGGATCGAAAAATGAACTTTAATAAAACCTGATTCGGATTCATTACTTTCTTAAATCTGAGCTAAACCTATAATTTAGCAGAGAAAAAACGATTATAACGAATGCCAGCAATGACAAAGCTCTAATCTTAATGCTCCGATTTGGCAAAGCTAGACATACAACATTTTTTTTTAACCTTTTATTTAAAATTTACATTAACTGTATATTTGGTAAACTTATTATTAAGTGTTGATAAATACCTTAACTTATATTAATTAAAAATTTTAGTTTAAATAATGGTAATAATTTTAATTAGAATAACTACTACTATTTCTATTTAGATAACTACTACTACTACTACTACTAATATTTCTATTTATTATATAATTATATTATTAGAATGGGAACAATCTTAAGTATTTTAATAATTTTATTCATATTTTAAATATATAAAATAAACTAAATTATAAGTAATAAGCTTAAAACAATTAAAAATAAATCAATAATAAAATGTTTTCAATTATTTATAGTCTAATGGAAATTCTAGTAGTTCTAGTACATATTCTACTATTTTTAGTTTTATAACACTTATTGAACGGAAAGTTATAGGTTCTATACAACTAGTGTTGGTCCTAATGTAGTAGGTTATTATGGTGTACTTCAAGCTTTTAGTGATGCTGTAAAACTAATTTTAAAATAATAAGTAATCCCACCTCAAGCATCCAAACTCTGTTTATTCTAGCACCTATTATTAAACTAATTTTAGTCTACTAGGTTGAGGTCATTAATAGATTTTTCTTATCAAATTTTGATTAAAGCTGAAGATAATTCACTACCTTGATATGTTATAAAAAAATTTAGTATAAATTCTACCTTTCCATTATGCGCTAGTATTATTATATCATCTTTTCTATATTTATATTCAAAATTACCACCAAATTCTGTTTCTGACCATGTATTAGGTTAACAGAACATAGGTAAAATAGTAGATAAAATAAAATTGGTCTGTATTAAATTGAAAAATTCTTCATTAATTACTAAAATAGCTAAATCAGTAAATTAACAGTATCCTCAAAATTTAATTTGTATGTTCTATCTACTATATATGTAGGTTTTATACTGAATATCTCTATTAAGAAAGAACCTAATTTTAATTGCTATTAATTAAGAAATAATAATTAAAACTTATATATGTATTATTGTTTTTTAGATTCATTTTTGCTAACCATTATTTGGATTAGATTCTTACATTATATCATTTGCTATTTTGTTGCTATTGAAGTAATTCCTAAATTTTATAAAATGTTATCATTATACTATAGGTTATCAATAAGTGCCTTTTATTTAAAAATTATCTGTTTTTCTTTAGAATTTAATTTGAATCATGAATTATTTCTTCTAATATTTTTAGAAAATTTCTACTATTTCTTTATTTTTAATAAATTCATACTATTATTATTAAATATTATTTCAAATTCAGCTTTGAATGTTTTTTAGATTCAGAAGTAGAATATTTTTTTTTACTAAATAATGAGTAGTTGAATCAATATTATCATGAGTAGTTTGTATAGAACTTCTTTAATTTAAAAAACTACTAGTACTATAATTTCTTTATCAATTTTAGGATACTTTCACAATATTTTATTAAAGTGTTTGTCTTTTATTGTTACTAATTTATATTTTAGTTCTTGTATCTTATTTTGATAGTTTATCATGTAATTGATTTAATTTATTTAAATAAATTGTTTCTAAGTTATTGTTAAATGTTTCAATTTTATTTTTAAGTTTATTTTATTATTTCTGAAATAAATTCAAGTTTTTTTTTTAATTAAATACTTTTTAGAGTTTCATTAGAGTGCTTATATAGTAATTCATTTCTTTATTGTAGTAACCTGTTATTTCGGGTCCTGTTTTCTCGTCGCTTTACTTCATCATATGAAAAGACGGGTTGATATTATGATAATTTGGTTATGGATCGACATTTCGGTGGGCTCTTTAGACGTTAATTGTGGAATATTAAAAATGGTTTAGTATTTTGTCCACTTATGCGATTAATGCGTGTAAATTAAAAATTTTAATTAAGTAAAAAAGATTACAACTTAGTGATTAAACTTAATATATAATTTTATAAAAAAGATTACAAGTAGTTCTTATTCGCGCGTACTAATTTTTAAAAAAAAGATTACAAGTAGTTAATAAACACTATTAAAATAGTATAAAAGCTTATAAATTAGCAATTAACATTAGGCTGCAAATCCTTTAACTAGAAGTAATATGTAACTTGATAAAATAATTTAAATAAAGTTAAATAATCTTACTTTTTTAGCATCGGCTAATAAATAACTTAATATAAAATAATTAAAATAAATTTAATAAAAATTGTATTAACCGCGCTTACCTATAACACCAAGTAAAATATTTTTAATATTAATTAATAAAAAATAACTAATAAAATTTACAAGTAGCTAATAACAGCTTTTAAAATTTATCTATTAAAGGATTACAAGTTTATCTATAAAAATATTAAAAAGTTACAATCCTATGTATTGCGCGTATCTCTTTTTTAAAAAGGGCCCCTTTGCCACTAAAAATTATTTTTATTATAAAAGTATTTACTTGTATCAATTAATAATAAAAAATCTTACAAAAGTATAAATATAAGTTATTAGTGCTCTGTGTGCT
>Ga0154006_1000600_pt1 | contig 12126 bp, 9 predicted proteins | sample TSFL090MetaG_FD_104747 | JGI IMG/M metagenome (GOLD analysis project Ga0154006, IMG submission 104747) | Attine ant fungus gardens microbial communities from Florida, USA - TSFL090 MetaG | ecosystem: Host-associated > Fungi > Mycelium > Unclassified | place: USA: Florida, Wakulla State Forest... | reverse complement strand
GGGCTATCCCGACTACCGGTGTGACGGTACAGATTCCTATTGCAACCGTGACCGGCGGCGGTGGCCAGGTAAAGGCATGGACAAGCACGATCACCCTTCCGGCAGCCTATTCGGAAGACGGCACCCCCAGCACGCTGCAGCTTTCGTGGGTGCAGCAAAGCGTCACCTCTACCTCTACACCCATCACGGCGACCATCAAATCCTTGAACGGTGCTGCATTCAATGCGAAGAAACTGGACATCAATGCAGGTATCGGCAACGACAACCTGGGATTTTTGTTGGGTATGTTCCTGTACCCTTACAACAATGCCGGTACGCTTACCGGCTACGAAGTGCGCGACATACCGGGTATCCCCGACAGAATGTTTGGTTTGTTGGACAATACTCCGGCAGCAGGACAAAGACACAACTTCCTCTATCTTCCACTAGAGGCAAAAGACGGAAAAGTGTGGCTTAACAACGATCTGGGTGCCAATTATGCCAATATCAACAATAATGCATTTAACCTTGCCAAGCAGGCTCAGAGTTCGTCTGATGCAAATGCTTACGGTTCCTTGTATCAATGGGGTAGATATTCTGATGGACATGAATTCAGTAATTCAACCACTACAGCTACACTGAGTTCAACTGACAATCCGGGGAACAGTAACTTTATTACTAATTCAAACAATCCGTTTGACTGGCGTGTTCCTCAAAACGCTAATTTATGGCAAGGAGAAAGCGGTGTAAATAACCCTTGTCCACATGGCTTCCGCCTCCCGACAGGAACTGAAATCGGAAATTTAGCTACAGCAGAACATATGACCAATTACTCAACCCTTGCAAGCTCTACTTTGAAAATTGCAGGTCCTGGTAATGGTGAGAGAGAACGTGATGGATCAATGCAAGGCGTCCTCCTCTTATGGTCAGGTACACCGGGAGCCACTGATGCCCGTGCAATGTTTGTAAATAATACAGGTGTTTACGCTCAAAATGGTGGTTTGAGAGTTATGGGAGGCAGGGTCCGTTGCATTCAGAACTAGAGAAAGACCATTTCCCTATCGGTTGGAGTCCTCACCAACCGAAACTTTCCCGAAGGGGACTTTGCGGAAGCGGACAGCACAGAAGCGTTTCACTCCGAACCTTCCTTCTCCCCCGGGAGAAGGGCCGGGGATGAGGTCTCCCACAAAACCGCGGAACATCCCAGACAGTGAGTAGTTTCTCCCTAAAGCCGCGGAACCTCCCGGACAGCGGGACAGGCTCCTCCCTATCGGTCGGTGTCCTCACCGACCGAAACTTCAATGGAACCTGCGTAGATTGCCGGAAGATTATAGATGGAGCAGCGTTAGGTTTTATTTGAATGGAGTTGATGAATTGAATATATGTATTCATTATAAGCAATAATACATTTTCGGTCGGTGAGGACACCAACCGATAGGAAGAAAATAAATAAATACAGCCACTGAAGCTCTGAAAAATAAAATTCTGTGCTTCTGTGTTTCAGTGGCAAATTAAAAAAAGCACAAAACAAAATATTATCCATGAAAACAAAAATACTATCCATGAAACGGGGCAGCACAGCAGGGACGTTGAGACGTACTCTTCTAGCTGCTGCATTTCCGCTGCTAGCCGTGGCAGGCCACGCGCAGCTCAATATAGGCAGCACTGCCGCACCCACCAACAGCGATGCGGCGCTACAGGTCAACTCAGGCAGCAGCCGCGGCCTGTTGTTCCCGCGTGTCGCGCTCACCGGTACCGCCAGTGCCGCCCCCTTGTCTGCCCACGTCAAGGGCATGACGGTGTACAACACCGCCTCCACGGGCGACGTGCTGCCGGGGTTCTACTCCAATGACGGCAGCAAATGGGTCAGCATCGTTGCCAGCACCCCGAGCTCACCGTCATTGGCCTCCACAACGGGTACGCCGTTGGGTGTCAAGGTGGGCCTTTCCACGGCTCCGGACGCCGGCGCCGCACTGGAAGTTACCAGCATGAACAACAACAAAGGGCTGCTGCTGCCATTGGTCAACCTTAGCAGCACCACCAGCCCCAGCCCGTTGGGGGCCGCTACCGCAGGCATGATGGTCTACAACATAGTAACCAGTGGCGATGTTTGCCCCGGTACCTATGTCAACAACGGTTCCGCCTGGCTGCGCCTGGAAAGCCCTTGCGCGGTTACACCGCCTGCCCCCGGCGTAGTGCCAACGAATGTAACGCTCGCACAAAACCAGCGCTACTGGATAGCATCGGTACATGATGCGAACTACCTGCCCTATACAGCGCAGACTGGACCGGCCATACTCCCCGGCACACCGGCGGACAATGCCAGCACCCCTTCCATCACCACTACAACCGCAGACTATCAGGGTAAGGTCACAACAACAGGGGTAACGGTTTCGATACCGGCTACCGGAAGTGGTACTGTTAATGCCTACTCCAATACCATCAGGATACCTGCGGAATACGCAGAGGACGGTATCAGCCGCCAACTGACCCTTTCCTGGGCAAGCCAGTCCGTTAGCGCGTCAACGCCGTACATTACGGCGACCATTACGTCTGTCGGCGGCGATTTCCTGGCAAAAAAACTGGACGTCAATACAGGTATCGGCAGTGATCACCTGGGGTTCCTGCTGGGCGCGTTCCAGTACCCTTACAACAGTACAGGTACGCTCACAGGCTACCAGGTGCGTGACATACCGGGTATCCCTGACAGGATGTTTGGTATTGCGGACAATGCGGGTGATGTCAACTCTCACTTGATGTTGTACCTACCTGTACAGGCAGAAGACGGAAAGGTGTGGTTGAACAACAACCTGGGGGCCGATTACACCAATCTAAATAAATCCGGCAGTTTCAACCTTGCGCAACAAGCAACAGGTGATAATGATGCTTTAGCTTTTGGTAGTTTATTCCAATGGGGCAGGAAACCGGACGGGCACGAGTTAATGACTTATACCAGCTCTACTGGTCCCGGAACACCTGTGAATGGTACAACGTCAACCCTCAGTGACAACCCGACCAATGCTTTATTTATTGCGCCCAGTAATGGCTATGGAAATTGGTGGGCTTCAAATATTCCTTATCCTACGTTCTGGCAACAACAAGGAACTGCAAATGTAAATAATCCATGCCCTAGTGGTTTCAGGGTTCCAACAACTGCAGAATACACAACCTGGATATCTGCGGCAGGTATAACTAATAGCACCACGGCAGCAAGTTCAGCTTTAAAACTAACAACCGGTTGGCCTAATTATGGAGGATTTCGTTATTATAGTTATGGTGGTATTACAGGTAGTAATGTATATTGGACAAGTACATACAGTGCCAGCGGTTATTATGATGGTGTACTTCCAGATGTTATGCAAATGAATCCTACAACTGCTCCAATGATTAGAAACAAATCGTTTTCACCTGCAAACGGGCTGATCATTCGTTGTATCCAGCAATAATTGTATCTCCGCACAGTCTCCCGTTAGGGGACTTTGCGGTACAACTCCAGTAAATGAGGAGAACCTCATCCCCGGCCCTTCTCCCACGGGAGAAGGGAGGAGCGGAGTGAAGCAGGTCTCATGCAGTTCGGGATGTTCCATAGGGCATCCCGAACTTGTTTTTTGTATCCCGGCAAAGTTTGCTGTGGGAGACTGTGCGGAGAAGGAAACTTTTCGGTCGGTGAGGACACCAACCGATAGGATACAATTAATACAAATGTTCCGGGCTGACACCAACAAGAAATCCGAATCAGCATAGTCACTTAAATCCTTACAATCACGGTTCAGATATCAATCCAATGTCTGAACCGTGATTTTTGTTTTCCTATCGGTTGGTGTCCTCACCAACCGAAAAGTTTTGTATCCCCGCATAGTCTCCCGTTAGGGGACTGTGCGGTACAACAACCAATAAAGCAGTATGTCCGTAAGAAAAGCAAATCATGCAAATGAGGGCGTATATTTTGTTACATTTACCTGCGCCAATTGGCTGCCCTTATTCCAAATGGTGGATGGATATAAATACGTTTCCAAATGGTTTGATTATCTGCAATCGCAAAATCATTGCATTTTAGGATATGTTATCATGCCCAACCACGTACATTGTATTATTGCCATGCGCAACAGCGGAAAACCACTCAATACAATTGTCGGGAACGGTAAAAGATTTATGGCTTATGCACTTGTTAGTGAATTGAAATCAAAGGGCCTGGAAAATATTCTGTTACAACTTGTTAATGGAGTAAATAATACTCAAAAGGCGATGGGCAAAAAACACGAAGTATTTGAGCCGTCATTTGATTGGAAAGAGTGTGGAAGATTAGATGTTTTGCAGCAGAAGTTGGATTATATACATTGGAACCCGTGTAAAGGAGAGATGCCTTTAGTTGCGAACCCACAGGACTATTTACACAGTTCCGCAAGTTATTATTTGACCGGAAAACATGCCGAATATGAAGTAACGGATTATATGAAAATATTGGATATGGATTTGACGAAAGAAAATTAAAATCTGCAGGTTGCTTTGTGAGCGGATGTGTGGGAAAAAACCGCAAAGTCCCCTGCGGGAGACTGTGCGGAGAAGGAAAGTAAGGAAGGTTTTTCCGTTTTTTAGGTGCATTTTTGTTTTTTACTTTTAAAATTTTGACTTAGATATGAATAAAATTCTGGCCACTATAACCCTATCGTTGGGGCTGACCGCCGCGACAAAGGCGCAAACCATTCAGATGAACCTTCCCTATTTTGCAGGGAGGGCCTATACCTTTATCCTTTTTCAGGGCGACAAACAGATCGCGGTACAGAAAGACAGTATACCGAAGAATGGCGTGTTCACATTAAACGTCCCCAAAGAATACGCACCTTATACAGGGATGAGCCGCTGGCAACTGGAAAATGGCGGATTGGACATAGCCCTGTCTGGCAGGGACTTTTCAATAAGCTGCATGGTGGAAAAGCCCACAAAACAGGACGATTTTGTTTACAAAGGAGACGCGAACAATCCTCTGTTGAACGCATTGTTGGGTAAACAACGGCAACTGTTGGGTAAAGCCAACGCTATCAACAACGTACTCAACACTTTTGACAAATCGGAAAAGAACTATCCCGTTTTTGAGGAAGAGTATCGAAAGCTGCAAAAGGAATATGCGGCTTTTCAGCAAAATGCTGTTGCCCAAAAAAACTATGCTGACAGCGTGTTCAACATATTCGGAATTCCAACAGGAGTGGGGACAGAATTGTACCGGACTCAGGAGGCGTCGGGAAAAAACATAGCGGACTATATTGTCCATCGTCTTGACTGGGACGTATTGTACACTTCAGGACACTGGACGGACGTCATAGCGTCTTTTGTAGGCATACATGTGGGAGTATTGAAAGACAAAGCCATTTTCGCCACCGATTTCTGGACGATTGGAGAGAAGCTGAAAGGCAATGCCACGCGTTACACCGATTTCGCAGGAAAAGTAGCCTATTACCTCACACAACAAGGCATGGACGACTATATTGCGTTGATCGCCCCCATGGTGAAGGAAAGCGGGCTGGTCAGCCGTTACGAAGGAGCGCTGATGGCATACCAGGGAGGAAGTGCAGGTTCGCATGCTGCCGACCTGGAGCTTTCCACCACAAACGGCACCCAAAAAGTGCCGGTCACCGAACTTGCAGGTGCGGACAGCAGCACCTTACTGATATTTTACGAAACAGGTTGTGGGCTTTGCGAAAACCTGTTTCAACAACTTCCCGGCAAGTATGAACAGATTCGCTCCAAAGGTGTCAAGGTCGTAGCGATCTCCGCCGACGAGTCGGAAGAAAAGTTCAAGTCCAAAGCCAGCACATTCCCATGGAAGGATTCCTATTGCGACTACAAAGGCAAATCGGGTGTCAACTTCCGCAATTATGGCGTGGTGGGTACGCCAACCCTGTTTTTAATAGACAAGAACGGTATGGTCAAGGCTCGCATGGCAGAGTTGGGCGAAGTATTGGCCAAATTGGGGGAATAATGATCGCATGTAAGGAATAAGAAAGAAAACAAAAAATCGAGATCCCCAGCCCTTCTCCCACGGGAGAAGGGCTGGGGATGAGGTGCACTTGCGGCATTGCGCGAAAAAATTGGTGATATTTCATATTGCAAATCTGCATTTATCACAGGTGCAGGATCGGAACATTCCGAACGGCCATATATTTACAAATACCTCGATTTAAACTGTTTGTATTTCCTCAATAAGTATAGCCGGCCTTGCTCACTGTAACTTTCCAGGTTCTTCTCTCTGGTATGGAAAAAGAAAAATGATTTGCGTCCCATTATCAGTTGAGATTCGTAAATGCCTCCCAAACCGTTACTGTAAAACGCCACAAAACAAGCAATAACATACAGTGGCAAATATGTACTCCCAAACAGTTCCAATCCCATAAATGTACATGCCAGAGGGGTATTGGTGGCACCTGCAAAAACCGCAATAAATCCAAGTCCAGCCATCAGGTCTACTGGTAAATGGAAGATTACGCCCAATACATTGCCCAATGCAGCGCCAATGAAAAACAGTGGCGTCACTTCTCCGCCTTTGAAACCCGCACTTAACGTAATAGTCGTGAAAAGCAGTTTCCACAACCAGCTCCAACCAGTCACGCCGCCCTCTCGAAATGCACCAACCAGACTTGCTGCTCCAGGATTATTTGGATTAACACCCAAACCTAGATAGTCATAACCTACAACCTGTGCCAATACAACGATAACAACAGCTCCAATAACCGGAACCAACCAAGGCTTGGGGGCGATAGCTTTATAGCCTTTTTTGAAAAAGAAAATACACATCGAAAACAGATTGGACGCAAATCCGAAAAAGATACCCGCCAATACGATTTTCAAAAAGAAATGAAGGGTATAAAAATGTGCATCAATTTTTGTATCGATATGATAATGTGTATGATGTATTGGAAATAATGTACAAACATAATTTGCTACCAACGCGGCAATAATAGCGTGCAAAACGCCTTTGTATTGCATTTTGCCAATTACCAAGACCTCCATTGCAAATACAACTCCCGTAATCGGCGTACCAAAAACAGCACTGAAACCCGATGCAATTCCCGTCAAAAGCAATATTTTCCGTAACTCTCCATCCACTCGGAAAAGTTTGCCTGTTTGCTCTGCAATGCTTCCGCCGATTTGGACCGCCGTTCCTTCTCGTCCTGCCGAACCGCCAAACAGATGCGTAACGATGGTGCCCAGCAATACCAAAGGTGTCATTTGCCAAGGAATGTCCACGTTTTTTTGGTTGATGGCATCGATGATGAGGTTATTGCCTTTCGCACTTATTTTGCCCCATTTCTGGTAAGTAAAATAGATTGCCAAACCAGCCACAGGCAACCCGAAAAGTAAATAGTTATGCGCGTTGCGGTACTGCGTGGCCCATTCCAATAGCCATAGAAAAAAAGCGATCAAACAACCAATAAGAGCGGAAGAAAGGAGTGTAGCGGAGAGTAGTCCAGCCTGTCGTACCAATCCATTTTTTTTCATGTTCCTACAATAATTTTAAAGGCCATTCTCATGACCGGATTAAAGTAGGCGCCATCAGTTTCGCCAGAGGCTAGACGGTTGGGTAGGGAAGACACCATTTCCCTTTCTGAGAGTGTAAAGATAAGCCAATCAGAGATTTCCATCAAAGGTATATTTCAGATCCACTAGCCACTGGTTGCTACTATTGACAACTTTTACTTTGTGCGCAACTCTGTCAAAGGAATTTTTGTAGTAAATAATACGAACAGAATCGCTGACGGGTTCTTCGTGGTCGATCAATATGGATGCCTGACGGTATTGGACACGGTAGTCCGCGTCTTTTTTGTCATAAGCGTTTTGCATTTTTTGCAAATCTTCCCGGTTGGTGGCATCCTGTACCATATAAAAATTTGCTTTTTTGAATTCTCCTTTCAGACAACCGTCAATGAACTGCCTTCCAGCCTCCATAGAATCCTGGGCAGGTTCGTATTGGGTTTGCTGTTGGCAAGAACTAAAAAAGAATGTTCCAAGCAACAAAACGATCAAATATTTATACATGATAAAGTAAAAATTCAAAAGTAAAAAATAGAGAAACAAAAATACATTGTTTGGTCTTATCCCCATATCAATAGGTGACTATAAATCCAAAATCCCTTTTTACTTTTGCCATAATCATGGATCTCCAAAAACGCAGTATATGGATTAAGCAGTTGGCGCGCAATGCGGGGTTTGAATATTGCGGAATCGCAAAAGCGGAGCAACTGGACCAAGAAGCTGCGCGTCTGGAAAAATGGCTTTCGCAAGGTATGCACGGACAAATGCAATACATGGAAAACCATTTTGATATGCGCATCGACCCACGCAAACTCGTACCTGGCGCCAAGTCCGTCATTACTTTTTTCAAAAATTATTACCCTGAAAAACATCAAAACGATACCGAAATTAAAATTTCAAAATATGCTTATGGTGCTGATTATCATGAAGTAATTAGAGCTCAACTGAAATTATTGTTGAAGCAAATACAAGAACAGTTTGGAGAAGTGCAGGGCAGGGGATTCGTGGATTCAGCTCCTGTATTGGAACGCGCGTGGGCGGAAAAAGCGGGTATTGGCTGGCAAGGCAAAAACGGTATGATCATCAACAAACAGAGCGGCTCGTTTTCCTTTATCGCAACATTGATTGTGGATTTGGAATTGGGGTATGACGCTCCAATGGTCAAAGATTTCTGCGGTACCTGCACGCGCTGTATTGACGCTTGCCCGACAGATGCGATATTGCCCAATAAGGTTGTGGATGGGAGTAAATGCATCAGCTATTTTACGATTGAACTAAAAGAAAAACTCATTCCCGAAAACTACCAAGGCAAATTTGACAACTGGATGTTTGGTTGTGACACTTGCCAGGACGTTTGCCCTTGGAACCGCTTTTCCAAACCCAACCAAGAGCCTCAATTCAATCCCATACCAGAGATACTGAACTTTTCCCATAAAGATTGGGAAGAAATGACAGAGGAAGAATTCAAAAAAATCTTCCGCCATTCCCCGCTGAAACGTTCCAAATATGAAGGCATACGCCGCAATCTACAGTTCCTTAAAATCTCCAATGACTAATCGTTCGCTTGCAGGTATTGTAATGTTTGCCTGATATAATCCTGAATGTCTTTTAGATGGTTGCGGGTGGTAATGCCCACAGCGGTGTTATGCCAATTTGGTGTGAGTACCAACTCTTAACTAAATGGCATGGACCTAATATTTTATGTTTGCAATTCATATTTTTTATTATTTAATATAATAAATTTTATAATTGTAATTGAATGGTATTCTATTTTTAAGCGTATTTGTTAGATAAATAACATATTATTATTAAATATATATTTATTTATGTGTTAATTTTATGCATTTTTTATATAATTTTATATCCGATAATACAAAAATATCATGTATCTCACCAAAATAGAAACGCTCGTTAGGTATTTCGGTTTCTATATTTTCTAAAACTTAAATTGTATAAAAATGACCGTAAAAAGATTTATCCCTTTCGCTTGTCTCATTGCGATTACAGTCTGCGCTTTCTTTATTCATTCTGCGGCGGACTATAGTGGACCTAAAAACATCAATGCAGCAGATACAGCCTGGATATTGGTTGCTACAGCACTGGTGTTTATAATGACACCTGGGTTGGCATTTTTTTATGGAGGTATGGTCAACCGAAAAAATGTATTGTCTACCATGATCAAAAGTATGGTGGCTGCAGGCGTCGTCAGTGTTCTTTGGATTGTTGTTGGTTATAGTCTGGCCTTTGGTGACGATATAGGCAACGGGCTTGTTGGTGATCCACGCACGCACCTATTCTTTAAGGATGTCGCGTCAGGCGAACCAATGGGAGGAATTCCCAAATCATTGTTTGCAGCATTCCAGTTGATGTTTGCAATTATCACTCCGGGACTGGTCGTGGGTGCTGTGGCGGAACGTATCAAGTTTACTTCCTATATATTGTTTATCGCTATTTTCCATTTGTTTGTGTATTGTCCATTGGCGCATTGGGCATGGCATCCAGAGGGATTGTTGGCCAAAATGGGGGTATTGGATTTTGCGGGTGGAACGGTTGTGCATATTTCTGCTGGTATGGCTGCACTGGCCGGAGCGATGGTACTCAAACAAAGAAAATCCAAAATCATGCATCAGGAAGTGTCGCCAGCCAATATACCATATGTATTGATCGGAACAGGTTTGTTGTGGTTCGGATGGTTTGGTTTCAATGCGGGCTCAGCGCTAGCTGCGAATAGTTTGGCAGTTTCGGCTTTCTTGACAACCAATACTGCGGCTGGTGCGGCTGGATTGTCATGGATGTTTTATGATGTTATCAAAGGGAAAAAACCTTCTGTTCTAGGTTTTTGTATTGGAGCCGTTGTTGGTCTGGTCGCAATAACGCCTGGTTCAGGTTTTGTAGGAATCCCACAAAGTATTATTGTCGGTGTGGTGAGTGCCATTATTTCCAATATAGCGGTCAGTATTAAGGAAAAGTCCAAATTGGACGATACTTTGGACGTATTTCCCTGCCACGGTATTGGTGGTATTGTTGGGATGCTGTTGACGGGTGTTTTCGCAACAAAGTCTGTCAATACGGCCGGTGCCGACGGTTTGTGGCTGGGTAATTTTTCCTTTTTCTTTACACAGTTTAAAGGGATGTTGATTTCTGTTTCCTTTAGTTTTATCTCGACTTACTTGATATTCAAACTGATCAACGTTATCGTTCCGATCCGCGTGAGCGATGCGGAAGAAGAAGCCGGATTGGACGCAACGCAACATAACGAAAAATATTTCCAGGGACACCTCATCGCGGTAAATGGCGAAGAACTGGAATTGCAATAGAAGGATAAAAGTCACAGAATAGATTGCTTAATACATCGAATATGAAGCAATCTATTCTGATCCCCAAAATTTAAATAACAATAAAAAAAGTACTGTATAAAAACAACTTATATTCAACGGTTTCTTGTTCCTATATTGCTCGTTTAGAAATTTCGACTACTTGTTTTTTGACACTTGGATCTCACGTCCATAAGGAGGCTTTTTGCCTCTAACTATACACAATCAATTAATTCTTGACTTAAAAAATAATCAATTATGAGGAAACACACACTTGTCTGGACTTTTGTTTTCTGCGGAATTTCCAGCGTAAAGGCACAGTTCGATTCGACTAAAAACTACAAGATCACTGGTGATGTGGATGTTTACTACCGTTACAACGCGGGCGGCCACAAATATCCGGACAGCTACACGAGTTTCACGCAAACCGCCAACTCGTTTGAACTGGGAATGGCGTCCGTCAAACTGGAAACATCTGCATTGTCCAACAAAGTAAATGCGGTTGTAGACGTGGGCATAGGGCCACGTGCCAGGGACTTTTCTTACAATGACAGTGGGACTCTTGCAATGGTCAAACAAGCGTATCTGGTTTACAAATTGAACGACCATATAAAATTTACCGCTGGAAAATTTGCCACACATATTGGTTATGAATTGGTGGACCCCATGCTCAACAACAATTATAGTATGAGCTATATGTTTACGAACGGTCCATTTTTCCATACCGGGGCAAAAGCTACTTTCAATTACGGGAAAATAGAGTTTTCGGCGGGCGTTGCGGATCACTACGACCAAACGATTTCCAAATCCAGTACGCGGGATCTGTTGGGGCAATTGATTTATGCGCCAAATGATAAATGGTCGTATTCACTGAACTATTGGGGATTTTACGGACAAAATTCGCTTGATCCGGGTTCGGGTGCCAAAAGTGTGACGCAGTTGGATTTTGTTGGTTCGGGTAAATTGTCGGATGTTTTGCATATTGGGCTAAACGCGACTACGCAGATCATGACGCGTCCCAATAGTCTGGGCGATGGTTTTCAAGACAAAAAATGGTACGGAGCGGCTGTATATCTCAACTATGATCCCAATGAAAAAATCGATGTGAGTTTCCGGTCAGAATATATACACGATAAGGATTTGATCAAATTTGCAAGTCCCAATATAACCGCACAAACACTGACATTCGACTATAAAATCGGTCCGCTTAATCTTATGCCGGAAATACGATACGATCGAGGTTCGGACGCAATATTTTTTGATGCGAACGGCAACGGTAAAAAGGCGACATTCTCGGTGATATTCG
>Ga0154006_1000595_pt1 | contig 12129 bp, 12 predicted proteins | sample TSFL090MetaG_FD_104747 | JGI IMG/M metagenome (GOLD analysis project Ga0154006, IMG submission 104747) | Attine ant fungus gardens microbial communities from Florida, USA - TSFL090 MetaG | ecosystem: Host-associated > Fungi > Mycelium > Unclassified | place: USA: Florida, Wakulla State Forest... | reverse complement strand
GCCGTCGGCCAGCACCTGGATTTCCACGTGGCGCGGATTTTCCAGGAACTTCTCGAGGTAGACCTCGGGGTTGTTGAACGCCGCGCCGGCTTCGGAGCGCGTCATGTTGACCGCGTTGATCAGCGCCGCCTCGGTGTACACCACGCGCATGCCGCGCCCCCCGCCGCCGCCGGCGGCCTTGATGATGACCGGGTAGCCCACTTCGCGGGCGATGCGCTGGATTTCCTGCACATCGTCGGGCGGCAGCGCGCCTTCGGAACCGGGCACCACCGGCACGCCGGCTTCGATCATGGCCTTCTTGGCGCTGACCTTGTCGCCCATCATGCGGATGGTGTCGGGACGCGGGCCGATGAAGACGAAGCCGCTCTTTTCGACGCGCTCGGCGAAATCGGCGTTTTCGGACAGGAAGCCGTAGCCGGGGTGGATGGCCTCGGCGTCGGTCACCTCGGCGGCCGAGATGATGGCCGGCATATTGAGGTAGCTCTCGCGCGAGGGCGCGGGGCCGATGCATACCGACTCATCGGCCAGGCGCACGTATTTGGCCTCGCGGTCGGCCTCGGAGTGCACGACCACGGTTTTGATGCCCAGCTCGCGGCAGGCGCGCTGAATGCGCAGGGCAATCTCGCCGCGGTTGGCGATCAGGATTTTTTCGAACATATCGGGGTATCAGCCAATGACGAACAGCGGCTGGCCGTATTCGACCGGCTCGCCATTTTCGACCAGGATTTCTTTGATGACGCCGGATTTGTCGGCTTCGATTTCGTTGAGCAGCTTCATGGCCTCGATGATGCACAGGGCATCGCCTTCCTTGACCGTCTGGCCCACTTCGACGAAGGGCGAAGCGCCCGGGTTGGGCGAGCGGTAGAAGGTACCGACCATGGGCGCCTTGACCGCGTGGCCCTGGGGGACGGGGGCGGCGGCGGCCGGCGCGGCGCCGACGGGAGCGGCGGCGGCGGGCATGGCGGCAACGGGTTCGGGCATGTGATAAGCCACGGGCTGGACGGTCTGCGAGAACTTGACGATGCGGACCTTGCCTTCGCCCTCGGTAATTTCCAGTTCGGCAATGCCGGACTCGGCCACCAGGTCGATCAAGGTCTTGAGTTTACGGAGGTCCATAGAAGGCTGCTTCCCGATTGATTGATGTTGATTAGGCGCCCCGCGAAGCGGGGTGCCAGGTCTTGTAAAGGATGAAAGCCGGCGGCGTGCTCAGTGACTCGCCGCGTAACGCAAGGCTGCCTCGTAGCCGTCGGCGCCCAGGCCGCTGATCAGGCCCACGGCGATGTCGGACAGGTACGAGTGCTGCCGGAAAGCTTCGCGCTTGAACAGATTGGACAAATGTACTTCAACAAAGGGGATGGCCACGCCAGCCAGCGCATCGCGGATCGCCACGCTGGTGTGGGTGTACGCCGCCGCATTGATGATGATGAAATCCGTGCCGTCGCCCGCCGCGGCCTGGATGCGATCCACCAGGGCGCCCTCGTGGTTGCTTTGCCACGCCGCAAGCTTGACGCCCAGTTGCCCCGCCAAAGCCGCCAGCCCAGCATCGATCTGCGCCAGGGTACGACTGCCGTAGATGCCCGGTTCGCGGGTACCTAGCAGATTGAGATTGGGGCCGTGCAGGACAAGTACGCTTTGCGCCATGAGCCAGGATCGCAGACAGCCCAATACACCCACCTGGGCAAACGTCGGCGAAAATAAGCGATAAACCGCCTTTTTACGCCAAATCCACCCAGTTGTCCAACCGAAACGGGTTAAAAAACCTATCCGCCGATTGCTTGCAGCGTGCTTCGCACATCGTCTGGCTGGATTTTACCGAGAATTGACCGATTCACGTTGCCATCCGCATTCAAAATCAAAGTAAAAGGCAGGCCGCCCGAGGTATCGCCGAGTCCGCGCACGGTATCGACGGCGCCCGCCCCCATGACCAGCAGAGGATAAGAAACCGGCACCTTGATAAGAAATTTGCGGATATTGTCCACATTATCGACGCCCAGCCCGATGAACTGGGTCTGCGGGAATTCTTTCTGCAGGGCATCGAGTTCAGGCATTTCCTTGACGCAGGGCGCACACCATGTTGCCCAAAAATTCAGCACCATGGGCCGGCCCTGCCACTCGGCCAGACGGCGGGTGGCCCCTTGCAAATCGGCCATGGGCCTGGCGCGCAGCGCCGCCAGGGCGTCGGCCAGCGACGGCGCTCCCTCGGACGCGGCCGCCTGCGCGACGCGGCCGCCGGCGGCCGCCGCCAGCAGTGCGGCAGCCAGGCCGGTGCCCGCGCCCAACAGGCGGCGACGATTCGAGAAATGAGAATTCATGCCGCCGATCATAACGCCCGGCGGGGCCTGCCGACTGCCGCTACCTCTACAATGCGGGCAGGAGATTCATCCATGCATCTGCACATTCTCGGCATCTGCGGCACTTTCATGGGCGGGCTCGCGCTGATCGCGCGCTCGGCCGGCCACAAGGTCACCGGCTGCGACGCCGGCGTCTATCCTCCGATGAGCACCCAGCTTTCCGAACAGGGCATAGCCCTGATCGAAGGATGGGACCCGTCCCAAATGGCCCTCGAGCCCGATCTCTATGTGATCGGCAACGTGGTCACCCGCGGCAACCCGCTGATGGAGGCCATCCTGAACGCCGGCGCCCCTTATGTGTCCGGCCCCCAATGGCTGGGCGACCACGTGCTGCCGGGGCAGCACGTGCTGGCCGTGGCCGGCACGCACGGCAAGACCACCACCAGCTCGTTCCTGGCCTGGATACTGGAATGCGCCGGCAAGCGGCCCAATTTCCTCATCGGCGGCGTGGCCCCCGACCTGCAGGTATCTGCCCGATATTCGCAGGATTCGCGCCACTTCGTGATCGAAGCCGACGAATACGACACGGCCTTCTTCGACAAGCGCTCCAAGTTCGTCCACTACCGGCCGCGCACGGCGATCCTGAACAACCTCGAATACGACCACGCCGACATCTTCCCCGATCTGGCCGCCATCGAGACCCAGTTCCATCACCTGGTGCGCACCATTCCCAGCCAGGGCCGCATCGTGGCGCCCGCCCACGACGAGGCGCTGGACCGTGTGCTGGCGCGCGGCTGCTGGTCGGAAACCGTCCGATTCGGGGCGGACGGCGCCTGGGAAGCCGGCGAACCTGCCGATGACGGCGCCTTTGTCGTGCGCCGCGACGGCCAGGAACAAGGCACCGTGAGCTGGACGCTCAGCGGCGAACACAATCGCCGCAACGCCCTGGCCGCCCTGGCCGCGGCCGAACACGCCGGCGTGCCGGTGGCCGAAGGCATCGCCGCCCTGTCGCGATTCGGCGGCGTGAAGCGCCGCATGGAATTGCGCGGCACCGTACGCGACATCAAGGTGTACGACGACTTCGCCCACCACCCCACCGCCATCGCCACCACCCTGGCCGGCCTGCGCCGCCAAGTGGGCAGCGCTCGTATCGTGGCGGTGCTGGAGCCCCGTTCGAATACGATGAAACTCGGCACCATGGCCGCCCGCCTGCCCGAGGCGCTGGCCGACGCCGATCAGGTCTTCATCTTCGGCGAACAAGAAGGCAAGCATGCCCTGGGCTGGAACCCGGCCGACGTCCTGGCGTCGCTGGGCGGCCGGGCGCATAGCCACAGCCAGCTGGACGAGCTCGTGGCCGACGTGGCCAGGACCGCCCAGCCGGGCGACCACATCGTAGTAATGAGCAATGGCGGCTTCGGCGGCATCCATGGAAAATTACTGGAGGCGCTGAAACGCTGAAATCAGGCTGTGACGAGATCAGGCTACAAAAGCCGAGGCCCCCAGTTCCTGCTCGAGACCCCAAACCCGACAGATGAAAAACCGCATCCTCTACCTTCACGGCTTTCGCTCCTCCCCCGCCTCCTTCAAAGGCCGGATGATGGAACACGCCCTGGCCGAGCGCGGTCTGTCGCAAATCTGGGCCGCGCCGCAACTGCCAGCCAGTCCCAAGGCAGCCATCGACCTGGCGCTGGACCTCGCGCTTGACCAATTGGCCGACCCCGCGGGCCCCAGCGGCGACCCCGCCAGGCTCACCGTCATCGGCTCCTCGCTCGGCGGCTACTATGCCACCTCGCTGGCCGAACACCTGGGCTGCAAGGCCGTGCTCCTCAATCCCGCCGTGAATGCCGCGCGCGACCTCGCCCCCGCCGTGGGCGAGCACCGCATGTATCATTCGGACGCGTCCTTTGTATTCCTGCCTGAATACCTGGACGAACTGGCCGCGCTGGACGCCGGCCCGCTCACCCTTCTGCAACGCTATTTCCTCATCGCCGCCACCGGCGACGAGGTACTGGACTGGCGCGAAATGCGCGAACGCTACGCCGGCTGCCAACAGCACATCGTGCAAGGCAGCGACCACGGGTTATCGAACTTCGCCGAGTTGCTCCCCGAAGTCCTGGCATTTGCCCTGGAATAGTTTCCCCATGTACGTGTTTTACGAAGACGACGGCAGTTTCAAAGCCGCCAATATCATGTCCGAGACGGACGCCACCCTGCAGATCGAGTCCGAGTCCGGCAAGCGCAGCAAGATCAAGCGCGCGGCCGTCCTGTTCTCGTTCGATGCGCCCGCGCCCGCCGAGCTCATGCCCGCGGCCACGGCGCAGGCCGAGGACATCGACCTGCAGTTTTTGTGGGAATGCGCTCCACAGGAAGAGTTTGCCGCGCCCGCGCTGGCGGCCGACTATTACGGCCATGCGCCCACGCCCGTCGAACAGGCGGCGCTGGTGATGCGCCTGCACGGCGCGCCTGCGTATTTCCATCGCCGCGGCGCGGGCCGCTATCGCCCGGCCCCGCCCGACATCCTGGCCGCCGCGCTGGCCGCCCTCGAGAAAAAGCGCCTGCAGGCCGAACAGCAGCAGCAATGGGTAGACGAAATGGCCGCCGGCAAACTGCCCGAGCCCATCGCCCAGGCCGCCGAAACGCTGCTGGTCAAGCCCGACAAGAACTCCCAGGTGTGGAAGGCATTCGACGCCGCCTGCACCCAGCTGCAGAAAACGCCCGAACGCCTGCTGCTCGATCTGGGCGCCTGGCCGCATGCGCTGGCCCTGCACAAACGCCGCTTCCTGGCCACGTACTTCCCGCGCGGCACAGGCTTTCCGGAAATCCAGATCCCGCCCATCGAGCGCGAGCTGCCGCTGGCCGACACCGAGATCTATACGGTCGACGACAGCACCACCACCGAGATCGACGACGGGCTGTCGGTGCAGCAACTGCCCGACGGCCGCATCCGCGTGGGCGTGCACATCGCCGCCCCCGGACTGTCGGTGACCAAGGGCAGCGAACTCGACAAGCTGGCGCGCGCGCGCCTGTCCACGGTGTACATGCCGGGCGACAAGATCCCCATGCAGCCCGACTCGGTGATCGCCGCCTTCTCGCTGGATGCCGGCCGGGAAGTGCCGGCACTGTCGCTCTACGTGGTGGCCGACCCCGCCACGGGCGAGATCGCCGAGACCGAAACCAGGCTGGAACGCATCGTGGTGCGCGAAAACCTGCGCCACAACCTGCTCGACATCAAGATCACCGAAGAAAAACTGGCCGACCCCGATTCCGACCTGCCCTACGGGCATTGGCTGCGGCCGCTGTGGCAACTGGCGCAGGCCTTGTCGGCCAGGCGCGAAGAAGTGCGCGGCAAGCCCGAGAACAATTCGCGGGTGGAATACAGCTTCTACCTGGACGGCAATCCCGACGACCCCGACACGCCGGTGCGCCTGGTGCCGCGCCAGCGCAATGCGCCGCTCGACCGCATGGTGGCCGAGTACATGATCCTGGCCAACAAGCTGTGGGGCGGCCTGCTGGCCCAGCACGGCGTGCCCGGCATCTACCGTTCGCAACAGGCGGGCCGCGTGCGCATGAGCACCCAGGCCCTGCCGCACGAGGCCATCGGGGTGCCGCAATACGCGTGGAGCACCTCGCCGCTGCGCCGCTATGTCGACCTGGTCAACCAATGGCAGCTGATCGCCGCGGTCGACAATGGCGTGGGCGCGCGCCTGGTGGCCCCCTTCAAGCCCAAGGACGCGGACCTCTACGCCGTCATCGGCGCCTTCGTCGCGCAGTATGCCGCCTGGTCCGACTTCCAGAGCGCGATGGAGCGCTATTGGTGCCTACGCTGGCTGGCGCAGAACAACGTCACGCGCTGCACGGCCCACGTACTGCGCGAAGACCTGGTGCGGCTGGCCAATGCGCCATTCGTGACGCGCGTGGGCGGCCTGCCGGAGCTCGAACGCGGCACGGCAGTGGAAATCGACATTCTCGGCCGCGACGAACTCGCGCTGGAAGTCGACTGCCGTTTCCTGGGGTTGGTGGAGTAGAGATCATGGCCCGCCGCGACGACTATCTGCTGATCGGGCTGGCCATCTCGCTGCTGGCGCATGCGGGGGCGCTGGCCTGGCGGCTGGCGCCGCGCCCGCCACGCTCGGTCACGCCCTCGCTCGAAGTCGTCCTGGTGAATGCGCAGAGCGAGAATGCCCCGGCCAGCGCCCAGGCCCTGGCGCAGCAAAACCTCGAAGGCGGCGGCGAATCCAGGCAAGGCATGGCCCGCTCGCCCCTGCCGCGAACCGGCGAATCGGCCGAGACCATCGTGCTGCAGGCCATGCGCAAGCGCCAGCAGGAGCTCGAACAGGAGCAGACCCGCCTGCTGCTGCAATTGCAGTCATCGCGCAAAGCGGCCGCGCCGAAGAAGCTCCCCACCCCCGATACCGACGCCACCACGCCCGGGCAGGATCCGGACGACCAGGCCGGCGTCATCCAGAACGCCCAGATCGCCGCCCTGTCGCAGCGCGTGCAGGCCTACAACAAGGAACCGCGCCGCGCCTTTGTCGGCCCGGCAGCGCAGGCCTCGCGCTATGCCACCTATCTCGACGGCTGGACGCGGCGCATCGAGGCCATCGGCACGCAGCACTATCCCGATGACGCGCGCGGCCATACCTACGGGTCGCTGCGCATCACCGTGCGCGTGAAAAGCGACGGCACGCTGGCAGGCTACGAGATCGACAAGCCCTCGGAGTACGCCGTGCTGAACCAGGCTGCGCGGCGTATCGTGCAGATGGCCGCGCCCTTTGCCCCCTTTCCGCCCGACATCGCCCGCGACACCGACGAGCTCGTGATCACCCGCACCTGGCATTTCGTCAACGACGCGCTGCAAGCCACCGATAAATGATGACCCCCACGCTGCGCCCTCCGTGCTTGCTGCCCCCCGAGGAGGCCGCGTTTGCCTTGGGGCGGCCCGGCGGCAAACGGACACCACGATGACCATCCCTCGCTATGCCGTGATCGGCAATCCTGTCGCCCACAGCCGCTCTCCGCAGATCCATGCGATGTTCGGCCGGCAAACCGGCATCGCCCTGCAGTACGACCGCCTGCCCGCGCCGCTGGACGGGTTCGAGGCCACGGCGCAAGCCTTTGCCGCTGAAGGCGGCCGCGGGCTGAACGTGACCGTGCCCTTCAAGCAGCAGGCCTTCGACCTGGCGCGCGACCATCTTTCGGCCCGCGCCCGGCTGGCCGGCGCCGTCAACACCCTGTGGCGCGAAAACGATGCCTGGCACGGCTGCAATACCGACGGCGTGGGGCTGGTGAGCGATCTATTGCGCCTGGGCGCCAAGCTTGCCGGCGCGCGCGTGCTGCTGGTGGGTGCGGGCGGCGCGGCGCGCGGCGTGCTGCAGCCCCTGGCCGAGGCCGGCTGTGCGCAGCTTCGCATCGTCAACCGCACGCCCGAGCGCGCCGACGAACTGGCGGCCGGCTGGCGCGAAGCCCAAACCGGCCTGCCCACCGAAGTCAGCGCGGGCGGCCTGCCGCAAGCCAGTATCGAGGGCGGCTGGGACGTCGTGATCAACGCCACGGCCAGCAGCCTACAAGGCGCCGTCCCCGACCTGCCTGCCGGCCTGTACGCCCGCGGCGCGCTGGCCTACGACATGCTCTATGCCGCGCAGCCCACGCCCTTCATGCGCCAGGCGGAGGCAGACGGCGCGGCCCATTGTGCCGACGGCCTTGGCATGCTGGTGGGCCAGGCCGCGGAAAGCTTCTTCATCTGGCATGGCGTGCGGCCCGACCCTGGCCCCGTGCTCGACGCGCTGCGCGCCGGGCTCAACGCGCAAAAGTGATCCATGGCGGGGAAACGGAAACGCCTGCGCTGGCCAGTCGTGATCATCACGGCGGTAATCGGCGTGTTCCTGTTCTACCAACTGTGGCTGCTGGGCCAGGTGCTCTGGTATTCGCGCTTCAATCCCGGCAGCAGCGCCGTGATGCGCCAGGAGCTCTCCCGCCTGCGCGAGATCAATCCGCGCGCCACGCTGCAATACACCTGGGTGCCCTACGAGCGCATCAACAATTCGCTCAAGCGCGCCGTGATCTCGTCGGAAGACGCCAACTTCCTGGAACATGACGGCGTGGAGTGGGACGCCATGCGGAATGCCTGGGAATATAACCAGCGCCAGGAAGAGCTGGGCCGCAACAAGCGGCGCGGCGGCTCCACCATCACCCAGCAACTGGCCAAGAACCTGTTACTGTCGAATTCACGCAATTATCTGCGCAAGGGCGAAGAACTGCTCGCAACTTTCATGATCGAACAGTTCATGAGCAAGCGGCGCATTCTCGAGCTGTACCTGAACATCGCCGAGTGGGGCACGGGCGTTTTCGGCGCCCAGGCCGCGGCGCAACACTACTACCGGCTCGACGCGGCCGAACTGGGGGATGACCAGGCCGCTCGCCTGGCTGCCATGCTGCCCAATCCCCGCTACTATGATCAGCATCGCAGCACCCGCTACCTGAGCTCGCGCACGGCGACGATCGGCGCCCGCATGCGCCAGGCTGACATACCTTAGTAACAGCAAGTCCGGTAAACCCGCTTTTAGTTTGCAGATTTGTTAAGCTTGCGCGTTCCACTGCAATGTTTGCCGCGCCTTTTTTTCGTATTTCATACGTCCCATTTTCATGCGTACCGCCCGCCGCTATCTGGCTCTCGAGATCTACCGCTCCTGCGGGGTCGTGCTGCTGGCGCTGCTCGGGTTGTTCACGTTTTTTTCATTGGTGGACGACCTGGATGGCGTGGGCAAGAAGTTCAGCCTGCTGGCCATGCTCTATATGCAGGCGCTGGCCACGCCCTCGCGGCTTTACGACCTGCTGCCCATCGGCCTCTTGATCGGTTCGGTCCTGGCCCTGGCGGGCCTCGCCCAGCGCAACGAGCTGGTGATCCTGCGCGTGTCCGGCGTGAGCGGCCTGCGCCTCCTGGGCACCCTGTGGATCATCACGGTGCCGCTGATGCTCGGCGCCCTGTTCCTGTCCGAATACCTCACCCCCGTCGCCGAAATCCGCTCCAGCGAAGTCAGCCTGGCCTTGCGCGGCCAGGCCAGCGGCGGCCGGCTGGCCAGCGGCTACTGGTTCAAGGAGCCCTTGCCCGGCGGCGGCACGCGCATCATCAATATCAAGACCCTGCTGGGCAACGGCGCGGTACGCGACGTGATGATGTATGAGCTCGCGCCCACGCTCGAACTCAGCCTGGTGGCACAGGCCGGCTCGGGCACCTTGATGTCCGGCGGCGAACTGGCGCTGCGCGACGTCACCGAAACCCGCATCGACCCCAAGGCATCCGAGGCGCTGGCCGACGCCCGCCCCCCGGCCAGCCCGCCGGCCACCGTGGTCACCCAGGCCGAGCTGCGCCTGCCCACCACGCTCAGCCCCGGGCGCCTGCTGGCCCGCGTGCTGACGCCCGAGCGCATGTCCATCGCCTCCCTGCTGGACTACATCGATTACCTGCACCACAACGGCCTGCAGGCCGACCGCCAGATCGTGGCCATGTGGCGCAAGGTGGTCTACCCCTTTACCCTGCTGGTGATGATCACCATCGCCGCGCCCATCAGCTTCATGCAGACGCGCCGTGGCGGCGTGGGCGCCAAGGTATTCATCGGCATCCTGCTGGGCGTGGGCTTCTTCATGCTCAACCAGCTCGCGCTGAACGTCGGCATGCTCGGCCGATGGCCGCCCTGGGTCACGGCGCTGGGGCCCAATATCATCGCCCTGCTGATCGCGCTGGGCGCGCTGTCGGCGATGGAATATCGAACCACCCTTGGTAACTTGATGGCAGGGCGTTGGCCCTGGAAAAAAGCACTGGCATGAACCGCAGCATCTGGATGATCGGCGACGTGCAAGGCTGTTGCCAGCCGCTGGAACAGCTGCTCTCGCACCCTGACATTACGGCCGACCCGCAATCGCAATTCTGGTTCGCGGGCGATCTGGTCAACCGCGGACCGCAATCGCTGGAGTCGCTGCGCCGCATCATGTCGCTGGAAGACCGCAGCGTGGCGGTGCTCGGCAACCACGACCTGCACCTGCTGGCCGCGGCTGCCGGCGTGCGCAAGCCGTCCAAGTCCGATACGCTGGACGACATCCTCAACGCCCCCGACGCCGGCGACCTGATCGATTGGCTGCGCAACCGCCCCCTGGCGCATTTCGAGCAGGACCACCTGATGGTGCATGCCGGGGTGCTGGCCAAATGGGACGTCGCCAAGACGCTGGCCCTGGCCGAAGAAGTGCACGAGGCCTTGCGCGGGCCCAACTGGCAAAAGTCGCTGCAGAAGATGTACGGCAACGAGCCGGTGCACTGGAAGGACGATCACACCGGCGGCAAGCGCATGCGGGTGATCATCAATGCGCTCACGCGCATCCGCCTGTGCACGCCCCAGGGGCACATGGATTTCAACGCCAAGGTCACGCCCGATGCCTGGCCCGACGGGCTGATCCCCTGGTTCGATGTGCCCAAGCGGGCCACGCGCGACGTGACCGTCGTATTCGGGCACTGGTCGACGCTGGGCCTGTTCCAGCGCAAAAACCTGATCTGCCTGGATTCAGGCTGCGTATGGGGCGGTGCGCTGACTGCCATGCGCCTGCACGACCGCAAGCTGGTGCAGATACGATGCTCGCAGTTTCAGGCGCCCGGCGGGAAGTGATGCCCCCCCGTTTTTTCTAACTGCTCGGCAATCACGTCCCGCGCCGCATGCGAGAGCTGCAGGCGCGTAGGCGATTCGCCGGTATCGCCGGCCGCCGTCGGCAGGATGGGCAGGAACACCACCTCGACCGACAGGCCCGTCGTGCCCAGCACCCGCCAGAGGTTCGCCACCAGCGTTTCTTCGCCGACAAAGGCCGCGAAGCTGCTGCGCTCGCCGCGGTGAAAAAAGCGCAGCGCCACGGGCTGGATGTCGACGCCGGCCTGTCGGGCGGGCTCGAAGAGGCTGGCGTGAAAGGGACGCAGGCCGAAGCCTTCGGTGGTGGTGCCCTCGGGAAAGAGGCCCACGGCCTCGCCACGATCGAAACATTTCTGGATGGCGCTGCCCATATCGTGCACGGCATGGCGCTGGCTGCGGTCGATGAAGAGCGTGCCGGCGCCCACTGCCAGCCAGCCTGCGACGGGCCAGGAGCGAATCTCGGACTTGGCGACGAAGGCGGTGGCGCGCACCGCGTTGACCACGAAGATGTCGATCCACGATACGTGGTTGGCCACCCAGAGCACCGGCCCGTTCATGCGGACCTCGCCTTCCCTTGAAATCCTGACGCCGCACATCGCCATCAGGCAACGCGACCAGTGCCGGTTGATCCAGGCGCGCGCGGGCACCGACCGCAGCCAAGGGTAGACCAGAGCGATGACCAGCAGACCCAACGATATCCAGGGCACGACCAGGCACAGGCGTGCGATAAAACGCAGCAAGTTCAAGTAGTTGTCTCCACAGCCGCAACAGGCAGTCGGGCTGCATCATACCCGGCCCCGCGCCTCATTTTTGTCACTTTCCGGTCACATTACGGCAATGCATCGAGGTAGCGCTGCAGGATCACCATCGCCGCCATGGCGTCGTCCGGCGCATTGGTCTGCAACAAGCCCTGCGCTTCCATACTGGAGCCCCGCTCGTCCACCAATACGACTGGCAGGCCGAAGCGGCCGTTGAGCTGGTTGGCAAAGCGCCGGCAGCGCGCGGTGGCGGGCTGCTCGCCGCCATCGGCGGCCAGGGCCAGGCCCACCACCAGGCGCCGCGGTTGCCATTCGGCCAGCAGCGCCGCGATGCGGCCGAAACGGACATCGCGCAGTTCGGAAAAAATGATTTCGAGCGGACGCGCCTGGCGCGTGAGCGTATTGCCGATG
>Ga0154006_1000585_pt1 | contig 12215 bp, 12 predicted proteins | sample TSFL090MetaG_FD_104747 | JGI IMG/M metagenome (GOLD analysis project Ga0154006, IMG submission 104747) | Attine ant fungus gardens microbial communities from Florida, USA - TSFL090 MetaG | ecosystem: Host-associated > Fungi > Mycelium > Unclassified | place: USA: Florida, Wakulla State Forest... | reverse complement strand
CGACGCTAAAGCGATTGCTCTCGGACGACGACAGTCAACACGATTCCCTGGTCGTTTCGATGGCCTATGAACTTGGCCTGGACATCATCGAAGGTCGATTGCAGCCCGGTGAAAGCGTCAATTCGGTCGAGCTGGCGGAGCGTTTTTCGACCAGCCGCACGCCTGTGCGCGAAGCGCTGGCGCTGCTGGAAAAGCATGGCCTGGTCGAGGTGCCTCCCCGCCGCCGTCCGCGCGTGCACAAGGCCGGGATCGAGGAAATCCGCAATATCTACGAAGTCCGCGCTGCGCTGCACGCGCTGGCTTGCGAGCTGGTTGCCAAGCGCGCGACAAGCGAGCAACTGGAGCAACTGCGCCAGAAATTCGACGCAATGCGCCAGGCGGTGGAAGCGGGCGATGTACATGCCTATTTCATGGCCAACATGGAGTTTCACGACGTCATAAGCGGTGCCTGCGGCAATCCGCTACTGCAGCGCCAGCTCGATTCGCTCGGCCTCATCGCATTCAACCTGCGCCATCGCGTGCACTCCAAGTCGGGGCGCATGCACCAGTCGCTCGAAGACCATTCGCTATTGATGCGCGCGCTGGCCGACCACAATCCGGTGCTGGCCGCCGCCGCCATCCGCAGCAATATCGACGCCGCGCTCAGGGTCCTGGAAGAGCACGCCGCCCAGGAAGGCGAGTCCGACTGACAGCGCAGGCACGCGTTCCGGCAACACCTCCCTACCGATGTACCGATCGCCGCCGGCTCGCCGGGCGGCCCGGGCGGTGTCGCCGGTATCCGGCGCTCGCCCTGACTCATCTTCTCCAAAAAAGTGTCGACACGATGTTGATTTCTACGAAATCAACGCGTAGTATTGTCTGTAAATAAAGAAAGTGTCGACATTAAATCTGTCTCGACACCTTCCAGGTATCAAAAAACGGCCGCATGAGCCGGAAAAAGTAGGCGGAGACACATGAGTATCGATTCTGATCGTGGGGAATTGCCGCGCGGCGAACGGGCGCACCTGCCGCTGAGCGGCATCCGGGTGATCGATTTGTCCATGTTCCTGGCGGGCCCGTACGGCACCCAGCAGTTGGCCGACCTGGGCGCCGAGATCATCAAGATAGAGCCGAAGAACGGGGACTCGACGCGAGCCCTGCCACCGCACTTCCATCTCGGCGAAAGCCTGTATTTTCTCAGCACCAATCGTTCCAAGAAGGGAATGGTGCTCGACCTATCCCAGCCCGAAGGCCGCGCGGTGTTGCACGACCTCGTGGCGACCGCGGACGTGGTCATCGACAATTTCCGGCCAGGTGTCACGACCAAGCTCCAGGCCGACTACGCCACCCTGTCGCGCATCAATCCGCGCATCATCTGCTGCTCGATCTCCGGCTACGGGCAGGACGGCCCCTACGCGCGCCGGCCGGCCTACGACATGATCGTGCAGGCCCTGTCGGGCGGCATGAGCCTGACGGGCGAACCGGGTGGGCGCGCCGTGCGCGCGGGCGTACCGATCGGCGATATCTGCGCGGGCTTGTACGCGGTCATCGGCGTGCAGGCCGCATTGCTGGAACGCGAAACCTCGGGCAAAGGCCAGTACATCGATATCTCCATGCTCGACGTACAGGTGGCCATGCTCTCCTACCAGGGCGTCTATCACCTGTTCTCCGGCGAAGTGCCTGAGCGGCAGGGCCGCGGCCATGCCTCGATTCCCACCTACGCCTCCTTCCAGGCGTCCGACGGCGCAGACGTGCTGATCTGCGCCAACACCGAGAAGATGTGGGTTGCCTTGTGCGATGCGCTTGAGCTGCCCGAGCTGCCTCGGGATGAACGCTTCCTGACCAACGAACTGCGTCATGCGCATCGCGGCGAACTCAATCCCTTGCTGGAACGCGCGTTTGCCAGCCAGCCGCGCGATGTCTGGCTGGCACGGCTGATGGACAAGGGCGTGCCCTGCGCGCCGGTCAACTCGGTGGCCGACGCCTTGGCCGACGAGCAGGTGCGCCACCGCGATATGGTGCGCAAGATCGACCACACGCTGGGCGGCGAGATCGAGGTGCTGGGCAACCCGGTCAAGATGTCGCGCAGCGCTTGCGCGCCGTTCGAGAGCCCTCCGCTGCTGGGCCAGCATACCGACGAGATTCTGCGCGGGCTTGCATATCCGGACGAACGGATACGCGCCTTGCGTGCGCTGGGTGCGGTGGCCTGAGCGGCCGCGGCATTTTCATTCCTTTTCCCTTACGCCAAGGAACCGCTATGGCCTTTGACACCCCCATCATCCCGGGTGCGAACCCGCGTCTGTCCCGAGAACACATCGCCGCGCGCGGCGACGGAATCCGCTTGATCGGCCAGCAATGCAAGGCCTGCGGCAAGACCTTGTTCCCGCGCACCGGGATCTGCCCCGACTGCCGTTCAGAGGATCTGCAGGACGTCGAACTGCCCGACGAAGGCGTGCTCTACAGTTGGTCGGTGGTGCATGTGGCCCCCAAGCCCTGGGTAACGCCCTATGTGATCGGCTACGTCGACCTGCCGAGCAATGTGCGGGTGTTCTCGCACATCGGCGGCGATAGCGAGCGCCTGAAGGTCGGCATGACGGTCAAGCTCGAAGCCGTGCCGCCCGCGGCGCCGGACGCCAAGGCGCCGCCCTTCTTGTTCAGCCCTGTTCGCCAAGGTTAAGGAGAAACGACAATGCGTAAAGTCTCGGTAATCGGTACGGGCCTGGTCAAATTCGGCAAGTACCCTGATGTCAGTCTGGCCGACATCGGCTGGCCCGCAGTGCGCCAGGCCATGCAGGATGCCGGCGTCGAGCCCAAGGATATCCAGGCCCTGTTCTGCGGCACGGGCCTGGGCGGTCCGATGCCCGGCCAGCGCATCTTCGGCCGCCTGGGGATGGCCGGCCTGCCCATCATCAATGTCGAGAACGCCTGCTCGAGCGGTTCGTCGGCTCTGAGCCTGGGCTATACCGCCATTGCCAGCGGACGCTACGACATGGTCATGATCATGGGCGTGGAAAAACTCACCAAGTTCAATGGCGGCACCATCCCCCTGGAAAAGGAAGACTGGGAGGTGAACAACGGCCTGGTCATGCCGGCCCTGTACGCCATGCGCGCACGCCGCTACATGCACGAGCACGGCCTGAAGAAAGAGCAGCTCGCCAACGTGGTGGTCAAGTCGCGCCGCCACGCCAAACTCAATCCCGACGCCCAGTTGCGCAGCGAGACCACGGTCGAGGAAGTGCTGGCTTCGCGCATGATCGCCGATCCCTTCACGCTCTTCCAGTGCTGCCCCACTGGAGACGGCGCGGCGGCAGTCATCCTGTGCGCCGAAGAGCTGGCCTCCAAGTACTGCGACAAGCCGGTACGGGTGGCGGCCTCGCACATTGCCTCGGGCATTTTCGATAGCGGCGCGCGCGACATGACCACGCCCGAGATCACCGTGCGCTGCGCGCAGGAAACCTACGAAGAAGCGGGCATCGGCCCGGAGGACATCGACGTGGCCGAGGTGCACGACGCCTTTACCAGCGCCGAGCTCATGTACTACGAGGCCTTTGGATTCTGCAAACCCGGCGAAGCCGCGCAACTGCTCGAAAGCGGCGCCACTTCCCTGGGAGGACGCATCCCCGTCAACCCCAGCGGCGGCCTGCTCTCCAAGGGCCATCCGGTGGCGGTCACCGGCGCGGCGCAGGTCGTCGAGGTCGTGCGCCAATTGCAGGGACGCTGCGGCAGCCGCCAGGTCGAGGGCGCCAAGGTGGGCCTGACGCATGCCACGGGAGGCGGCATCAGCGGCTTCGACCACGGCGTGTGCGCCATCCACGTCTTCTCGGTCTGACGTCATGACGCAGGCCGGGAACCGACTGTACTGTGCTGTCTCGGGCGCCGGCCCGGACCTGGTGCTGCTGCATCCGGCCGGGCTGGATCATATTTTCATGGAGAGTCTGGCGCAGCGGCTGTCGGCAGACCACCGCGTGCTGAGCGTCGATCTGCGCGGCCACGGCCGGTCGCCCGATGCGCCGCCGGGAACCACGCTTGGCGACCTGGCCGACGATGTCCACGAGACTGTCTCGCATCATTGTCCGGACGGCGCGGCGATTCTGGGCATCTCCTTGGGCGGCATGGTCGCGCAGGCCCTGGCGTTAGCCCATCCCCGGAGCGTGTCGGCGCTGGTGCTGTGCGGCTGCACGGGCACCTTCGACGATGCGCTGCGGCCCATGCTGCGCGAGCGCGGCCTGTCGGCCGAACGCGACGGCATGGCCGCTGTCGTCGACGCCACGCTCGACCGCTGGTTCACGCCGGCCGAACGCCACGGCGCGCTGGCGCGTGCTACGCGCGAACGCCTGCTGGCAGACCGTGTCGAAAACTGGTCGGCCACCTGGCACGCGATCGCCGGGCACGATGCTCTGCCCCGACTCGGCGGCGTGACCATGCCCACGCTGGTGGTGGCGGGCGAACTCGATCAGGCCACGCCGCTGGCGGCCGCGCAGCGGCTTGCCGACGCCATTCCCGGTGCGCGCTGGGCATGCCTGCGAGGCGCGCCCCATATGATGCAAATGGAGGCCGGCGAGGCGCTGTCCAATCTGGCGCGTGAGTTCCTGGCGCAAGCCAGGGAGGGCCAATCATGAGTGAGCGCCGCGATCGCACGCAGGCCGGCCTGCAGTACGTCTACGACGATACCGCCGCCACGCCCGCGACCTTGTTGCTCGTGCATCCGCTGGGCGCCGACATGACCTTCTGGGACGCATGCGCCGAGACCTGGCGTGGCGCGATCTCTTTCGTGGCTTGTGATCTGCGCGCCGCGGGAGGTTCGATCGGCTCGGCTGAGCCGGTGCCGATTGCCAGGCACGTGAATGATCTGGAGGCCTTGCGCGCCGAGCTCGGCATCGAAGCCGTGATTCCCGTGGGTTGCGCCATAGGCGCAATGACTGCGATTGCCTACGCGGCCCGCCAGCCTGGCCGCTCCCGGGCCCTGGCCCTGTCGAATCCCACGTTGCGCACCGCCGAACAGGCCCGCGCAATGCTGACCGAACGCGCCGCCGCCGTCTCCGCGCAAGGCATGGGCGCGATTATGCCCGGTGCGGTCGACAAGGCCTTTCTCGAACAACCGCGCGACGCACGCTGGGCCCAATACGCCGAACGCTTCGCCGCTCAGGACCCTCAGGCTTATGCCGCTTCCATTCTGGGCATTCTCGATGCGGACGTGTCGCGCGAAGCCTCCGGGATGCATTGTCCGGCACTGGTCGTGGCCGGCGCGCACGACGCCTTGCTGCCGCCAGCGCAGGCCTTGATGGTGCATGAGAGCCTGCCGCGCTCGCGCTACGTGCTGTTCGACGACGCGGCCCATTTTCTGCCCTATCAGCAGCCCGGGCGCTTTGCCTCGCTGGTACTGGACTTTGCGCAGAAGTCCGGCTGTTTGAACTGATTCCGGCGCATCGGCAACAAGCCCGATCGCGAGCGCAGAGGAGACACACATGAAGCAGAACGGTTTTCTGACCGTCTTGGCGGATCCCTCGCCGATAGTCGAGGAAGAGTTCAACGCCTGGTACGACACCTACGTGCCGCATCGGGCCTGACGAAAAGAGAACGGCACGTCGAATGCAAGAGCGCACAGAGACAAGCAGGCATGCGGAAATGAACGAAAAGATCAAAAGTGCGAACCACGCCGGGGGACAGACACGGCCGCTGGACGGGATCCGGGTCATCACCCTGGAGCATGCGCTGGCAGCGCCGCTATGCACCCGTCACCTGGCCGACCTGGGTGCGGAAGTCATCAAGATAGAACGCCATGGCGAAGGCGACTTCGCGCGCGGCTATGACCATGCCGTCAAGGGGACTTCGGCGTACTTCGTGTGGCTCAACCGGGGCAAGAAGAGCCTGGTGCTGGATATCCGCGCCGAGGGCGCGCGCGAAGTATTGCACCGGCTGGTGCGCTCATCCGACGTCCTGGTGCAGAATCTCGCGCCCGGCGCGGCAAGTCGCGCGGGGCTGGACTACGAAACATTGCGGCCCGTGAACGAGCGCCTGGTCGTGGCCGACATTTCGGGCTACGGCGACGGCGGATCATTCTCGAACAAAAAGGCCTACGACATGCTGATCCAGGCCGAGGCCGGACTCATCAGCATCAACGGCACGCCCGAGACGCCGGCTCGCGTGGGCATCTCGGTAGCCGACCTGGCTACGGGCATGTACGCGCACAACGCCATCCTGGCTGCGCTGCTGCAACGCGGCCGCACCGGGCGCGGCGGCAACGTCAAGATTGCCATGATCGACGCGCTGGCCGAGTGGATGCATTACCCCATGTACCGCTATGCCTACAGCGACTACATGGTGCCCCGGATAGCGATGAACAATCCTTCGCAGGCCCCATACGGCGGGCATGCAACCAAGGACGGCACGGTCATTTTCAGCGTGCAGAACGAGCGCGAATGGCGTGCGTTTTGCGAAGTCGTCTTGCGCCGTCCCGAACTCACTCTCTCGGAAAAATTCGGCACCAATATCCTGCGCATGGCCAATGTGGCCGAACTGACGCGCCTGATCGAGGCGTCGTTCGCCGACAAGACCTCGATGCAGGTTGTGGCCCTGCTGGACGAGGCCGGCATCGCCAATGGCCGGCTCAATACCGCCAAGGACCTCTGGGAGCACGAGCAACTGGCCCAGCGCAAGCGCTGGCGGGAAGTGGGAATACCAGGAGGCGAACACATTCGCGCGCTTTTGCCCCCTGCGATTTTCGACAGTTTCGAGGCGGTCATGGGCGATGTTCCCACGCTGGGACAGCACACCGACGAGGTCCTCTCTTTTCTGGAGTTCGATGCGGACACGGCGAGGCAGATGCGCGAGAGCGGCGTCGTCGGATAGCTCGATTGTCGTACCTACTGCCTGCAGGCTGCGCCGCCAGGGTGCAGTACGGCAGGGCAACGCGGAACAACCGCAACAACGCAGCGCAAGGAGCTTTCACATGAGCAAGAAAGAAGGATGGTCGGGACGTTATTACGAAGACTTCGAAGTGGGCGATGTCTACCAGCATCCCCTGGGCCGCACCATACTGCCCGTCGACGATACCTGGTTCACCCTGCTGACCCAGGCGCCCGCGCCCATCCACTTCGATCATCACTATGCGGGCCAGACCGAGTGGAAAAAGCCCATCGTCAATTCGCCCTTCGTCATGGCGCTGGTCACGGGCCAGAGCGTGACCGACCTTTCCCAGAACGTATTCTGCAATCTGGGCTGGGACAAGGTCAGGCTGCCCAATCCGGTGTTCCACGGCGACACGATCTATTCGCAATCGAAAGTGCTCGAACTGCGCGACTCCAAGTCGCGGCCCAACGTCGGCATCGTGAAGGTGTCCACGGTCGGCTACAAGCCCGACGGCACCATCGTCATCACCTTCATCCGCACCTTCATGGTGTTCCGCCGGGGCAAGAACCCGCGGCTGCCCAATCCCGAGATCCAGCATCCCGACATCACCTTGTAGCAGCGCCGGCTTGTCCGGCATGACCCGATCGGCCCACGACGATGTGGCCGACGACAAAAAGTGACACCCCGAAAAGGGGGAGGAGACAACAATGAAGCGCTCGATTTTGAAGTCATCCCTGCTGAAAACCGCGCTGTTCGCCTTTGCGGCATTCGCATCCACCCATGCGATGGCCGACAACTGGCCCAGCCGGCCCATCAAGATGTGGATCTCCAATGCCCCTGGCGGGGGCACGGACAACACGGGCCGCATCATTGCCGACCGCCTGGGCAAGATCCTGGGCCAGTCGGTCATCGTGGAGAATCATGCCGGCGCCGCCGGCGTGATCGGCAACGGCATGGCGGCCCGCGCGCCAGCCGACGGCTACAACCTTTTGTACGATTCGGCCTCGTTCACCATCAATCCGGCCATCCGCAAGATGCCCTACGACCCGCGGAAGGACTTCATCCCCCTGTCGCTGTCGGTCAGCCAGCCTAACGTGCTGGTGGTATCGGCTGACTCGCCGATCAAGACTTTGAACGACTATATCGCGGCGGCCAAGGCCAATCCGGGCAAGATCACCTTCGGCTCGGCCGGCGTCGGCACCGGCCAGCACATGACGGGCGAATGGTTCAAGAAAGAGGCGCATGTGGACATCATGCACGTACCCTACAAGGGCGGCGCCGAAGTCTATACCGACATCATGGGCGACCGTATCACCTCTTATTTTGGCAATCTGGGATCTGCCATGGGCCTGCTGCGAGGCGGCAAACTGCGTCCCCTGGCCGTGACCTCGGCCACGCGCAACCCGCGCCTGCCCGACGTGCCGACCTTGAAGGAATCCGGCTTTCCCGACTTCGTGACACTGGAATGGGCCGGCGCCTACGTGCCGCGCGGCACGCCGCCGGAGATCGTGGCGAAACTGTCCAAGGCATTCCAGGAAGCCGTGCAAAATCCCGAGACCCGCGCGGCCTTGGAAAAAGCGGGCGTGGACGTGGTCGGCGACTCCCAGGCCGACTTCAAGAAATTCCTGGCCGATGAGTTCAAGCGTTGGAACATGCTGGCCAAAGAAGCCAATATCCACGTCAGCGCGAACTAAGACAATAGCCGTGGCCTGCCGAGTCGGGCCGCAAGGACATATCCATGAACAACGAAGTCATGTTGTGCGAGGTGGGTCCGCGCGATGGCTTGCAGATGGCCGAGGCCATCATGCCTACGCAAGCCAAACTGGCTTGGCTGGAAAAGCTGGTCGAGGCGGGCGTGCGCGAGATCGAGGTAGGCAGCTTCGTACCGCCGAAGCTGGTGCCGCAGATGGCCGACACCGGCGAGGTCGTGCAGGCCATGGCCCAGCGGGTCGGACACGGCGTCTGTGCCCTGGTGCCCAACCTCAAAGGGGCACAGTTGGCCTATTCGGCAGGCGCGCATGCCGTGATCGTGCCGGTGTCGGTCAGCGAGCGGCACAGCCAGTCCAATACGCGTAAAGGCACCTTCGACCAGGTGGCCGAGGTCGCGGCCATCGTGCGCTGGGTGCACGAGCAGGAGCGGCCGATGCGCGTGGACGCGGGTTGTGCAACCGCCTTCGGCTGTTCCATGGAAGGCGTCATCCCGCAAGATCGCGTGGTCAATGTTGCCGACGCCCTGGCGCAAGCCGGGGCCGACAGCATTGTCCTGGCCGACACGGTGGGCTATGGCAACCCGGCCCAGGTCAGAACACTGGTACGGGCTGTGCGCGCTGCGGTCGGTCCCGTGCTCGCCAAGCTCCACCTGCACGACACCATGGGCCTCGGCCTGGCCAACGTGCTGGCCGGCCTGGACGCGGATATCCGCGAGTTCGATGCAGCCATGGGCGGCCTGGGAGGCTGTCCCTTTGCGCCTGGGGCTTCCGGCAACATCGTTAGCGAAGACCTGGTCTTCATGCTCGAGAGCATGGGCATGCGCACGGGTATCGATCTCGATCGTCTTCTCGATGCGCGCGGGCTTCTGCACCAGGGGCTGGCGAACGAGCCCCTGCGCGGCGGCGTCGCGCTGGCCGGAATACCCAAGACGTATCGGCAGAGAAACGCAGACCAAGCATAGGAGAGCACCCCATGTCCCAGGAGCCGGCTTTCGACTTCTTTCATCTATCCACCAATAACGGCATTGCCGTCCTCACCATCGACCGGCCTCCGGTCAACGCGCTCTCGCGCGAGCTTTACGAGAGCCTAGACCGTGTGATCGACCATATCGAGTCGACAGATGACATCCGCGTGGTCGTCATCGCCTGCAAGCCGGACGCGCGCGCCTGGATAGGCGGCGGCGACCTGAAGGAATTCCTCACTTTTACCGCCGAAACGCGGCAGGCCCGCCATGTGTATGTCGAGGGCGTTACCGATCGCTTTCACAAGATGTCGCGGCCGACCATCGCCGCCATCACCAAACCTGCCCCCGGCGGGGGCATGTCGTTTGCCAGTGTCTGCGACATTCTCGTCGCCGCCGATACTGCCTTTTTCAGCATGCCGGAGGTGGATCGCGGCCTTACCGGCGGAGCGGGGGGCTATTTCAACCGCCTCAACCTGCCGGTCAGTTTCATACGCGAAATGATCCTGACCGGGCGCAAGCTCAGCGCCGCCGAACTGCACGCGGTTGGTTTTCTCAATTATGTGCTACCCGAGGATCAAGTCATGCCCAAGGCGCTGGAGCTCGCCGGGCTGATCGCGTCCAAGAGTACCGCCACAGTGCGGGCCATCAAGGAAAGCGCCAATCTCATCGACGAAATAGGCTGGCGCAAGGGACGTGACGCGGCTCACGAAGTCAGCGCATCCAGGCTCGTGGACGGCCCGGACTACAAGGAAGCTATTTCCGCCTTTCTCGAACGGCGCAAGCCCGTCTTCAACCGCTGATCACCCGCTGTCCAAACCCATAAAAAATCGGGATCCCGGCCAGCCGGGGTCCCGATTTTTTGTATGTGCCCTCAGCTGCCCTTGGCCTCGGACTTCGAGTTGTAGCGCTTCGCCCATTCCGTCAGGATGCGCGTGCGGTTGTCGATCGACCATTGGACGTCGTAATGCTGCGCCTTTTTGACGCCGTCCGGAATCGAGTTGGGCGGGCCCTCGCCAAGATTGTCCATGCCGACGACGCCGTAGAGCTTGCCGAACACTTCGCGCGCCTGGCGGGTCACGCCCCAATCGATGAGGACCTTCGCCGCGTCGGGCTTTTTACTGCCTTTGATCATCGCCGCCGTTTCGATGTCCCAGGCGGTCTCGTTGTTCGGCACGAGCAGATCGATCGGCGCTCCCTTGGTCTTGAGGAAGGGCCCGGTCAGGTCGGTCGAGAGGCCGACCACATACTCGCCGGCGGCTGCCATTTTGCACGGGGTCGCGGAAGAGCTGGTGTAGACCGAGATGTTCTCGTGGAGCTTGTCGAGGAATTGCCAGGCCTTGTCCTCGCCCATTTTCTGCATCCAGCCGTGCACATAGCCGTAGCCCGTGTTGCTCATGGTCGGATTCGGCATGGCGATCTGCCCCTTGTACACCGGGTTCAGCAGGTCGCTCCAACTGGTCGGCTTGGGAATGCCGCGCTTCTGCGCCTCCACCGTGTTGAAGCAGATGACGTTCAGGTACATATCCAGCCCGGTCCACAGCGGCGGGGTGTTTTTGTCGATGAACATCGGATCGAGCTGCTGGTAGCCTTTGGGCGCATAGGGCTCGATGAGGCCGTCGTGCGCCAGCGACAGGATATCCGTCACCGGAAGGCCGAAGATCACGTCCGCGCGGGGATTGTCGCGCTCGGCGAGCAGGCGCGCATGAATGACGCCGCCGGCATCGCGCACCCAGTTGATGTGATACTCGGGATGCGCTTTCTCGAAGGCCGCCGCATAAGGGGTGAGCGCCTCCTTCTGCAGGGTGGAATAGACGGTGAGCTGGATTTTTTCCGCCGCATGAACCGGCGCGGCCGACATCAACGCTGCCGCGGCCGTGGCCGGCAGCAGGCGCCTAAGCTGCTTATTCATTGCTTCCTCCTTGTTTTACACACATGACGTTCTCGGTGACGAATTGTGCAGCTTGAAAGCCTGGTGTCTTTTCCGGTTTTTTCAGCGGATGACGCCAGCATTGGCGAGTTCGGCACGGCGCTCGGCGGAGAGGCCGAGCAGCGTGCCGAACACGTAATCGTTGTCCTGGCCGATGGCCGGAGTGGGTGTGAATTCGCCTCGCCAGTCCTGAGGGGCAAGCCAAGGCAGCGTTGCCATTTGCACCTTGCCGTCTATCTCGCGGAACATGGCCCGCTTGCGCATATGCGGATCGTTCACGATTTCGCGCATATGCCGCGAACGCGCGGCGGATATGCCCTGCGCATGCAGCGCGGCCTCCGCCTCGCCCGCGTCGCGCGTGCGCAGCCAATCCGCAACGCGCTTGTTGAGATCCGGCTTGGCGGCAAGCCGTTCCTCGGCGGTCGCGTCGGCCGGCATGTCGAGGCCGGCATCGGCCATGATCCGGCACAGGCCGAGCCAGTCCTTTTCTGTCCGCACCGACAAGGCCAGCCAATTGTCCGGCCCGGCGCAACGAAAACACCCCGACGGCGAGGCGCCGGTTTCGGTCGCGCTGCGCCGCTCCGGCACCTCGCGGCCAAGCGCGGCGTGGAGCAGCGCCTCGGGCAGGAGCGCAACCGTGCCCTCCAGCATGGAGAGATCGATATAGGCCCCCTGCCCGCCCTGCCGCCAGTGGCGGATGGCAGCGAGAATGGCGGCGGTTTCCCACAGGGCGGTGACCGGATCGGTCCAGGCCGGCAGTATGCCCATCGCCTCCAGTGCCGCATT
>Ga0154006_1000583_pt1 | contig 12234 bp, 12 predicted proteins | sample TSFL090MetaG_FD_104747 | JGI IMG/M metagenome (GOLD analysis project Ga0154006, IMG submission 104747) | Attine ant fungus gardens microbial communities from Florida, USA - TSFL090 MetaG | ecosystem: Host-associated > Fungi > Mycelium > Unclassified | place: USA: Florida, Wakulla State Forest... | reverse complement strand
CGGCCGGCTCGGTCAGCGGCAAGCTGGCCATCCTCAACGAAAAGGCAGGCAACATCAACCAGGTGGTCACCACCATCACCAAGGTGGCCGACCAGACCAACCTGCTGTCGCTGAACGCGGCGATCGAGGCCGAGAAGGCCGGCGAGCATGGACGCGGCTTTTCGGTGGTGGCCACCGAGATCCGTCGCCTGGCCGACCAGACCGCCGTGGCGACCTACGACATTGAAGTGATGGTCAAGGAAATCCAGTCGGCCGTGGCCGCCGGGGTGATGGGCATGGACAAGTTCTCCGACCAGGTGCGGCGCGGTATGCAGGAAGTGCAGAATGCCGGCGGCCAGCTGTCGCAGATCATCGCCCAGGTGCAGGCGCTGGCGCCGCGCTTCCAGATGGTCAATGAAGGCATGCAGACGCAGGCCAACAGCGCCGAGCAGATCAACCAGGCGCTGGGGCAGTTGTCGGAGGCGGCGCAGCAGACCGTGGAGTCGCTGCATCAGTCCAGCCAGGCCATCGAGGAACTGACCCTGGTTTCCAACGAGTTGCGCAACGGGGTGTCGCGCTTCAAGGTTGCGGGCTGACCGGCGGCGACGCCCGGTCGATATTGCCTGTTCCAATCGGGAACGATGTTCTTGCCATGAGCCAGAAACTGTTTTTGCTGTTTCACATTGGCCGTGACCGCTACGCCTTGCCGGCGTCGGAGGTCGCCGCCGTGCTGCCCATGGCGTCCCTGAAGCAGATGCCCGGCACGCCGCCGTGGGTGGCCGGCCTGTTCAGCCATGGCGTGCAGCATGTGCCGGTGATCGACATCAGCCGGCTGGCGCTGGGGACGGCGTCGGCGCAGCGCCTGTCCACGCGGCTGGTGCTGGTGCATTACACGATGCCGGATGGCCGCCGCCATTTGCTGGGCCTGTTGCTGGAGCGCGCCACCGATACCTTGCGTTGCGCGGTCGAGGCGTTTGCGGCCAGCGGCCTGGAACAGCCCGAGGCCCCTTATCTGGGGCCGGTCATGCGGCATGGCGGGCATTTGCTGCAATGGGTCACGATCGATGCCTTGCTCGATGAGGCCGCGCGCGCCTTGCTGTTCCCGTCACAAGAGGTGGTGTCGTGACGACCATGCAAGCCATCGCCGACACCCTCAAGGCCTTCATGGGCATGGATGTGCGCACCGTCGGTACCACGCTGATCGAGCGCGTGGTGCGCGAGCGCATGGCGCTGCTCGACATGGACGACGAAGCCGCCTATCTGGTGCGGCTGAACCAGTCCCGCGACGAATTGCAGCAACTGGTGGAACTGGCCGTGGTGCCCGAAACCTGGTTTTTCCGCGATCGCGAAGCCATGCTGGCGGTGGCCCGGCTGGGGCGCGAAAAACTGGTGGCCGCGCGGGTCGGCAAGTTGCGTATCCTGAGTCTGCCGTGTTCCACGGGGGAAGAACCATATTCGCTGGCGATGGCCTTGTTCGATGCCGGCGTGCCGGCCTCGGCGTTTCACATCGACGCCATTGACATCCGCACCCGTTCCCTGGAAATCGCCGCCGCCGGCGTGTATGGGCGCAACTCTTTCCGTGGGCGCGACCTGGCGTTCCGCGACCGCTATTTCGTCCGGCAGGGCACGGCCTGGCGCATCAGCGCCGAGGTCGCCGCGCAGGTCAATTTCGCGCCCGGCAACCTGCTGGCGCGCGACTTCATGCAGCATACCTCGCCATATGACTTCATCCTGTGCCGCAATGTGCTGATCTATTTCGAACGCGAGGTGCAGCATCGCGTGGTGCGCCTGCTCGAAGCATTGCTCAAGGACGATGGCCATATCTTCGTCGGCCCGGCCGAAGGCGGCTTGCTGCTGAGTGAACGTGTGGTATCGGCGGGCATCCCGCTGGCTTTCGGTTTTCGCAAGCGCACGCCGCAGGAAATCCGTGCATCGGCAGTGCCACCGGCGGCGCCGACGTCTGCTCTGCCCGTGATGCCGGTATCCGGCTGGCCGGTTGCCAAGACGGCTTCCCGTACGCCAGTCCGGCGTCGCGCGGCCTTGCCCGATGCGGCCAATGCCGCCCATGTGGCAAAGCATGGGCAAAAACCGGCAGTCGCCGACGGCCTCCAGGGTTTGCTGGCCCAGGCGCGGCAGGCCGCCGATCAGGGCGACCTGGCGCGTGCCGGGGCGCTGTGCGACCAGGCCGTGCGCGAGCATGGCGCCAGCGCCGATGCGTTTTACCTGCAGGGCTTGCTCAGCGACGCCGGGGGCGATGCCGCTGCCGCGCAGCGCAGTTATCGCAAAGCCATCTATCTTGACCCGGCGCATCACGAAGCCTTGCAGCACCTGGCCGCGCTGTTGCAGGCGCAAGGCGATGCCGCCGGTGCGCGCCTGATGCGCCAGCGCGCCGAGCGCGCGGAACGGGCTGCCATGCATGGAGCGCTCCACCATGGATGACATGAACGCCAGTGCGATCGAGACCTTGCAGGCGCATGACGTGGACGATTGCTGGAACCGCATCGGCATTCGTGGCGATGGCTCTTGCCCGCAACTGCCGCAGCATGTGCGCTGCCTGAATTGCCCGACCTATGCCGAAGCGGCGGTGCTGCTGCTCGACCGCGTGGCGCAGGGCACCGGGCAATCCGGTGCCTGGATGCAGACGGTCGCTGATGTGGCGCACCGGGCCGATGCGGTCGCAGAGGCGGGGGCCGATACGGCCATGATGTCGGCGCTGGTGTTCCGGGTGGGCGCCGAATGGCTGGCCTTGCCCACGGAAGCCGTCATCGAGGTCACGGCGGCGCGCGCGATGCATTCCCTGCCGCACCAGCGCAACCGCGCGGTGCTGGGCGTGCAGAACATCCGCGGCGCGTTGCGTATCTGCGTGTCGCTGGGACGGCTGTTCCAGATCGAGGAGGATCGTCAGGACGGCAAGCAGATGGTGGTGAGCTGCCATGAAGGACAGACGCTGGTGTTCCCGGTCGATGAAGTCGCCGGCGTGCATCGCGCCAGCACTACCGCCGTGCTGCCGCCGCCGACCACGCTGGCGCATGCCGCGACCCGGTACATGCAAGGCTTGCTCGACTGGCGGTCGCGCAAGGTCGGCCTGCTTGATCACGGCTTGCTGTTCCATGCGCTCAACCGGAGCATGGCATGAGTACGCCCGACCTGAGCCAGATGTCGATGCTGGATCTGTTCCGCTATGAGGCGGACAGCCAGATCCAGCAACTCAATGCCAGCCTGCTGGCGCTGGAGGAAACCCCGGGCGCGGCCGAACACCTGGAGGCGTGCATGCGCGCCGGCCATTCGCTCAAGGGCGCGGCCCGCATCGTCGGGCTGGAGACGGCGGTGAAGGTGGCCCATGCGCTGGAGGATTGTTTCGTGCTGGCGCAGCAAGGCCGGCTCCTGTTGGGGCGCCGGCATATCGATGTGTTGTTGCGTGGCGTCGATCTGCTGGGCCGCATCGCCGCGCCGCCCGATGGCGATGACGCCTGGGCCGACCATGCCGGCGCGCCCGAAGTGGCGGCTTTCATGGCGGCACTGCCGGCGGTGATGGCGGGCGGCGATGCACCGGACTTGCGGGATTTGCCGGCGGCCGCTCCCGCGCCTCCGTCGCCGGTACCACCGTCGCTGCTAACGCCGCCGACGACGGCGGAAACGGTCACGCCCTCCGTGCCCGCGGCGACGTTGCTGGAGACGGCCGCGAGTCCGCCTGCCGGCTTGCCGGTTTCCGGCGCGGCGCGTTCGGTGCGCGTGAGCGCCGAAAACCTCGACCGCTTGCTGAGCCTGTCGGGCGAATCGCTGGTGGAGTCGCGTCGCCTGCAACCTTTTTCGACGACCTTGCTGCGCATGAAGCGCTTGCAGCATGAAGCCATGCAGGCGCTGGAACAGGTGCAGCAAAAGCTGACCTCGGCCAGCGCCGACGACCTGGCGCACATGGCGCTGGGCGAGGCGCGCACGCTGATGCAGCAAAGCCAGTATCTGCTGGCCGATCAATTGAATGAACTGGATGCCTTCGACCGTCGTTCGGTGAACCTGTCGCAACGTCTCTACGATGAAGCGCTGGCTTGCCGCATGCGGCCGTTTGCCGACGGCACCGGCGGCTATGCGCGCATGGTGCGCGACGTGGCGCATGCGCTGGGCAAGTCGGCGCGCCTGGAGATCGTCGGCAATGCCACCCAGATCGACCGTGACATCCTCGACAAGCTGGATGCGCCGCTGGGGCACCTGCTGCGCAATGCCATCGACCACGGCATCGAAACGCCCGAGGTGCGCCGACGCGCGGGCAAGCCCGAACAGGGCGTGATCCGGATCGAGGCGCGCCATAGCGCCGGCATGCTGCGCATCGAAGTCGCCGACGACGGTGCCGGGATCGACCTCGACCAGTTGCGCGCGCAGGTGGTCGAGCGCAAGTTGTCCAATGCCGATACGGTGGCGCAGTTGTCTGAGGCCGAATTGCTGGAATTCCTGCTGCTGCCCAGTTTCAGCCTGCGCCAGACGGTGACCGACATTTCCGGGCGCGGTGTCGGCCTGGATGTGGTGGCCGACATGCTCAAGCAGGTGCGCGGCACCTTGCGCATCGCCACGCAAGCCGGGCAGGGCACGGGGTTCGTGCTCAAGCTGCCGTTGACCCTGTCGGTCATCCGCAGCCTGCTGGTGGAGATCGATGGCGAGCCGTATGCCTTCCCGCTGGCCTATGTCACCCGTACCCTGCGCTTGCCCGCCGATCAGCTCGATACGCTGGAGGGCTACCAGCATTTCACCCACGAAGGACGTCAGATCGGACTGGTCAGCGCGCACCAACTCCTGCAAAAAGGCGAATGGCGCGCGCGCGACGACAATGTCTGCGTGGTGGTCATCGGCGAGGGCGACAGTATCTACGGCCTGGCGGTGGATGCCTTCCTGGATGAGCGCATGCTGGTGGTGCAGCCGCTGGACGAGCGTCTGGGCAAGATTCCGGATGTGATGGCCGGCGCGCTCATGGAAAATGGCGAGCCCTTGCTGATCCTGGATGTGGCCGACATGCTGCGCTCGGTCGAAAAGCTGATCTCGTCGGGCCGGCTGCAAGCGGTGCATCATGGCGCCTCGGCGCAGGCCGCTGCCGACAGCCGCAAGAGGGTGCTGGTGGTGGACGACTCGCTGACCGTGCGCGAACTCGAACGCAAGCTCTTGACTCATCGTGGCTATCAGGTGACGGTGGCGGTGGATGGCATGGATGGCTGGAATGCCGTGCGCACCGAACATTTCGACCTGGTGATCACCGATATCGACATGCCGCGCATGGATGGCATCGAGCTGGTGTCGCTGATCCGTGGCGCGCCCAGTCTGCAATCGATGCCGGTGATGATCGTGTCCTACAAGGATCGGGAAGAGGACCGCCAGCGCGGCCTGGAGGCTGGCGCCGATCACTATTTCACCAAGAGCAGTTTTCATGACGAGAGCCTGTTGCAGGCTGTCGCGGATTTGATTGGAGAGGCGGGTTCGTGAAGATCGCGATCGTCAATGACACGCCGATGATGGTGGAAGTGCTGCGGCGGGTGATCGCCGAGACCACGCGCCACGAGTTGATCTGGATCGCGCGCGATGGCGAGGAAGCGGTGCAGATGTGCGCCTGGCGGCTGCCCGACGTGGTGCTGATGGATCTGCTCATGCCCAAGGTCGATGGCATCGAAGCCACGCGCCGCATCATGCAGGATACGCCTTGCCCGATCCTGATCGTGTCGTCCAACATGGGCGGCAGCGCCGCCAGGATCTACGAAGCCCTGGGGCACGGTGCGCTGGATGCCACGCAGACGCCGGCGCTGACCGGCGCGGCCGGCAAGCGCGATATCGCGGCGCTGATCGCGAAGATCGAAGAGATCGGTCGCCAGCCGCCTGAACTGGTGGCCCAGCCGCTCAAGCCGGCGCTGCCGGTGGCAGCGGCGCCGATGGCCACCGTGGGCGCGGATGCCGTGCCGCTGGTGGTGGTCGGCGCTTCGGCCGGCGGGCCGGCGGCATTGGCCGACATATTGCATACTGTGCCGTCCGGGTTTCCCGGCGCCATCGTGATCGTGCAGCACATCGATGCGGCGTTCGCGTCGGGGATGGCCGAATGGCTGAGGCAGCAGGCCCGCTTGCCGGTGCGTCTGGCCGAAGAAGGCGACCGGCCCCGCCGCGGCGAAGTGCTGCTGGCGGGCAGCAACCGTCATCTGGTGTTTCGGCGCGGGCCGGAACTGGGTTACGCGGCCGGTTCACCCGGTGATGTCTACCGGCCATCGGTGGACATGTTTTTCCAGAGTGTAGTGAGGTATTGGCCGGGCAAGGCGGTAGGTGTACTGCTGACCGGCATGGGGCGGGACGGCGCCATGGGCCTCAAGGCCATGCGCGACCGGGGTTTTCATACCATTGCACAGGACCAGGCCAGTTGTGCCGTCTTCGGCATGCCCAAGGCGGCGGTGATGCTCAATGCCGCCGTCGAGGTGCTGCCGGTGACCGCGATCGCGGCGCGATTGCAGGGTCTGATTGCAGCATAATTTTAAGGAACATCATGACATTACCAAATGACCTCTTGCCCGGCGGCCCCGTGCCGCCCGTGGGCGACTACAAGATCATGGTGTTGCTGGTCGACGACCAGCCCATGGTGGGCGAGGCGATCCGTCGTTCCCTCCTGGGCGAGCAGAACATCGATTTCCATTTCTGCACCCGCGCCGAGGAAGCGCTGTCGGTGGCCGAGCGCACGCGGCCGACCGTGATCCTGCAGGATCTGGTCATGCCTGGCGTGGACGGCATGACGCTGGTGCGGCAATACCGCGCCAGCCCGGTGCTGGTGGACGTGCCCATCATCGTGCTGTCGTCCAAGGAAGACGCGACCGTCAAGCGCGACGCCTTCGCCGGCGGCGCCAACGACTACATGGTGAAGCTGCCCGACATCATCGAGCTGGTGGCGCGCATCCGTTATCACTCGCGCTCCTACATCAACCTGCTGCAACGCGATGCCGCCTACCGTGCGCTGCGCGAGAGCCAGCAGGAATTGCAGAAGACCAATTTCGAATTGCAGCGGCTGACCAATACCGATGGCCTGACCGGCATCGCCAACCGCCGCTATTTCGACGACTACCTGCTGGCCGAATGGAAGCGCGCCCGTCGCGAGCAGCTGGACATGTCGCTGCTGCTGATTGATGTGGACTATTTCAAGCTGTACAACGACACCTACGGCCACGTCGCCGGCGACATGGTGCTCAAGCAGGTGGCGCGCGTGCTGGACGACAGCATCATGCGCCCGGCCGACCTGGCCGCGCGTTTCGGCGGCGAAGAGTTCACCATGATCCTGCCGCGCACCGGTATCGACGGCGCCCTGGGCATTGCCGAGAAGCTGTGCGCGCTGGTCCTGTCGAAGCAGATTCCCCACGAGCGTTCGCAAGCGTCCTCCTGGCTGAGCGTGAGCATCGGCGTGGCGAGCATCGTGCCGGCCGAGGATCAGGAGCCGAAGGCCCTGGTCGAGATGGCCGACCGCCGGCTGTACCGGGCCAAGCAGGGGGGCCGTAACCGCGTGGTCAGCCAGGGCGAGTGAGGCGCACGGGCCGGTCGTCACATTCATCATCGCGAAAGGATGGCGCGCATGCGCGAGATACATACCCTGGACGAATTGAAGGCGCTGGCCGGCCAGGAGGTCGCCACCAGCGACTGGATCGAGGTCAGCCAGGAACAGGTCAATCGCTTCGCCGATGCCACCGATGACCATCAATGGATTCATGTGGATGTCGAGCGCGCCACGCGCGAGATGCCCACCGGTGGCACCGTGGCGCACGGCTTCCTGACGCTGGCGCTGTTGCCGAAGATCCTGGGCCAGAGCATCAGCCTGGGGCCGGACGTGCGCATGTTGCTCAACTACGGGCTGGATCGCGTGCGGTTTCCGGCACCGCTGCCGGTGGGCAGCCGGGTGCGCGGCCTCGTTCATCTGAAGGCCGTGGAGGATATCCCGGGCGGCGCGCAACTGACCTGGGTCGTGACCATCGAGCGCGAGGGTGGCGGCAAGCCGGTCTGCGTGGCCGAATTCCTGGTGCGTCGCTACTGAAACACAAACGCACAAAAAACGGCGGCAGGGTCGACCCGGCCGTCGTCAGACTGCTGACAAAATTTGTTTCCCTGTTGCCCGTTCGGGCTGAGTAGACCCGCAGGGTCGTATCGAAGCCTGTCCTGAGTTCATCGAAGGGCCTGTCCTTCGATACGCGGCTACGCCGCTACTCAGGACGGACGGAGGCAAATGATGTCACCTTGGGTTTGTCATGTCGCCCTGCCGTCGCCGGCGATGCTGGCGTGGCGTTAACGCTTCTGGTACTGGCTCTTGCCGAACAGCAGTTCGCGCGCCTTGTCGTCCTGCAAGGGTTTGCGCTTGTCGGCCAGCACGGTCACGCCGCGCTGCACCGCGGGGCGCGCCGAGATGGCGTCGTACCAGCGCTGCACATGCGGGAAATCGGCCAGGTCGATGCCCTGGTTCTTGTGCGAGCGTGTCCACGGGAAGCAGGCGATGTCGGCGATGGTGTATTGCGCGCCGGCCAGGTAGGCATGCTTGCCCAACTGCTTGTCCATCACCTGGTACAGCCGCCTGGCTTCATTGCTGTAGCGGTTGACGGCGTACTCGATCTTTTCGGGCGCATACAGGCGGAAGTGGTGGGCCTGGCCCAGCATCGGACCGAGGCCGCCCATCTGGAACATCACCCATTGCAGCACGTCATACTTTTCACGATCGGTCTTGCCGAGCAGGCGGCCGGTCTTGCCGGCCAGGTAGATCAGGATGGCGCCGGATTCGAACAGCGAGATCGGCTGGCCGTCCGGGCCGTCGGGGTCGACGATGGCGGGGATCTTGTTGTTGGGGGAAATGTTCAGGAAATCGGGCGTGAACTGGTCGCCCGCGCCGATATCGATGGCGTGCGCGGTGTAGGGCAGGCCGCATTCTTCCAGCATGATGTGGACCTTGTGGCCGTTCGGCGTGGCCCAGCTATAGACGTCGATCATGGTATCCAGTGGTGATGTCGTTGATGTCGATGAGGGGGATTACAGCCTGGCCAGGCGATCCAGCGCCAGGCGCAGGGTGTCATCCTTCTTGGCGAAGCAGAAGCGCACGATGCCCGATTCGGTCGGCGTGTTGTAGAAGGCCGAGACCGGAATGGCGGCCACGCCGATCTCGCTGGTGAGCCATTGGCAGAAGTCGGCTTCGGGCAGGTCGGAGATGGCGCCGTACTTCACGCACTGGAAATAGGTGCCTTCCGAGGGCAGCAGGGTGAAGCGGGTACGCGCCAGGCCTTCCCGGAACAGGTCGCGTTTCTTCTGGTAGAAGGCCGGCAGGTCGAGGTAGGGCGCCGGGTTCTTCATGTAGGCGGCCAGGCCGTATTGCACGGGCGTGTTGACGGTGAACACGTTGAACTGGTGCACCTTGCGGAATTCCGCCGTCAGCGCGGCGGGCGCGGCCACGAAACCGACCTTCCAGCCGGTGACGTGGTAGGTCTTGCCGAAGCTGGAATTGATGAAGGTGCGGCCGACCAGCTCGGGATGGCGCGCCAGCGACTGGTGCGGCGCGCCGTCGTAGACCATGTGTTCATAGACTTCATCGGACAGGATCAGGATGTCGGTGCCGCGCACGATGTCGGCCAGCGCCTGCACGTCGGCGGCCTTGAGCACGCTGCCGGTCGGGTTGTGCGGGGTGTTGACCATGATCATGCGGGTCTTGGGCGTGACGGCGGCGGCCACCTTGTCCCAGGGGATGCTGTAGCCGTGTTCGCCGACCGTCATCTGCACGAACACCGGGATGCCGCCAGCCAGTTCGATGGCCGGCACATAGCAGTCGTACACCGGTTCGATGACGATGACTTCATCGCCCGCATGTACCGCGCACAGCACCGAGGTCAGGATGCCCTGGGTGGCGCCGGCGGTCACCGTGATCTCGGTGGCGGGGTCGTAGCGGTGGCCGTAGAGCGTGGCGATCTTGTCGGCAATGGCGTCGCGCAGGACCGGCACGCCGGCCATCGGCGGATACTGGTTCAGGCCATCCTGCATGGCATTGGTGACGGCTTGCACCAGGGCCGGGTCGCAATGGAAATCGGGAAATCCCTGGCCCAGGTTGACCGCGCCTTTGTCGGCGGCCAGCGCCGACATGACGGTGAAGATGGTGGTGCCGACGTTGGGCAGCTTGGTGACGATATTGGCTGGAGTGCTCATGACTGCGAGGGCCGTGATGGTTGATGTGCGTAGGACGGAAACGCACTATTCTAGCCGGATTCGCGCCGCGCCATTTTTGCGCTGCATCAGCCGATGCCTAGCGGTATCAGGCCGGCTGCGTCACGGCTTCCCAGTGCTGCGGCGCGAGGATGCGGAACAGGCCCTGGCGCACCGTCTTGCGCGCCAGCTTGAGCACCGCCTTGTCCTTGCTGAGGAGGATGTCGGCGCCGCATTGCAGGGCCAGTTCCAGGAATTTCTGGTCGTCGCGGTCGGTGCACAGCGGCAGGCCGAAGGTGTTGACGGTGGCCAGCGGCAGGCAATGCAGGTAACGGTCGAATTCGGCGCAGATGGCGGGCTTGTCATGCACATACGGCGCCAGATGCGGGTAGTCCAGCACGGCCTGCCATTCGGCGCGGCAATCCTCGCGGGTGAAGGCTTGCACCTGGCCAGCTTGCAGCGCCTGCATCAGCGATTGCCAGCGCGGATCGCGAAAGACGAACAGGTCGAGGCAGATATTGGTGTCGAGTACCAGGCGCTGGCGGGCGGTGGCGGTAGCAGCGTCAAGGGAGGCGGGGACGGTCGCGGGCGAATCTGTCGCGTGGAGAGGGTTCATCAGGGCAGGGGATAGCGCAGGAAGGTCGGTTCCTTCCTGCGGCGGGTATTCCGGTCAGTTGTCGATGCCGCGGTTGGTCGCGGGAGGCATGCCGTGCGGCGAGAGGATGTCGCCGCCGGCTTCGAGCGCATCATACCCCTGATCGGTGACGCGCCAGAAATTGTGCATGTCGACCGCCACCAGCCCACGGTCGTGCAACAGGCGCAGGTGATGCAGGATCAGTTCCGGCGCGATATGGCCGGGCAGGGCGCTCTGGATCTTCTCGACATCGCCGTAGGTGGTGCCGAACGAGGCCAGCTGTTTGAGGATCTCGCCCATCAGGTGTTTGTCGCGTTTCATGGTCTGCTCCTTGTCATGGCCCGCGGATCACGCGAGACGGCCTATTGCATGGACAACATCAGTCGGCGCGAGTGCCCGCCGACTGATGAGAATGTTGTGTTGATTAACGGCAATGAAACGTCGTACTTGAGCCTGCCGGCTGACGACCGCATTTCGGGCCGCTTGCCGGGTCGCCTACTCCACAGAATCGGAGAGAGCAGGCATGACGGCCGCGCTTTGGGTATCATGGCGCGCATCTGTTGATTGGATCAAACCACCATGCTCATTGTGCTGTCCCCCGCCAAGTCGCTCGACTACGATACACCCGCCGCGACCGATGTTCATACCCTGCCGGGCTTCATCCCCCGCTCGGCCGAACTGATCGAGGTGCTCAAGCAGCTCTCGCCGGCCCAGATCGGCAGCCTGATGGGGATTTCGGACCCCCTGGCCGTGCTCAATGCCGGCCGTTACGCCTCGTGGTCGCGCAAGTTCAGCGCCAGGAATGCCAAGCAGGCCGTGCTGGCCTTCAACGGCGACGTCTATGAGGGCCTGGATGCGCCGGGCATGTCGGGCAAGCAACTCGCCTACCTCCAGCAGCATGTGCGCATCCTGTCGGGTTTGTACGGTATGTTGCGTCCGCTCGACCTGATGCAGCCGTATCGCCTGGAAATGGGTACCAAGCTGGTCAATGCCCACGGCAAGGACCTGTACGCCTTCTGGGGCAGCGACGTGACCGAGGCGCTCAATGCCGATCTGGCCGCGCAGAAGGCGCCGGTGCTGGTGAACCTGGCTTCGGAGGAATATTTCAAGGTGGTCAGGTCCAAGCTGCTCAAGGCCAAGGTGATCTCGCCGGTGTTCGAGGACTGGAAGGGCGGCAAGTACAAGATCATTTCGTTCTACGCCAAGCGCGCGCGCGGCCTGATGGCGCGCTATGCCGCGCTGAACAACATCAACCGGCCGGAAAAGCTGAAGGGCTTCGACCTGGAAGGCTATGCCTTCGCCGAGGACGCCTCGACCGACAGCAAATGGGTGTTCCGCCGCAAGCTGGCGGCCTGATGAAGCACTGAGGCGCCGGTTGTCCGAAGGACGGGCAATCCGGCCGGCGGATGTGAAAAAGCCTCGCAAGGTTCACACACTTGCGAGGCTTTTTG
>Ga0154006_1000582_pt1 | contig 12259 bp, 12 predicted proteins | sample TSFL090MetaG_FD_104747 | JGI IMG/M metagenome (GOLD analysis project Ga0154006, IMG submission 104747) | Attine ant fungus gardens microbial communities from Florida, USA - TSFL090 MetaG | ecosystem: Host-associated > Fungi > Mycelium > Unclassified | place: USA: Florida, Wakulla State Forest... | reverse complement strand
GCAGGTCGATCGTATGGTCGTAGAAGCCGACGACGCCCTGCACGGCGCCCGCCAGCAACTCGTTCTCGGCGTCCACGCCGGCCGGCTGCGACAGCAGCTCGACGTCGAGCCCTTCGGCCTTGAAGTAGCCGAGCTCCTGCGTGAGCCGCGCGGGCAGGTAGATCAGCTTCGCGATCCCGCCGACCATGATCGTGATCTTGCCGCCGTCGTCGGCGAAAGCGGGGTGGGCAGCGAGCGCGCAGCTCAGGCTGGCTGCAACGGCGAGGGTGCGCAGGATGGGTCGCATCGGGGTCGTCTCCTTCGTTGTATTCGTATGGCGCGATGCTTGCTGCATCGTCACGACGAGTATAGGGAGACGAAACCTTCTGCAACCTTTCGCGGGTGGGCGATTCCGTTAGGGGTTTTCCACGAATCCGATGCGAACGCTCGAAGAGCGCCCCTCAGCCGGATTGCGCCGCAGGTTGGAATGGCAACAGGCCTATCTATGCTGATGTCTCGGCATTACGCTTTGGCAAGCACGGAGAGAATCATCCATTGCGCCTAGACCAACCATGGAAGCATGACATTACGACAAAAGCGTTGATCGACGAGGACGCATCGCGTTGCGCAACGTGCCGCCTCTGATTTCTCGTAATCTGTTCGGTTCGCTTTCTGACTTGATATTTCATTTCGACGATTCAATGAGTCTAACCACCATCGCCATTGCCGACGACCATCCGGTCGTGATCGAAATGCTAAAGCGCCTGCCGCAATGGGAACCGGATTTCCTCATCTCGCATTGCTGCGATAGCGGGGAGGGGCTGATCGACGCATTGACGCGCTCCCCGGTCGATCTCATCGTCGTCGACTATTCGATGAATCGGGGCGACAAACCGATCGACGGCCTGAGGTTGCTGCGCAAGCTGCGCGACGTCGCGCCGAGTGCGCAATGCGTGATGCTGACGGCGCAAAAAAATCCGAGCATCTTCGCGGCTGCGCTGCGACTGTGTGTGAAAGCCATCGTCAGCAAGGAAGACGGGATCGACGAGATCGTGCGTGCGTGCCGACACGTGCGCGCCGGCCAAACGCGGTATTTTTCGCCGACGGTCCGCCTGATCGTCGAGCAATCCGGCGCGAGCGGCCGCGATACACTCCCAAGGCTGACACAGAAGGAGCTTGATGTCGTGCGCCTGTTCGCGTTAGGCCACTCGCTCGCGAGCATTGCAGAGAGGCTCGGCCGCTCCGTCAGCACTGTGTCAACGCAGAAATACACGGCGATGAAAAAGCTGCAGGCCGATACGAATACCAACCTGATCCGCTACGCGTTCGAAAGCGGGCTGATTTGACGAGGTTTACTGCCGACAGGTGACCGTGAACGTCGCCGTGCCTTTGGCGCGACCCGTCTCAATCGTCGAGGGAGCTGAATGGGAAGCTCGAAGGATTCGATGACGCGCCCGATTCGCCGATTTCTCACGGTATGCCAAGCAGTGTCGGCTGGCCGTCGCAGCTGCGCAGTGGAATGCCAATGATGCCCGGATTTCGATTGGTATCCCGTGCGCCTATTCGGTTCTGGTCGGTTTCGGCGCTTGCCGTCATTGCATCGAGAATTCTGCCGTCCCCGTTGGGCACGTCGGCGCCCCTTCAGCGACTTTGCCGCCCAGCTACGGAAGCAGTCGATGATTGCGAAGACGGAGGTCGCTCCGCCCGGCGCCGACATGCAGTCGATACAGCCTGTCAGACCCTCGGTGTCGGCGACAGCCTGTCGAAGATCGATCCCATCAGGTCGTTGAAAGCCTTGACCGTCTGTTGCGCGTTGTTGATCGCCCCGTAGACGCCGCCGCTCACCGCGGTGATTTCCACCGTTGTCAATTCACGCATTTACATTCTCCGTGAAGTTGCATGTTGCCGATCGTAATGGGCTGGATCGGCATCAGCCATCCCTCCGCGCCGCGCGTAGCGAGCATTCGCGTTGCTATGCTATGCGGGCTGGGTTGGGAACACGGCGTCGATATTCAGTTCGCGTGTGCAGCCATATGCAATTTCGATCGCGCGATCCGCGCTCCGGATCGTCTCGGGGCGGTGCGCGATGATGATTCGCGTGACGTTCATGCCACGCACCGCGTCGTTGATCAGGGATTCGCGGTCGGTGTCGAGATGACTCGTCGCTTCGTCGAGCACGAGGATCGCGGGCCGGCGGTAGAAGGCGCGGGCGAGCAGCACGCGCTGGCGCTGTCCGCCCGAAAGCGACGATCCCATGTCGCCGACGAGGCTCCGATAGCCCATCGGCATCGCGACGATGTCGTCGTGAATCTGCGCGTGCCGCGCGGCTTCCTCGATTCGGGCGTCGTCGGGCTGCGGATCGAAGAAGCCGATGTTGTCGGCAATCGAGCCGGCGAACAGGATGTCGTCCTGCATCACGCAGCCGATCCGGTCGCGATATGGATGCAGGCCGAGCTTACGGATGTCGATACCATCGACGTGCACACTGCCGTGCTCGGGCGTCAGCAGGCCGAGCAGCAGCTTCGCCATCGTCGTCTTGCCCTGGCCCGACGGACCGATGAGTGCAACCGACTCGCCGGGGGCAATCGAAAACGAGCAGCCGTCGAGTACCCAGGGCTCCGTTTCCGCATAACGGAAACGCACGTCGCGTACATCGATCGCGGGCGGTGCCGCACGGCTCACATCCGTCGATCGGCCGATCTTTGCCTCCATGTCGTCCTCGACGTCGGTGAGCACGATGTCGGCGAGACGCTCTCCGTGCAGGCGCAGCATTCTGAAGTCGATCAGCGTTCCGATCAGCCCGGCGCCGCGCGCCATGAACTGGTCGGCAAAACTGACGAACGCGACCAGCATCCCGGCCGAGAACTGCCCGTCGAGTACCTGCTTCGCCGCGAGCCAGACGAGCACCACGCGGCCCGCACCGGAAATCACGCCATGCAGCGTCGAGAAGCCGATCGACAGCCGCTCGATCGCAACGTGCTTGTTGGTGGTATTGACCACCGCGTTCGCATAGGTTGCGACGCGCGCTTCCTGCTTGTTCGCGAGCTTGATCGCCTGCACGCCGCGGATCGATTCGAGCAGGTTCGTCTGGGCGCGCGCCGCATACACGATCTGTTCCTCGTTCGCCTGCCGGAACGGCCGGTACGCGATCCACCGGATCGCGCCGTACACGGCGAACAGGCCGAGGACGAGCCACGTGAGTGCCGGGCTGTAGACGAACAGCATCGCAAGCGTTGCGATCGCCATCACGCCGTCGAGCAGCGCGCCGATGAACTGCGTGGTCAGCGTCGCCTGGATCGTATTGATCGCGCTGAATCGCGACACGACGTCGCCGATGTGGCGCTGCTCGAAATACGCCATCGGCAGCCTGAGTAGGTGCGCGCAGACGTTGGCGGTCCACTGCACGCAGAGCAGGCTCGAGAACCACGTCACTACCCATGAGCGCAACGCCGACACCACGTTCTGAAACAGCACGACGAGCAGGAAGCCGATGCCGAGCAGCGTCAGCAGGTCCGCATCGGCCGACACCAGTACTTGGTCCATCACCCACTGCATGTAGAACGGCGTGACGATGCCGAACACTTCCAGCGCCGCGGAAAGCAGCAGCACCTGCGCGAACGTCGCGCGGATGCCCGTGACATTGCCGACGAGCTTCACCATCGAGATCGCTTCGCGCGCCTGGGTGCGCTCGAACGACGGCGACGGCATCAGCTCCAGCGCGACGCCGGTGAAGTGTTCGGACACTTCGGAGAGCGGCACGTCGCGACATCCGCGTGCCGGATCATGGATCGTGATCCGGCCGCGCGACACCGACTTCAGCACGACGAAGTGATTCATGTCCCAGTGCAGAATGCACGGGCGGTGCAGCTTGCTCAGTTCGCCGAGTTCGAGCCGCAACGCACGCGAAGCGAGGCCGAGCCGGTATGCGATCAGCATCACGTCGTTGAGGGTCGCCCCCTTCAGCGACGGGCTGAAGCGCCGGCGCAGGCTGATGAGGTCGAGGTCGTGGCCGAAATGGCTCGCGACCATCCCGACGCACGCGAGCCCGCACTCGGCCGCCTGCGTCTGCAGAATCACTGGCAGGCGGCGGCGCCAGCCAAATTGCAGCGCATCGATCCATTTCATGATTGAACGGGCTCCGTAACGAATGCATTGAGGGCGCGCATCAACTCGACACACGGCTGCCGAGCGCATACAGCGGCTCGAGCACCCACTCGACCAGCCGGCGCCGGTCGATCAGCACGTCGGCCTCGAGCGCCATCCCGGGCCGCAGTGCCTCGTGCTTGGCGTACGCGACGATGTCCTGGCGATCGAGCGCGACGACGACGCGGTATAGCTGCTCCGGCACATTGGTATGCCCGGTTAGATTCGCGACTTCCTGCGGCGACAGCGCGGTACGCGACACCTCGGTCACGCGCCCGAACTGCTGGCCGAATTTCTGGAACGGGTACGCTTCGTAGCGCAGCACCACGCGCGCGCCGGCGCGCACGAAGCCGATCGCGCGGCTCGGCACCATCAGTTGGGCCTCGAGCGGCGCGCCTTGCGGCAACAGCGACACCGCCGACTGGCCCGCGTTGACAATCTGCCCGGGCTTCGCGAGCAGCGCGGCGACGACGCTCGCCTGCGGTGCACGCAGGATGACCGTGCGACGCGCTTCGTTCTCGGCTATCGACTGGTCGACGTCCGCGAGCTTGCGCTGGATGTCGTTTTGCTGGTTGCGGGTGGTGAGCGGCAGCTCGCGTAACTGCTGGCGGGTCTGGTCGAGTTGCTGGCCGACGTCGAGGCGCTGGCGGGCGAGCTCCTGCAGCCGCGCCTGCGCGTCAAGCAGCACGCCTTCCTGCTGCTCGACCTGGCTGTTCGACGCATAGCCGAGCTCACGCATCGACTGCAGCTTGTCGAGCTGGCGTTGCGCGAGTTCGGCCTGGCGTAGCCGCTGCGCGTTCTGCCGCGCGATCTGTGTGAGCTGGTCATCCAGTGCCGCCGCGCGCGTCCGCAGGCCGCGCTGCGCTTCGCCGCTCAGTTGCGACTGGCTAGTCAGATCGGTCTCCAGGCGCGAGCGCTGAAACCTCAATTGCCGGGCGACCGTTTCGCGCGTTCCGCCGAGCTCGGTCGCCACTTCGGCCGAGATCGCCAGCAGTTCCGCACCGGCCGCCACCGTCTGTCCTTCGCGGACTCGCGTGGCGACCACGGTGCCCGTCAACGGCGGTGCCACCGTCAGCAGCCCCGTCGCCGGCAACAGCTGACCAGTCACGCGCTCGCGTTTCGTGTAGCTGCCGAATACGAAAAACGCGACGACCACCAACGTCAACGCGGTCGCGACGCCGATCATCAGCCAGCGCCAGGGCGGCGAGTACAGGCTGACGGTACCCATTAGCTTGTGCCGGGTCGCGTCGAGCGCTTCCTGGCGGAACAAGGAAGTGGTCATGATCGGGTCCCCACGGCAGGCGCTGGGCCGTCAGCGTTGCAGCCGATGCCGGCCACGTCGTCGTCTCCGAGCGTGCCGAGCGCGGCGGACAGTTGCAGCCGCGCGCGCAGGTAGCGGTAGCGGGCGTCGGCGAGATCGCGGATCGCTTCGAAATAGCGCTGCTCGGCATTCAGTTCGTCGATCTGCGTGCGCAGTCCGACTTCGCGCCCGAGGCGGGTCGATTTCACCTTGCTGTCGGCCGACGCGAGCACGCGTTCCTGCGCGCGGATCAGCGCGACGCCGTTGGTGATGCCGAGATAGGCCGCACGGGCACGCTCGCGGGCCTTGCGGCGCGCATCCTCGAGCGCGTCGCGTGCCTGGTCGCGCCGGCGGTAGGCTTCGCGGCTCGCCGACAGCGGGCCGCCGCCGGCGAACAGCGGGATCGTGACCGTCACGCCGATCATTGACGAACGGGTTTTCGACGTTGTGCCGAACACAGTGTCGAGTCCGTTCTCGTTGGCGCCGCGGCTCCAGCTCGTGCCGTAGCTCGCCTGCAGGTTCACGACCGGCAGGTGCGCGCCCGTCGCGGCGACGATGTCGGCCTGCGACAGGTCGAGCTGCTTGCCCGCGATCCGCACGTCGACGTTGTCGCGGGCTGCGTCGTCCATCGCGGTCGCGAGATCGACCGGCGCGGCCTGCGGCGCGCATTGCCACGAGATCGGCGATAGCTCTGCCGCCGTCAACCCGGTAATCCGCTGCAGCGTGCCGCTCGCGATCGCCAGATCGGTCTGCGCGCTCACCGTGCGCGCCAGCGCTTCGTCGAGATTCGCGCGCGCCTCGTCGACGTCAGTCCGCGTGCCGTCGCCGATCCTCAGTGCGGCCTGCGCCTGGTCGAGTTGCTTATGGAACGCCTGCCGCGCAGCTTCGGCGGCCTGCAGCACGTCGCGTCCGAACAGGACGTCGAAATAGGCGCTGGCGACATCGGTGATCAGGGATTGCGACGCCTTCTCGTACTCGATGTCGGCCTGATCGGCGAGCGTGACGCCGCGCTTGAAATTGGCGACGCGGGACAGATCGAGCAGCGGCTGCGTGACGGTTGCGGAAGCGCTGTGACGGCGGACCGCCGCCGCATACGCTGCGGTGGGCTGGTCCTGCTTCGTGTAGCCGCCGTTGAGCTCGGCGCGCGGCAGCAGCCCTGCAAGACCTTGCCAGCGCTTCTCGCGGCCGGCGAGCTGCGCGTTGCGCGCCGCGCCGATGCCCGCATCGAAGCGCCGCGCCGCGTTCACCGCGTCGAGCAGGTTGGCTGCGTGCGCCGGCCATGCGGCACCGAGCCAGCCGAGAATGGCCATCAGCCGGAAGGATCGTGTCGAGATCATCTGCCTGTGCGCGGCGCGACCTGTCGGTCGGTCGCGGGAACCGCGGCGAGGTTACGCCGCAAAGTAGAAGATTATTCAGTAGTGCATGACGGCACGATATCGTCCTTCGTCCAATTTCCGACCGGTGCCTGCACAGTTGCGAATCGTGGAATGCGACTGAGTGCCGAGCGGAAATAGCGGCACGCTGCGCAAAGCACATGTATGCGCGTCTGCAAAGGGGAACGCCGAGGAAGTCAGGTGGGAGCGAGATGCCAACACCAGCTAACCAATCCACCGTTTGACAAGCCTCGTCAGTTGCGACGGCCGCACGAATGTTCCCATGTTGGCGGCCGTGGACGCCCGCCTGTTTTCGGCAAGCGGCGACATCAGCAAAAATTGGATGTTTCACTATAGATTCGATTTTTATTTAGGAATATTTTCCAAATGCAGGGAAGGAATTTGGTTTTTATCTTGCAATTGCAATGATTGTTTTATTTTCCATGCCGGTCGAGTCATTCATTGAGGATGGCGGAGCAACATTTCTGGAGGTGAAGCCGCATGATCGAGTTGAATATGAAGGTCAGCCATTTTGTTGAAAATTATTTCGACAAGCGCCCCATCCTGTTCAGAGGTGCGTTGCGAAACAATTTTCTGTCGTGGGAAGAAGTATCGGAGGCGATATATATTGGCGAATCGATGACGCAGGGACCAAGATTGAACAAAGGTGGATTTCTTGATGAGTCAAAATACATCGTAAATTGTGGTGAACTGGGCCAAGTTAGACGCAGGCTCGAAAAGGGTATTCTGTACGACGAGCTTCGCAATGGCACAACGCTCGTATTTAATCGGATGGAATTGACTTCGTACAAAGTCAGATTGATATGCAAGTCGATCTCGAGATTTGTTGGCGAACACACCGTCGCGAATGGATACATCGCATTTGGAGAGGAAGAATCGTTTGGAAAGCACTGGGATACGCATAGTGTTTTTGCAGTTCAAATGATGGGTAGGAAGCGATGGTTGGTCTATGAACCTACGCATGCGTTGCCGCTGAAGCATCAACGAAGCACTGGAAAGCAATCCGAATGTCCGGCTGAACCTTATATGGATGTCACAATCGAAACCGGAGACATCTTATATCTGCCGAGAGGATGGTGGCACACTGCAATCCCCTTGAACGAAGAAACTTTTCATTTGGCCGTGGGCGTGCACGAGTCCACTATTTCGGATTATATAAAATATCTGGCAAACGAAATTATCGGCGATTTTGATGCATTCAGACAGACGATTCCGCTCGGAGAAAGACGGGACATCGATCTCAGGCTAGTGGCAAATGAGCTGGCGCGTATTGTTGAGGATCGCAATGTGCTGATTAACTACAACGATCGCCGACGACGGAATTTTAGAGAAGCATCGAGACCAAATCTGCAATTGCACGCCTTCCGATCAAAATTTCAGTTGGATAAGGAGGCAAAATTTCTTGCGAATACACCGCTAAGAGGCCTCGCTTTCGATGAAAGAATAAATGGCCAGTCAGTGCCGATTGGAAGAAACCTTGGAAGATTACACAATTTTATCTTTGCGTCGACGGGAGCCGTTTCCTACAAAGAGTTGCGTGATTGCGCTTGCGAAATCACCGGCGAAGAGTTTGATTCGTTGATTTTAAAATTACTGGAAGTGGATGTGCTTGAGCTCATTTGAATGATTGGCTGAAATTGGAGGATGAAAATGGAACTCTTGACGGACGAGCAAATTAACTTGGTCAGCGCGGGTAATGGCATGGTGCAAGGCGCTGTTATCGGATGGTTTGTAAGCAAGGGGATGGATGCAACATATGATTTAATTAAATATACTATGGATTGGCTTTCAAGAAATAAACTGGAAGTCAACGATATAACCATGTACAACGCCATGGGCGATTTTAACAACCAAGGTAACGACGCGGATGGCCAGTAATTTTGACATTTAGGGCACGGGGCGGAGGCGGGGCCGAGATTTACCAGAAAATCTCGGACACCTATTTGAGATATTTTTATTGGAAGCTTTATCCAAAGACTTCCCTCTGAAATCGTGACGAATCTCAATGAAAGACTGCCCTGATAACAGCGCGATTCGCACTATCTCGCGTAGCCCGGTGCTTGTCTCCGCGCTTCTGACTTGCGTTCTCACATACGTCGCCGGTGCCTTGGTCTGGGGTGGCCAATTTGTATTCGGACTTCCGTTCGGTCCCTCCGCTGGTGCGCTGCCTGAAATAGTGAAGTACGACCTATCGACACGCCTGATTGTTGGCTCGCTCGCTGCACCGATCGTGGAAACATTTCTGTTGCAGTGGCTTCCCATTCGATTGATTCGCCGCGCATTCGGAGGCAGCATTTGGTCAGCGATCGGTGCTTCAACTCTTGTGTTCGGTGCAACGCACGGCTACAGCAGCCTTTACGTGGCAGTCGCTTTATGGGGCGGGCTGATCTTCGCAACGGTCTTCGTGCTGCGCGATTACCCCGGTGGCCGCCCCTTTTGGGTTGTCGCCATAGCCCATGCCGCACGTAACACTCTGGCAAGTATCCTCATCTAACGCGAACGCAACATTGCCGGGGCCATCGTAGATTTCGCCGCGAATTGGCCGGATGAATAGGCCCTGAACCAACACGGTCTTGATGACTCGGTCGAGGCGGTGCCTGTACCTTACGATGAATGACGCGCGCCTCAGCGCCACCCAAGCAGCACGCGCCCCATCTCATCGAGCCCCATATCGAACAGGTGCGACACGAACGGCACGAGGTTCGGGATCATCAGTTGCACGAGCAACAGCCCGACCAGCATCGTGACCGGAAAGCCGATCTGGAAGATGCCGATCTGCGGCGCCGCGCGGTTCAGGATCCCGAGCGCGAGGTTCGCGATCAGCAGCGCCGCGACCACCGGCAGCGCGAGCAGCAACCCCATGTCGAACACGGTCGCGCCGAACGCGGCGAGCGTGCGCCAGCCGGGCGCGTGCAGCAGGTCGGCCGACACCGGCAGCGACTGGAACGACGCGGCCAGCGCGGCGAACACCTGCAGGTGGCCGTCCACCGCGAGGAACGCGAGCATCGCGATCGCGTTCAGGAAGCGGCCCATCACGGGCGTCGCGCCGCTCGAATGCGGGTCGAAGAAGGTCGCGAAGCCGAGCCCCATCGACAGGCCGATGAAGTCGCCGGCCGCCTCGACGGCCGCGAACACGATCTGCATCGTGAACCCCAGCGCGGCGCCGATCAGGAACTGCGTGACGACGATCCAGATACCCTGCGCGGAGAACACCGTGACGGCCGGCATCGCGCCGAGCGTCGGGGCGACGACCAGCGCCATGAATGCGGCGATGCCGATCTTCACGCGCACCGGCACCGCCGCGTGGCCGATCACGGGCGCCGTCGCGACGAGCGCGAGCATCCGCACGAACGGCCACAGGAAGGCGGTCAGCCAGCCGTTGAGCTGCGCGTAGGTAACCGAGAACATCGCGGGGCAACGGAGCCGGGCGCGCCGGTCAGCCGGCGCCGAGCGTCGCGACGTGCAGCAGCGTCTGCCGCAGGTAGTCGAGCATCGTCGTCAGCATCCACGGGCCGGCGATCACGAGCGTCGCGGCCACCGCGAGCAGCTTCGGGATGAACGACAGCGTCGATTCGTTGATCTGCGTCGCGGCCTGGAACAGGCTCACGACGAGGCCGACGGCAAGCGCGACCAGCAGCAGCGGGGCGGCCAGCAGCAGGCCGACCATCATCGCCTGGTGCGCCAGCGTCATCACTTGTTCGGGCGTCATCGCGTACGTCCTCCGCTTACGTGAAGCTCTGCGCGAGCGAGCCGATCAGGAGCTGCCAGCCGTCGACCAGCACGAACAGCATCAGCTTGAACGGCAGCGACACGGTGGACGGCGACACCATCATCATCCCCATCGACATCAGCACGCTCGCGACGACCATGTCGATGATCAGGAACGGAATGAAGATCGTGAAGCCGATCTGGAAACCGGTCTTCAGCTCGCTCGTGACGAACGCGGGCACCAGCAGCGATAGCGGCACGTCTTCCGGGCCCTGCATCGGCGCGGCCCTGGAGATCTTCGCGAACAGCGCGAGATCGGTCTCGCGGGTCTGCTTCAGCATGAAGGTCTTGAACGGCGCGACGCCGCGCTGCACGGCCTGCTCCATCGGCATCGAGCCGTCGGAGAACGGCTTGTAGCCGTCGGTGTAGGCCTTGTCGAGCACCGGCGACATCACGAAGAAGGTGAGGAACATCGCGAGGCCGACCAGCACCTGGTTCGGCGGCGTCGTCGCGGTGCCGAGCGCCTGGCGCAGCAGCGACAGCACGATGATGATGCGCGTGAAGCTCGTCATCATCAGCAGCATCGCCGGCAGGAACGACAGCATCGTGAGCAGCAGCATCGTCTGCACGCTCAGCGAATAGGTGGTGCCGCCGTTCGGGCCCGGGCTCGTGTTGAACGCGGGCAGGCCGGCCGCCTGCGCGCACGCGAGCGCGGGAGCGAGGCCGAGGATCAGCACGGGCGCGAAGCGCGCCGCGCGACGCAGGAATTCGTGTTTCATCGGAATGCAGAGACGGAAAGAGGGCGCGACGCCATGTCAGCGGTCCTTGCCGCGCCCGAAACGCTTCGCGGCTTCGCCCGCGAGCGCGTCGCGAAACCGCGCGCCGAACGTGCCGGGCTGGCCTTCGGCGGAAGCGGGGGCGGCAACGGTGTCGGCCGAAGCCGATCCCGGCGTCGTGACGGCCGCCGAGCCGGCCGGCAGCGTATGCAGCAGCCGCACGTTGCCCGGCGCGACGCCGAGCACGAGCCAGGTGTCGCCGATCTCGACGATGGTCGCGCTTTCCTTTGCGCCGACCGCGACGCTCGACACGACCTTCAGCGGGCCGCCGCGGCGCGCGGGCTGGAACCCGAAACGGCGCGCGAGCCACGCGCACGCGAACACGAGACCGATCACGACCGCGAGCCCGACGAGCGTCTGCAGCACCGCGCCGATGCCGAGCGACGGCACGGCCGAGCCGACCGTCACGCTCGACGCGATGGCGCCGGCGTTGTTCACCGCGTTCATGTCGGCGGCACCGGCCGGCACGCACGCGAGCGACGCGGCAACGGCCAGCGCAGCCGCCGCGGTCGCACTGTGCACGCGGCGGCCGGACGTCACGACCTTCACCGGTTCAGCTTCCGGATGCGTTCGGCCGGCGTGATGATGTCGGTCAGCCGGATGCCGAACTTGTCGTTGACGACCACCACCTCGCCCTGCGCGATCAGGCAGCCGTTCACGAGCACGTCCATCGGCTCGCCGGCGAGGCCGTCGAGCTCGACGACCGAGCCCTGCGCGAGCTGCAGCAGGTTGCGGATCGCGATCTTCGTGCGGCCGAGCTCCACGGTCATCTTGACCGGGATGTCGAGAATCATCTCGATGTCGTTGTGCGTCGAGCTGGCCGCGGCCTTCGACAGCGGCTGGAACACGCCGGCGCCGGTCGCGCCCGCCTGCACCGGCTGATGGTTCTGCTCGGCGAG
>Ga0154006_1000579_pt1 | contig 12289 bp, 12 predicted proteins | sample TSFL090MetaG_FD_104747 | JGI IMG/M metagenome (GOLD analysis project Ga0154006, IMG submission 104747) | Attine ant fungus gardens microbial communities from Florida, USA - TSFL090 MetaG | ecosystem: Host-associated > Fungi > Mycelium > Unclassified | place: USA: Florida, Wakulla State Forest... | reverse complement strand
GATATCCGATCCGACATCGCCTACAGCACCCCTGACCGCATCGTGGTACGAGGCAAGGATCTGCCCAACGAAATCCTGGGAAAGATGAATCTGGGCGACTTTGCCTATCTCCAATTGACTGGCAAGACCGCAACACCCGAACAATCGCGCATGTTCAACGCCATGTTGATCACCCTGGTCGAGCACGGCATCACGCCCAGCGCAATCGCCGCCCGCATGACCTATGCTGGCGCGCCCGAATCCCTGCAAGCCGCCGTGGCTGCCGGCCTATGCGGCCTGGGGACGGTGTTCGTCGGCACCACCGAAGGTGCCGCGCGCATGCTTTACGAGGCATTCGACGACGCCGGGGAGAATCCCGACCTGCAAGCGCTCGCGGAAAAGACGGTTGTCGACTTCCGTGCACGCAAACAGATCATTCCAGGCCTGGGCCATCCCGTCCACAAGCCTATCGATCCGCGCACACCGCGCCTGTTCCAACTGGCCGCCGATAACGGCATGGCAGGCAAGCATGTGCAGTTGATCCAGTTGATCCAGAAGGAAGCCGAACGCGCCTCCGGCAAGGTGCTGCCAATCAACGCTACCGGCGCATTGGGTGCCATCTGCTGTGAATTCGGTTTTCCCTGGAAGATCGTACGCGGCTTCGGCGTCATGGCGCGCGCCATCGGTCTGGTCGGCCATATCCTGGAAGAGTCGCAAGCGCCGATCTCGTACCAGTTGTGGCATGAGGTCGAAGCACGGGCCAGCGCCCATCTGCGCGGCTAAAACGGAGCCAGATCATGGATCAGGATTGCGTTCTCTGCGACTACCGCGATGGCGTGGCGCGCATCACGCTGAACCGGCCGGATCGGCTCAACAGCTTCAACGATGGCATGCATGACACCATTGCCGCCTTCCTCGATCGTATCGAGAAAATGCCGGATTTGCGCGTGCTGCTTATCACCGGCAATGGACGCGCATTTTGCTCGGGACAAGACCAGTCCGATCGCAAACCGCTACCGGCAGGCCAGAAGCGCGACATGGGCGCGGCGCTGGAACGCTATTACAAACCACTGATACTACGCCTGCGCGCGCTGCCGGCGCCGGTGGTCTGCGCCATGAACGGCCTGGCCGTTGGCATAGGCGCAACGGTCGTTCTGGCGTGCGACATCATCATCGCCGCCGAATCGGCCTACTTCCTGCAAGGCTTCACCCGGCTGGGCCTGATGCCCGATGGTGGCGGCTCGCAGTTCCTGCCGCAACGTATCGGTCCGGCGCGCGCGATGGGCCTGTGCCTGTTGAATGACAAGCTTCCCGCGCGGCAAGCCGAGCAATGGGGCCTGATCTGGCGCTGCGTACCCGATACGGAGTTCGCCGCCGAAACGGAAAATCTGGTCGCCAGACTTGCCCGCGGCGCCACGCGTGCCCTGGCATTGACCAAACAGGCGATCTACGCGGCACAGTCCAACAGCCTGGAACAGCAGCTTGACCTGGAAATGGTGTCGCAACGCGCGCTGGGCTATACCGACGATTATCAGGAAGGCGCGGCTGCCTTTCGTGAAAAACGCGACGCCGTGTTCAAGGGACGCTGACGGCCACTACACAGCACACAACAAAACGCCACTGCCGGCGCCCCCGCCGGCATGAAAACGGTTGCCGCAAGCACGGCACCGATCATTCAAGGAGATGAAAATGATCAAGTTCAGCAAGGCAATCACCGCGGGCGTACTAGCTTGCACCCTCGCCGCCTCGGCTGCGGCCCACGCCGCCGACGTCACCATTGGTGCGCTCTTCCCGCTGAGTGGGCCTAACGGCTCCTATGGCGACATCTTCGGCTCCGGCGTCAACCTGGCAGTCGAGCATATCAATGCCGACAACTTGCTGGGCGGCAAACTGTCGATCCAGTATGAAGACAGCCAAGCCTTACCCCAGGCCGGGGTGATCGGCATGAACAAACTGGTCAACGTGCAGAAGGTACCGTATGTACTGTCGGCCTTCACGGGGGTGTCCAAGGCCATTTCCACCATCGCCACACGTACCAAGACGGTAGCGGTCAATGGTGGTGGAGTCGGCCCCGACCTGGCCGAGTTGGGCCAGTATTTCTGGAACATGATCCCGCTGGCCAACTATGAAGTACGCGCCATCATTCCCTATTTGGTCAATGAACGCAAGATGAAGAATTTCGTCCTGGTGTATGTGGATGATCCGCTGGGCCAGGCCATCAAGAAGGAAATGGAAGCCGCTCTGCCGACTGCGGGCGGCAAGTTGCTTGAAGCGCTTTCCGTTCCCGCCACGGCGCAACAATTCGGCGGTATCGCGGCACGTGTGCGTGCGGCCAATCCGGATGTGATCTATGTCGCTTCCTACGGTTCGCAACAATCACAAATCGTCAAACAATTCCGCGACAACGGCATCAAGCAGCAATTCGCCAGCTACACGGCATTCTCCATTCCGCAGATCAATGCGCAATCCGAAGCCGTCGGATCGCTGTATACCTCGCAGGATATCGGCTGGGAGTCGCAAGATTCCGTCACCAAGCGGTTCGTGGACGATTACAAGAAAAAGTACAACAGGATGCCCACCGCCTATATCGCCAATTACTACAACTGTGTACGCCTGTTCGGCCTGCTGGCGCAGCAGTTGATCAAGAAGGGATTGCCGGTCACGGGTGAAAACCTTCTCAAGCAGCGCCTGGAAACCAAGACCTTCGACATGGTCGGCGGCCAGGTGGTGTTCGCCGAAAACGGCACCGTGAGCATGCCGATACAGATCAACGAAATCGACGGCAGGGGCGGCAAGGTCGTCCGCGCCGCAGGCAAGTAAACAACTTTCACGATGCAATCACTCCGGTGGCCTTGATCAAGGCCACCGGTGCGGAGACAACCACATGCTGCTGCTACAGCTATTGATCAACGGAGTCCAGGTGGGCGCGCTGTATGCGCTGATCGCGGTCGGCTTTTCGCTGATCTTCGGCTCCACCCGGATCTTCCACTTTGCCCATGGTTCGGCCTTCACCATTGCCGCCTATGTGTTTTACGACCTGGTGTCGATCGAACAGATCCACTGGCTCATCGCTGTGCTCGGCGCCTCGGTAGCGGCGGTACTGTTTGGCCTGGTGCTGAACCGTTTCGTCTATGTACCGATCCAGAAACACGAAGGGTCTTTCTTTACCGTGTTTGTCGCCTCCTTCGGCGTTGGCATCATCGTACAAAACCTGTGCGGCATGCTATTCGGCCGAGCCTTCGTGGCAGTCAATTCGCCATTGAGCCAGAGCATGGAACTGCTGCCTGGTCTGTACGTAGCACCGTTATCGGGTATCGCCATCATTATCGCGGTGGTGTTTTTCGTGGGGTTGCAACTGTTTCTCTCGCGCACTCACACTGGCATGGCCATGCGCGCGCTGTCGGAAAACCCTGAGCTGGTCCGTGCCTATGGCCTGTCTCCGCGCCGCTTGTCAATGACGGTATTTGCACTGGGATCCTTCCTGGCAGTACCGGCCGCATTGCTCTCGGCAGCCGGTTCGGGCCTGAATCCGGCCATCGGCCACCACGTCATGTTGATCAGCCTGGCCGCGACCATCGTCGGTGGCGTCGGCAGCCTGCGCGGCGCGGCTTGCGCCGGCGTCCTGCTGGGGCTGGCAGAAAACCTGTCGCTGGCCTGGTTCGAACCGCAATGGAGCGAAGCCATCACCTTTATCGTACTGTTCCTGTTCATCCTGTTCCGTCCGTCGGGTTTCTTCGGCCGGGTCACCGCAAGCTGAGGTCATCATGCTCGCTTACATTCTCAACCTTGCCACGCTGATCTGCATCAATGCCGTACTAGCGATCACGCTCAATTTCATCATGGGTTATGCGGGGATCTTCTCGATCGCGCATGCCATCTTCTTCGGCGTGGGAGCCTACACCGCAGCCTATGTCGCGCTGCATGCCAGTGCCTCGATCTTCCTCGTCATTCCGGTGGCGATGCTGGTAGCCGGCGCACTGTCCCTGGTACTGGCCCTGCCGGCCCTGCGCGTACGCGGCGAATACTTCGTTGCGGCCTCCCTGGGACTGCAAGTGCTGGGCGTGACCGTCTTTTCCGAATGGAAATCGGTCACCGGTGGCCTGGGCGGCATGATCGGCATCCCGCCGGCGGATATCTTCGGTTTCGCCGTGACCGATCCGGTGCAATTTCTGCTGCTGGCCATCTGCTGTCTGATTCCGGTCCTGCTGATCACCAGCGTGCTGCTGCGTTCGAGCTTCGGTCGCAATCTGAAGGCGATTCGCGACAGTGAATCGGCGGCGCACGCCTTCGGCAAGAATGTCGCCATCATCAAGACCATGTCGGTGGTCATCTCGGCCATGCTGGCGGCGGTAGCCGGCGCGCTATATGCCTTCTACATGGGGTTCATCAACGTCGAAAGTTTCATGCTGGATACCTCGGTGCTGTTGATGGCCATGGTCATCATCGGTGGCACCGGCACCCTGCTCGGACCGATCGTAGGCACCGTGCTGCTGATGCTGCTGCCGGGCATTTTCAGCTACATGACCTTCCTGCCACAGACTGAAATCGGTTCCATCCAGCAAATCGCCTATGGGCTGGCAATGGTCCTGCTGATGATCTACCGCCCAGGTGGCATCGTCGGATCGGGAAAGCCGCGCATCACCAAGGAGAAAGCCGCATGAACGCCATTCTCGAACATGGTCGCGATATCCTGCCGGCAGCCGCTGCGAATCACGACGGTGAAGTGCTGCTCTCCATCCGCAATCTGAACAAGAGCTTTGGCGGCCTGAAGGTCACCAACGATGTCTCCCTGGATCTGCGCGCAGGGATCGTCACGACCCTGGTGGGCCCCAATGGCGCCGGCAAGACGACACTGTTCAACCAGATCACAGGCCATCTGGTGCCTGACAGCGGACAGATCATGTGGCGCGGCGCATCGGTGGTCGGCAAGAAACACTTCCAGATCAGCCGCATGGGCATCGCCCGTACCTTCCAGGATCTGCGACTGTTCAATCACATGACGGTCGAGGAAAACGTACTCACCGTGATGGAACCGACTTCGTGGATCTGGCAACCCGGGGGGCGCGCCGCGCGCGAGGAACGGCACGAAAAGGTGCAATCCATCCTCCAGCGCACCGGCCTCGCGGCCAAGGCACGAACCCGCGCCATTGACTTGGCCTATGCCGAACGCAAGTTCCTGTCGATGGCCCGCATCATGGCGACCGACGCCCGAATCTGGCTGCTGGACGAGCCTGCATCGGGCCTGGACCGTAGTTCCTACGAACTGTTTCTGGATCTGTTGCGCACCGAAGTCAAAAAAGGCCTGACCGTGTGCATCATCGAACACAACCTGGACATCGTGGTCGGCATTTCCGACCGCATCGCCTTCCTCGACCAAGGCAAGCTCCTGGCCGACGGCTTGCCTGACGTAGTGCTGAAGGATCCGCACCTGGCAGCCATTTATTTCGGAGATCAGAACACATGATGGCGCAACCCCAACACTCCGCTCAGCCGTTGGTGCTGGAAACGCGCGGCCTGGTGGTCGGCTATGGAGGCCGGCCGGTACTGCGCGAGTTCAATTTCGAACTACGTCCGGCCGAAGTACTGTGCCTGATCGGGCACAACGGCGCGGGCAAGTCCACCTTGCTCAAGACCCTGTTCGGACTGGTACAACGCCAGGCCGGGCACATCCTGCTCGATGGCCGGCCGCTGGAAACGGTCGAACCACGCCTCCTGACTGCAGTTGGGGTATCGCTGGTGCCCGAGGGACGCGGCATCTTTCCCGGCCTGACAGTAGCTGAAACCATGAAAATGGGCTTGTGGGCGGCGGGCGTTCCAGCTGGCGAACGCGCAGCGCGGCTGGACTGGGTCATGACAGTCTTGCCGGCCCTGAAGCAATTCTACGAGCGTCGTGCAGGCAATCTTTCCGGCGGTCAGCAACAGATGGTGTCGATCGGCCGCGCCCTGCTCTCGCGGCCACGCTGCCTGCTGATGGACGAACCTTCGATCGGCCTGGCGCCCAAACTGTTCCAGGATCTGCTCCAGCCGATCCGGCAATTACAACGCGAGACTGGCATGGCCATTCTGCTGGTGGAACAGAACGTCAAGGAAGCCCTGAAAATCTCGGACCGCGTAGTAGTGATGAAATCCGGCGCCATCATCCGCGAAGCCCTACCCGAAGACCTCAATGACAATGCCAAGTTGATGGAGTTGTACTGATGCCTCCCCCTATTCTCGCGAACCAGCCCGGCCTTTCCGTTCTGCCCCAACCACTGCTGACCATGCCGGCCTTGCTGGCGCGCAATGTCGCCGAACGCGGCGATGCTATCGCCTTCATTGACGGCAACCGGCACATCACCTATCGCGATTTCGATCGCATGGTGACGCGCACCGCCGCCTGGCTCGACCACGAAGACGTACGGACGGGCGACCGTGTAGCGGTATGGCTGGTCAACCGTATCGAATGGCTGGCCATGTATTTCGGCCTGGGGCGCATTGGCGCAGCCATGATGACGGTCAACACACGCTACCGCTCACACGAACTGGCCTATATCCTGGAGCGTTCGGAAGCGTCCATGCTGGTTCTGCAACTGAATTTCCGCAAAATCGATTTCCCAGCCGTATTACGGGATGTGCCGGTAGAAGCCGCCCGTGCACTCAGGAAAGTCGTGGTGGCCGATGCAGCCGGCAATACCATGCCATCTGAAGTGCTGGGCAAACCCACCGTAGCCTTCGATCTGGCCAACCTGCCCGAGGCCGAGGTAGAAGACCTATCCACCCCCGATGCGCACAGCATTCTCTTCACCACTTCCGGTACCACCAGCGGTCCCAAGCTGGTACTGCATCCACAGCGAACGGCGGCATTACACAGCCAGCGCGTGGCACCGGCCTATGGCTTCACCGAAGCGGGCGTACGGCTGCTGGCGACACTGCCTTTTGCCGGCGTATTCGGTTTCAATGCCACCATGGCCACTTTCGCCGCCGGCCAGCCCATTGTCATGATGGACACCTTCGATGGACCAACGGCGGCGCAACTGATCAACCGCCATCAGATCACTCATGTGTTCGGCAGCGATGAACTGTTCGGCCGCATCATCGAACACGCGCAAGGGGAGCGCCCCTTTCCCAGCGCGCGCGTGTTCGGCTTTGCATGCTTCCACCCGGGCATCCTCGAATACACGCAGGCGGCGTGGGCGCGTGGCATACCGATGATCGGTCTGTATGGTTCTTCGGAAGTACAGGCGCTGTTTTCGCTGCAACAGCGCCAGTTGCCGCTGGATGAGCGCATCAAGGGCGGCGGCATGCCGGCCGGGCACGGTATCGGCGCCGAGATGCGTATCCGCGATGTCGATAACGGTGAATTGTTACCCCCTGGCCAGAGCGGCGCTATCGAGATTCGGGCCGACAGCAATTTCATCGGCTATCTCAACAATCCCGAAGCCACCGCCAAGGCCATCGATGCCGAAGGCTTCTTCCGGACCGGCGACATCGGCTATGTGCGCGAGGATGGCAGTTTCGTCTATCAGACGCGCCAGGGCGACGCCATGCGCCTGGGCGGCTATCTGGTCAGTCCGGTGGAGATCGAGGATGTGATCAAGACGGTCGAGGGTGTCGCCGATGTGCAGGTGGTATCGGTGGACATCGATCGCCAGGCGCGCCCGGTAGCGTTCGTCATTGCCGAGCCAGGCTGCCAGCCGCAAGTCCAGGACATGGCGCGTGCAACTGCGGCCGTACTGGCACCGTTCAAGGTACCCGCGCATTTCTGGCTGGTAGAGGCTTTTCCGATCACCCAAAGTTCCAACGGCACCAAGATCCAGCGCGTGAAACTGCGCGACATGGCCTTGCAGCGCCTGGCACAGGCTGCCTAACGCTGTTCTTGGCTAGCCTGGTCAATCTCCGGAGCACACCATGAGTACCCTTTATCTCGAAGACTTCAAGCCCGGCCAGGTATTCACCAGCACCGGACGTACCATTACCGAAGCCGACCTGACCATGTTCTCGATGATGTCAGGCGACTGGAATCCCATCCATGCCGATGCCGAGTTCGCCCGCACCACCCGCTACGGCCAACGACTCGTACATGGCACGCTGGGCATCGCGCTGTGTATCGGTATGCTGCACCAGATCGGCATTCTGGAAAAATCGGCCATCGCCATGCTGAGCCTGCGCGAATGGCAATTCAAGCAACCGATCCTGGTCAACGACACGGTACACCTTGAACTGGAGATTCTTGCCGTGGAACCTGGCAAGAGTGGACGTAACGGCAGGCTGGGCCGGCGCTTTCGCCTGATCAACCAGCATGGCGAAGTCACCCAGGAAGGCGACAGTGACGTTTTGGTACTGACCCGCGAAGGTGCACGCCAGCAGGAAGCGGAACGCCAGGCCAGCCAGAGAGCAGCGACATGAGCGCCCTGGTGCTACGCGAGGACAAGGATGGTCTTGCCACCCTGACCCTGAACCGTCCTGAAAAAATGAATGCGCTGACAGTGCGGATGTTCATGGAACTGCACGCGCACGTGGTCGCGCTGGAGCAACAGGTCGATACCATCGGCGCCGTGATGCTGCGTGGCGCGGGCCGTTGTTTTTCCGCTGGCAACGACTTGCATGACATCGCCGCAGGCCAGCCGCTGCCGATGCCGCACCTGCAAGCGCGTACCATCGACCGCCTGGCCCGCCTGCCCCAGCCGGTAGTAGTGGCCGTACATGGACATTGCTTCACCGGTGCGCTGGAACTGGCGCTGGCAGGCGACCTGATTCTGGCCTGCGACAATGCCTGCTTTGCCGACACCCATGCCAAATGGGCATTGACTCCCTTGTGGGGCATGAGCCAGCGTCTGCCGCGCCGCGTGGGTAGCGCACGCGCGCGCGAGATGATCTTGCTGGGCCGTACCTACAGCGGTGAACAAGCCGTGGAGATGGGACTAGCCAACTTCTGTTTCCCCGAAGCCGGGTTCGATCAACAAGTCACCGCGCTCACGCGCGAACTGCTGGCCGGCTCATGGTTTTCGCATCGCGCCAACAAACGCTTGTTGCAAGACACCGATGGCATGTCCCTGGAAGCCGGGCTGGCGCATGAAGTATTACGCAATGCCGGCAAGGGGCCGGATATGCAAGAACGGATTGCCGCCTTCGGCAAGAAAAAGACGCAGGTGGCCTCATGATCGACTTGTTGCCGCCCCGTGCGGCGGACCTGCCGACACGACTGCGACTGCCGGTGATCGGTTCACCCATGTTTCTGGTATCCAACCCGGCACTGGTCATCGCCCAATGCTGCGCTGGCGTGGTCGGTGCCTTTCCCGCGCTCAATGCGCGTCCACAAGAAGAACTCGATGCATGGCTTACTCGGATCGGACAAGCCTTGCAGCGGCATCGCGAACAGTATCTGGACGCCTTGATCGCCCCCTATGCGGTCAACCTGATCGTGCATCAATCCAATGCCCGCCTGTCCGACGACCTCGCGACCTGCGTACGCCATCGGGTACCGATCGTGATTACCTCGCTGCATGCGCCAGACAAGGTCGTCGAAGCCGTTCACGGCTATGGCGGCCTGGTACTGCATGATGTCACTACCCTGCGCCATGCGAAGAAAGCCATTGGCGCCGGTGTGGACGGCCTGATCCTGGTATGCGCCGGTGCCGGCGGACACGCGGGCGCCCTAAGCCCGTTCGCGTTGGTCGGCGAAGTCCGTCCCCTGTTCGATGGCCTGCTGGTGCTGGCTGGCGCCATCAGTAGCGGCAATGACATTCTGGCGGCACAGGCGCTGGGTTGCGATCTGGTCTACATGGGCACACGCTTCCTCGCCTCCGACGAATCGGCGGCGACTCCCGAACACAAGCAGATGATCGTCGATGGGCATGCCGAGGACATCCTCTACACACCGCATTTCTCCGGTGTGCCCGGCAACTACCTCAAGGCCAGCATCCGGGCGGTCGGGCTCGATCCAGACAATCTGATTGCCGAGGACCGCGCGGGTATCGATTTCGGAAAGCCCAAACGCTGGAAGGATATCTGGGGCAGCGGCCAGGGCATTGGCAGCATCGAATCAGTGATGCCGGCCACATGCATTGTCGAGCAACTGGTGCAGGAATATCAGGCAGCGCGCACAAGGCTTCTTCCGAACTGATCCATACTATTGCCTCACGTAGGGTTCGGCGCATCGAAATCACTGACATACAATGCGCTCAAGTACCGGCGAGTGTCGTTCATGGAAATGCCAAGTCTCCTGAAGGAGCTTGGCATTTCTTATTTTTACGGGCTGGATTGAAGGCAATACTCAACAATCCGATTGGGTCATGCATGGATCGTCACGTATTCCATCTTTTCCTCATGCACATCGACGGATTACATGAATTCATGTGACCAGTCGAACTGAAATCGCGCTGGCTGCGCCCCAATGAATGGAATTCTTGGACTGGGAGAGCTGAGAGAAACGGATCCCGCCAACGGACGCGACATATAGTTGGTATCCCATACCGACAAGGAATGACGAAAGTGATTGAAGGATGTGTCCGTATCGACCTGGATGGGCGGCCCCAAGGGACCTACCGTAGCGGTGCCTTCCCGGATGGGTGGCTCGATCAGTTTCACGATATCCGAGTTAGCGGAAATTCCCGGCCCCATGACCTGGGATGGACGGAATTCCCGTGAGTTGACCATGCCGGCTTGCTGTCGAAGATTCCGAGAAAGATCACTGCCGTTATTCGTGGTTGAGGAATCATCATCCGGCTCAGATGACGGCCGGAGATTCTTGGCGACCCGCCACGGCTCATCGAAGGAGAGATCTCTTTCTTCAAATCCTATTCTACTTTCCCCCGGCCACCAGGAGTCCGTCGGATAATCGCTGAAAAACCATCTGTTCAGCATACCTAACTTTGTCAAAGGTCTCTTTTCCAATAAAACCAGTCCTCCCCCGGATATTTCTGGATTGTTCAATATAGAAAATCCATATCTATTTTCCATCGGCCTGAGTTTTCCTTGATGCCGTCCGGCATTCATTCCTATATTCTCAAGAGCCTTCCACACGTAATCAACACAACTATTGGTCAGCGCGTGATAATTTTCCTTATCAAATCCCAAACTCGTTGGATCATCATGAAATTGCTCCAATGCATCTGCTTGAGTTTGGGTAATTTGATAGCTAGCAGTAAATGCTGGGGTTCCGATATAGGCATCACCATCATTATCGGAAACACTTCCCGGTGCCGCAGCCACTGTTGTTTTCGGATCTGACGGCCCAAATCCGGATTGAAACGACTTGCCGTCAGGATTAATCACCTCAAACCAGGCATGACCTGCACTGGATACTAACAAATCACCGTTTCCTGAGCGCACTATCGCACCGGGTCGTTCAACATGTAACCTCAATAGTCTAGAACTCATCATTTCTCCTTAGTAGGTACGACTATCACGTTCAAAGAAGAGTAGGGTTGGGAAATCCATCTGCGGCACCGGTTCGAGGTTATCGATACGTACCCGATACACGCCTGGCTGACCACCAATTGCGTATATGTTCAATGTGCGCCAGGTGACGGCACCATTTTCCGCGGAGCGTCCAAAACGAGGTTCGCGCTGATCCACGATCCGGTCAACGAACGGGTCGTCGTCTTCATCCGGAACACTGATACGCACCCGGAGCTTGATGGGATAGGGCGTTGTCCCGACATCATTGAGTAGGCCGCCACGGTACAGCCGTCGCAAATGCTCTTTTCTTTCCTGCGGCCAGTCCCGACGTTCCACGAAGACGAGATAAAGGTGATACGGCCGCTGGTCATCGGCCACATACACCAGCATGTCGATGCTTTCTCCTCCTTGTTGCAGCGGAAATGGCTCGGCGTAGCCGCTTTTCCTGACGCCTTCCATCAGCTTTTCTTCATCCTTGCAGCCCGATAGCACGGTCATGGCGCCCCAGGCCAGGAAAGCTGCCACCATTGCGGCAAGTGCTTTCATCTATTTCCTCCATCAGCAAGCGATGCGTGCGGAACATCTCCGCAGGAGTGAGGAAAATAGCGTCTTGGGGGAATGGAGAAGGAATCAGCTATTAGTCTGTCGATATTTTTAGGATAATTTCGACAAAACTTAGGGAGGCCGGCCACGAAAAATGCCGAAAAATCAGAGGAACTGACAAAAAAACGGCTCCCACCGGAGCCCATTCAAGATCAGTCAACCACATCGGCAATACAGAAATCGCTATGTGTGCCTCTTCATGTTCCGCTCAAGCCTCGCGCTCGATGCGGTTGCGCCCGCCGCGCTTGGCGCGGTACAAGGCTGCGTCGGCGCGCGCGTAGGCGTCCTCGAAATCGGTGCCGACCTCGCTCCATGACAGGCCGAAACT
>Ga0154006_1000578_pt1 | contig 12293 bp, 20 predicted proteins | sample TSFL090MetaG_FD_104747 | JGI IMG/M metagenome (GOLD analysis project Ga0154006, IMG submission 104747) | Attine ant fungus gardens microbial communities from Florida, USA - TSFL090 MetaG | ecosystem: Host-associated > Fungi > Mycelium > Unclassified | place: USA: Florida, Wakulla State Forest... | reverse complement strand
CTGACTGATCTGCTGATAACTCGGTGAATACTGATTGCTTTGAGACGTTTTTGGTACTGTTTGAAAGGTCTTCTTAAGGGCTTTTGGTGGCCATTTAGATTGTTGAAATCAGTCAAGTATCCCTGGAGTTATGGTCCAAATGAAGTTTGTGACACCTTGGTTGACATATCTTAGAGTATAAGTATATTCTCTTTCTGTTATTAGCTAGTACTCCTTCTCTATGATCTATGCTATCTTAGAGTTATACTATTAGCTAATCCCTACTCTACTCCTCATTCCTGACATCTTGTTGGACTTGCTGAAGACACAGTATATGTTGTATGACTCAAGTCAAGTGGACCACTTGACTCAGTAGCTAAGTCTTTGAAGGTTACAAAGAAAACTCAATAGGTTCTTACTTAATTGTACCAGCTACTTATACAAGTATGCTATTTACTCTCATTTATATTGATAGTATTCTACAACCAGCCAAGAGGCTACTAGTTCAATTCCCTTGTCTATCATTCTATAAATATATATCTTTGGTCATAGTCAAGGCAACTCATAACAGTACCCCTCTTTTAAAGGTTCTCATCCTGAGGACTTTACAATTTATTGTATAGGTTTTGTAGGTTGCCTATTTCATCTTCTTCATCCTACTCTTCTATCCTTGGTCTCTCTATTTTTTGTTCTTCTTCTTTCTGAATTTTTTCTAATATTCTTCTCTTCTACATTTCTTTCCAACATCTCTAATTTCTTTCCAATCATCCTCAATATTCCTAATCAAACCTCTTATTATTCTATCTATACAACATCTTTGCTATATACCTCTCTGGTAATTCTCCTCTATAAAACTCTCTATAGTTTTCTTTTCTTGCCTATCTTGACTCCTCTCCATACTCTTCTTCAAACCTTTTTACCAGATCCTTTCTATTGCACTAGGTATCTATCCTTCCTTCTAAACTTCTTTTTATTTAATATTTTTTCTACCTCATATTCTTCTTCTCTTTCAATTATTACTGGGAGAGGCTGTTCTTTTTTCTGGCCCTCTACTTGATCTTTATATATATGTACTCTACTGATGTTTACTACTGGATGTATTTTTATTGTACTTGATAACTCCAGTTCAATTGCATTTGTTAATATAATCCTTTTCACCTTGTAAGGACCTACAAATCACTCTGTCAATTTTTCTGAACATCTTTCCTTCATTTGGAACTTAAGATCTTTTGTGCTCAAGAGCATCTAGTTATCCACTCTGTACTCCTTTGGTTTGCTTCTTTTCCTATCTGCATATTTCCTTATTTCTTCTTGACTCTTCCTCAGCACTACCTCTGCTTCCTCATATACTTTTTTTGTCCTCTTTGCAAACTCTTCTGTTCTCTCAAACTTCCTCTTCTTTCTCATCTCAAATCCCATGCATGGATCCTGTCCATTATTTGCCTTGAATGGCAATACTTTTGTACTCATCTGTACTTTATTGTTATATGCAAACTCTGCTGTTACTAACTAATCTGGCCACTGCTCCTGACAGTAATCAATAAATATTCTCAAATACTGTTCTAGTTCCTGATTTATTCTTTCTGTCCAGCCATCTGTTTGTGAATAGTAAGCTGTTGACAATTTGGTATTGATCTCCAATATTTGATTTAACTCCTTTATCATTCCTGCTACAAACTGTGCTCCTCTGTCCATTATAATACTTTCTGGTAATCCATGTAATTTTCAGACATCATCTCGGAATAGTCTTGCCATTCCTTCCATCAAAGTCTTTTCTGTAGTAGGCACAAAGTATACTATTTTTGTCATTCTGTCACATACTACTAGGATTGTATTATATTCCTGTGCTAGTAGTAACTTTGTAATAAAGTCTACTGTTATATAACTCCAGGGTTTTTCTGATACTGTATTAGGTATTAATTTTTCTACTGATACCTCTGTATGATTCTTGTTCCTTTGGTATACATCATAAGATTCTATATACTTCTTGACTTCTTTTGTTATTCCTAGCTATCAAAAGTTTCTAGTAACCAATTTTATTATCTTCCACTGTCCTCCATATCCTCCTACTGGTATATTATGGTATAACCAGATTACTTCTACCCTCAGCTTTTCATCTTATAGCATATATACTTTTCTATCTCTTAGCATTAGGCTATTCTCTTTTCTCCACTCTTTGTCTCTTAACATCTTTATCTCTACTTTCTTCATCTCCTTTACTACTTTTATCACTTCATCATCTTTTGCATCTGACTTTCTGATTTCTTCTAGCAGGTCTACTCTTTTGATTACTACCTCTGTCATCTGTGTTGCTCTTACTTCTAACCACTCCTTTTTTACTAACACCCTATTCTCATTATCTCTCTCCATGCCAATCTGCCAGTCTGATCATCTACTTAGTCTATCAGCTCATCCTATACTGCTTCCTGGCATATGTTTCAGGTAAAAATCAAATCTTGATAGATACAGAGCCTATTATGCTTATCTCCTATTTAACTTCTGGCTGCTTATAAAGTATTCAAGGTTTTTATAATTGTTCCAGGTCTCAAATCTGCCTCATGTACCTTTCAGTAAATGCCTCTACTCTTCTAGACACCTAATAATTACCAACATCTCTCTATCATGAATCTCATAATTTTTTTCTGCTTTGCTCAATGATTTCAAGATAAAGGCTACTGGCCTTCACTTTTTATTTTTACACTTCATCAACAACACTCCTCCTATTGCATACTCTGATGTATCTGCTTCTACTCTCATCTTCTTGTCCAAGTCAGGTACTACTAGCACTGGTCTCATCATAAACACTCTTTTTAACTCCTATAATACTGTTTTCTGTTCCTCTCCCCAATTCCACTTTTCATCTTTTCTAACCAATCTATGCAATAGTTTGGCTAACTTAGCAAAATATTTTACAAATTGCCTATAGTAATTTGCCAATTGTAAAGAACTTAGACTGTAATGCCTTAGAACTACTTCTAGTCTGAGTTGACAAGGAGAACTCAATAAAGTTCTTATTCGATTGCTGTATACTACTTATATATATTCTGTATTTACTTCTATTTATAAAATCCTATGTATCTTCTTTGAGTTATTCTCTCTTACATATCCATTAGCTGTTTTGGCTGTGTCATGATACCACCTCCCTCTCAAGGTTCCTTATCCTGAGGATTTTTACAACTCATAGTAGAGATCACAAATGTTCCCCATTTTATTGTCATTTTCCTCTGTTTACTCTCTGAGTTCCAAATTTTCTTGCTCAATTTCTTTTTCCTCTTCTTTTATTGTTTCTGTCATGACTTGGCCAAATGGCTAGATATGTGAGAGGAAATGACTCAAAGGAAATGTGCAGGACTTTATAAATAGAAGTAAATACAGAATGTGTATAAGTAGCATACAGCAATCAAATAAGAACTCTATTGAGTTTTCCTTATTAACTCAGACTAGAAGTGGGACTAAGTTATCTCAGCTACATTCTTACACTAGAACTCAATTTCACATCTAGAGTACTGTCTGTCTTGGACCTTACTCATCTTAACTCTTATAACTTTTTTGACCCTCAACCAGTGGTCATCACAATCACTAGTCACCTCTATACATAGCTAGGCCCTTGGCTTAAGGGAACTTGTGTCATAATATGGCCAAATGGCTAAGTCATTATTTATATTTCTTTTCTTTTTGTTTTATTTAATTAGAAAATCAATGGATGTGCGAAAAGGAATAACTCGAAAGAGATGCATGGGACTTTATAAATAGAAGTAAATATAGAATGTGTACAAGTAGTATATAGCAATCAAATGAGAACTTTATTAAGTTCTCCTTGTCAACTCAGACTAGAAGTAGTTCTAAGGTGTTATAGTCTAAGTTCTTACACTAGAACTCAATTCCTTCATTGGCACTGCTCATTACAGAGCTCTGTCACTTCTTATTCTCTTATCTTCCTCAGTATCTGGGTAACACAACTCAGGACCACTATGATATAGCTGGGCTCTAGGCTTAAGGAGACTTATTAGTCAGTTAGGGACTGAAGATAGAAATACAGTACCAAGCTCAGGTATCGTGATCAAGGCCAGAACTTACAACTGAGTGTTGGTAGATAAAATAGTAGCCTTTGCTTTATAAACCTTGTGCTGGTGGTCTATTGTGACCAATATACATAGAGGAGTAATGCTGCATCCTTAGGAAGGTGTTTAGGTTAGAGATCCTCTTCTTGGGGTAATAGTATAACCATATTATTAAGGCAGTAGTTAGTAGGGCAGTAGATGTCTAGCTGGATAAAAATCTTGCACCCCAGTAGACATAACATTAGTGAGATCACTCCTTATTCCAACCCCTCTGGAGATGTAGCACTATGTCTCTAGATCAATATAATGACCTTCTGAGCAACATGCTCAAAGAAAAGCAAGCCCTCACTTTATTAAGAGCACAGTTAGAAGGAAGAAGAGAGAGAGAATGTTGGAGTTGTAGAAAGTTTAGGTACCTGGCTTGCAACTGCAAAAATGAGAAAGAGAAGGTGAAGGGGAAACCAGTTCCCCAAAATAAATTTGAAATGATAGTGAGTAGGGTGATGTAGTGTGGTTCAAAAAAAGAAGTAAAAATAAGAAGACAAGAAACAGTAGAGGAGGTGAAATGTTTTAGATGTTGGAGGGTAGGGTACTACAAGTGGGAGTGTTCAAATACCAAAGTTGAAAGGAAGAAAAGAAGAGAAGAAGAGACAGTGTATATGGCCAAGCCACAAAAGGTGCAGCAGAAGAAGAAGCCAGCATATTTTATGTGGAAAAAGATGCAGGAATATTGTGGAGAGGAAAATATGTCCCCCCAAGGTACACTCCTGCTAGAGAGAGAATGGATAACAAGGGAGATGGTAGTAATATATGTGGACTGTAGAGGATGTGAAGGCAAGGGGGTATAGACCTACAAAAATCAGGGACAAGAATTCCTTCTTGAGAGACAAGTAAGAAATGTATAGTGTGGTCTATGCCAAAAAGCATAGAACTGGAGAGAAAAAGAAGCAAAAAGAGAAGAGATGACAAAAGTGGAATGTGTAAAGTGTGGAAGAAGGAATGCAATTGTGAGAAAGGTATTAGAATGAGAAAGAAGAAGGATCTTATGTCCAGAATGTAGGGTAGGAAGAAAAGAGAGTGGTAGAACTGAGGAGAAGCAGTGCACTCCACAGAGGAAAAAGCACAGCAAGGCAGCACACAGACAGAAACTCTGAAAGACATAGCGAGAGAGAAGAGTAAACAGAGAAAAGTAAGGAGGAGGTTTTAAAATATTGAGAAAAGTATAGCTGGACATTGGAGTAGAAAAGGTAGATATACATGAAGGCATGATAGTAAAAGTGCTCTTGGACAGTGGTGCAACAGAAATGTTTATGGATTAAAAGATGACAGCAAAACATAGATTTAGGCTGCAGAAATTGGAAAGGCCAATAGTGGTCAGGAATGTCAATGGGACAAATAATAGTGCAGGAGCTATTACCTATCAAGTAGAGGTGAACATGTACTATAAGAGTTATATAGAAAGAATAAAGATAGATATGTGTAATCTGGGAAAAACAGATATCATATTGGGAATGCCATAGTTGCAGGCATACAATCCAGAAATTAATTGAAAAACAAGAGAAGTCAAGATGATGAGGTGTCCACTACTATGTGGAAGAAATATGAAATTGGAAGAAGGGAATAAAATAAAGAAAGGAAAAAGAGTAGTGACACTAAAGGAAAAAAAGGTAGTAAGATAGGTAATAAATGATAAGGAAGACTAGAGAAGAGAGAAAGAGGTTGAAGCAGACCATAGGAAAATTGAGGAGATGGTTTCTAAAAGGTTTTTAAGATGAAAGAAGGTATTTGGGAAGGTAGAATCAAAAAGGATGCTAACTAGGAAGATTTGGGATTACACTATAGATCTCAAGAAAACATTCAAACTATGAAAAGAAAGGATCTACCTTCTATCCAAAAATGAGAGAGAAGAGGTCTAGAGCTTTGTGGATGATCAATTGAGGAAGGGGTATATTAGACTATCTAAATCTCCCCAAACATCACTGGTATTCTTTGTGAGCAAAAAGAATAGAAGCAAAAGAATGGTTATGGACTACTGCAGTCTAAATGAACAAACTATAAAGAACAACTACCCATTACCATTGATAACAGACTTAATTGATAACATGGAAAGTAAAAGGATATTTACAAAGATGGACTTGCAGTAGGGCTTTAATAACATAAGGATAAAAGAAGAGAATAGGTAGAAGAGAGTATTTACAATACATGTAGGATTGTTTGAACCAACTGTAATGTTCTTTGGGATGACAAACTCGCTAGCTATATTTCAGATAATGATGAATGAGATCCTGAGGAACCTAGTAAATGAAGGCAAAGTTGTTGCATTCATAGATAATATGTTAGTAGAAACTGAGACAAAAAAAGAATATAATAAAATTGTAGAAGAAATACTGAGAAGGCTAGAGGAGAATAATCTCTATATAAAGCCAGAAAAGTACATGTGGAAAGTGAGAAAGATTGGATTCCTTGGAGTCACCATAGGATCTGATGGGATAGAAATGGAAAAGGAGAAAGTGGATAGAGTACTGAGTTGGCTAGAACCAAAAAATATAAAAGATGTCAGAAAGTTCTTAGGCCTCACAAATTACTATAGGAGGTTTATCAAGGACTTTGCTTGAGTAGCAAGACCAATGAATGTGCTAACAAGGAAAGATGTAAAGTGGAAATGGAGAGACAAGCAGCAACAAGTATTTAACAAGCTCAAAAGAATCTTCACAACCAAACCAGTATTGGTAGCCCCAGATTTAGATAAGGAATTTAGGGTAGAAGCAGATACCTCAAATTATGCAACTGGAGAAGTACTCTTGATGAAGTACTCAAATGATTTGTGGAGACCAGTAGCTTTTATCTCAAAATCTCTAAGTGATACCAAAAGGAACTATGAGATACATAACAAAGAGATATTAGCTGTAGTTAGATATTTGGAAGCATGAAGGTACTTCCTAGAAGGAACTATAACAAAGTTTGAAGTTTGAACAGATCACAAGAACCTTGAATATTTCATGAAAGCACAGAAATTAAATAGAAGACAAGCCAGATAGGCCTTGTATCTATCAAGGTTCAACTTTATGCTAAAACATGTTCCAGGGAGTAAGATGGGAAAGGTGGATAGCTTGAGCAGGAGGTCAGACTGGAAAGTAGGAGTAGAAAAGGACAATGAAGACAAAATATTGGTAAAGCCAGAATGGTTGGAAGTTAGGAAGATGAAAAAGGTAGAAGTAATAGTAGAAGGAGTAGATTTACTAGAGAAAATGAAGCAGTCAAGAGTAAAAGATAACAAGATGATCAAGGCAGTGGAAGAAATAAAACAAGCAGGGGTAAAAATGTTAAGAGATGAAGAGTAGAGAGAAGTTGACAGCATTATGTATAAAGAGAGAAAGATGTATATACTAAGAGATGAGAAACTGAGAATAGAGATCATTTGGTTACATCATGATACACCAGTAGGAGGATATAGAGGACAATAGAAGATGATAGAGTTGGTCACTAGGAAATTTTGGTGGCCAGGAGTTATAAAAGAAGTAAAGCAATATATGGAAGGATACAACACTTGCCAGCATAATAAAAACCATACAGAACAGCTAGCAGAGAAGTTAATGCCAAACTCAATTCCAGAAAAACCTTGGGCACACATTTCAGCAGATTTTATCACTAAGTTGCTGCTAGCACAAGGATACAATTCAATTCTAGTAGTAGTTGATAGGTTAACAAAAATGGTACATTTTATCCCTACTACAGAAAAGACATCAGTGGAAGAATTAGCTAGGTTGTTTAGAGACAATGTGTGGAAGTTGCACAGACTACCCAGAAGTATTATTTCAGATAGGGGACCCCAATTTGTAGCAGGAGTAATGTGGGAGTTAAATAGGATGTTGGAGATTGAAAGTAAATTATCAATAGCATTTTACTCTCAGACAAATGGACAAACAGAGAGGGTTAATCAGGAACTAGAATAGTACCTGAGAATGTTTATTGACTATAGGCAGGAATAGTGGCCAGAGTAGTTAGGGACAGTAGAGTTTGCCTATAATAATAAGACATACTCAAGTACCAAAACATTGCCTTTTAAGGCAAATTACAGACAAGATCCCAGGATAGGGTTTGAAGTAAGGAAAAAGAGGAAGTACAAAGGGGCAAAGAAGTTTGTAACAAAAATGAAAGAAATCCAGGAAAAAGCAAAAGCAGTGCTAGGGAAAGCACAAGAAAAGATAAAGAAGTATATAGATAGAAAAAGAACAGAAGTTGATGAGTATAAAGAAGAGGACTTAGTGATGCTAAGCACTAAGGACCTAAAATACCAAATGGTTGAAAGAAGGATGGAAAAGTTGACAGAGAGGTTTGTAGGGCCTTATAGGATAAAGAAAATCATATTACCAAACACAGTAGAATTGGAGCTACCTAGTACAGTAAAAATACACTTGGTAGTTAATGTTAGTAGAATACAAAGATATGTAAGGCAAGTAGAAGGGCAAAGAAAGAAGCAACCAGCTCCAGTCATAATTGAGGGAGAAAAGGAATAGAAGATTGAAAGAATTTTGAACAAGCAATAGATAAAGGGAAAAGACAAGTATCTGGTACAGTAGAAAGGGTTTATGGCTGAATCCAATACTTGGGAAGGAATAGAAAACTTAGGAAATGCAAAAGAAACAGTTGAGAAATTTGAGAAAGAATATTGGCAAGACATGGAAGATGTTTGAAGACAAGAACAGAAAGAGGGAACATTCAAGAGAAGAGAATCACTAGAAAGGTTTATGGCAAGAAAGCTATTTGGATGGCCAGATAAAAGATACGATAAGGAATACTAGACAAGATTGGAAAGAAATTGGAGGAGATGAAAAGAAGGGAGAACAAGAGAACAAAGAACAATGAAAACAATAAAGGAAAAGGAGAAAATTGAGCAGAAAAACTTGGGAATTAAGGAGTGGACAAAAGAAGATAATGATGAAATAGAATAGAGAATATCTGTGATCCCTACTATGGGTTGTAAAAATCCTTGGGACGAGAAATCTTGAGAGAGGGATGGTATTATAACATGACCAAATAGTTAAGTTATTATTTATATTTCTTTTCTTTTTCTTTTATTTAATTAGGAAATCAATAGATGTATGAGAAGAAATAACTCAAAAGAGATGCATGGGACTTTATAAATAGAAGTAAATATAGAATGTGTATAAGTAGTATATAGCAATCAAATAAGAACTCTATTGAGTTCTTCTTGTCAACTTAGACTAGGAGTAGTTCTAAGGCATCACAGTCTAAGTTCTTACAACTTGATAGTCAGTTAGGGACTATTAGTAGAAGTGCAGTACCAAGCTCAGATATTGTATCTGAGACCTGATCACATAATTGAGTAGTGCTTAGTAGTTTACTTGTACTCTTTTCATTCTATAAATCTTGTGCTGAAGTCCTATTGTGGGCTGTACATATAAAGGAGTAATGCTGCATTCTTAGGAAGGCATTTAGGTTAGAGATCCTCTCCTTGGGGTGATAGTATAACTATAGTATTAGGGCAGTAGCAAGTAAGGCAGTAAGACTCTGGCTAGATAAAGATCTTGTGCCCCAGTAGATGTAGTGTAAGATCAAACTTTCATTTAACTTTTCTAGGGATATATCATAATGTTTCTAGAACAATACAACTCTCTTATGAGTAGCATGCTCAATTAATAGTGTATCCTCACTAAACTAAGGGCAGAAATACAAAGAAAGGAAGAAAGAATATATTGGGAATATAAGAAGTTTGGACACCTGGTCTGTAACTGCAGAAATAAGAAAGAGGAGGCAAAAGGAAAACTGGTTCCCCAAAATAAATTTGAGGTAATAGCAAGCAGGGTAATACAGTGTAGAGTGAAAGAAGAAGTAAAAGTGAGAAAACAAAAGACAGTAAAGAAAGAGATACAATATTTTAGATGTTGGGAAGTAGGATACTACAAGTGGAAGTGTCCAAATATTAAAGTTGAGAAGGAAAGGAGAAGAAGTGGGGAAGCAGTGTATGTGGTTAGTCTATATAAAGTACAGTAAGAGGAAAGGCCAGCATGCTCCTTGTGGAGAAAGGCACAGGAGTATTGTGGTGAGAGAGATATGCCTCCAAGGGGTATAGCTCTAGAAGAGCAAGGATGGAAAACAAGGTGGAAGGTAGTAACATTTGTAGAGTATGGGGGGTGTGAGTACAAAGGCACCAAAATACAAGAGAATGGAGGACAGAGTTTTGTCTCTAGAGAACAGCTGAAGAATATTTGGTATAGTTAATGTCTTGAAGTATAGAGGTGGAGAGAAAATTTAACAAAAGAAAAAGAAGCAGTTAAAGTAATGTAAGGATGTAGCCTAGATGACTTAGTTCCCCTCCTAATCTGAGTTGACAAGGAGAACTTGATAGAGTTCTCATTCAATTGCTATACACTACTGATATACATTCTGTTGTTTACTTCTATTTTATAAAGTCCCATACATCTCCTTTGAGTCATTCTCTCTCATGCATCTGTTGATTTCTTATTTAAATGAAAAGAAAAAGAAAAGAAATATAAATAATGACTTAGCTATTTGGCTGAGTCATAATAAGTAAAGTGTACTTGATATGGATGAAGAAATATAGTAGCAGAGGTGTCAAAAGAAGATAGAGAGAGAATTCTGTGCCTAGAATGTAGAACAGGAAGGAAGCAGCCATAGTGGGATTAAAGAGTAGTGGCATGCCCTAAACAGGGAGAAGTGCAGCAGGGTGGTGTACAAATAGGAGTTCCAAAAAGCACATTCAAAGGGGAGGACAAACAAAGAGATGTCAGAAGAACGTTCAAAATACTAAGAGAAGTATGGTTAAACATAGAAGTAGAAAAGATAGATATGCATGAAGGTGTAATAGTGAAAGTACTCTTGGATAGTGGTATGGCAGAGATGTTTATGGACAAGAAGATAGTAGCAAAACATGGATTTAGACTGCAGAAGCTAGAAAGACCAGTAATGGTCAGAAATGTAAATAGGACAAATAATAGTGGAGGGGCTATTACATATCAAGTGGAAGTGAACATGTATTATAAAGATCATGTAGAAAGGATAAGAATGGATGTATATGGTTTGGAGAGAACAGACATTATATTGGGAATGCCATAGTTGCAAGCATTCAATCTAGAAATTAATTGGAAAACAGGAGAAATCAAGATGACAAAATGCCTACTATTATGTGGAAGAAATATAAAATTGGAAGAAGGAAATAAAATGAAGAAAGAAAAAAGAATAGTGATGCTAGAGGAAGAGAAGATAGTAAGATAGGCAATAAATAATAAGAAGGACTGGGGAAGAGAGGAAAAAGTTGAAGCAGACTATAGAAAAATTGAGAAAATGGTTCCTAAAAGATTTCTAAAGTGGAAGAAGGTATTTGGGAAGATAGAATCAGAAAGGATGCCAATCAGGAAGATTTAGGATCATGCTATAGATCTCAAAAAGATATTCAAACCATAAAAAGGAAGAATTTACCCTTGATCCAAAAACAAGAAAGAAGAAGTCTAGAACTTTATGGATGATCAATTGAGGAAGGGGTATATTAGACCATCTAAATCCCCTCAGATGTTGCCAGTATTCTTTGTAAGCAAGAAGAATGAAAGCAAGAGGATGGTTATGCATTATAAGACAGTTCTCAAGAAGGAAATACTTCTGCACACATCCATCAACTCAAAGGACATCACTTAATCTATAAATAGTGTTGGAATGCTTATATAAACTGTTCAGTACTGAGTAAGGGTCATGTGATTGTGAAAGATAGGTGTACAGACTATCAAACATGTGTATAAGTAGATAGCAAAATCCAGTGGAGAACTCTATTGAGTTCTTCCTAAACACTCACCTTGAGTGGTCCATAAGTCTTCATGACTAAGTGACAATATTATAGACTACCACAGTCTAAACAAAAAAACTGTAAAAAACAACTATCCGTTACCATTGATAACAGACTTAATTAATAATATAGAGAGTCAAAGGATATTTACAAAAATGGACTTGTGGTAGAGCTTTAACAACATAAGGATAAAAGAAGAGGATGAGTGGAAGAGAGCATTTACAATGTATGTAGAATTGTTTGAACTGACTGTAATGTTCTTTGAGATGACAAATTTGCCAGTTACATTTCAGGTGATAATGAATGAGATTCTAAGGGACCTAGTAAATGAAGGCAAAGTTGTTGCATTCATAGATAATATGTTAGTAGAAACTGAGACAAAAAAAGAATATAATAAAATTGTAGAAGAAATACTGAGAAGGCTAGAGGAGAAT
>Ga0154006_1000577_pt1 | contig 12293 bp, 9 predicted proteins | sample TSFL090MetaG_FD_104747 | JGI IMG/M metagenome (GOLD analysis project Ga0154006, IMG submission 104747) | Attine ant fungus gardens microbial communities from Florida, USA - TSFL090 MetaG | ecosystem: Host-associated > Fungi > Mycelium > Unclassified | place: USA: Florida, Wakulla State Forest... | reverse complement strand
CACGGCGTTCGTGATCGCCGCGTGCACCTTCGGATCCTCGATGTAGTTGATCCACTCCAGCGCGGCTTCCTTGTTCTTCGCGTCCTTCGGGATCGCCATCACGTCGAACCAGACCGGCGCGCCGCCCTTCGGAATGTAGTACTCGACCTTGTACGGCTTCTTCGCCTCGATCGCGCGATGCTTCGCGATCACGACGTCGCCCGACCAGCCGAACGCGAAGCAGATGTCGCCGCCGACCAGGTCGTTGATGTAGCCCGACGAGTTGAACTGCGTGATGTACGGGCGGATCTTCTTCAGCACTTCCATCGCGGCCTTGTAGTCGGCCGGGTTCGTGCTCATCGGATCCTTGCCGATGTAGTGCAGCGCCGCCGCGAACATCTGGTCCGGCGCGTCGAGCACCGACACGCCGCAGGTCTTCAGCTTCGACAGGTTTTCCGGCTTGAACAGGATGTCCCAGTTGTCGAGCGGAACCTTGCCGAGCGCCTGCTGCGCCTTCGTCAGGTTGTAGGCGAGGCCAGTCGTGCCGTATGCCCAGGGCACCGAGTACTTGTTGCCCGGATCCGCGCCGGCGACGAGCGCCATCAGTTGCGGATCGAGATACTTGAGGTTCGGCAGCTTCGACTTGTCGAGCGGCGCGAAGATGCCGGCGGCGATCTGCTTGCCCGCGTAGTTGCTGGTCGGCACGACGATGTCGTAGCCCGAGCTGCCCGTCAGCAGCTTCGCCTGCAGCGTGTCGTCGCTGTCGTAGTTGTCGTAGCGGACCTTGACGCCCGCCTGCTTCTCGAAGTTCGGGATCGTGTCCTTCGCAATGTAGTCGGACCAGTTATAGACATTGAGCTGCGTATCCTTCGCCGCCGCCGCCGATGCACCCACGCACAGCGCGAGCGCTGCGAACCGGCCCACTACCTTTGCTTTCATCCCGTTCTCCCTCCGGCCGGACCGTGTATCCGGCTGTCGTCTGCCTCGTCATGGCGGCGCATTCTGGCACGCCGCCCCTCGAAAACCCCGAAAACTACCATCATTCGCGCGCCGTCACAAAAAAATCATGCCGGTGTCGCGCAAACGGAACAAATTCCCGCTGCGAGCCGCTCCAGGCGGCCCGCACGGCGAGGTGCCCGAGAGGAATTCTATCGGGTAATCGGCGGCTGTCCATCAGGAAAAGGAATGCGGCGGCGATCGGGCAACCGGGCAGCACGGGCCGCACCGTCACGACGACGCGGCCGAACCGTACCGTACGGCGATGACGCCGGCCGGCCGACCGGCACTGATGCATTAAAATGACGCCCTGACGATTTCACTGCGCGAACCCTTCCGATGGCCTCCAATCTCCACGACCTGCCCGACAGCCCCTGCATCGGCGTGTGCTCGACCCTCTTCGACGAAGTCTGCAAGGGCTGTGGCCGCACGGCCGCCGAAGTGTCGAACTGGGTGTTCCTGAGCGACGACGAAAAGCGTGCGGTGTGGGAACGCATCGCGCGCGAAGGCACCGCGATGCGCTTCCAGTACGACAAGCTGTAAGCCGCCCCACGCCGGCGCTGCGTCCACCCGGACGCCACCGGCCCCGCCCACCGGCCGCCCGCCGACGCGCGGAACCCGGCCCCACCCCGCCGGCTTCCTCCATCGCGCCACCGCGCACGCCTCGTCGCAGTCGACGCGACGCACTCCGATTCCGTTCCGACCTCCCGCTGCCGGCACATGCGATGGCCGCCGTGACGCCGCGCGCCCGCCCTTTGCGATCGTCCATCGCTGGTCGACATGCCGGGATCGTCCTCGATCTTCGACCTCGTCCGCTCAGTACGAATCCATACCGCACGATCTCTATCGAAGCGGAAAAATATTGCATCTGACATTCGTAACGATCAAAACACCAGATCCCATCGATTAATCGGATTATTTTATCGATTAAACACTCTCAATTTCGAAAAAATAGCCACGAAAATCTGTACAAGTACGATTTCAATTCGAAAAACAAATTGATAAATTCCACCCGCTCTCTGGAAATTACGGCGAGCGATTTCATTTCCTTTAATCGAAAAATCGGACCACCGAATAAATTTCGGAATTCCGGTCAGTTACCAGGAACCTCTTCAGATGAAATTCGTTAAGACCACGAACAAAACCTCGCACCTCGTGATCGCAGGTCTGCTGGCGCTGGGCAGCGCATCGGCGTTCGCCGACTCGTTCGACGTCAAGGTCACCGGCAAGATCAAGCCCGGCGCCTGCACGCCGACGCTCGCCGGCGGCGGCACGTTCGATTACGGATTGATCGGCGTGGCCGAACTCAGCCCGGTCGCACCGACGCTGCTCCCGGTCCTTTCGGATTCGATCACGATCACCTGCGACGCCGCCGCCCGCGTCGCACTGAGCGCTCAGGATAATCGCACCGGCACCGGCGCATTTACCGGCAATATCAATTTCTTCGGCTCGTCCAGTCCGGTCACCACGCAATTCGGCCTCGGCTCGGCGAGCGGCAAGAATATCGGCGCCTTTGCATTCCGATTCAGAACGAATACGTTCCAGGCGGATGGCGCAGCGGTCGATTCGATTTATTCGAGCAGCCGCGGCGCCAGCTGGGTGACGTCCAACGGGGTCGCCAACAACAACGGCGACTACGAGTCGTGGGCGAAGAAAGGCCAGACCGTGCCGGTCGCGGCGAAGGTCTTCACCGGCACGCTCGACGTGCAGGCCGCGATCGACAAGACGTCGAACCTCGATCTGAGCCAGGAAGTCAATCTCGACGGCCTCGCCACCGTGTCGCTCGTGTACCTGTAATTCCGGTACGCCTCGTTCCGTTGACCTGATCGCCTGACAGGCGTCGACCGCGCCGCCGCTTCGCCGAAGCGGCGGCGCCCCGCACGCTTGCGCCACGCCTAGCCCCGCGCCTCCATGAAACTCCCAGCACACCACTGCCTGCGGGCATCCTTGCTCGCCCCGCTCCTCGGTTGCCTGATCGGTATGAATGCCGTGTACGCGATGGGCGTCGTACCCGAAACGTCGGTAGTCGTCGTCGACGAAGCCGACGGCGAAGGCACCATCTCGGTCAAGAACACCGACACCCATCCGACGCTCCTGCATACGACGATCGAACCGATTCCCGAAGACCAGGCCGAGCTCGTCATCGTGACGCCCCCGATCGCGCGGGTCGAAGGCGGCGCGGTGCAACTCGTCCGGTTCGTGCTCACCGGAAACGAACCGCTCGCCACGCAGCGCCTCGCCCGTGCTTCGTTCTCCGGCATACCGCCGAAGCGCCAGGGCAAGAACGAGATCCAGACGATCATCCGCCAGAACCTGCCGGTGCTGATCCAGCCGCACGACCTCGCACGCAACGACAAGCCGTGGGAATTGCTGAAGTGGTCGGTCGAGGGCGGCGAACTGGTCGTGCGCAACGACAGCCGCTATGTGGTGCGTCTCGAACAAAAGGTCCAGTTGCTGCCGACGCAGCAGATCGTGTCGCTGCCGGCGCCGTACGTGCTGGCGGGGCAGGCCCGCAGGGTCGCGCTGGCCCGCGGCGCCGCGGCGCCCGAGCGCGTGCGGATCTTCCCCGCCACCGTCTACGGTTACTCGGTCGACCACTTCGACGCCGCCCTCGTCCCCGGTGCGGCCGATGCCGTCACGCACCGGTAAGCACCACGCCTACGTTTCCGGATTTGCCATGTCACATGCGATCCACGGCCGGGGCGGCGTACTCGCGTTCGGGCTGTACATCGGAGCAGGCTGCATGGCGTGCGCTGCTGCCACCGGCCCGGCCGGTGGGTCGCCCGACACGGTCGAATTCGACGCCGGCGTGCTGCGCGAGCACGGCATCGACGCGACGGCCAGCCGCTATTTCGCACAGACGCCGCGCTTCATGCCCGGTAGCGCTTCCGTCCGGCTGACGGTCAACGGCAGGCGCGCCGGCCGCGCCGATGCGCGATTCGACAGCGACGGCAACCTGTGCGCCACGCCCGGCCTGCTGCGTACGGCCGGCCTCGTCGTGCCCGACGCACTCCGCGATGCGACCGCTCGGCCCGCGGGCGACGGTCCGGCGCCATGCTACGACTACCGGCGCGCCTATCCGCAAACGGTCGTGACGCTGCGCCCGGCCGACGGCGCCATCGACCTCGTCGTGCCGGCCGATGCGCTCGATACGGCCCGGCGCACGCCCGACACGTTCGAGCGCGGCGGCCTCGGCGCGCTCGTCAACTACGACCTGTTCGCGATGTCGACGCGCAATCCGGCCGGCACGTCGCAATACTGGCAAGCCACGACCGAAGCGGGCTTCAACGCGGCCGACTGGATCATGCGCAGCAGTCAGATCGTCACGGCCGTGGACGGCCATGCCGGTGTCGACCATCAGGCTGCCTATGCGCAACGCACGTTCGCCTCGCGCGGTACGACGCTGCAGGCCGGGCAGATCATCCCGCGCTCGACGTTGTTCTCGGTCGGACGAATGTTCGGTATGCAGACGTTTCCCGACGAGGCGCTGGCCGCCGCACCCGGCTCGGCCGCACGCGTGACCGGCATCGCGCGCACGCAGGCGCGCGTCGAGGTGCGCCAGCTCGGCGTGCCGATCCATTCGTCGCAGTTGCCGCCCGGCCCGTTTGCACTGAGCGATCTGCCGCTCGTCAGCGGCACCGCGGATCTCGACGTGACCGTTGTCGAGGCCACGGGCGAGGTGCAGCATTTCGTCGTGCCGGGTTCGTCGCTGCCCGGCGCCGGGCTTGCCGCCGCCCAAGGGCTGTCGATCGCGGTCGGCCGTTTGCAGAACGACGGATACGCGCAAGCGCCGTGGCTCGCGACCGCCACGCGTGGCTGGCGGATCAGGCAACGTGCACGGCTCAATGCCGGCATCCTCGTGTCGTCGCCGTTGCAGTCGGGCGCCGCGAGCATCGAATTCGCGCCGCTTGCCGGCGTCGCGGCCGCCGTCGGTCTCGACGTCAGCCGCGCAGCCGGTCATCACGGCACACAGGCCCGTGTCGCGCTGGCAAGCAGCCGCGACACGGCGCTGAGCGCCAATGTCTCGCTGGTCCGGCGCACGGCCGGTTACCGGGAACTGACCGATGCAGTCCGGTCGACGGACGCATTCACCCCGCCCTCGCACACCCAGATCGCGGCGATGCTCGGCTGGCGCGATCGCGCGCTCGGCATGCTGGCGCTCGACTACACGCGGGTCGCGGTGTTCGACGGCCCCGCGATGCAGCGTGTCGCCGGCACGTGGACTCGCCCGTTCGGGCGGGGCTCGGTCGCGCTGAACGTGAACCGGACCTTCGGCTCCCGCGGCCCCGGCGGTACCCAGGTGTACGTGAGCGCGACCGTGCCGATCGGCACCCGCAGCGTCAGCGCCTTCGCGAACGTCACCGGCGATGCGGTGCGCTCGGGCGCCCGCTATTCCGACACGTTCGGCCGCACCGGCAGCTACAGCCTCGCGGCCGACTACGACACCGCGATCCGGTCGCCGTCGATCCGCGCGACGGTCAGCGCCACGCCGAATCATATGCGCACGATCCTGAACGCGGGCGTCTACGGCACAAACCGCTCCACGATCGGGGTCAATCTGCGCGGCGCGGTCGCGCTACTCGACGGCGCCGTCATGCTGTCGCCTTACGAGATCCGCGACACATTCGCACTCGCCAGCGTCGGCGAGCGCGCCGACATCGAGCTCGCGACGCCGTCCGGGCCGGTCTGGACCAATCGGCACGGACGCGCCGTCATCGCGTCGCTGCCTGCGTACGCGCAAACGCTCATCCGGATCAACACGAAGAGCCTGCCGCGCAAGCTCGACCTGAAGAACGGCGTGCAGACCGTCGAAGCCGGCCGCGGCTCGGTCAGCCGCGTCGAATTTGCCGTCGAGCAAACGCGGCGCGTGCTGCTGACCGTGACGCAAGCGGACGGAACGGCATTGCCGGTGCTGTCGACCGTCATCGACGACGACGACCGCTTCGTGACCGTCACCGGAAGCGAAGGCAAGTTGCTGCTCTCGGGTGCGCAACTGACCACGCCGCTACGGGTCGCGTTACCGGACGGAACGGTCTGCCGCCTGACGTTCGCACTGCCCGACACACCACCCGCCACGACGCGCTATTACGAGCGGGCCGACGCGCGTTGCGAGTCGTCGCCCGAACCCGCCGCACACGCCACACACGCCGCACAAAAAAAGAGCGGCATGCCGACTGCCATGCCGCCAACCCCAACTCTGTTCCTTTCCGAGCGTGCGTAGCGTCTAGAATTTCATCCCGACGCCCACGCCGACGATCAACGGATCGATGTGCAGCGTGCCGATGCCCTTGTCGCCGAGCGTCGCATCGGTGCTCATCCAGATCTTCTTCACGTCGACGTTCATGAACACCTTCTTCGTGACCTGCACGTCGACGCCGAACTGCAGCGCCGGACCGAAACTGCTCTTGTTGATCGACACGCCCTGTCCGCCGACGTTGAGCCCGTTGTTGTAGAAGTACGTGTAGTTCAGGCCCGCGCCGACGTACGGCCGCACCTTGCCCGCGTGGTTGAAGTGATACTGCAGCAACAGTGTCGGCGGCAGCACGCCCACGCCGCCGAGATCGCCGAGGCTCGACGTCATCTGGTGCCGCGACGTGCCGAGGATCAGCTCCACGCCCAGGTAGTCGCGGATCATGTAGGTGAGGTCCAGCTCCGGCACGATCGCGTTGTTCACGCCGGTATTGATCGCGCCGAGCGTGTCGCTCGCGCGCTCGTTCGGCTGGATGCTGATCGCGCGCAACCGGACCAGTACGTCACCCTGGTTGATCCCGTCGCCCGGCGACGCCGCGCGCGACAGCGCAGGCATCGCGACGAGGCTCGCCGCGACGGCGGCAGCGGTGACACAGGTTCGAATCGTTTTATGCATGGTGCGGACCCTTGAAGAATGGATTCCATTCTCCCAGCAGGGTCTTTTCGCCATCTTGATATCCGTCAAGCCAGCGTAAACATCGGACGGTTTGTCGCAGGCTCCGTGGCGCGGCCCGTCAGCAGCAGGTCGAGCAGATCGCGCACGCTGCGGATCGCGTTGCCGAACGGCAGCGCCTCGCGGCCGCGGAAGAACAGCCCGTTCGCGACGTCGCCGCGCAAGGCCGCCGCGAGCCGCGTGTCGATGCAGAAGTGGCCGAACTTCTCGATGCCGTCGCGCAGCCCGCAGACGCTCAGGCATTCGAGCGCGGTCGGGCAGCGCTGCCGGAACGCACCGAGCTTGATGCGAATGCGCGTTTCGTTGCGCAGGTAGCGATCGAGCCACGGCGTCTTCACCGCGCGCGCGGGCAGCCCCGTCACGCTGACGAATTCGACGATGTCGTCGGGCAGCGCATCGGCCAGCACGCGCTTGAAGTTCGGATGGGCGTCGCCCTCTTCCGTCACCGCGAACGGCGTGCCGACCTGCACGCCGTTCGCGCCGGCCGCGAGTGCCGCGCACAGCGTGTCGTGGCTGTTGATGCCGCCCGCGACGATCAGCGGGATCGTGTCGCGCGCGAGGCCGAGCGACGCCATCACCTGCGCGGTCTCGTCGAGCACGCGCGCGAAATCGAAGCGCGCATCGTGCATGTCGTCGATCTGCGTGACGCCGAGGTGGCCGCCCGCATGCGCGGGATGCTCGATCACGATCGCATCGGGCAGCCGCCCCTTCTTCATCCACTTCTTCAGCACCAGCGCGATGCCGCGGCTGTCCGACAGGATCGGGATCAGCGCGATGTCACGGCCCTGCGTAAGGTCGGGCAGATCGAGCGGCAGGCCGGCCCCCATCACGATCGCGTCCGCGCCCTCGTCGCACGCGACGCGCACGTAGTCCGCATGCGCGCTCACCGCCTTCATCACGTTGACCGCGATCATCCCGCGCCCTTCGCTGCAGGTCTTCGCGAGACGAATTTCGCGCGCGAGCGCGTCGAGGTTCGCGGCCTCGAGCGTCGCCCGGTCGGGATTTGCGCGACAGCGCGCGAGCAGGTCCGCATGGTGGTGACGCAGATCGATGCTGGCGATCGTGCCGAGCGCGCCTTCGCGCGCGACGCTGCCCGCCAGGCGGTGCGCGGAGATGCCGACGCCCATGCCGCCCTGCACCACGGGCAGCAACGTGCGGCCGCGAATCGTGAGCGGCGGGAAGGAAGTGCGTGCGGTCATCTGGAACCTCGTCGAAACATCGAAAATCGGAACCGCGATGATCGACGATCCACCGGCGCGCACCTTGACGGCCGTCAATAAAAAAACGGCACGCGCGCGTGCCGTTCCGGTGCATGCGGGGCGAAACGCTCAGCCCTGGTTCGCCGGCTTGAGCTGCATCGACTTGTACTCGAGATATTCTTCGAGTCCGTACACGCCGTTCTCGCGGCCGTGCCCCGATTGCTTGTAGCCGCCGAACGGCGCGGCGCCGTTCCACGTGCCGCCGTTGATGTCGACCTGCCCCGTGCGGATGCGGCGCGCGACCCGCATCGCGCGTTCGTCGCTGCCCGCCCACACCGCGCCGCCGAGCCCGTACGGCGAATCGTTCGCGATGCGCACCGCTTCGTCTTCGTCGCGATACGTGATGATCGACAGCACCGGCCCGAAGATTTCTTCCTGCGCGATCGCCGATTTCGGATCGACGCGGCCGAACACCGTCGGCTTCACGAAGAAGCCCTTCGCGAGCCCGTCCGGCAGGCCCGTGCCGCCCGTCACGAGTTCCGCGCCGTCGTCGATGCCGCGCTGGATGTACGCCTGCACCCGCTGCTGCTGCGCGGCGGACGCGAGCGCGCCGAGCCGCGTCGTTTCCTGGCGCGGATCGCCCGCGACGTACGCTTCGGCCGCCGCCTTCGCGATCGCGCGCGCCTCGTCGTAGCGCGCCGCCGGCACCAGCATCCGCGTGTGCGCCGAGCAGGTCTGGCCCGCGTTCAGGTAGCACGCGTTGACCGTGCCCTTCACCGCCGCCGCGAAGTCGGCATCGTCGAGGATCACCGACGCCGACTTGCCGCCCAGTTCGAGCGCGACACGCTTCACGCCCGTGGCCGCGAGTTCGGCCACCCGCTTGCCCGCGCGGGTCGAACCCGTGAACGACACCATGTCGACGTCCGGATCGGTGGCCAGCACTTCGCCGACGACCGGGCCGTAACCGCACACGAGGTTGAACACGCCCGGCGGCAGGCCTGCTTCGTGAATCGCCTCGGCGAGCATGAACGCGTTGAGCGGCGCGACTTCGGACGGCTTCAGGACGACCGTGCAGCCGGCTGCAAGCGCCGGCGCGACCTTCAGCGTGACCTGGTTGAGCGGGTAGTTCCACGGCGTGATCGCCGCGACGACGCCGACCGGCTCGCGCACCACCAGCGAATTGCCGACCGTCGCCTCGAATTCGAACGACTCGGCGAGCTTCGCGTACGCCTTCCAGTTGTAGATCGGGCCGCCGACCTGGATCGCGCGCGACAGCTTGATCGGCATCCCGACTTCGCCGGTGATCGATTGCGCGAGTTCCTCGCTGCGCGCCTGCAGACGCTCGACGATCTTGCGCAGGTAGCCCGCGCGCGTCGCGGCCGGCGTCGCGGCCCACGCGTCGAATGCCGCACGCGCCGCCCGGATCGCGTCCTGCGCGTCCGACGCCACGCCTTCCGGAATCCGGCCGATCACGGCCTCGGTGCCGGAGTCGATCACGTCGATCGTGCCCGTTCCGGCCGGTTTGCGCCATGCGCCGTCGATGTAGAACTGGTCGTAGATTTTCATCGCTTCCTGTCTCCCGGAAAACGGCCATTCTAACGAGAGTGGCACGGTACGGCGATGACGTCGCACGACACCGCAAGATCCGCCGGACGGACCGCACGAACGCCGTCGGCATGTCGGCCCGCCGGCCGATTTTCCGCGGCTGCGGCATCCGCGCGACGCCGGCGCACCCCGTGGTCCGCATCGTGCTATGTTTTTAGTATCGGCGCCGGCCGTTGCAGTCCGCGCCACCCGGAATCGATGCCTTTCGTGAGCACCGCCATGACCGACGCATCCCATACCCTCGGCTCGCAAGATCGCCTGGAACTGCTGTGCTGGCTGACCTGCGGCAATCTCGGCGCGTTTTACCTCAACGAATCCTGGCCTGACGCATCGTTTCAGGTACAGGCCGCGCACCGCTGGCTCGATCGCCATCACCGGCAGGCCGACTGGCTCACGGTCGCGAAACTGGCCGCGCTCGCGCAGGACATCGCGAAGCGGCACGCGGGGTTCGTCGACGCATCATGGGCGCGCGACGCGGTCGAGGAAATCGTCGATACGGACGACCTCGACTATCGGGCGAAACTCGTGCAATGGGTGTACGAAGACTGCTGCAAGGCGCTCGCCGACAAGCGGCTGGCGGATTGACGCGCCGAGCGGCGCGCGACGGCGCGAAGCCATGCTCACATGGCGTATGCGACGGCGGCTGGCCGACATCGGCGCCGCCATGCCGATTCGTCATCGCGGGCGCGCCGCCCGACCTGACATTTCCCCTTCACTGGCCCGTCGGGCCGGCGATGGCCGCGAGACGGGCCGCCGCGCATGAGCGCTTGCCGCACACGGGCGCGCGGCAAGCGCTCATTCGGTTACAGCAGCGACTTCCCTTGCGCCAGCACCTTGTCGCAAATCTGCTTGGTGACCTGCTGCTTCAGCCCGCCGCCGCTCAGGTCGAGCTTGCTGCCATTGCCGGCGTCGAGGATCCCGCTCGCGCCGCTCGTATAGCCGCTGTCGGACGACGCGTTGCCGCCGAGCTTGCCCATCAGCGCGTCCTTCACCGACGATGCGCTGCCGGACGCGCCGCCGAGATAGTTGTTCTGGACGCAGAACTGCAGCAGGCCAGCCACGTTGCTGGTACTGCCCGGCATCAGCGACGACGCACCGCCGCCGCCCGTCAGTGCGCTGCCGAGGCCGCCGAGATTGCCCAGCGCGCCGCCCGCGCTACCGCCCGAGTCGCCTCCGCCGACCTGCTTCAGGACGTCGCCCAGCTGCGCATGGGCCACGGAAAATGGGGCGAGCAATCCGATCAGCGCGCCGGCAACGGCCGCGCGGTATAGACGTGCATTCATGTGAAGCCTCCCTGTCGTGACTGCGTGAGTACCGCGATTCGAGTCAAAGCATACTCAATCGATCGGTCGATGACCGTGTCAACAGCGGCGCGAAACGTCAGGCATCGTGATATCGGCGGGAATTTGACAATGCTTGACGGGGAATGCGGGGGCGTACCGATGGCACGACATCCTCGGCGAGCGAATGCCCGGCGGCGCCGTTCGAGCGCTACCCGGTGCGCCACACACGCGTCCGACAACGGCGGACGCCCGCCCGGATACGAAAAAGCCCGCCAGGCTTCCACCTGGCGGGCTTCCGGTACATCAGATTCAGGTCGGGCATGACCGCCCAGGCAATTACTCCTGCCCCTGACTCGTCAGGAACTCCTCGTAATTGCCACCGAAGTCGAACAGCGTGCCATCCGTGCGCACTTCGATGATCCGGTTCGCCAGCCCGCTCACGAACTCGCGGTCGTGCGACACGAAGATCAGCGTGCCTTCGAACTGCTCGAGCGCGATCTGCAGCGACTCGATCGACTCCATGTCCATGTGGTTGGTCGGCTCGTCCATCAGCAGCACGTTGTGGCGGCCGAGCATCAGCTTGCCCCAGATCATGCGGCCCTTCTCGCCGCCCGACAGCACCTTCACCGACTTCTTGATGTCGTCCGACGAGAACAGCAGGCGGCCCAGCGTGCCGCGCACCATCGTCTCGTCGTCGCCATCCTTGCGGTACTGGTCGATCCAGTCCATCAGCGTGATGTCGTTCGGGAACTCCTCGTACGTGTCCTGCGGCATGTAGCCGACATTCGCGTTCTCGGACCACTTCACCGTGCCGTGCTCGAGTTCGAGCGCGCCGAGCAGCGAACGCAGCAGCGTCGTCTTGCCCGCGCCGTTCTCGCCGATGATCGCGATGCGCTCGCCCGGCTGCACCGACAGGTTGAAGTTCTGGAAGATCGTGCGCTCGTACTTCTTCGTGATCTCTTCGGCAACGACCGCGACGTTGTGCAGCTTCTTCTCGAACTCGAAGCGGATGAACGGGTTCTGACGCGACGACGGCTTGAATTCCTCGATCTTGATCTTGTCGATCTGCTTCGCGCGGCTCGTCGCCTGGCGGGCCTTCGACTTGTTCGCCGAAAAGCGGCGCACGAAGTCCTGCAGCTCGGCCACGCGTTCCTTCGCGCGCGTGTTCGCCGCGGCCTGACGCTCGCGCGCCTGTGCCGATGCGAGCATGTAGTCGTCGTAGTTGCCCGGCCAGACCTTCAGCGTGCCGAAGTCCATGTCGGCCATGTGCGTGCACACCGCGTTCAGGAAGTGACGATCGTGCGAGAT